>Ga0209075_1002199_pt1 | contig 17450 bp, 19 predicted proteins | sample Stecom2011_FD_187523 | JGI IMG/M metagenome (GOLD analysis project Ga0209075, IMG submission 187523) | Agricultural soil microbial communities from Utah to study Nitrogen management - Steer compost 2011 (SPAdes) (version 2) | ecosystem: Environmental > Terrestrial > Soil > Agricultural land...
TAATCCTATACAAGTTTCACTAAGTTATACTGATTTTACTTCTAATCAGAAGGATGTAGAGACAAAGATGTATAATTCTCAGTATTTAAGTTTTATTTTCAAACCTTATTTTAGATTTAAGTTTCCAAAGCGCGATTCATTTGATTGTGGAGGTTTTGGTTTTTGTGCTGGAATAGTTATTATTTTTGGAGAAACTGAGGTGGAGCCAAATAAAACAAAAATTCCTGATTTGGTGTTGGAATCTTTAAGTACAGATTTTGAGTCAGAGAATGCGAATATTATTGGGATAACTTCAGATGAAAATATTCTTCATTTATATGCATTAAAGGGACTAACACAATCTCCTGCACACAATGAATCAGACTTTGATTCTTTTATTGTAGATTTTGAACAAAACATCGGTGCTATAACTCTTAAGAAAGGAGTTTATCCTAAAGTAATTATGGAAGATGGTAATCTACTTTATTTGATTGATTACTATAAGAATGAATAATCTTTAATCCAAAATGTTTCGCTTTTGAACTTTCATCAATTATTATCTAAACGATTACTTATAATTTTGCTTTTCTCTATACCACTTATAAGTTTAGCTCAATCTGAAAGTAAACCTACATTATATTCTACTAAAAAATATATGAAACATGTTTCTAAACAATTAAAAATTCCTAAACAGAACATCTTATATCCAGCCAGTATTGATGAATTAATTTTATGGAATAAAGACATGCGAGGTAAAGAAGTGGTGTTTATAATTAAAGGAGATTCAATTGTTAATTGGTCTGAGATTCGAAATCTACAAGCTGAAAATTATGAGGAGACCGTTTCTTGTAATGTTAGCCAATTAAATAAATATATGATAAAGCAACATTTAAGTTTCAATAATGAAATGAAAATGCAAGACCTGAAATATATGGATAATGGTAACAGATGGATTAATTCCTCTAGTTTGAGCGCTTTTTTGGTATACAACAAAGATCTAGATTTAGCTTATGAAATTCTAAAGAGAGAATACTTAGAGCCACTTAAATATATAAAAGATTCATTGGAAATTCCTGTTTATGTAATAAGTTTAGATGGCTCAGATATAATTCATAATTTATATCGAAAACGATAAACTTGAAACCTATGACAGTATATAGAAACATCTTGATTTGCATTGCAAGCATTATTTTTAGTAGTTGTATTGGAACTAAAGGTATTTCCAAGCCAAAAAATGGCGAAACAGCAAAAGAGTATAGTGAAAGAGTTATAAAAGCTTTAAAAATTCCTGCAGAAAAATTATATTATGCGACTAATATTGAAACAGGTGAGAAGCCACCTCCTGAAGGAACTGAAGGTGGTATGTTGAACTTTGTGAAAAATAATAACAGTGCAACTTATCATCAGCTGCCCGACTCTTCTTTAAATAAAGATTCCATCGAAGATGATTTACAACCTTATAATGGTTTTAATTTGGTGGTAATAAAGCAATTGTTAACGAGAAAGTCACTTAAATTTAATGAAGATAAACTTTTAGGGATTTTACTTTACTCTGATATGGTTGCCAAATATATAGACTACAATAAGTATATAAGTTTATTAAATCGATTGGAAGAGGATGGAGTGCCGTATGTTGTTTTAATAGCTGAAGGAGCTGATTCTATAACAGATATAGAGGATATTCAAGGAAATTAATTTTATTGAGACTAGTGAATAGAAATTAATGGAAAAACAGGATGTTGATGAGGAGGGCTATGGGATTGCCTCATAAAGTGGATTAGTTATAAATTAACTTACTTTAACACTTGTTAGATTCTAATCCTATCTTCTTATAAAATTAAGAAGTGACTTTTAGAATAAATTCCCAGTTTGTAATTGGCTTATTTTTAGTGACTTCTCTTGCAACCAAACATACAGACTTCATTAGAGCATCGTCTATAGAAAAGGATAGTTTATTCTTAGTGTACTTTTATTTAACCTCATAACGTCATAACGAAACCACTCTCATAACACACACCTCACAGAACTAAGCAAACAAATGCTTCACCACATCATGTACTTTTCCTAGTTGAATGATGTTTATTCCATACTCTCTTTTAGGAAACTTGCTGTACGAAGAAATCACAATGCTTGTGAAACCTAATTTCGCTGCTTCTGTAAGTCGTTGTTCTATTCGAGTCACAGGGCGTACTTCGCCTGCCAAGCCAATTTCGGCGGCAAAACACATGGATTTGTCCAAGGCGATATCTACGTTAGAAGACAATACCGCAGCTACCACTGCCAAGTCTATCGCTGGATCGTCAATAGAAATTCCACCAGTAAGGTTTAAGAAAACGTCTTTGGAAGCCAGTTTAAATCCAGCACGTTTTTCCAATACGGCCAAAAGCATATTCAGTCGTTTACTATTATAACCAGTAGACGAGCGTTGAGGTGTTCCGTAAGCTGCTGTGCTTACCAACGCTTGTACTTCAACTAGAAGCGGACGCATTCCTTCTAAAGTGGCCGCTATAGCTGTTCCTGATAGCGATTCTTTGGATTCTGATAGCAGAATTTCACTCGGGTTGCTTACTTCTCGTAATCCTGTGCCTAGCATTTCATAGATGCCTAATTCATGGGTCGAACCGAATCGGTTTTTATGTGCACGCAAAATTCTATATACATGATTCCTATCGCCTTCAAACTGCAGGACGGTGTCTACCATGTGTTCCAATATCTTCGGGCCAGCGATATTTCCATCTTTGGTAATATGTCCGATTAAAATTACGGGCGTATCCGTTTCTTTGGCGAATTGAATCAGTTCGGTGGTAGTTTCTCTAATTTGCGAAATGCTTCCTGCGCCAGATTCTATGTACTCCGTATGCAGCGTTTGAATAGAGTCTATGATAACCACCTGTGGCTCTATGGCTTCTATTTGCTGAAAGATATGTTGTGTTTTGGTTTCGGTAAGAATGTAGCACTGATTCGCATTTGGATTAATACGCTCGGCACGCATTTTTATCTGCTGTGCGCTTTCCTCTCCCGAAACATAAAGTACTTTATAAGGTAATTGTAAAGCGATTTGCAGCATGAGGGTACTTTTCCCAATACCTGGCTCTCCGCCTAAAAGCGTTAAGGAACCAGGAACTAATCCGCCACCTAAGACTCGGTTTAGTTCGCCATTATTCGTATCAAAACGCATTTGCTCCAAAGCAGAAATCTCGTTTATTCGAAGCAGTTTACTTCGACGATTGCTAGTGGATGGTTTGGTTTTCCAAGCGACTTTCTCTTGTTTCTGTATTATTTCTTCTGCAATGGTGTTCCATTCTCTACACGAGTTACATTGGCCCTGCCAATTTGCATGTTGTGCACCACATTTTTGACAAAAAAACGTCTTTTTTACTTTCGCCATAAGTCCTTTACTTTTGCGTAAAAATAAGGAATATTTAGGGAATAAGATTATTGGGTTTCCTAGGGTGGTGTAAGTTGTAGAATAAAAAAGTACTTTACTGTATGTTGTTAATTGTGCTAATTAGAGAATGGAATAGGAGTAAGTGCTAGGAAAATAAATGTAAAGCTACGGATAAACTTTTCTTTGTAGTTAATTTTATGTGAAAATAGCTTGTATTTTTACTTTACTTTACGCCTCAATCATAAAAAAATATTAAAATGAAGAAAAATGTATTGCTTGGCGTAAGCTATTTGTTGTTTATTTTCGGTTTCCTATTCTTTCTTTCTAGTTGTTCTGCAGACGGAGTTGGAAATGATTTAAATTTAAAAGAATTGGATTCTTCTTATTTTGAGAGTCACAGTCAACCTGCAACAGAAGATGGAAAAACTACTTATAATACTCGGCTTATTATAATTGATATTGCAAAACCTAGAAATGATTGTAAAGATGGATTAGGCGTTTGTAGAATTTGTCTTATTTGTGGGCCAGTTAAAGATAATCCTAGAGAAATTGTTGCAAGAATGATTGAGGAAGAGGAAGGTGATTTTGTTCTACTAGAGCTTAATAAAGAAATATTAGATAATGAGTACGATACTACTTTGGTTATAGAAGAGAATGTTTACGATGAAAGTACTGGAAGTTATTTGCTAATAGGTAAATATGAATTAGATAAAGAAATGGGTGCGTTTGGGGGTTATAAAATTCCAATTAAAATTAATAAGTAAATGTAATTCTACTGGAGTTACTTAAGTAACTCCAGTAATTTAAAATTCAAAAATGTTTAAAAACTATATAATTTATTCGTTACTATTACTTCCCATACTAAGTGTAGCTCAATCTGAACCTTGTAATTTAGAAAAGAATGAGTTAGGAAATGCCTATTTGGTAGATGCGGAAGATATTCGTTGTTTAGCAAAAAACTCTGATAAAGAAATAAGTATGTTCTACACCTTTGCAGAGTCATGTAAGCCTTGTTTAAAACATATTCCAGACCTTATTCCCTTCGTTATTGAAAATGACTTAGATCTTTATATAGTATTAATCGATAGAGAAAATAATTTTCGTGTCGAGTGGGCAGAAATAATATTAAAACGATTTGAGCAAGAAATAAGAGAACACTATCAAGAGGACTTTAGCTTTAAATTATATGTATTAAAAGATGAAGAGGGTAGGCCACGGAAAAAATACAACAAGTTTTTGACCGAAATAACGCCCCCTCAGTTTGAAGTTATTGGTGATTTGGGAAAGCATATCGTAATGAATAAATCAGGTGAGGTGTTGTTGGTTACTAGCTACAAAGATAATCCTGAAAATGTAGAAGATAAGAATTCCTATATTTTAAATGAAGTCATTCGGCCTGTACTAGAGAGGTCGCTTGTTGAATAACTATTTGTTTTATCATAATTAGTAGACATACAATAGTTCTCTTTGTAATGTATTTGTCGGGTTGTGTTATGCTTGTATATGACTATTTTACAAAAGGATTTAAGTGTATTATTTCTTCCGATTTATAATAGGAAGAAAGATAAACGACAGTACTCCAAGGATTATCATGGAGAACATATTGGAGGTCCAAATAATCCAACCAAATGCGGTTCCAGAAGTTTCAGGAACTCCGAAAAGGAGTAGGATTCCTGCAACAAATAGCGGATACGAACCAAAACCACTATTGGTGAAGGCTACTGCAAAGCTACCTGCTACAAAGGCTAGGAGCATGGTGCTAAAGTCAATGCTTGCAGTTTGTTCAAATGCGAAAATACAGGTGTAGAATGCCGCTACATATAGAACCCAAATAAGGAAACTATGGAAAAGAAAAGCCCATTTGTTTTCCATTTTTGTAATGCTCCAAACACCTTCTTTTAGCCCCTTTAAAAAGTCTTTAATCTTTCTGATTATCTTGCCTTTAGAGTATCGCAAGATTAGCCAAATTAAAAATATGCCTGCTGCGCCGATAATAGCGAGGGTGCTGAGTTTTTTTATGGGTACAATCTCTACAAAGTAACTCCAAAGTACATCGGCTTTTATAAGCGTAACAGCTAAGGTAAAACCTAGTAAAAAAATAAGATCTACTACGCGTTCAGCTATGATGGTACCGAAGCCTTTTTGAAAGGAGATGTTCTCGTATTTATCAAGGATTACTGCTCGTGACACCTCTCCACCACGTGGGATAACGAGGTTTATCAAGTAAGCACAATTTAGTGCCATAAAGCTGTTGTAGAATTTGGGGCGGAATCCCAAAGGTCTCGCCAAAAAGGTCCAGCGATAAGCTCGCACTACGTGACTTAGTATGCTAAACATAGCTGATAGCAATACAAAGCCGTATTTGGCTTGCTGAAAATGCAAACGAATCTCGTCTAGTTGTTCTTGACTAAATCGATTGTAAGAATAGATCACCAATAGGATTCCAATGGCGATGGGTAATGCAATTTTTAAGGCTTTACTCCAGAATTTATGCACTTTATTTTAGCAGATTCGTTTCTTCGTCTGGGAAGAGAAGCGCAGGACTAAAAGTTTTTGCTTTTTCAATATCCATAATGGCATAGGTGATTAGGATAAGCACGTCGCCTTTAGCTACTTTTCGAGCGGCAGCGCCATTCAATGTAATTTCTCCGCTATTTCTAGGGCCAGGAATAGCATAGGTTTCTAGACGCTCGCCGTTGTTATTATTTACAATTTGTACTTTTTCGCCTTGAATGATATTCGCAGCATCCATGAGGTCTTCATCAATAGTAATACTGCCGATATAATTTAAATCGGCGCCGGTAACCTTTACGCGATGAATTTTAGATTTAACTACGTGTATTTGCATGGTTTTTAATTTAAAGCGATATTATCTATTAAACGCACCTCGTCTGCATAAACCGCAAGAAATGCACGATACGATTTGTTTTTGTCAAACTCCTTTATTGGCTTCAGCGTTGCTTCGTCAGCAATTTGGAAGTAGTCCAATCGGAACAGTGGATGTTTTTTAAAAGAATCCGATACAAACTTATAAATTTCCTCGATAGCTTCCTCTTTTATTTTCTTTTTAACCTCTTGTAAGGTTTTGTATATCAGGGTTGCTTCATTTTTTTGTTGTTCGTTAAGTAGTTGGTTTCTAGAGCTTAGGGCTAATCCCGACGCCGCTCTAACAATCTCACAGCCCACAATTTCTATATCTAGATTCTTTATAGAAACCAATTTGCGTATTATTTGTAGTTGCTGGAAGTCTTTTTCACCAAAATAGGCCCTATCTGGCTTTACGATATCAAATAGCCTAGATACAATAGTGCCTACGCCATCAAAGTGCCCAATTCGGAATGTGCCTTCCATCTGCTGATCTAGCCCGTCAAAATCATATTTCTCTGCACTTACATTCTCCGAATACATCTCCTTTACGCTAGGAGCAAAAACAAAAATATCCTCACTACACTTTTTTAAAGCGGCAAGATCGGTATCTAAATCTCGCGGATAATTCTTTAAATCCTCGGAATTGTTAAATTGTGTGGGGTTTACGAAGATGCTAACCACTAGATATTCATTCTCTAGCAATGCTTGTTTTACCAAAGCTAGATGTCCTTCGTGCAACGCGCCCATGGTAGGAACAAAGCCTATCTTGCCTGCGTTTCGCTGCTTTGCAATCGCAGTTTGTAGCGATGCTTTGTCTCTAAATATTTTCATAAAATAAGATTCGTGCGGTGCAAATCTAATATATCTAATGGAATCTACATAAAATTTCGTATTTTTGCATCGTTTTAATACAGAATACATGTACAGTGATTGTACGCTAAAATTAAAATTATGAAAGATAAGAGAGTCTTGTATGTTTCTTCCGAAGTAATGCCTTATTTGCCTGAAACGGAAATTTCTTCCACTTCTTTTTTCGCTCCAAAAGCGGTAAAAGATAACAAAGGGGAGATTCGTATATTCATGCCAAGATATGGAAGTGTCAATGAGCGTAGACATCAACTACACGAAGTAATCCGCTTGTCGGGAATGAACTTGGTAGTAAACGATATGGATATGCCATTGGTAATTAAAGTAGCGTCTATTCCAAAAGAACGTATGCAGGTATACTTTATCGATAATGAAGAGTATTTTGAGCGTAAAGCTACCTATGCGGATAAAGAAGGAAAGTTGTTTGAGGACAACGATGAGAGAGCAATATTCTTTGCTAAAGGAGTGATAGAAACTATCAAAAAACTTAATTGGGCACCAGATATTATTCACGTGCACGGTTGGTTAGCATCTTTATTGCCATTGTATATTAAAGAATTCTACAAGAACGACCCGTTGTTTGAAAATAGTAAAGTAGTTACCTCTGTGTACAATACTAACTTCGAAGGAACGTTAAATGAAGACTTGATCAAGAAACTGCGTTTCGATGAAATGGCAGAGGAGAAGATAAAGGAATTGGAAGTGCCGAACTACGACAATATTATGAAAGTAGCTATGGCAAACTCCGATGGCGTAGTGTTGGGCTCTGAAGAAATATCCAAAGAATTGGAAAACTATGTTGAAAAACTAGAGGTTCCGGTGTTAAAGTATGTTAATCCCGAGGAACTTTCGGCTGCCTATCTTGATTTTTACCAAGGAGAAATTTGCAAGTAAAAGTATAATACAACCACAATAAGATTATGACGCAACGAGTAAAGCGCCTTAAAAAATGGATGATAGCATTGTTAGCAGTAGTAGCCCTAGGCATAACTACTGCTTGCATTGAGGATAACAATCTAGTAGGAACCGAGATTGTTGGAGACGAAAGTTTGATCTCCGATCCAGATGCAACTGCTACAGTAGTTGCGTATAGTCAGCAGTTAAAAGGAATCCGAACTAATATTCAGGAAACCGATAGAAGTGGGATGTTTGGGGTGTACCAAGACCCAATTTTTGGTAAAACAACCACAAACTTATTAACGCAGCTGCGTTTAGAAAGACTTAATCCAGAGTTTGGGAATGGAGCAAGAGTAGATAGTGTAAAGCTACACCTACCCTATTACAGCAGGTCCAAGATAGAGGTGGATACCACCTATATACTAGATTCTATCTATGCACGTAAACCAATGAAAATAGAGGTTTTTGAATCTAAATACTTTCTTAGAAGAGTGGATCCAAACTCTAACTTCGAAAGTGAGCAAGCTTACTATAGCGATCAAGCCACTCTTTTTGAGAGTCATTTAGGAGATTTAATAGGGGAGAATAAGGAGTTTGTTCCCAAAGCAATGCCTATTAGTCATATTCAAGGAGAGGGGGAGGATAGAAAAGAAGAGAAGTGGGCTCCTGGTGTGTATATGGATTTGCCTACCGCGTTTTTTGAAGATAAAATATTAGGTAAAGAGGGAGAGGCAGAGTTGATTTCCCATGATAGCTTTTATGATTACTTTAGAGGTATTTATTTTAAAGTCAGCGAGATAAATGACTCAGGGTCGATGTTTTTATTTAAAATGGAAGACTCGAAAATACGAATCTATTATTCTTCAGATGCCGAAGAGGAAGGCGAAGCGCGTCCTAAGGGGACCCTTGACTTGCTTTTAAAAGGTGGAATGAAAGTTGAGGTGACAGAAAAAGAACATAGCGGCTATGTAGAGCAACAATTACTGGCTCAAGATAGTGTACAGGGCTCCTCTAGGTTGCTATTGCAAGGTGGAGAGAGTGTTGTGGGGGTTGTGAAACTCTTTGGAGAAGATTCTGACGATAGTGGAGTTGCCGATGAATTGGAGCAGTTGCGTTTGGATGGACCGATTGTAAACGAAGCAAATTTGATTTTCTATGTAGATCAAGATGCCTTGGACGATGAGGCTATAGAGCCTGAACGTATTATAATATTCAACGCAGAGGATGGTAGGCTTTTAGCTGACTATGGAGTGGATCAAACTGCATCTGCCAATACACTTGGAAGTAAGGTGGTTCACTTAGGTAGATTGCATCGCGATGAAGATGGTAAAGGGGAGTATTATAAGATTCGTATCACTAATTACATAAGCGACGTAATCAATGGAGGAATTGAGAACTACCCATTAGGAATTGCCGTTATTCCGAATGTGGAGGCAGCAAACCCAATTGAGGTAAAAGAAGAGGGGAATATGCCAGTAAAGGGAATTCCATCAGGAACAATTTTCTCGCCACGAGGAACAGTGATTCACGGATCTGCATCTGAGAATGAAGCGAAGCGATTGAAATTAGAATTATATCTTACCAAAGTAAACTAAGGAGATTTAAATGTATAATAACAAAAGTGCGATAGAAGTATCTATAAAGATGCCCTATCGCACTTTTGTTATTAATGTACCTCGTACTATTTTACTTTGTGAGTAGCTGTACGGATAAGGGGTGTATGCTTTCGCACTTCTTTATATTCCTTGCTATAAGTGTGTTATGTTTGGCTGTGATTTCTTTAAATTTTATCGTGTAGTGGGAATAGAATAATTCTTGTTATGAAAAAATCTAAAATGCATTGTGCTATTACGATATAATGAGCTATCTTTGCACCGATAAAATCAGGGTGCGTTATTACCCATGAAAGTACATAACATAAATTCTTAATAATGTCACAAGTTACAGGAAAAGTAGCACAGATTATAGGTCCAGTGGTAGACGTAGCGTTTGCTAGCGGAGATAACCTTCCGAGTATTTACGACTCGTTGGAGGTTTCGCTTGGAGGAAATATACTGGTGCTAGAAGTTCAATCACACATCGGAGAAAACACAGTTCGTACTATATCAATGGATTCTACAGACGGTTTAAGCCGAGGTGTAGAGGTTATTGCTACTGGTGCTCCTATTCAAATGCCTATCGGAGAATCTGTTTACGGGCGTCTATTCAACGTTATTGGTGATGCTATTGACGGGATGGATAACTTGCCTAAAGCAGGAAAAGATGGCATGCCTATTCACCGTGAAGCACCTAAATTCGAGGATTTATCTACTTCTTCCGAAGTATTGTTTACTGGGATTAAGGTAATCGACTTAGTTGAGCCTTATGCAAAAGGAGGTAAGATTGGTTTATTCGGTGGTGCAGGTGTTGGAAAAACAGTACTTATTCAAGAATTAATTAACAATATTGCAAAAGGACACGGTGGACTATCGGTTTTTGCCGGTGTTGGAGAGCGTACTCGTGAGGGGAATGATTTACTTCGTGAGATGTTGGAGTCTGGCATTATCCAATATGGAGAGGATTTCATGGAGTCCATGGAAAAGGGTGAGTGGGACTTATCTCTAATAGATAAAGAAGCATTAAAAGATTCGAAAGCTACTTTCGTATTCGGACAGATGAACGAGCCTCCTGGAGCTAGAGCACGTGTGGCACTTTCAGGTCTTACTATCGCCGAGCACTTCCGTGACGGAGATGGAGAAGGACAGGGAAGAGACGTACTATTCTTCGTAGACAATATATTTAGATTTACACAAGCAGGATCAGAGGTATCTGCACTTCTTGGCCGTATGCCATCGGCAGTAGGATATCAGCCTACACTAGCTACAGAGATGGGTGCCATGCAAGAACGTATTACTTCTACCAAGCAAGGGTCCATTACATCGGTACAGGCGGTTTACGTACCTGCTGATGACTTGACCGACCCGGCACCAGCTACAACGTTTGCTCACTTAGATGCAACAACCGTACTTTCTAGAAAGATTGCGGAGCTTGGTATTTATCCAGCGGTAGATCCGTTAGAGTCTTCTTCTAGAATTCTTACACCAGAAATTTTAGGAAAGGAACATTACGACTGTGCACAACGAGTAAAAGAGTTATTACAGCACTATAAAGAATTACAAGATATTATTGCCATTCTAGGAATGGAAGAGTTGAGCGAAGAGGACAAGCTAGCAGTATCTAGAGCGAGAAGGGTATCTCGTTTCTTATCACAACCTTTCCACGTAGCAGAGCAGTTTACTGGAACACCAGGAGTTCTTGTAGATATAAAAGATACGATCAAAGGATTTAATATGATTATGGATGGAGAGCTAGATCACCTTCCAGAAGCAGCATTTAACTTAAAAGGTACCATCGAAGAAGCGATTGAGCACGGTGAGAAATTACTTGCAGACTCTTAATCTTTTGAATCAACCTTTTAATAATACTTTAGTTTTAGTCCTATGTTTTTAGAAATAGTTACGCCAGAAGCTTCTATCGTTACCGCAGAGATAAACTCCGTAACGGTACCAGGTATTAACGGTAGATTCCAAATCCTAAAAGGACACGCATCTGTTGTGTCGCTTTTGGACAAGGGGGTAGTTACCTTTAGTGGATCACCAACTATTGCCACAGGTTTTGAAGATCGATTTACCAAGGATAAAGACGGTAAATGGGAGTTCGAAATCAAAGGGGGAACCATAGAGCATAAAAACGATAAAGCTATTATTCTAGCAGACTAAAAGCTTATCAAAATCATTTAAAAAGCCTTTCTTGCTTCATGCTAAGAAAGGCTTTTTACTTTTTTAAGCCTATTGATTTTCTGCTAGCTCCTTATAGTAGAAAGATTTTTGGTGTAATTAGGTTGCTATAAAGAGGATGCTATTTTGTAATAAAGATTTTTGTATCTTTATTTTAAAGTAATAGAGAGCTTTATGTTAATAGATAAACATGAGGGTTCTCTATTTGTCTACAAAGTTATACGGTACTATGGGATATAAAGTAAAAGAAGTTCCAGTGGAGGAAATTCTATCTATACGCAGTGCGGAGCTTAGAGAGGGTCTCGATCCAGAACAATGTCGTTTTGCGGAGGATGACGACGAAGGAGCAATTCATTTAGGCTTATTTGATGAGGGAAAAATTATAGGCTGCCTTAGCGTTTTTCGAAAGAAACACGAGAGTTTCAATGAGCTAAACCAAAACCAATATAGAGGTATGGCGGTTACCAAAACCTACCAAGGAAACGCGATGGGAAATTTGCTTTTGAATAAAGCAGACCGAATGGTATTGGCTAGAAAGGAAAATTTTATTTGGATTCATGCTAGAAAACTAGCACTTAATTTTTACCGTAGGAATGGATACAGTGTCGTTGGTGCATCTTTTGATATTCCTGGAATAGGAGAGCACTATTTAATGTATAAGCGCTTGTAGCAAGCATATTAGATGTCGTTAGCCTGTTTGTGGCGTAGCTACTGTGTGAGTGATTGATGATATTGGCTAAACTCTCCTTTACGCATGCATAGGCAGATGTGGATTTGCGATTAACTTTTCGAAACAATGCGATATATAGATAAACTTAATTGGATAGGAATACTCCTACGGTTTTGGCAAGGGATAGCTTATTTATAAAGCTATCTATTTTTATAATGATCGTTCCATCTTTCAAAAATAAGTTGCGATTCCCATCCGCGATATTGCATATAGCTCACAAACTTTCTTTTTTTAGCATGGGTGTCGCTTTCATTCTCTAATTGTTTTAGTCGCTTGTTGGCTAGGTTGTAGAAGGACTGTAGGTATTCTGCTTCTTCTATTTCCTTTAAAGCTTCTTTTATATTGTAAGAACCGATTTGTCGTTGTTTTAGTTCTCTTATAATTCGAGTTTTTCCCCAATGTTTGATTCGGAATTTTCCTCTTGCAAAACTTTGCGCAAATCGGGTTTCATTTAAAAAGTTACCCTCTATCAGTTTTGTTATTATAATCTCACAAGCTTGCGGTATCATTCGCATTTCTTTGAGTTTTTGCTCTACTTCCATGTGGCATCGATCTCGGTATGCACAATACGATTGCAGTTTTGCCAATGCTTCGTTTACGGAGTAGGATTTGTGTTTTTCCATGAGGGACAGATTATGATGTAAAGATAAAAAAAAAGAGCCTTGCTACTAGCGTAACAAAGCTCTCTTGGTATTATCCGATGGTTTTCCCATCTTTATCTTTGAATTGATATTCTAGATAGGTATAGGCATCTCTAGGTTGTATTTGTATCCATTGCCTATGCTGTAGGAACCATTTGGTTCGAACAGATGGAAATCCATTTGTAAGGAATGCGGCTATAAAAGGATGCGTATGTAAACTTATCTTTTTATAGTCTTTATTTATTAATCTTTTTAAGTCTTCGGTCAATTTATTGATCACCACTATTGGTGCTTCAATTTCTTTACCGGACCCACTAGGCGCAATTTCCTTTGTTTTTATGCTTAGTTCAGGGCGTACCCTTTGTCGTGTTATTTGGATAAGTCCAAATTTTGTTGGGGGCAGTATTTTGTGTTTAGCCTTGTCGTCTTTCATTTCCTCCCTTAGGGTGTCATATAAGGCTTTTCTGTTTGCTGCAACTCCCATGTCAATAAAATCCACTACAATTATGCCTCCCATATCTCGCAGTCGTAGCTGTCTGGCTACTTCTTTTGCTGCAATAAGATTTACTTCTAGTGCAGTTTCTTCTTGACTGCTTTGTTTGTTGCTATGATTACCGCTATTAACGTCTATCACGTGCATGGCTTCGGTGTGCTCTATTACTAGGTAAGTCCCTTTAGGGCCAGACACCGTTTTGCCGAATGAAGTTTTAATTTGTCTTTCGATACCGAATTTTTGAAAAATTGGCACTTTCGAATCGTATAGTTTTACGATCTGTTCTTTGTGCGGGGCAATGTTTTGGACGTAGTTCTTAATATCTAAATACAGCGTTTCGTCATCTACGTGTATCGCAGAGAAGTTATCGTTAAAAATATCACGTAACATGGATTCTCCTCTGTTTAATTCACTCAACACCTTTGAGGGGTGGTGAGCTCTGTGCAGCCTTTTACACATCGCTGTCCAGCGATCCATTAGACCTTGTAGGTCTCTATCCAGTTCGGCTACTTTTTTGTCTTCTGCCACGGTACGAATAATAACCCCAAAACCTTTGGGCTTAATACTCATCATCAATCGTTTTAACCTATTTCTCTCTTCATTGCTTTTTATCTTTTGTGAGATAGAAATTCGATCAGAGAAGGGAACCAGAACAATATAACGCCCTGCTATAGATAGCTCGGAGCTGATGCGTGGTCCTTTGGTAGAAATAGGTTCTTTTACAATCTGTACCAGAATCGATTGATTTGATTTGATGGCTTGATTTATCTTGCCATGCTTTTCAATCGGTTTATTAAATTGGAAATTATCTAAGCTATAATTCTTTAGCTTACCTGTGCTTACTCGTTTTACGAAGTTTAGAAGTGAAGGTACATTTGGGCCTAGGTCATGATAATGCAAAAAAGCATCTTTTTCATGACCCACACTTACAAACGCAGCATTAAGTCCCGGAACAATTCTTCGGATTTTAGCTATATATATATCGCCAACCGTAAATTTAGTCCCGTTTTCGTCGTCTTTGTTAAGCTCGATGAGTTTCCCATCTTTTAATAAGGCAAAATCAATTTCTTGTGAACTGGATCTGATAAATAATTCGTAGTTCACTTTTGATTAATTTTATATCCTGATGGCGTAAGCCCTTTGTTATTAAGGGCTATACGCAAGTAGAATAGGATGGATTAAACAATTTTTTCACAGGTATAGTATCTGTTTCACTAATCCAATTAAAACAGATTAACCCGAAGAAATGAAAGCAGCTGTGTATAGCTGTCTTACATCTCTCTATGTCAAGGAACGTATTTTGATGTTTTAATAAAACAAAAAAAGTAGGCTCACCTACTTCTTCTTGTTCTTGTGACGGTTAGCACGGCTTCTTTTTTTGCGCTTATGCGTCGCCATTTTGTGTCTTTTTCTTTTTTTACCACTTGGCATAATGTTGTCTATTTAATAATGTTAATAATTAATTTTTTTAGTCTTCCACTTTAACTTTCGCTTTCACTCCTTCCAAGAAAACTTTGGCTGGCTTAAAAGCTGGTATGTTATGTGCTGGAATCTTAATGGTGGTGTTTTTTGAGATGTTTCTTCCAGTCTTTTCAGCTCTTTTGCGAACAATAAAGCTTCCAAATCCTCTTAAATAAACATTTTCGTTGCTTTCTAAAGAAGTTTTAACCTCCTCCATGAAAGATTCGATTACTGCTTGAACATCACCTCTTTCCATTCCAGTGCTTTCTGAAATATTGGCTACAAGATCCGCTTTTGTCATTATCTATAAATATATTTTTTTATTAGGTATGTAATTTTGAGTTGGCAAATATAATAATTTTAAACTCAAAATATCAATCCACGTACTAATTTAAAATATCAATGGATAAAGTGTTATTTTTGTAACATGGACAAAGATACGATATTTTTTTCTAACCGTTTAATATCTTGGTACTTAACAAACAAACGAAATCTGCCATGGCGTTCGGAGGTCTCTCCATATCATGTGTGGTTATCCGAAATCATCTTGCAACAGACCAAGGTAGCACAAGGACTACCATATTATGAGGCATTTGTAGCCAAATATCCCACAGTGAAAGATCTAGCTAATGCAACCGAAGATGAAGTCTTATTGCTTTGGCAAGGGTTAGGGTATTATAGCCGCGCTAGGAATCTACATGCCTCTGCAAAGTATATAGTTAAAGAACTAAATGGTGTTTTTCCAAATACTTTCCTTTCCTTGCTTGCGCTGAAGGGAGTGGGAGACTATACTGCTAGTGCAATAGCATCTATATGTTACAATGAACCACAAGCCGTAGTAGACGGAAATGTATATCGCGTGCTAAGCCGTATTTTTGGAATAGAAACAATTGTTCCTAGCAGTAAAGCACATAAGAAATTCAAGGAGTTGGCTACCTTGCTGATGGATAAAGAGCAGTCTGGAACTTTTAATCAGGCTATGATGGAATTTGGTGCATTGCAATGCATACCACGTAATCCAAATTGTGAGCAGTGCATATTCGCGTCAAAATGCGTAGCTCTACATAAAAATGCCATTCACGAGCTACCCGTTAAAAAGAAAAAGGCCAAGGTGACAAAACGATATTTTAATTACTTTATCGTTCTTTCCGACACGGATTCTCTTGTGATTCAGCAACGATTGGATAAAGATATTTGGCATAAGTTGTACGAATTACCATTATGGGAGTCTAATTCGGCTTTATCCAAGACACAATTAAAAGAAATCATAAGAGAAACACCCGAGTTTGCCGAATTAGATTCTAGCAGTCTACAACTCATCAATAGAAAACAAATCGTACATAAACTTTCTCACCAACATTTGCATACTAAGTTTTGGATTATAGAGGGAGATATGCCAGAGCAAGCATCGATTCCTATTGAAGAATGGAAGAATTATGCTTTTCCAACATTGATAGAGGAATTTTTATCAAGCTTTTTGGTGGATGAATATTTGAGTTTCATATAGATAATCAGATAAGATAAATTGATATTTGCTTAAATTGCTTAAGTTTGTGGGTGGTAACTAAAACCCAAATATTATGAGTGGAACATTGAATAAAGTAATGTTGATTGGACGTACTGGTGATGATGTAAAGACGCATTATTTTGAAGGGGGCGGGTGTATAGGGAGATTCCCGTTGGCGACCAATGAAACCTACACCAATCGCGCTACAAATGAGCGAGTAAGCAATACGGAGTGGCACAACATAATTGTACGAAATAAAGCAGCCGAGATATGTGAGAAGTACCTAAAGAAAGGTGATATGGTTTACATTGAAGGAAGATTAAAAACACGCAAGTGGACCGATGATAAAGGAGTGGATCGCTATACTACAGAAGTACAGTGTAGTGAGTTTAAATTTCTTACTTCTAAAAGCGATAGCGGAAGAGGAATGGAGGCAAACCCAGAACAGACTAGTGAATCTGCCAGCCCAACATCGCAGAGTGCAACCACGACGCCGATGGATGCCAATGAAAATGAAGAGGACGACCTACCATTTTAATTTATAGAATAAACACTGATTTACTTTGGATTTAGAACCCCCCAGGTTATTCCTAATGGCAGTTATAGAGCCTAGGATTTTAATATCTCTAGCTTCGTTGCTGGTATTGTTAGCATGTTCGGCATTGATATCTGGAGCTGAAGTGGCACTGTTTTCATTGACAAAAACCGATTTGGATGTGGAAGAAGACCACCCATCCCATCGAAAAATCCGTACATTAAAACATCTTTTAAAGCAACCGCAAAAATTATTAGCTACGATATTAATCGTAAATAATTTAGTAAACATTGCTATTGTTCTACTAT
>Ga0209075_1002201_pt1 | contig 17419 bp, 16 predicted proteins | sample Stecom2011_FD_187523 | JGI IMG/M metagenome (GOLD analysis project Ga0209075, IMG submission 187523) | Agricultural soil microbial communities from Utah to study Nitrogen management - Steer compost 2011 (SPAdes) (version 2) | ecosystem: Environmental > Terrestrial > Soil > Agricultural land...
GGACAACGGTTCGGGTCTTTTTTGAAAAGCCAAACGAACTTTAACCTTAACATCGCTGGGTAATACTGACTCGAAAACCAATGAATTGCTGGAGTTCCTCCATTCCATTCGTGAATACCTAAAACAGGTAACTCGATACTGGGTACAAAGAAGAATCCTTTATCTACACGTGGCTTAATTCCTAAACCAATAGAGTAATGTAATTGTCCCATTAAATCGCCTTGAAACTTCTCATCAACTGGCACATGGTATCCGTCATAAGCCATGTTTCCAACAATTACCGCATAATCCAAGTTCACACCTAAAGCATTGTCTAAGAAAAGATGAGGATTAATTTGATAAACACTATGCGCACTAAATCTCCCGTATAAGTATCCATTATAGAATTTCCCTTCACCGTTATAGTTTCCGATTAGTGTATCTCTACTGTCATAGATTTTTGACTGAGAAAGCTCTCTTCCTCCAAACAATTTAAAACCAACTCCCCAATCATAATAGTGAACAAGTTTGCGTGGTCTCTTGGTGATGTGAACCATTCCAACTTCTCCAAAAATTCCTAATCTACTTTTTGCTTCTCGTGAAAAGCGAATTAAAGTATCAGCAGAAGGAATAGAGGACGATATTCTATACTCGTGTTCATCAGCTCCCATTTTGGTGAATGTATAAGTTGGTCCAAAAGAAAGCTGTACTCCATGTCTATTGTAATCTCCAGTTACCCAACGATAGATTGGTTGGTGTAGCCTTTGATTTCCATAATGCTGTTTTTTCTTTTTCTTAGGGGTATACTGCCCATAAGTACAAGTACTGAATACAACGGTAAATAGAAAAAGTAATTTTAAAACTCTCATGTTATCAAAGATAATATTTTTTCAATAACTTTTTGGTCATCCCAATTTTTGTGAATGTCTTCCATTTCCATCACCTCATCCATTATTTTTCGCTGTCTATTTCCAGCTGCTAAAGCTTCAGAGTATGGGATATGACTAAATGTTACTTGAGAGTATAACGGCATCCACTTATTTGGGTACAAATCACTGAATTTACGTTCGATTTTCTTTCTCAGTAAAAAGTCTTTATCTCCAGCAAGGTCACGCATTTCAATATAGTTATACAAGGCTAAATCAGCAATTGCATTTCCATCCTTTACGCGTAGTTCGCTAAATTGGTCGAACATTGTGCCTAGGTCAGAATTATACTTTTCTAAAAGGTCAAAAAACACTGTACAATCCTCCATTCCTGCATTTAATCCTTGTCCGTAAAAAGGAACTACAGCATGAGAAGCATCACCCATTAAAATTACTTTATCCTCGTAGTTCCAGGGATTACAACGAATAGTCACTAAAGTTGAAGTAGGGTTTTCAAAAAAGTCTTTTGTTAAAGTAGGCATATTAACCAAAGCATCTGGAAATGTTTTTTTGAAAAAGTTAAGAACTTTATCTTCTGTATCTAGGCTTTCGAAAGAAGTTTCTCCTTTCATAGGGAAGAATAAAGTCACGGTAAAACTACCGTCTAAATTTGGCAAAGCAATTAACATGAACTCTCCTCTAGGCCAGATATGTAAACAATTTTTGTCAAAACAATGTGTTCCATCAGGATTCGCAGGAAAACTTAATTCTTTATATCCATGCGGTAAATATTCTTGCGCATAATTAAATAAAGGTGTTTTTTGCAATGCTCCACGCACTGCTGAAAAAGCTCCATCTGTCCCGAAAACATGATCATAAGTATAATTTTCAAGGTTTTGGTCTTTGCTATTTCTAAAGAAAATTTCGTTTTTAGAAAAATCTATATCTTCACAAGCACGGTCAAATCTATATTGAATATTTGCATAATCATCCGCTAAATTCATTAGTTTTTGATTCAACTGTCCTCTTGAAACAGAGTAGATTGCCTCTTCTTCTTTTCCATAAGGTTGATAAGTTAAATTTCCTTCAACATCATGCATTTGTCTTCCATACATTGGAATAGATATGGCTTTAATTTCATCTGCAAAACCGGCTCGTTCTAAGGCTTTAAAACCACGATCAGACAAGGCCAAATTAATAGATCTACCTCCAATCGCTTTTGCTTTTCTCAGGTCAGGTCGGCGTTCGAAAACATCTACATTCATTCCCTTTTTTGCAAGAAGGACTGCTAATAAACTTCCAACTAAACCTGCTCCAACAACAGCTACTTTTTTATCTTCCATATTTTATACGTACTTAAATACCTTAATAATTACCTGTTTTTATTTTCTCCAATTATTTGTAAATGTATTGTCGAAAAAAACGCTCTTTTTTCTTTTTGCATTTTTCTTTTTATGAAAAACAACCATGATCCTCCACAAAACTAGTCCTAAAATTAAAACCGCAAATACTTGAACTATTAACTCAATGTATTCGGCTTCATTATTGAGTTGACCCGAAAACCTTCGCTGTATTAATTGCTGAACATTCATGCTTCAAAAGTACAAAATATTGAAGAATTTATATGGATTAATTGAATTCCTTATGAATTGAATAAAACACTTAAAGCATTTAATCACATTTCAATCAAAAAAAATAGTACTGATTGTTTATTCAAAAAACAGTACTTTTATATCTTAAGCCAAGAAACCATGAAGAAACGTATTGACAAATCTTTATCCTTTCGTGAAAAGGAGTTTAAACTTCGGCCTTGGCAGCTGAAAGTTCAAGAAGTTATTTATGGAACATACACCAAGGCAGGGAAAAGATTCGATATTCTTTTACTGATCTTAATTCTCCTCTCAATCGTAGTGGTTATGCTGGAAAGTGTATCCTACTTAAACCTAAAGTACAAGCTTACTTTTATCGGTATTGAATGGGGAATTACGGTGCTCTTCACTATAGAATATATTCTACGTTTCATCAGTTTAAGGAGACCATTATCTTATGTGTTCTCATTTATGGGATTGGTAGATTTATTTTCTATTCTTCCCTCCTACCTGAGTTTACTTGTTGACGGTACTGAATCACTGATGCTACTGCGCTCGATTAGATTCCTAAGAATATTTAGAATTTTAAGGTTAAGTCGCTATATGTTAGGAGCAGACATTTTGGGTGAAGCGCTAAAAAATAGTCGACATAAAATTATTGTCTTTCTAATTTCTATGTTGACTATAGTGATTATCTTAGGAGGAATGATATATGTTATAGAACCTGCAGAAGCAGGGTTTACGAGCATTCCGAGAAGTGTATATTGGGCCATTATAACTATCACCACTGTAGGATATGGAGATATCGCACCTGTTACACCACTAGGTCAAGCATTAGCATCTTTTATCATGTTATTCGGTTATGCTATTATCGCAGTCCCTACAGGAATCGTCTCATCAGAATTTACGGCTTTACGATATGATGGAATAAAGACCTTTGAATGTCCAAATTGTGGAGAGAAAGATCATGAGAAGACAGCAAGTTTCTGTAAAAGCTGTGGTTATAGTATTAAAGATTAGCCTTGTTTTAGCAACTTCTTTATAAGAGAAACTTCACTACATTTAAAATTATTAAAGCATAAAACAAGATGTTAGGTAACCATTTGTGCTTTACATTTAGATAAGCATAGGGTAAAATAAAAGGTAAGATAACCACTGCCGTTGTAAAGTAAAAATAGGAGTCAAATAGAATAAATATAGCTACACTAAGAGCAACAGAAAATAATAATGTAAAAATTGTTATCGCCATAATTCTTTTATAGCGAATAGAGCTTTTTAATCTGCGCTCCAAAATCTTTTTATTCGCCAATAGGGTTAACAAAACAATTGCAATATGCGGAAGGAAAATGACAAAATCTCCATAGCGTGAAAAGTCCAGCATTGAATCAAAAATAAAGAACTCATCAAGAAAGAATGGATTCACAAGAATTACCCATAAAAATGGGAAAGCCATTGCTACTAAAGGCAATAAATACTCTCTTAAAACAAAAGGTCTTATGGTAAACACACCAAACCAAATAATAAATATGAAGGATGAATAAACAGGCAGAAAGGTGGCTGCCGCTCCTAAAAACAAACCGCTCAAGAATGTGTTATTTCTAGCATCATCATTTTGCCGTAGACTTAATAAATGATAAAAAGACAGAATAAAAAAGAAGTGTCCTAAAAGGTCCTCACCAAAACGTAGGCTTATCGGAAATAGAAACACAATCAAAACATATAAAACACTCGGCAAATAAATAAATTTATCGTAGAATTCTAAGGTGTTAAAAACGAAGTTTAAGAGTAAGGCATTGATACAGATAAAGATAAACGCTGCGGTTTTTGACAAAAGCGGGTCAATACTGCCGAAGTCTATATTCCACAAATTCTCTTGTCCAATGGCCAACATACTAAATGTAGGAAAATAATGGTCCAACAACATATGCAGAAATACGAATACTGGAATTAGTATGACTATATATGATTGGTTATTAGCAAAGGACTTAATCATGTAAAAAAATATATTTGAAAGTTTACAAATGTATTGATTCAAAGAGATAAATATAGAGTTTTTAGCTATTCAATTGGAAAAATATTATATTTGTGGACTAATAAATATTTATTATGACTTATACGGAAATTGTTGAAGCGACAGGAGAAGGTCTTTTATGGACGACTGAAATATTATTTGAAAACGTTGGAAATATATTTAACTACGCAGTAATAGTTCTTGGTTTTGTTGGTTTATTTATTTGGTTACGCCTGCAAGCAAAGTATAATAAAGAAGCTGCAAACGATCCATTAAAGATTAAATAATTAGGTATTTATCAATACTTAATCATCAATTTATATAATTGACTTAATTTTTATTTCTTTATAATTTCAATAACATCATCAACCTTGATGTTGCGAATATCTTGAAGCTGAGGTTCTTCAGTTATTTTCATAGTTATCACAAAGCTATCCTTTCCTAAAGGCGCCCATCTACCTGGGTGCATTGGACGTAAATCTGTGTATAAACCAATTGCTTTTATTCCTAAAACAGCAGCGATATGTAAAGGTCCTGTACTACATGCTACCAGTACATCACATTTAGAAATAAAAGTTATTAACTCTCCTAAACTACTTTTCCCCGAAATATCTATAATGTTTGAATTTCTTGGCAATTGATTTCTAAACTGGAGTCCTTCTTTTTCTGTTCCAGAAAAATAAACTACATAATCTTCTCTTTCCAATTGATTGGCTAACTGTATATAGTTCTCTAATGGCCACTCTACAGCTGAACCTTGAGATTTACTGTGAAGAACAACCTTCTTGCGATCATTCGCTAAAACCTTCTCTAAATTAGGATTAAGAGCAGTTTGGGGAGTAAAATCACTTAATAAATCAACTAATTCATCAAGGGAAGGCAATTGTTGTAACCCGAAGTTTCTTAAAAGTTCAAAATTTAATTGAGCCTCATGAAAATCTGACCCCTTACGGGTAAAGTTTGGACGAATATTACAAGTTAACAAATGAAACATTCGGTGAGAGGTTCCAATACGATAAGGCACTTTAGCAGCCTTAGCAAGTTTAGCCAATTCTTTATGAGGAAAAACATGGATAAAAGCATGGGCTTTTATCTCTGAAAGTAGAAACTTCTGTTTGTCGAAAGGAAAATCACTCCATTCATCTATACAAATCACCTCATCAATGAAAGGATAACACCGCAGAACTTCAAGTGTATATGATTTGCTAAAAAAGACAATCTTAACGGTTGGAAACTTAGCTTTTAACCAAGCGCACATAGGCAAGGTTAAAATTACATCGCCGATACTGTCTGTTCTACTGATTACAACTGTCTTATTCGTTAAATCAATTGTTTTCATTCTGAAGTCGGATTAATTCTTTATACTTATAAATATTTGATAGAGCTGATATTCTTGCAATATGAAATCCTGCATTACCATCCAAGAATCCCGCCTTAATAAAATACATTGCTACAAAACGTCCAACTGCACTTATGTATGGCTTTAAAGGCCCTACGCGCCTTCCTTTATGATAAATTTTAACAGCAGTAAGTTCTGAATATTTGTCGGCACGTTTTCGATGCTCTTCATGCGAATAGTAAGAGTAGTGTAAAAGGTGTCCACCTAATAACTGAGGAGTAGGATTGCCTTCCACAACAAGTTCTTCATGCACAAACTCACCTTCCCATTGACTTAATGATTTAGGAAAAATACGTGTTTTCACATCTGGATACCAACCAGAATGTTTAATCCATTTTCCGCAATAATTGGTAAGTCTATTGACAGAGTACACACCTTTAAATCCCGACTTTTTATATTCTAATATTTGTTGTTGTAAGATTTCGTCTGGAGCCTCATCAGCATCAACAGAAAAAATATATTCATGCGTAGCTAATTGATTTAGATAGTTTTTAGCATTAGAATATCCTTTCCATTCTCTTTGTTGCACTCTAACACCCTTTGCTTGACAAATCTCTACTGTTTTATCAGTAGAAAATGAATCTAGAACTATAACTTCATCTGAGACTGCCAATAAAGCATCGATACATCGAGCGATATTTCTCTCCTCATTGAATGTTATAATTGTTGAAGTTAATAGATGTTCCATTTATTCATTTAATAGCTACAAATATAGTACTTCTGAATTAAATTAAGCTTTGAGTGTTTAGTAAAGGAAAAGCCGCACCTCGGAAGATGCGGCTTAAATTTTTTCTCAAATTGCAAGCTGAGAGGTTTTTTAGTTATTAATTTCTTTTATAAATATACGAGAAAAATCTAATTGTTCAAATTCATTTGTAACAAATTTTCTTACTTTAAGATTAACCATAGTTACAAAATCATCGGTAATCAACGGCATAACGGCTGCATCATCAATTAATATCTGGTCGCATCGAGCAAATAGATTCATTCTTTCTTCATTATCTGTTTCAGCCAAAGCTTTTTCAAACATTTGGTCAAACGCAGGGTTTTTGTATTTAAATGAATTAAAAGAAGTGCTGTTTTCTGCTATATTCCCACTATAGAAAAGGTTTAAGAAGTTCTCTGGATCAGGATAATCAGCAATCCAACCTGAACGCCAGAATATAGCTGTTCCGTCTTGAATATACTTTTCTCTTGTTTCAATTGACACCAATTCAATTTGAGTATTTACACCAAGGTTATCTTTAAGTGATTTTGAAACAGCTTGTGCTAATTTATGTCCACCTGATTCTTTTAAGGCATTCACATATAGCTTCAAAGTTGGAAAGCCATTTCCGTTAGGATAACCAGCTTTTTCCATTAATTTCTTTGCTTCTTCAACATCATAAGAATAACCTCTAACAGTAGATGATGAGTAACCTTTCATTCTTGGAACAAAACCATTTAATGCTGGCCACCCTTCTCCTTCTAACCAATTATCAATAATTGATTTACGATCAATTGCCATGTTGAAGGCTTTACGAACATCCTTGTTTGAAAACTCTTCACTCTCATGTGCAAAACCATAATAGGTAATACTCATACTTGATTTAGAGTCAACAATATGTTTAACATTTTCTCCAGCTTGTGCTTGATTTAATGTTCCCAAAATATTTTGTACTTCTTCTACTGGAATGTCTAAAACTAAATCTATTTTCTCAGCCCTAAAAGACAATAGTTCATCTGTTTTATCTTTACTGTAAGTCATTGTTACATTTTCCAAGAAAGGTAGTGGGTTACCAAAATCATCTTTCCCCCAGTAATTATTATTTCTTTTTAGGACTATTTTGTCCTCAGCAAAAACATCTAATGTAAAAGCACCTGTGCCAACAGGATGCAACCTAATGTCCTTCCCATATTTTTCATAAGCCTCTTTAGGAAAAACACTTAATCCTGAATGAGTTAACACCTTTTTAAACCCTGAAAACGGACTTTTTAATTCGATCACTAATGTATGATCATCAACAACCTTTATCCCTTCAACATGGTCCACTTCTCCTTTATAATAAGCGTTTGCTCCTTTAACTTTATCTCTTAGCAAATGAGAGTTTTCGTTAAGTTCATTATCAGAACAAGCAAACTCTAACATATATTTAAAATCCTCAGCCGTAACCTTTCTTCCTTTTCCATCTGTAAAACAAGCATCATCCTGGAAATAAACATCATCTCTTAAATTGAAAGTAAATATAGTTGAATTCTCATTCATTGAAGTTTCCTTAGCAATGGAAGGAATAAGCTCTGTACTTCCTGGATCAATTTTTAATAAACCTTCAAATATCTGAGGAAGAATTCGATTTGTATACATGTCTGTAGTTTCCAAAGGAAAAAGGCCTTTAACTTTTTCACTTGACATAAATCTAAAGTTACCTCCATAACGCACACCTCCTTTTGCTGTTATAACGCCTTCAGCATCAGTCACCACCTGGTCGTTACAGCTATAAAGCATAGGTATTATGAGTAAAATTATTAAGAGTTTATTAAGCATTTCATAAAGATTTTAGTAATATGATTCTCAAATATAAAGATTTAGTGGGATTATTTGTTTCAAATAGACAAATTTTTGAAGTTCATTTTGTATATCAAAAAAAGTGCTTATCTGGTGACAAGATTTTTTTGATATGTTAATACCCTAATTCTCTGCGAATACGATATAAAGTCTTATGAGCGACCTCTCTTGCTTTAGCAGCACCATCGCTTAATATGTCATCAATTTCATCTGTATTATTGATGTAATAGTTGAACTTTTCGCGTTGTTCCTTAAAGTTCTCAATCAACAACTCATAAAGTGCTTGTTTAGCATGGCCGTATCCAAAATTTCCGCCGCGGTATTGCTTAGCAAGTTCATTTATTTGGATTGGTGAAGCCAGTAATTTAAACAACTTGAAAACATTACAGGTCTCCGGATCTTTAGGGTCTTCCATTGGAGTGCTATCTGTTTCAATTTTCATAACTTGTTTTCTCAGTTCTTTGTCTGATAAAAATATATTAATGTAATTGTTTCTTGATTTACTCATTTTCCCTCCGTCAGTTCCAGGAATTAGAGTTGTGTTTTCTTCTATAATTGCTTCTGGAAGTACCAAAAGTTCTTTTCCAGTACTTGTATTTATTTTTTGAGCTACATCTCTAGTCATTTCAATATGCTGTAACTGATCTTTTCCAACTGGTACCTCATTGGCATCATAAAGTAAAATATCTGCAGCCATCAACATTGGATAGTTAAACAAACCTGCATTAATATCGCTTGTTCGTCCCGCTTTATCTTTAAAAGAATGTGCAAGAGTCAAACGTTGATATTGAAAATGACACATCAAGTACCAAGCAAGTTCTGTGGTTTCTGGAACATCACTTTGACGATAGAAAACTGTTTTTTCAGGATTTAGACCAAAAGCAAGCCAAGCTGCAGCGACACCATAAGTATTATTTCTTAAAGTGTCTCCATCCTTAATTGTTGTCAATGAATGTAGGTTAGCTATAAACAAAAAAGACTCATTATCTCCTTTATTTGCCATTTTAATCGCTGGAATAATAGCGCCTAATAGGTTTCCTAAATGTGGAACTCCGGTACTTTGAATTCCTGTTAAAACACGTGTCATAATTTTAAACTGATGGGTTTATAAATAAAATAATCTTCTACAAAAATAATCTTTTGTAGTAGAACAACACAAAATATATATATTTGGTGTGCATTATACAGAGAATGAAATACATATTAGGGGCATTTTACTATTTATGGAAGCTATATATTGGGTTAATCTTTGCGATAACCTTAATATTCTTCTATCCGTTTTTGTTGTTCTGCATCTACAATGAACCTTTAAAACAATATACATTTAAGGTAAACATTTGTTGGTCAAGGTGTATGCGCATATTTTGTTTTTATGCTGTCGAGAAAAGCGGAGAAGAAGAGCTAGAAAAAGGTCCTTTTGTATTGGCTGCAAACCACAGTTCTTATCTCGATATATTTTTGTTGTACAGTATTTTACCGCAACACAAATTTCTATTTATGGGGAAAAGTGAAATTTTAAAATATCCATTGGTAAAAACATTCTTTAAAAAATTAAACATTCCGGTAGATAGGACAAGCTCAATAAAATCAGCTAAAGCATTTATTCAAGCAAGAAAAGAAATTCATAAAGATTGGAGCGTCGTTATCTTTCCTGAAGGAGGAATTCCTGATGAAGCCCCATGCTTAGCCCCCTTTAAGTCTGGTGCATTTCAACTGGCTAAATCTTCAAAATGTGCAATTCTTCCAATAACCTTTTTAAACAATTTTTATTTGTTCTCCGACCCTGATCGTTTTTGTGCTCCTGCTAGACCTGGCTTAGTAAAAGTTCATATTCACCCAATGATAAATAGAACAGAAGTGGAAAATAATGATGTGAAATTTACCAAAGAGAAAACTTATCAACTCATTAGTTCTTATTTACCGCAAAAGAATCACTAAATTTGTAGGTACAACGTTATATAGCTATGAAAATAAAAGATGAATTAATAGACCATATTGCTCATTTAGCAAGACTTTCTTTCGAAGGAGAAGAAAAAAGCGCTATTAAAAAAGACCTAAATAGTATTGTTGATTTTATGGGGAAACTCAATGAAATAGATACTGATCATGTTGAGCCTCTTGTTTTTATGTCTAACGAAACAAACGTTTTAAGAGAAGATATAGTATCACAATCCATTACTCACGAAGATGCGTTAAAAAATGCTCCGAAAAAAGATTCAGATTACTTTAGAATTCCTAAAGTTCTAGATAAAACTATAGACTAATGAAAATATTTACTTTTTTAATTATTGTCGGACTCCTTGTATCATGTAATAATAGCAATCAACTTTGTGATTGCGTAGAAGCAGGAGATGAAGTCAATCGAATTTCAGCGTCATTTTTTGATCGCCCCGTTACAAAAGAAGGTGAGGACAGTTTGATAAAAGCTAAAAAAGTAAGAGACGAAATATGTTCTCCTTTTCAGGAAATGATGCCCAAAGAACTACACGAAAAAGCTGCAGAGTGTGAGGCATTAAGAATTAACACTGAAAAATAGAGTCTACCTCTAATTATAATCTTTACTGTATTAAATTATGAAAATCATAAAGAAAACAGGCCTAGCCTTTATCCTTTTATTGGTGTTTTGGATACTTGTTTTTGATTTTCAAAGGATCTTGTTTTCTATCCACAATCTAGACAAAGTGAGCGAAAGTTCATTCTGGGAATGGATACAAGTATTTTTCCACTCTATCCGTTTAGATGTCGCAACAGGAAGTATGTTAAGCGCTATCCCATTCATACTTATTACTTCATACATCGTTTTTCAAAAAAACTTTCTATTCATTATTTTTAAAGTTATTCTAGTTGTAGAATTAATTTTAGTTTCCATGATTCATGCTGGAGAAATTAATGCTTACGGTGAATGGAATCATAAATTAACTTCTCGGGTTTTTATGCATTTAAGCAATCCTGACGAAGTTTTTAGAACGGCAGATTACAGCATGACTTTCTGGTTTGTTTTTTACCTTATTCTGGAGGTGGTTTTTGGTTGGAAAATCTCAAAATGGCTTTTTAATAGGGCTAGATTTGAAAATAACTCAAAGCAATTATGGTCTAAAATTGTTGTTTTTGTGCCGATTCTACCCTTTATGCTAGGTCTCTTCTTTTTATTTGCACGAGGAGGATGGCAGCAAATTCCAATTAATATTGACTCAGCATACTTTTCAAAAAACTATGTGATTAATGATGTTTCTGTGAATTCACCTTACTTTTTTGGGAAAAGTTTTCTGTTGTATAAAAGATCTAATATAGGAGAGTTTCTAAGTAATTATGAAGAGAAAGAGCTTCATCTAATACTTGATGATTTTCTAAATTATGAAAAGGAACACACTAACTATATTCTTAAAAACACGGCACCAAATCTTGTTTTTGTAATTTTAGAAAGTTGGACTTCTACAGTAAGTAACCGTCTGTCTGGACAGCCAGGAGCAACTCCAGAGTTTGATGAATTAACCAAAGAAGGTGTTCTTTTTACCAATTTATACTCCACTGGAAGTACATCAGAGATTGGAAATGCAAGTATATTTTCTGGATATCCTGCATTACCAGAAATTTCGATTTCTATGCAGCCATTTAAACACAGGAAATTAAAGTCCATAAATCAAAGTTTAGCGCCAAGTGGTTATACTGCTGGATATCTTTTTAGCGGTGACTTAAAATACGGTAATATTGATAGTTATTTTAATGACCATGGCTTTGATCGTATCCAAGATGAGTCTGACTTTCCTTCTGGGTTAAAGCGTGGGAAATTGAATTACTACGATGAAGATTTATATTCCATGTTTTTAGATAAGATAAATCAGCAAAAGGAACCTTTTATTGAATGTGCTTTTACAGGAAGTACTCACTCTCCTTATGATTATCCAGGTCATGATCAACCAGAATGGACGGGCGCAGAAAAGAACTTTATGAATTCAGTGATTTATGCAGATCAATGTTTAGCAGACTTTATTACTTCAGCTAAAAAGCAGCCTTGGTATAAAAACACTTTGTTTGTGATTGTTGCAGATCATGGACACGCCTCTCCATATGTGACAAACCCAAGTGATTCAGAGTTTTATCGTATTCCTTTATTGCTATACGGGCCTGCATTGAAGGATTCTGCAAGAGGCATGGTAATCGACAAAGTAGGTTCTCAAGCAGATATTGCACGTACTTTGCTTTATCAGATGAAAATAGATATGAATAACGACTACCCATGGAGTAAAGATTTATTGAATCCTAACGTTCCTGAGTTTGCCCTACATGCTACAACACGTGGATTTGGATGGGTAACTCCACAGGGGAAGTTTACTTTCCATATCGATTATCAGAATTATATTGTAAATACATTCGACCCAGATCTTCTTCAGAAAGAACGAAAAAGATGTGATGCTTTTATGCAGATGTTATATCAGCACTACGAAGAATTATAACTTATAAAAGCTTTCCTTTTGGATTAGTTTGAAAGAGAATGTCTGTATCCACTAACCTATCTTCTCCTTTAAAAGATTTAATAGCGTCAATGTCTGTAGGGAAAAAATTCTCTTTTCCAATCTCATCAAACATATTGGTTTTTTGAAATATATCTCTTACAGGTCCTTTCAAGCAAGAAATAACAAAACGAATATCCTTTCTTCTATATTCATCAGCCAATTCACTTAAAATATCTATTGCTGTTGTATCTATGGTATCAATTGAACTCGCATTGATAACTACATACTTCAAATCTTTTTTATGTTGTTCATAGCTTTTAAGCTTCTTCAAAAAATGAGGTACATTAGCGAAGGTTAATGGTGCGTCGAATCGAAATATAAGTGTCTGATCGTCTATATCAACATTAGGATGTCTATCTGCACTTCTAAAGGTATCTGCTGTGCCTTTTACCAGCCCAATTTCAACAGCATGAGGATATGAAATAGCATAAACTAATGCCATAATAGATAAAATCACACCAGTTATTATACCTTCCTGTACTCCAACTAAGAAGGTAACTAGACCTGTAACAGCGAACATTAAAAAATCACGTTTGTCGATTGTCCATAACCTCCTCAAGTACTTAAAGTCCATTAGTCCAATAATGGCCACAATGATAATAGCTGCTAAAGCTGCTTTAGGCAAAAAATAGAAATATGGGGTTAAAAACAATAAAGTAAGGATGATTAAAGTAACTGTGAAAATAGTTGCTACGTTAGTTTGTGTTCCAGACTGTTTATTAACTGCTGATCTAGAAAAGCTAGAGGAAGTAGGATAAGCGTGAAAGAATGCACCAATAAACTTTGAAGCTCCAAGTGCTATTAATTCCTGATTTGGCTTTAGTGAACCAGCGTCCTTTTTATCTTCTAAAGACACCCCAATTGCGTATACCTCAACAAAGCTGATAAATGCAATTGTAATACTAACAGGAAGTAAAACCTTTATGAGTTCCCAATCCATATATGGAACAAAAAATGAAGGTAATCCCTCAGGAATAACACCCAAAACAGATACATTCTTATTCTCCATTCCGAAGAAGTAGACAACACCCAAGGTAACAAATAAAACTATTAATTGATTAGGTATTCGCTTACTAAAACGCTTCATATAAAATAGAAATGCGATAGAAAAAACAGAAATAATAAATGTATAAATATTTAAAGTAGAAATATTAGCTGCTAAATCAACGAGTGTATCGAAAGACCCTTTCGAGTTAATGTTTATACCTGTAGCACTTTTAACCTGACTTAAAAAGATAGTTAGTGCTGCACCAAAAATAAAACCTTTGAGAACAGGTTTTGAAATAAAATTCACAATCTTACCTAATTGAAAAGCTCCCATTAAAATTTGAATAAGACCAGATAGTAATGCAATAACGAATACAGCATTTAAAAATTCCGTTTCTTCAGTAATTCCTGCATGCGTTAACCCGGTAATAACAAGCAGTGATGTTAGTGCAGCCGGACCAATTGCAGCATACTTTGATGTTCCCATCAACATATAGATCAATAAGGGAACAATCGATGCGTACAGTCCATATACAGGTGGAATTTCAGCAATATAAGCATATGCCATACCCTGCGGAATCAGCATAACACCTACGGTTAATCCACCAACTAAATCTTGAGTAAAAGTTTTACGGTTGTAGTTTCTTAGCTGATGAATAAAAGGCAGTCTGAACTCCATAAAATAATTTTGGGTTTAAATTTTTGTTAATCAATCTACAAAGATAAGTACTAATATGAAAATACTTAGTGATAAAGATTACACAAATAATTGCGATCTAAAAAATTTGAATGAATTATGTAAATTAAAAAGAGGTCATTCCTAAGAACAACCTCTTTTTAAACCTTTTAATTCACGAATACTAAACTCGCAATTGAGATATTATTATTTCGTAATTATTATGAATTCAACGCCTCAGCACCACCAACAATCTCAAGGATTTCGTTAGTAATAGCAGCTTGACGCGCTTTATTATATGATAATGTAAGATCACGTTTCAATTCCTCTGCATTATCTGTTGCTTTGTGCATGGCAGTCATTCTTGCACCGTGTTCAGAAGCATATGAGTCTAAAACTGCTTTAAACAGCTGTAATTTTAATGACTTTGGTATGATTTCACTGATGATTTCTTCTTTAGAAGGTTCGAAAATGTAATCGCCAATTTCACTAGACTCTTCTTCAGTAACTGCAGGAATAATAGGTAATAATTGTTGGTTACGAACAATTTGAACAGCAGCATTCTTGAATTCATTATAAACTACAATCACTTGATCATATTTACCTTCAATAAAACTGTCCATTGCATATTGTGCATACTCAGAAGTGTGTTCAAAAGTTAGGTCATCAAAAAGAGAATTTGCTTCTCCTAGGTGTTGTGGACGATTAACCAGTCCTCCATTTTTAAAAGCGTCATTTACTTTTTTTCCGATCGTCAACAATTCAACTTTCTTGCCTTTTAGATCATTAGCTAAAAGCTCATTGATTTTCTTAGTTATGTTGTTGTTAAACCCACCACATAAACCTCTGTTTGATGACACCCCAATAACTAATACACTCTCAACTTCACGTTGTTCTGCGTATCCATTTTCAGAAAGATCAAGCGTAGCACTTACATTTCCAAGAATTTCTTGGATTTTATCAGCATAAGGTCGCAATTGTGTAATTGCATCTAATGCTCTCTTCAATTTTGCAGCAGAAACCAACTTCATGGCTAATGTAATCTGCATCGTTGATGAGATAGAAGTAATACGGTTTTTAATTTCCTTTAAGTTCGCCATACCCTACAATTAATTCACTTTCTTAGAAAAGAAAGATTAATATTTAGAAGAAATCTCTTTTGCTACTTTAGTTAAAGTATCAGTAATTTCTTCTGTTAATTTACCAGCTTTCAAATCGTTCATTAAATCTTTATGCTTAGCATCTAAATAATCTAAGTATTCGATTTCAAAAGCTTTTACTTTTTCTACAGGTACGTTTTGAATTAGTCCTTTAGTACCTACATAGATAATCGCAATTTGTCTTTCAACTGTAAACGGATCTCCTTCATTTTGTTTAAGGATTTCAACGTTACGAACTCCTTTATCTAAAACTCCTTTAGTAGCTGCATCAAGATCAGAACCAAACTTAGCAAAAGCCTCTAACTCTCTGTACTGTGCCTGGTCAAGCTTCAAAGTTCCAGAAACCTTTTTCATGGATTTAATCTGAGCAGAACCTCCAACACGCGATACAGAAATACCTACGTTAATTGCTGGACGAATACCTGCGTTAAATAAATCAGACTCTAAGAAAATCTGTCCATCTGTAATCGAAATTACGTTTGTTGGAATATATGCTGAAACGTCTCCTGCTTGCGTTTCAATAATTGGAAGTGCAGTTAAAGACCCTCCTCCTTTTACTATTGGTTTTAATGCTTCTGGCAAATCGTTCATTTGAGCAGCAATTCCATCATCATTAATGATTTTTGCAGCACGTTCTAACAATCTTGAGTGAAGATAGAAAACGTCACCTGGATAAGCCTCACGACCTGGAGGACGACGTAATAATAAAGACACCTCACGATAAGCTACAGCTTGTTTTGATAAATCATCAAATACAATTAATGCAGGTCTTCCAGTATCACGGAAAAACTCTCCAATTGCAGCTCCTGTCATCGGCGCAAAATATTGCATCGGTGCAGGGTCAGAAGCGTTAGATGCAACAATAGTTGTATAAGCCATTGCACCAGCCTCTTCTAATTTTTTAACGATTCCAGCTACTGTTGATCCTTTTTGACCTATAGCAACATATATACAGTACACAGGGTTTCCTGCGTCATAAAATTCTTTTTGGTTGATAATTGCGTCAATAGCAACTGTTGTTTTACCAGTTTGACGGTCACCAATAATTAACTCACGTTGTCCACGTCCAATTGGAATCATTGAGTCAATAGACTTAATTCCTGTTTGCATTGGTTCAGTTACAGGCTCTCGGTAGATTACACCAGGTGCTTTACGTTCAATTGGCAATTCGAACAACTCACCTGTGATCTCTCCTTTACCGTCGATTGGTTGTCCAAGTGTATTTACAACACGACCTACGATACCTTCACCAACTTTAACAGAAGCAATTCTTCCTAGACGTTTTACAGTATCACCTTCTTTAACAGCAGTTGATTTCCCAAGAAGTACAGCACCTACGTTATCCTCCTCTAAGTTAAGAGCAATTCCTTGAAGTCCACCGTCGAACTCGATAAGTTCACCGTATTGAACACCTCCTAATCCATAAATACGTGCGATACCATCTCCTACTGTAAGAACGGTACCTACTTCTTGAAGTTCTGCTTCCGATTTAAATCCTGAAAGTTCTTCTCTTAAAATTGCAGAAACTTCTGCTGGTTTTATATTTGCCATTTTTTCAAACTTTATATTAACGACGGGCGTTAAAATTATCGTATTAAACGTTGTTTCATTTCATTTAGTTGGTGAGCGATACTTGCATCAATACGTGTATCTCCCATCCTTACTACGAAACCACCAATTAGTGCTTCGTCAA
>Ga0209075_1002202_pt1 | contig 17415 bp, 11 predicted proteins | sample Stecom2011_FD_187523 | JGI IMG/M metagenome (GOLD analysis project Ga0209075, IMG submission 187523) | Agricultural soil microbial communities from Utah to study Nitrogen management - Steer compost 2011 (SPAdes) (version 2) | ecosystem: Environmental > Terrestrial > Soil > Agricultural land...
CATGCGCCGCCTCCATCCCGAACGTCCTTACCGGATCCTGGAGGTGCAAAGCGAAGGCGTATCCGAGGAAGAGTTGGGAACGGCCGAACAGCTGGTGTAAAAAGCAGCTTTTCCGCCAGGGGTCAGCCCATCATAATCTCTTGTTTTTATTGAAAAATATTAACAAACTGTCCCGTTTGTGCCTGAACCTGGTTGTCTCTAATATTCCGCTACGGATCTAATGATCAACGTCTATCCGGAGGGTAAGCCATGGCCGAAGTCAAAGATCCCCAGCAAGGGCAGCAAACCCAATCCAAAGGGCAGCAAGTTCAGGAGCAAGCCCGGAACACCGCTACGCAGCTACGCCAGCCTACCTCACCTGCCCTGACACCCTTCGAAGAAATGAACCGGATGATGGACCGGATCTTCGAAGGCATGCTCCCCCGCGGCTGGATGAACCCATTCAGCCTTGGACTGGAGCGCCCGTCCCTGTCGAGCCTGCCCCAATCCTTCAACTGGCAGACTCCCAAAGTGGATGTCCTTAACCGGGATGACGATCTCCTGGTCAGAGCGGAGCTGCCGGGCATTGAGAAAGAGGACCTGCATGTGTCCGTGACTGAAAACAGCCTGACCATCCACGGGGAAAGCCGGCATGAAGAGAAGGTTCACGAGGGAGAGTACTATCGCCAGGAGCTCACACGAGGCTCCTTTTCCCGCACCCTCGCCCTTCCCTGCAACGTAGATGGCAGCCAGGCCAAGGCCAGCTTTAAGAACGGCATTCTGGAGCTGATCCTGCCCAAGATCGAGAAGTCCCAGCGACACTCCATTCCCATCGAGTAGCCTTCTGCTCCGGTGGAAAGCCAGGCGCCGGCCCCATCTTCGACCGGCGCCTTCCGTACTTACCGCTTGGTGGCTTTATCCCCGATCCCTTCCTCCAATCCTTGCAAGTAGGAAGTCGTCCGCCCCTTGAGGCTCACTGTCAGCCCCATTTTGGGGTAAGCTGTCAGCACCATGCTTGTCTAATGGAGACTCAGGAATGCCCCCTAAAATTTCTTTCAAACTTGCCATTCTGGCACTGACCACCCTACTCACAGCCTGTGGCTATAACCAATTCATGACACCCCAGGGCCTTGATGCCAACAGCATTACCGTAACCGGCCAAGGGGAGATCAAAGCAACTCCCGATCGCTTTTTGGTTCGGGCAGTGGCCAGCCGCGAAGGGAACGATATCAACCAGATGAAGCAGGGAGTGGATCGGGAAGTTGCCGAAACGCTGGCCCTGGCTCGCCAGTTGGGCGTAGAGGACAAACACCTGCAAGCAACCAATATGTCCGTCCAGCCCCAATGGGAATGGCAGCCCAAGCGGAAAATGGTCGGCTACCGGGTGTGGCGCGATATCAACATTACCACTCAGGGGCTGGAAACCTATGCCCAGCTTCTGGAAGGCATGACCCGCATTGGCTTGAGTGAAGTCCACCCTGCCGGCAGCGAGATCAGCAACGAAGAAGAGCTGCGCCAACAAGCCATGGCCGCCGCAGTTGACAATGCCAGAGCACGGGCCCAGGCGCTGGCTACCGCAGCCGGCAGGGAGCTGGGGCCAGTCCTGAGCATCCAGGTCCAGGGTAGCAGCCCAATCACTCCCTACCCGGTGATGAAAATGGCCGCCAGTGAAGCAGCCAATGATAGCTGGGCGGCAGGTGAAACCCGCTTAGTGCAGGAAGTCCTGGTCCGTTTCCAGCTGGATTAATAGCTGCCTCCAAAGACGGCACAAACAACAATGGGGCACCAAGCCCCATTGTTAGTTCAGCCCAACCCCTAGCTATTCTTCCTGTTGCAATCCTGCTCCATCAGAATAGCCGATCGGTCCGGCAGGAGGCGGGGGCTCCGACAGATTCATTTTAGCTTTGAGCTCCTGGAATAGTTTCTCACCAGCCTCCAGCTCTTCCTCACTCATTTGACTCATCAGATACCCCACAAACTGTTGTGCCCTCTGGAAGCGTTTCGCGGATGCTGCTTTCGCCCAAGCAAAGGCATCCGGCATACTTTTCTCTAGCCCTTCGCCTGTAGCATAGGAATAAGCCAGGCTGAACTGGCCATGCATGTTGCCGGCTTCCGCAGCCTTGTGGTACCACTTGGCACCTTCCTGGAAGTTCTGCTCCACACCCTCGCCTTTCATATAGCGAACCCCCAGGTTGTATTGGGCAATGGGGCTCCCCGCCTCGGCCGCACGGCGATACAGCCTGAATGCCTCCTGGAAGTCCTGCTTCACACCCTTGCCTTGGCTATAGAGCTGGGCCAGGTTGTTCTGGGCACTTGCAAGCCCTTGGTCCGCGGCTTTTTTATACCATTGGAAGGCTTCCCGGTAGTTCTGGGTCACACCCCGCCCGTTTTCAAACATGAGTGCTAACAGAAACTGGGCTTCTGCGTCCCCGGTATTGGCCATTTCTGTCAATAGACGAGCGGCCCTTCCGAACTTCTCTTCCTTAATCGCTGCTGCCACTTCTTCCATGGTTGCCGCCAAGGCGGTGCCGTTCAAAACCAGGGAGAGAGCTCCCGCTATCCAGAATTTCTTGTTATTGAGCATCCTTCTACCTCGATTGGGTATTACACAAAAGCCAAAGCGCAAACCACTCTATAAAAGCCACGCCTGCTCCAGACTATAGGATTCCTTGACGAGTCAACGGGCGAGTGGCCACAGCAGGCCATGATGAGCAACACCAGGAACCCTAATCCATCGCAAGATTCGACCTGAAGACTGGGCATTATGAATTGGCCCTGTGCACTAGAATGCCAAAGCCAGGCTGGAGAACCTGTGATCCAGTGCCGATTTCTTATGCATCCGCCCTGGAACAGGCTCTCACCGCCCCTTTACAGCAGTAACCGGCGGATATCCCCCAGAAGCTCTCCCAGTAAGGTGGTGAAACGGGCCGCATCCGCCCCGTTGATGGCCCGGTGATCGTAGGACAGGGATAAGGGCAGCATCAGTCGTGGCACAAACTGGCCGTCCTGGTAGACAGGTTTGGTCTGCGCCCGGGAAACGCCCAGAATCGCCACTTCCGGTGTGTTGACGATGGGCGTAAAGGCCGTGCCGCCAATCCCCCCCAGGCTGGAAATAGTGAAGCAGCCCCCCTGCATTTCCCCGGGCGTCAGCTTGCGGTCTCTCGCCCGGGCAGCCAAGTCCGCGGTTTCCCGAGCCAGATCCCACAGGCTCTTTTGCTCCACATCCCGGATCACCGGCACCATTAACCCAGCGGGCGTATCCACGGCCAGGCCAATGTTCAGGTACTCCTTCTGGATCACCTCCCAGGTCTGGGTGTCCAAAGACACGTTGAACTGCGGATAGCTCCGCAAGGCATAGGCGCAGGCTTTCAACAGGAACGGCAGCAGGGTCAGTTTCAGACCAAGCTGCTCGCCCGCCTGCTTCTGGGCTTTGCGAAAGGCTTCCAGTTCGGTGATATCGGCCTCGTCGAACTGAGTCACATGGGGGACATTCAGCCAGCTGCGCGACATATTTTCAGCCGTGGCCCGATGGATCTTGCTCATCGGACGCCGTTCGATCTTGCCGAACTGGCTGAAATCCGGCAGTTTCACTCCTGGCAGCCCCACTCCCAAGCCGCCGCCACCGACCTGCTTCAGGCTTTCCTTAACGAACGCCTGCACGTCGTCTTTGAGAATCCGCTGCTTGGGCCCGGTCCCTTTCACCAACCCCAAGTCGACCCCGAACTCCCGGGCCAACTTACGGACCGCCGGCCCCGCATGGACCTTACGGGCCGATTGCTCCACCCTCTGCTCATCCAGGCGGGGCGCCGGTGCCTGGCTGGGCTTGGCCGGCTCGGGCTTGGGTGACGGCTTGGCAGGTTCAGGTTCGGGCTTGGCGGACTCCGCTTTAGCGGGCTGAGATGGGGGGGCTTCTTTACGAGGGGCAGCCTCTTCCAAAAGCATTCGGGCAATTGGCGTGCCCTCATCTACCGTATCATTCACCTTGACCAGGATTTCCTGCACGGTGCCGGCCGCTGGCGCAGGAATTTCCATGGTCGCCTTGTCAGACTCCAGCACAATCAGGGTACCTTCGGCCTCAACCCGGTCGCCCGGTTGCACCGCAACTTCAATAACCGTCACTCCCTTGGCTTCACCAATATCCGGAACAGTCACCACTTCTTCCCGTGCCGCTGTCTGTTCGGGTTCTGGCTCAGCTTGGGCAGGCTCCCCGGACTCGGGCGCAACTGGCGGCGCCTCCTGCTTGGCCTCAACCGACTGCCCTTTCTCTTCAGCCTCCGGAGCCTGGGACGTTTCCAGCAGGGCCACCAGGTCCCCCTGCTTCACCTTATCCCCCACGGAGACCTTGATTTCCTGGACGGTTCCCGCTGCGGGAGAAGGCAATTCCACCGTTGCCTTATCCGACTCCACCACAATCAGGGACTGCTCCTCTTCCACCGAGTCGCCCGGACTGACCGAAACCTCGATCACTTCTACTTCATCTGCCCCGCCAAGATCGGGGACACGGACTTCCTGAATACTCACGACCGTCTCCTCCTTAGCTGCGCGCCGGATCTGGCTTGTCGGCATCGATCCCATACTTGGTCAGCGCCTCGGCCACCTTGGAGCGGTCGATCTTGCCGTCTTCCGCCAAGGCATCCAGGGCAGCCACCGTCACATAGTAGCGATCCACCTCAAAGAAGGATCTCAGCTTCTGACGGGTATCGCTGCGACCGAAGCCATCGGTGCCCAGCACCCGGTACGTCCGGTTCAGGTAGGGACGGATCTGCTCCGCATACAGTCTGATGTAGTCGGTAGAGGCCACCACCGGCCCGGGCATCCCCTCCAGGCAACGGGTCACATAACTGGCCTGGGGCTTTTCATTGGGGTGTAGCATATTCCAGCGCTGGATATGCTGGCCATCCCGGGCCAGCTCGTTAAAGCTGGTCACGCTCCAGACATCCGCCACCACCCCGAAGTCTTCCTGCAGCAATTGTGCTGCCGCCCGAACCTCATTGAGAATGGTGCCACTGCCCAGCAACTGCACCCGAGGCCCTTGGCCGGAGCCCGACTCCAGCAAGTACATCCCCCGGATGATGCCCTCCTCGACCCCTTCCGGCATCGGCGGATGCTCGTAGTTCTCATTCATCAGGGTGATGTAGTAGAAAACGCTTTCGTTATCCTGGTACATCCGCTTCATGCCATTTTGGATAATCACGGCCAGCTCATAGCCAAAGGTCGGGTCATAGGCAATGCAGTTGGGAATGGTTGCCGCCAGCACCAAGCCATGCCCGTCCTGGTGTTGCAGGCCTTCCCCATTGAGGGTGGTGCGCCCGGCCGTGCCCCCCATCAAGAAGCCCCGGGCACGCATGTCACCGGCAGCCCAGGCCAGGTCACCGATCCGCTGGAAGCCGAACATGGAATAGAAGATATAAAACGGAATCAGCGGGTAGTCATTGTTGCTGTAGGATGTGGCACAGGCCATCCAGGCGGCCATGGAGCCGGCCTCGGTAATGCCTTCTTCCAGGATCTGGCCCTTCTTGTCTTCCCGGTAATACATGACCTGATCCCGGTCGTGGGGGACGTACTTCTGGCCTTCCGAGGTATAGATCCCCAACTGGCGGAACATGCCTTCCATCCCGAAGGTACGCGCCTCGTCAGGTACAATGGGCACGATGCGCTTGCCCACCTGCTTGTCCTTGGTGAGGCTCGACAAGATCCGCACAAAGGCCATGGTGGACGAGATTTCCCGGCCTTCAGAGCCTCCCAACACATTTTTGAAGACATCCAGTTCCGGAATCTGCAAGGGCTGGGACTTGGCCAGGCGGCTGGGCAGGTAACCGCCCAGGCTTTCCCGCCGCTTCTTCATATAGAGCACTTCCGGGCTGTCGGGCAGCGGCCGGTAGTAGTTGACCTGTTCCACCTGCTCATCGGTCAGGGGCACTCCGAAGCGATCCCGGAATTTCTTGAGAGCTTCGACATCCAGCTTTTTCAGGTTATGGGTGGTGTTCTGGGCCTCGCCCGCAGCCCCAAACCCGTAGCCCTTGATGGTATGGGCCAGGATCACCGTGGGCTGGCCCTTATGGTTGACCGCCGCATGGTAGGCCGCATAGACCTTGTAGGGGTCGTGGCCGCCCCGGTTGAGCTGCATGATGTCCTCGTCGCTCAGATCCTCCACCATCTTGAGCAGTTCCGGGTGCTTCCCGAAGAAGTGCTTGCGGGTATAGGCGCCCCCGTTGCTGACGTAGTTTTGCATCTCGCCGTCGACGGTTTCGTCCATCACCTGCTGCATGATGCCGTTGACATCCTTCTCGAACAGGGTGTCCCACAGGCGTCCCCACACCACCTTGATCACATTCCAGCCAGCCCCCCGGAAAATCCCTTCCAGCTCCTCGATAATACGGCCATTCCCCCGTACCGGCCCGTCCAGCCGTTGCAGGTTACAGTTCACCACGAAGATCAGGTTGTCGAGCTTCTCCCGGCCCGCCTTGGAAATGGCGCCCAGGGTTTCCGGCTCATCACACTCGCCGTCCCCCACAAAGCACCAAACCTTGCGATCCCCCTGGGAGGTCAGCTCCCGGTTTTCCAGATACTTCATCACATGGGCCTGGTAGATGGCCTGGATCGGCCCAAGCCCCATGGACACGGTGGGGAATTGCCAGTATTCCGGCATCAGCCAGGGGTGGGGATAGGAAGATAGCCCGTTGCCATCCACCTCGCGCCGGTAGTTGTCCAGCTGCTCCTCGGTCAGCCGTCCTTCCAGGAAGGAGCGGGCATAGATTCCCGGAGAAGAGTGTCCCTGGAAATAGATCAGGTCCGCATTCTGCTTTTCAGTGCCCGCCCGGAAAAAGTAGTTGAACCCCACGTCGTACAGGGTGGCGATCGACGAGAAGGTGGAAAGATGCCCACCCAGATCATCGCCGGTCTTGTTGGCCCGTACCACCATGGCAATGGCATTCCAGCGGATCAGGGAACGGATACGCCGCTCCATGAACAGGTCGCCGGGCATGCGGGCTTCTTGGATAGCTGGGATCGTATTGCGGTGCGGCGTTGTGATGGAATAGGGAAGCTGAGTCCCTTCTCGGGTTGCGCGTTCGGCAAGTCGGGAGAGCAGGTAACTGGCCCTTTCGGGTCCTTCGTGTTCCAGAACCGATTCCAGGGCTTCTAGCCATTCCTGGGTTTCAACGGGATCAACATCTTCCAGCATGGATCACTCCAGTGAGTTCTCATCGATGAACGATTACGAATGACCACGCTGCCGTTGCTTATCAATGATTCAGATGTTGTAGCTACCTATAGCGTGGCGTTCGACGATACGTGGAACAGGCACCCTCACAGCCCATTCCAATAGAGTCTGGACCGGCAGATCCAGCCCCCTAGTGAAATAGACTCCAAGGGCCCATGCGAACGACTCCCTTAAATGTACTGTAGAATGCATCCTGGCCGTTATCAAATAAGAGCCTTTGGAGATCACGGGTTTACGGCTCCATGCCCTGATACTAACCCGAGAGACAGCATCCGTTGCTACCGCTTTACATGGCCTGTTCCAAGGCCTTTGGCATCCTTGGCCAAGGAGGAATTCGAAAAGGCGAGGGGTGGCGGACGAAGGCACAATACCAACGTCCGCCTTCTGTGCTTTTATAGGTTCAGGGACGGGCTGCCGGATCAGGCAGCGGCGTCGGAGGCGGCTTCGATCTGCTTGATCACATCTCTGACCGTCACAATGTTTTCAGCCACATCATCGGGAATTTCCACGTCGAACTCTTCTTCGATCGCCATGATCAATTCCACGTTATCCAGGGAGTCGGCTCCCAGGTCAGCAATCAGTTGGGAGTTCAGTTGAACTTTCTCTTTCTCAACACCCAGTTGCTCACTGATTACTTTGATAACGCGCTGTTCGATATCGGACATTTTAATACTCCTAATTTAACGTTGTATGACAAGAATCAACTGCGGGACTAAACAGCCACCGCGACTTTCACTACAGGTTTGACGATAAATAACAGGTCTCCCTGATTCACGTGTTGCCCGTCCATTCCCTTGATATGCACCACCTGATACTGCTGGTTGGCCGGATACAGCTCGCGGCCGTTACGGTTAAAGCTGGAGAGACTCAGCGGCTGGAACAGTTTCATCACCTCCAGCAGGCACAAGGTCTGGTCAGCCGTGATGATGTCGCCCACCTTCACATAGTCCGGTTGGGACGGGGACGCCGCTCGATACAGAATGCTGGACGAGGGTGCCAGCACCTTGAGCTCGTCGGTTCCTTCCACCTGGATCGATAATCCGCCAGCCTTCGCCTCTGTTTTTGCCGTCTGGCCATCAAACAGCTCGCGCTTGCGCTGACCGAAACTCTTCAGGTAGGCCGTGTCGAAGTCCCCTTGGACAAAGGGTTCGTCTGACAAAATCGCCACCAGCAACGGGATATTGGTATCAATCCCTTCAACCTGGACCTCCTCCAGGAACTCCCGCAGCTTGCGGATCGCATCGGTACGGTCCTCACCATAGGCAATGATCTGGGCAATCAGGTTGTCGTAGAACGGCGAGACCGACTTGCCTTCCCCCACTGCCAGGATCTGGGTAATCCCCTCCCGCTCCGGGAATTCGCAGCGGGTGACCTGCCCTGGGGTCGGCGCCACCTGCAAGCGGCCCTCCCGATCCACCGAGACACGCTCGGCATTGATCCGGGCTTCAATGGCATAGCCCCTCTGGGTGGCCTGCAGGTGATCGATGGACTTGCCCATGGCAATCCGGAACTGCTCGCGCACGATATCCACACCACTGACCAGCTCCGTGACCGGGTGCTCCACCTGCAGACGGGTGTTCATTTCCATGAAGTACAGCTGCTGGTGATCCAGGTCGAAGATAAACTCCACCGTACCGGCACCCACGTAGTCACAGGCGTCCGCCAGCTTGGCGGCTGATACCCGGGCGACCCGTTCCTGTTCTGCCGGCAGCAGGGTGGAGCCGGACTCCTCCAGGATCTTCTGTTTGTTGCGCTGTACGCTGCAGTCCCGGATGCCCAGGATCTGGGTGCAGCCAAACTTGTCCCGCAGTACCTGCACCTCAATGTGGCGGAAACGGGTGACCAGACGCTCCAGATAGATTTCATCCCGTCCGAAGCTGTTCCGCCCTTCCGCCTGGATGCGCAGGAATGACTCTTCCAGATCCTCTCGGCGCAGCACTTCCAGAATGCCCTTGCCCCCCCCGCCATGGGCCGCTTTCAGAATTACCGGATAACCGATCCGGTCCGCTACCGCATGGGCATGTTCCACATCCCGCAACACGCCATGGCTGCCGGGCACCACCGGCACACCAGCGGCCATGGCGGTATGAATGGCCTGGGCCTTGTCACCCATGGAACTCATACTGGCTGGCGCAGGGCCGATAAAGGCCAGATCCTGGGCCAGGCAGTCCTGGGCAAAACGGTGGTTTTCCGACAGGAAACCAATGCCCGGATGCAGGGCTTCGGCGCCGGTAATCTCGGCAATCCGCAGCACACTGTCGCCATTGAGATAGCTCTCTTCGGAGGTATAGCCTCCCAGGCACACCAGCTGGTCGTTCTCCCCCAGGCTTTCCGCTGCCACCGAATCCATGTCCGGGTCGGACTGCACCAGAACCACTTTCAAATCCATAGCCTGGGCTTCGCGGATCAGTTTCACCGCGGTACAACCACGGGCATGCACCAGCACTTTCTCGAACGGACGGAAATTGAGGGGCAGCAACTCCGCCTCGTCCTCTGCGGTTACGTCCGTCCACTGCACACGTCCCTGCAGCCAGTTCTCGATCAGTTCTTCCACCGTCACCGTGGCCACATCGATCTTGGGATCAATCGCCCGCAGCCGGTCATCCAAATCCGCCATAAAGGGATGCTTGACCAGGCCCTGCATGGCCCCGGCTTTCTTCACCAGGTAGTTGGACAGGGTCGAAGTCACCGGCAGGTAATCCGGCACCACGATCCGGCCCGCAAAGGGCATATTGGTTCCCGAGAAATAGTAGGTATCCACCAACGGATGGGTTACCAGGCTCGCCTGGGCTCCACCGGTACAGTCGCCATAGCCAATGATCATCAACGGCAGTTGCAGTTCCATGACAAAGCGGTTGATATGGTCATTCACCACCGCCATGGAAAACAGTGCAGAAGCGCCTTCCTTGGTTTGCATGCCGCCAGAGCAGACAAAGCCAATCACCGGTAGCCCTTTGCGGCCACAGCGGGCCAGCAGGCGGCACAGACGTTCGGCACTGGCCATGTCAAAGGCACCCGCCTGGAAGGCATGGTTGGACACGAAAACGCCCACCGCCTGGCCATTCACCTTGGCAATACCGGTCAACAGACCCGAGGTCGGCAGCTGCATTTCCCGCTGTTTGCGAACCGTGGTTCCAAAGCCCGGGAAACGACGCGGGTTTGCCGTGGTCAGCTCAGCATCCCGCTCCTGAAAGTCGCAGAAAAAACGCTCCAGCAGGTCCTGTGGCTGGAACAGCCCGGCCGGCTTGGCCTGGTTCAGCACTTCCTGGATGCGCAGGTCAATGGTGGCTTGCTGCAGTTGGTTCCAAAAGTCTTTCCGGCGCCCGATGGATACCGGCTGGAAGTGGCCGGAGAAGGTTTTGTTCTCCCGCTGGGCCTGGAAAAACTCCGGCAACAGCTTGTCGAAGACATAACTGGCAACCACGAAGGCAACGGTGGACAGCCGGGGATGCTGTTGCTTTTTCCACTGCTCGGCAGTGTGCAGGAAGTCACGGAAGCCCCCTGCCCGTTTCACCGAAGCCAGCCAGCGGCTAAAGGCCTCGCGGGCCTCTCCCTCGGGTAGGCCCGCTTCGTTCAGCAGGCCTTCCACGAAGGCGGCAGACAGCTTCTTGCGGTCACTCAGCTCCGACACGAAGCGGACCAACTGGGCCAGGAGCTTTTCATAAACCACATCGAACTGCTTAAGTTGGTGGCAATGCTCCAGCATCAGCGGGATAAACTTGGCATCGCGCAGAATATCCATCAAAGTGACCTGGTCGTTGGCGATCTGGCCGGCGTCGATGGTGTCTTCCTGATGGTTCAGATACTGGATCAGGGCGCTCAGGTTCTCCTGGGCCTCCCGCTGCCAGCGGTTATACAGGCTGAAGGCAATTTCCGCCCCCAGCTCGTTCAAGGCCTTGTCGTAATTATCCTTGGGTTCGCCAAACAACAGTGAAGCCAGGTAGCCGCGCTCTTCGCCGAGCTGTTCCGCCGCATCCTGGTAGCGCTGCCAGCACCGGTAGAGGTCTTCCTCATAGACCAGTCGGTCCTTACGCTCCAGCCATTCACGAAAACGCAGGTTAACACTGGACTGGCCGGTACTTTGGACGGCCATTGTGGGCAGCACCTCTTCCCCCTGCTCCAGTGCGCTGGTGTCATTGGCCACCTTGATCCGGGAGCGCAACGTCAGGCTGCGCAGGACACGGAAAGCCATATCAAACAGGGACGGATAGTTCTGTACGGAGCGGGGCTGCAACTGGCGCAGACCAGTCTTATCTTCTGCCCCCAACCCCATGGCCCCCTGCTGATAAAAGGCCGCCAGGGCAGGCTCTTGAGCCACCAGGCTGCGAGCCTTTTGGGATACCGCCTCCACCGCCAGGAAAATCGCCTGGCGCAGCCGGCGCACCGTACGATCCGCATTGACCGGCGAGTAGTCGATCACCGCGTCGATAACGCCTTCCTGCTGGAGTTCACAGGCGGAGACCCCCACCAACTGGGCGCAGCTTTTCCAGTCCAGCTTCTGCTTGCGGGCAATGGCCGCCAGTCCCTGGGGCTGAATGGTGTTGAACAGGCCATCCCGCACGGAGAGCAGGACGTTGGTCGTCGCCAGGGGAATGGCGCCGCCGGAATAACCGGCACCCAGCACGATGCCGACCGTGGGCACGGTCAGGTCCGCCATGGTGGCAATCAACGCTGAAATACTGTGGGCCTGGTTCTGCTGGTTGGCCAGGGCACCGGCATCAGCTCCCGGCGTATCGATAAAGGTCACCACCGGCAAACGCAGTTGTTCCATGCGCCGAGCCCACTCCCCTGCCCGCTGATGGTGCTCCGGCATCCATACCCCTTTGTTCTCCAGCCGGTTCTGGGCAATGATCCCGCAACGGATCGCGCCTTCTTCCGCCACCACGGTCACTTCCGCCACATACAGGGGGCCCTGCTTGAACTCTTGATGGACTTCCTCGGCCAGGGCATGCACCAGCTTGATCACAGATCCCCGCTCGCCCGTTTCCAGGGGGGCGATGATCTGCTGATGGTACTCTTCGGACGACAGGTTCTTGAGGGCTGCCACCCGCTGCTTGAGTTCTGCTTCACTCAGGAAACAGGAGGCTTCCAAACTGTAACGGCTCAAGGTGGGCTCCGCTCCCGCCTGAGAGAGCTCGCGGCCGGCACGGTCGATCATGTCGAACAACTGCACCTGGGCCTTGTCCGTCAGGGACTTGGTATCTGGTTTGTTGGACTGGCTCATGACTTCACCCCCGGCATCATCGGGTCCACCTCGGCCTGGTAGTCCACCTGCTCGAAACCGAACCCGAACAACTTGAGAAAATCCTGGCGATACCCACTGAAATCCGCCAACTGTTCCAGGTTGTCAGAATTGACCTGGGCCCAACGGGCCTGAACTTCCTGCTGCACCTGGAGGGACAGTTCATACTCGTCCACCCGCAGGCGGCCTTCCGCGTCGGTCACGCAGGAGTCGCCATACAAGCCGGTGCGCAGCAAGCGGCTAATCTGCTCGATACAGCCCTCGTGGTTGCCCTGTTCCTTCATCACCTTGTAAAGCAGGGAGATGTAGAGGGGCATCACGGGAATGGCAGCACTGGACTGGGTCACCAATGCCTTGAGAACGCCGATGTAGGCCTGGCCGTTAAGGTCTTTCAGTCCCTGATTGAGGTTGGCAACGGTCACGTCCAAATGCTTTTTGGCCTGGCCGATCGTGGCATCGCCATAAATGGGCCAGGTGATCTTGTCGCCGATATAGGTGTAGGCCACGGTCTTGCAACCTTGGGCCAAGACGCCCGCCTGTTGCAGGGTTTCAATCCATTCCTGCCAGTCTTCGCCCCCCATGACTTTCACGGTGGCGGCAATCTCATCTTCGCTGGCAGCCTCCAGATGCACATCCCGTAACTGGCCCCGGTCCGTATCGATGGTTTTGCCCTGATAGTCCTCGCCGATCGGCTTGAGCACGGAGCTGTAGGTGCGGTCTTCCGCCGCCACATAACGGCGCGGTGCGGCCAAGCTGTATACCACCAGGTCCACCTGACCGAACTTTTCCTTGATCAGATCAATACAGCGCTGCTTGGTGTCCGGCTGGAAAGCATCCTGATTCAGGGTATAGCTTTCCACGCCCTGCTCCTGTGCCAGGGCATCGAAAGCCAAATTGTTGTACCAGCCGGCACTGGCCGTTTTGTTAGGTGCGGGCTCACGCTCCAACGACACCCCCAGAGTCTTGGTCTTGGCGCCAACACAGAGGGCAATGCGGGAAGCGAGTCCGTAACCGGAGGAGCAGCCAATGACCAAGGCCCGAGCGGGACCTTGAAAAGGATGACGGGCGGCGTATTGCGCCTGTTCCCGAACCGAGGCTTCACAACCGTGGGGATGGGCACTAACACAAATGAAGCCTTTAACACGAGGAGAAATAATCATACTTCTACTTCACAATCCCATGGAATTTGCGCTCAGAATGAGCAGCCAGATAGGGTTCGAAACTCTCCCCCAGACAACGCGGCCACAGGAATCTGCTGCATCGCTGCCTGGAAAGGAAGAGCAGGATTTGGCTAAGGCATCAGTTACCCGGCTGGTACTTACCCAGAATCAGACAGGCGTTGGTTCCGCCGAAACCGAAACTGTTGCTGAGGATGGCATCCACTTCCACATTCTGGACCTGACGCACCAGGGGCATATCGGTGGCTTCGGGCTCCACATCCTGCAGGTTGGCATTGGCACTTACGAATCCGCCGTTCATCATCAGCAGAGAATAGATGGCCTCATGTACACCCGCCGCTCCCAGGGAATGGCCACTTTGGGACTTGGTGGAGCTGATCAGCGGGAGGTTGTCGCCAAACACCTGGCGCACGGCGCGCAGCTCGATCAGGTCTCCCAGCTTGGTGCTGGTGCCATGGGTATTGATGTAGTGGATCGGGCGATTGCCCGCCTGCCGCCAGGCCATCTGCATACAGCGCACGGCTCCCTCGCCGGAAGGCTGCACCATGTCCTGACCATCGGAGGTGGCCCCATAACCCAGGACCTCACCATAGATGGTGGCACCGCGCATCAGGGCATGCTCGAGCTCCTCGATCACCAGGACACCGGCACCGCCCGAGATCACAAAACCATCGCGCTGGGTATCGTAAGGACGGGACGCTTCCGCAGGCCGATCGTTATAGGCCGTGCACAAGGCGCCCATGGCATCGAACTGGAGTGCCAGGCTCCAGTGATAGTCATCGGCACCGCCGGCAAACATCACCTGCTGCTTACCCAGCTGGATCTGCTCGACCGCCGCACCAATACAATGGGAGCTGGTGGCACAGGCCGAAGTCACTGAGTAGTTGATCCCGCGAATTCCAAAGGCTGTGGACAGCACGGAAGACAGGGAGCTGTTCATGCCGCGGGTCACCCGATAGGGCCCTACCCGGCGTACACCGCCCTTGCGGAAGGTATCCACTGCATCCATCACGTCTTCCGTGGTGGGGCCACCGGAGCCCATGATGAGGCCGGTCAGTTCATTGCTGACCTGCTCCGGGCTCAACCCGGAGTCTTCAATTGCCTGCGCCATGGCCAAATAGCCCCAGCCGGTGGAACGGGTCATAAAGCGGCTGAGCTTGCGGTCAATCACACTCGCCGGATCAATCCCGATATGGCCGCTCACGTGGGTGCGCAATCCCACTTCTTCAAATTCCTGGTTCTTGCGAATGCCGCTCTTGCCCTGACGCAGGGACTCTTCTACCTGCGCCTTGTTTTCTCCCAAGCTGGAGATCACACCAATTCCTGTAATGACAGCACGCTTCATGAAACAGCCCTCATGCCTTGTACCGGAATCAGGCCGGCACGCAGATTCTCGGCAGAATAGATTTGGCGTCCATCCACCCACACTTCGCCGTCGGCAATGCCAACGATCACCTCACGGGAGAGGACACGTTTAATATGGACCCGATACTCGACCTTACGGGCCTCCGGCAGCACTTCGCCGAAGAACTTCACTTGTCCTACGCCCAGGGCCCGGCCTTTACCTTCATAGCCAGACCAGGCCAGGAAGAATCCCAACCCTTGCCACAGTGCATCCAGTCCCAGACAGCCGGGCATGACCGGGTCACCGGGAAAGTGGCAGTCGAAAAACCAAAGGTCGGGATCAATATCGAACTCAGCCACGAACAGGCCCTTGTTGTATTTGCCGCCATCGGCACGGACCTGAGTAATGCGATCGATCATGCGCATATTGCCCTGGGGCAACTGCATGGTTGGAGGATTGATCACATCGAATAAAGCATCTAATTCGTGTCGTGAATAACTGGGTTGTTGCAACATGATCAAGTCTCCGAGGAAATCATCCAGCGCCAGTTGTTATTAGGGCGCTCTTAAACGAGACACCACATTAAGGCCGATCACGCCACGGCGCTTGACCTCTCGTAGCTATCTTTTGACTTTGAGTAGCAACAACCGGGCAATTTGAACTGGTTTACGTAGTTCTACGTAGGCTGAAGAGACCTTTTCAAGGATCGAAGAATGGATTTTTTAGATGGCTCAACACCCGGCGAAAACCTAAAAAGAGGGCTGGCCGAGCCAAGCTTTTGAGAGGAAATCACGACTGGATCACATCCACCGGATTGGAAACCAGGATGCCCGGCCCACAGGCCAGGCATCCCTATCTCATGTTGCGAACGCACCATCAATGGGCGGGACGCTACTCCTCACCCAACAGGGTCTGCAGGCTTTCACCGGCAATATCCTGCAGCTTGGCCAGGGCCTCGCGCTCGATCTGGCGGACCCGTTCGGGACTCACACCAATCTGGGAGGCCACCTCCCGCAGGGTGTATTCCTGATGGATGCCGATCCCAAAGCGCAACGCCATCACCCGGGCCTCCCGTGGTGACAGATGGCTAAGCAGGTTCTGAACGGCTTTCTCCCGCTGGGCCTTGAGGTAATCCCAGGAGGGGGATTCCACCTTCTGGTCGGGCAGCAAGTCCCCCAGATTGGTATCGCTTTCCGAAGAAACCGCCCGCTCCATGGACAATACCCGCTGGGCGCCCATGGCCAGCATGGCACCGCGCTCGACACTTACCTCCATATGGCGGGCCACTTCACTGACGGACACTTCCCGCCCGTTTTCCTGCTGGAGACGCACGGACCAGATATTGAACTTGCTGATTTCATCCTGCACGTAAACCGGCGACGGAATCAGGTCACTCTGGCGTTTGATCGCCAGCTTGATCTGTTGCTGGATCCACCAGTAGGCATAGGTGGCGAAACGGAACCCCTTACGGTAGTCGAACTTGTCGGCCGCCTTCAGCAAGCCCAGATTGCCCTCCTGAACCAGGTCGTGTAGCTGGACACCGCCATAGCGATGCTTCTGAGCGATAAACACCACCAGCCGCAGGTTGGCCTGAACCAGCTTGCGTTTAGTCACATTCAGACGGGCCAGGCGCCGCTCAATCTTTTGCAGCAGCCGCTGGGGCTTGAGAGGAACCAGCATCTGCAAGGGGGGCTGGCTGCGGCGGCGCTTGGCGGAAATGGTATCGGTCAGCACCTGACACAAACTCAGGATCAGCTCATGGGGAAACTGTACTCCCACCAGGTGCCGCATCAGGGCCCGGTAGTTCAAGCGGGCCTGCAGGCTGTCACGGGCAGCGACCGCCTGTTCCAGATTCTGGTGCAGGCCTTGCATTTCCGCCAGCAGCTCCCGGGGAATCAGGCGCGGCAAGGTCTTGGCATGGTCCCGGAACAGGCCTATCAGGGCTTGCTCCACTTCTGCATGATGCAAGGCCCAATCCCGCCACTCAGGGTTCCGGTGGAAAAAGTCCGAATCGGAACTGACAAAGGCCATCAAGGCCGCCAAGCTCAGGGGATGTCCGCCCAGCAGCACCACCAGCGACAGCCGGTGACGCAAGAGTTCCTGGGTCAGACGCTTCTCTTCTTCCACAGAAAGCAGCGGATGGGCCGCCACATCCCGCACATACATGGACATCAGGTCACCGGCGAGCATCTCGTCGGAGCTGAGTTCCGGAATATTTTCTTCGGTTGATACCGATAAATCGTCAGCCGACAGCAGCTCGTCGTCGGCCACGCCATTCCAGTCTCCGGAAGCGGCGCGGTCTGAAGCGCCATCAAACCAGGGGCCCCCCTCGGTGGTACGTTCCCGGTCCAAAACGTCTATCTCTGCCTGGCCGCTTTGCATGGCCATGGCACCCTGTTGCAACCTGTGATCTTGAGAGACTGCGGATGTCTTCATGATTCTAGCCCCC
>Ga0209075_1002203_pt1 | contig 17407 bp, 16 predicted proteins | sample Stecom2011_FD_187523 | JGI IMG/M metagenome (GOLD analysis project Ga0209075, IMG submission 187523) | Agricultural soil microbial communities from Utah to study Nitrogen management - Steer compost 2011 (SPAdes) (version 2) | ecosystem: Environmental > Terrestrial > Soil > Agricultural land...
GTAAAACCTTCTTTAATTGATTTTAGCGAAATCCCATTTTCTGTGAAAAGTTCAATCGTTTTCAGTACGTCTAAAAGATTTCTTCCCAATCGGTCAATACTATCAACTACCAAAGTCACTTTCTGATTGGTTGAGGTAACTATATCAAATAGTTTAGTTGCTTCTGTTCGTTGCATAAAAGGAGTATTTCCTTGTACCTTGTCAATAAATAATTTTGAAGAATTATATCCTTCATGTGTTTTGAAATTTTGAATTTGACGATTTGCACTTTGTGTTGTAGTTGAAATTCTAGAATAAAAGTAATATGCGTTCATTTTGTATCAGTTTTAGGGTTGGAAATAATTTGAAACATTTTAGCCTATTTGCTGGAGTTTAGATTGTTGATGATGTTTTAGATTTTGGGTTTAGTCTAAATCTAAAACGTGGTGGGCTTAACGCCCCTCCACGAAATCTAGAATTTGAACTAGTTGGTCACAATAACATTCTTCAACTTCTTTTACTACCTCTCTTTTGCGGTTAATAAATTGGATTCTGTAAGTATCCATAAAAGTTAGCTCAATTTTGCAAAATCCTTTGTGCACTAATCCATTTACCTTAAATTCTAATCCTCCAGCTCTTTTATCATTTCTACTTAAAGCAGCGTAGTTATGAGCACCAGCAGCCATTAAAAACATTCTGTCTAATGTTTTGATTTGGTTTAAAATTGTTCTTGCGATTTCCATAGTTTTCATTTTTTCTAATTGTTATTATTAATCTAGTGAACCAAAACTTTTCATAAGGTCACAAATGTTTGCTGACTCTTTTTTATAAGCATTCACTCTAACAGCTGTTATTTTTTTGTTTTTTAGAAGTGCTACAAACTCTTCAAAACTATTAACAGATTGGATTCCGTTGTCTACGGTCCATATTTGACCTAGAGAAAAAGAACGTCCTAATGCTTCTTGTTTTAGAATTTCAAGACCAAACTCTTTCAGTGTAGTAAACGGACGAATACTTCTGTGAGTAACAAATGAAATTATTACCCCTCTAAGGTTTTCCTTCACTTCTTTTATTCTGATTTTAAATTCTGCTGCTTCCATCGTTTTAAATATTACGTTACTTTGATAGTTCAAAGTTATGTAATCTTTTACTTTGTTGCAAATATTTGGTTACTTATCCTGGTAAAAGTAAAAAATAACGTTACTTTTGTTTTATGGAAAAGCATGTGATAAGACTAAAAGAGATAATGATAGAGAAGAATATTTCTCGTGATATGATAGCAAAAGCTATGAATGTAGTGCCAGCTACCATAACCAATATAAGCACTGGAAAAGTTTATCCTTCAGTGAAATTTTTAATAGAGGTTTCGGAATACTTGGATGTTGATATAAGAGAAATGTTTATTTCTACAAAGGGTGGGGTTATTACAACTTCTGAAGTTAACAGCCTTAGGCAACTTTTTATAGATGGGTTGAAGATTATAGGATAAGTAGTTTGTTTTTTAGTTTTTTCAACTTATAACTTTATTTATATTCATTTAAGTACTTGTTTATGTACTCTTGTTTAACATTAGAAGATATGCTACCATTATAAGCATAGTAAGACTCATCCGAACTTATTATATCACTCATTTTAGAGTCGAATAATTTAATTAGCATTATTAACTTTGAAAATGCTAACTGCAAATCAAATCTGCATGAACTATAAGTGGTATAGATGTCGTAGGGTATTGTATAAGGTGGATTATATTGATTTCTAAACTCATTAAATCTTGCAACAGGATTTGCTAGTATTTGATGAGATTTTCTTATTAGTTCAACTATTTGAATTATCATTTTTGCGAAATTTAGAAGTTCAAATTCAGATTTCAAGTTATTGTACATAACAAACTCACCATTTATTAAATATTGAGTTAATCTGTCAAGGGTTCCCTCAAATCTTATATTTGAAAAGCTTATCTGAAAAGCTCCTACAAGTGCAAAAGTTTCTTTTGTTATAATAGGTGAGGTTAAAATATCATCTCCAAAATCAATCTCCAGTTTTGGACATACATCAAAAATAGAAAGCATTGGTTTATCCACACCTCCAGTCCCTATGAACAATTTAAATAAAGACATTAACTCTCTTTGAATAAAAGCTTTGTATGTTTGTTGTTTCCTAGTTATTTCTGGATAAAGTCCATGGATATTACTATTTAGCACGGTTATGACATCTTCGAAATCTTTAAAGGAATATACCCAACGTCCTAACTTTCCTTCTTTGATATTTCCATTTATCATTTCATAAATAAATTCAGTCTGAAAATTTAAATTAGGATTGTTTTTATAATCGTCCCAAACTTTATCTTTTATAAAAATAATAAGCTTTTTGGATGTACCTTTTAATATTAAATCATTAATGTATCTATACTCTTCTTTTGTTACACTAGTTTCTTCTCCATCAGATAATTGAAAACTATGTCCTGGATTTTCACCAATCAGAAGTATTATGAAATCAGATTCATCAATTTGCTTTTTACAAGCGTCTATTGAGTCCAAGACTGAATCAACACCAAAGTCTTTATTTTCAGATGTTAAAGCTACGTATCCAGCTTTTTTTAAGAAATATCTTAATGCGCTTCTGAGGTCAACAAATTCAGAAATAACCGAACTAACAAATACTACAGGCTCTAGTTTCATATTACTTACTTAATCTCTTATAAACTCTTTTCATTAAATAATCCATCACCAAACCATTGAAGTCATCATTGTCCATCATACGGGTGAAGATATCCTCATTTTGGTCCATTCTATTGATGAACTTATCAATAGCAGCTTCTTTAAATCCAAATTTAAAGTTGTCTATAGAATTGGATTTTGCTTGAGCTGATAGTTTTTCATCGGCAACCATATCTTCTTCTATCTGGTCAAACAATAGCTTGTCTGATGGAGTGAATTCAGTTCCAAATCTATTATTGATAACTGTGATAATTTCAGACAATGCAGCTTTCTCTTCTTTTGTCATTCGAATTCCAGCAGTTGAAATTCCCTCCAATCCATATTCACCTTGAGATTCTAAAGCTATATCTTGCTCAGAAATCTTTTGAATTCTATAGTATTCCAATGAAACTTCATCTCCTAGCTGGAATTTATCTCCTTGTGATTTTCTTGGTAATTTCTTTAATAAAAATCTACCATAGGTATAAAGTTTTTCTAACTCTACATCTGTAAACGGCATAATTTGAGTGAGGAAGGAATACAGTCTAGTGAAGGTTTGTAAAGAATGTTTGAAATTCTCTTGTGAGATTTCATTGACAATATCACCTTCTACCGTTTCTTCTGGTAATTGCTTGTAACGTTCCACAGCTGGGTCAATATATGCGTTTAGCTTTCCTTGGTCCTTTTTGGATAGTATTTGAGCAGATTTAAAGAAAATATTACAAAAGTTATCTACCTCGGTTGTCCAGATTATTTGAGCCTTTTCAATTTCTCCCTTTAAATCATATAAGTGATTTGGGTCTGTATTATTATCAATTGTTGTAAGCTCATAGTACGGCTGAAAAGATTCTAAGATATCTTCAGTGTCGTTTACAAAATCTAAAATGAAAGTGTCTTCTTTACCAGCATGCATTCGGTTTAAACGTGAAAGGGTTTGCACGCACTTAACACCCGATAATTTTTTATCTACATACATGGTATGCAGCAAGGGTTGGTCAAAACCAGTCTGGTATTTTTCAGCAACCAATAATAATTGGTACTCTTCTGAAGCAAATTTCTTTGGTAATTCTCTTTCTTTAAAACCATTTAACTCAACTTCTGTAACACCATCTGGATAAGTGTCATAAATTACTTTCCCCGAGAATGCTATTAATGTTTTTACATCCGTGTATCCTTTATCTGCTATATAATTGTCAAATTCTTCTTTGTATCTAACTGCATGAAGTCTTGAACTTGTTACGAGCATTGCTTTGGCTTTACCTCCAATTTTCTTAGCAACCACTTGTCTAAAATGCTCAATAATAACCTCTGTTTTTTGAGCAAGGTTGTGAGGGTGTAAAGATAGAAACCTTCCAATAGCTCTTGAAGCTTGTTTCTTATTTACGTTTGGGTCTTCTTCAATTTCTTTAGAAAGCTTGTAGTAAGTTTTATAGGTAGTATAGTTCTTTAATACATCCAAAATAAAGCCTTCTTCAATCGCTTGCTTCATTGAGTATAGATGGAACGGTTTTGGTTTACCATGCTTGTCTGGTGTTCCAAAAACTTCTATTGTTTTCGGCTTCGGTGTTGCTGTAAATGCGAAGAAACTGAGGTTATCTTGTTTCCCTCTAGATTCCATTGATTTTCTAATTTCATCTTCTGCATCCTCATCCAATCCAGAATCGAACTCTATCTCTTGAGCCTCTTCTAATGTTTTAGCAGATAGAACCTCTTTCATCTTTTTGGTTGCTTCGCCTCCTTGAGAGGAATGCGCTTCATCAATGATTACAGCATATTTTCTACTTGGAAGTTCTCCAATTTTATCAAGTACGAATGGGAACTTTTGTAATGTAGTAATGATAATATTTAATCCAGCTTCTAAAGAATCAGCCAGTTGTTGAGAATCTTTATCAATCTTTTGGACCACCCCGTCTTTGTGTTCAAACTGATAAATAGTTTTTTGTAATTGATTATCTAAAACCTTTCTATCAGTTATAACGATTACAGAATCAAATATTCTATGGTTATTTTCATCATGTAAACTTGAGAGTCTGTAAGATAACCATGCAATTGAATTCGATTTCCCAGAACCAGCTGAATGTTGGATGAGGTAATTCTTTCCAGCTCCATTGGATTTTGCATCTATGGTAAGTTTCCTCACGACATCCATTTGATGGAATCGTGGGAAAATCATAGTTTCTTTTTTCTTGCGAACTCCATTAATTTCAAATTCTTCCACGTTGAGGTGAAGGAACTTGGCAATGATGTCCATAAAACTATCTTTTGCCCAAACGTACTCCCATAAGTATGCTGTTCTGTAACCATCTTTGTTTGGAGGGTTACCAACACCGTTTTGATAGCCCATATTGAATGGAAGGTATCTGGTTTTTTTACCAGCCAATTTGGTGGTCATATAACATTCATCCGTATCCACTGCAAAATGAACGAGTGCTCTTTTCTTGAACTGGAAAATTGGTTCTGTAGGTTCTCGGTCAAATACATATTGCTTTTTTGCATTATTGACATTCTGCCCAGAGAACTGATTTTTCAATTCAATAGTGGCAATTGGTAACCCATTTAATGAAAGTACTAAATCTAGTGAGTTCTTACCGTTTCGCTCGTAGTATAGCTGTCTAGTTACGCTTAAGTGATTCGTTTGATACAAGACCTCAGCATCTGGGTTTAGTGAACTCTCTGGTCTAAAAAAGGCCATTTTGAATTTGACTCCATAGTCCGTGAATCCATTTCGAATAACATCCAAAGCTCCACGTAAATCAATTTCACGGATTAAGCGTTGAACTATTTTGGTCTCTACTTCATCACTATGAATCTTTGAAATCTTTTCCCACGCAGTTGGTTGCGAATCTTTCAAGAAGTTGGTGATGTAACTTGAGAACAAACCAAGGTCTGCATCATATTCAGTGGAGCTACCTTTTTGATAGCCACCGTTTTCCAATAAAGCAGCTTCTATTGCTTCTTCAAATGTTTGTTCGGTATGTATTCCTTGTGCCATATTAATCTTTTGGGTTCAATATTTTGATAGTATTTTCAAGAAAGTCTATGGAGTCTGATAATTCTGCTTCTTTCTCAAAATGATAAGAAACCATTCTAACACTATTCCCTTCAATTCGATTATAGAAATAAAATGCGTTTTGCTCAGTTTTTGGACTTTCTCTTAGCTGAATTAGAGGTAATAACTCAATAGCTCGATATTGTCCTTCATGAACAATGTATAACTGCTTTGCAGATAACGGTTCTCTTGTGTAAACAGACTCTTTATTAAACTTTGAACGAGTCCCTTTTAGAAATCGGCATGTCGATTCAAAAATACCCTCTTCTTTGTCCCAGTTCAATGAATTTGGAACAACATGGATTAATTTGACATCCGAAAAACCATCTACTAAAATGTCTTTTATTTCATACAATGCACTCTCAAGATTTTGTAAGAGCGAATTGTATAATTCGTCTGAACTTACTCCACCGTGTCCTTTAAAGGAGTTCCTCAGTGAATTTACATTTTTGAATACAGGAATTAGTTTCTTGTTTGTAACTGCTTCAATAAATGAATCGCTTGGGCCACCAAAAGCATTGTAAATCATCTCTTTTTGGTCTTTGTCATTAAACAGCTTTCTTACATTTTTAGCTAATTTCTCAAACATATATTGCCATCCACCAAATGAAGCCTTTTCATACCAATGCTTCATATCTTCATTTCGAATCCAATTTTTTCCTTCGTTCTCATAAAAGCTTCTATCAGAAGAAATAGAGCTTAATAACAAAACGTCTATAAATTGACACAGTCCTTCAAAAAACAAAAACAAATATTCTACTTTTTTAAGTGCTGTAGATTCAGAATGATATCCCCATAATATTGATGCAATTGGAAATGGAAGCTCTTCCATCCAATCTATACTATTCTTGTCTTTAACTAGATTCTTTATTTGCTTTTTGATTGCGGTATGTTTTGATGGTGCTTTCCACAAAGATTTATCTAGTTGTTTAAAAAATGAAGTATAATTATCTATCTCACGTGACAATTGAATGATGTGATTTTGGTCAACTACACTAGGTAGTGGAATGGTTAGTGACTTGAGCTGCTGCGATGTTAGTGACGGCATTATTGCTCCAACATGAACATTTGCTCTTAAGCTCTGTCCTAAAGGACTATTTAAAAATTTCACTAGGTAATCGACACGTGCTACATCTGGGTTAACTTCAAGCACATGATAGTTTATGCCAATACGCCTTTGGTTACTTGATAATTCATTATGGATTTTTTCCATTTTTTCACTTCCACTATGGAATGTTTCAACTTCCACCTTATAGAACCTGTGAATGAGAATCCAATTTTCGTTTGGTTCATCTCTAAACAAGTTTTTGATATTACCTACATCTTCAATTTTTATTAATGGAAGCCCTGTTCTTCTCAGTGAAATATTTATTTCCTTGTCGTTTTCAATTTGTTCGGAGGTTTTTATTTCAGCAAATGAAATCAAACGACCCTCAAAGACTGTTTTCCCATTTTTAGAATTAACATAGTTTTTGATAAGCTTCTCATTATGAACCTTATTGCCTTCATCAATTTTACCAACAAACACATCCCCTTGTGGTGTCTTAGACAAAACCAATAGTTGCATTGGAATTGAAGCATGGGGGTTTATTGATTTAACTGGTGTGCTAATTAATGCATCAACAGAAATATTATTTTCTTTAAAAAACTCTCTGAGTTTTTTACCGTTCCCAGATTCAGATGTAAATTTCTCTGTAACATTAAATATACCAACTCCTCCATCTTTTAAAGACAGACATGATTGAGCGATAATTTGAAAACCAAGTTCACTTTTGGTAATGCCAAATCTAGACTCATCAGTCCGTAAACCTATCGGTAAATTGGATACTATTAAGTCCACGTTTACATTTTTTTCCAGAAAAGAAAAACTGTCATCTAATTCGACATCAAAATTGTGAGTGTGCTCGTTCCATTTGAGTAGGTCACGATTTATTAAAGCTCCTTTAAGTTTTGTATTTGGAGAGTTTTCTTGAACGAGTTTTAGTGATTCTCCTAGATTTGCCCATGGGTCAATTGCCTTATCGGGTTTTGAAATTGCCACAATTGCACCCAAAAAGTCATATATTGATTTAGAATAATATGGAAGTTCTTTGAGGTGACCATTGTCGAATAAGCCAATGTTCTCAACCATTTCCTTAAACGCATCTTTGCTTTCAATAGAATCGGAGATAATCCTCAATATACCCTTCATTGAATCGAAAGGCATTTTCCCCCTATATTCATTTAGTATTTCCCAAAGTTCATCTTCTTCCATTGCCTTAAACATTACTCGTACAAACTATTATAAATCTCATCTTTATTCATTTCTTCAATTAGAAAGTCCACCCAATCCTCAGTATATCCATAGTTGTTGTTGAGGTCATCATAAACACAATATGTTGGGTCTGTTAATTCTGGGTTCGCATCACCATTGTTTGGCCGCACTCCAAATTTTTTCCAGCATCTTGTATGAGTATCACTATTGAATTTATCCTTTTCCCTACCGTTTCTAGTTACTTTGGGGTCACCCAAACCAGCTTGAACCTTTTTCACTACATCACTCGGCTTAAGTTTATCCTTGTTCGCCACTGGAACTTGAACAAATTTGTTCTTCACCAAAGTTGCAACTCTGTTTACTCCACTTTTTTGAACCTCATTTAGTTTGTCATACTGTACAAATTGAATAGGGACAGTATTTTTTGATTCGTGATTTGCTACTTGTATAAGAAATGCCTTAAAGGAGTACTCACCTGTCTCTAATATATCTGTAGTGATGGAACTCCTGTAGGATTTAATGAAATCAACAATAGATTTCGCATTGGGGTTCTCCACCACTGCACTGTTCAAACTTTTTGATGAAGGATAGAGTTGGAGAGCAAAAGACAATGATTCTCGAATGCAATACTTTTCACCGAATTCTTTGAGTAGAACCTTGTCGTAATTGAGCAGCATAGCTTGACATTCAGCAAAAATATCTGAGTCAATCTCTGGAACTGATTTGTGTTCAACCATATTTCTAAGTGGGATGAAGAATTCTAGATTCTTTCTTATGGGATTACTGGATTCATCACCAAAATACTCCTTCAAACAAGTTCCAAGCTCCCAATAGTAATAGTCACCATCTCGTTTAATGAATCGATTGTTCTTTTTGTAGTACGGTTTTTTCTTTTGTTTAAAGAATATTGCATGAAATAGTGATGTCCAAGATATAGTCATCAGTACAATGAATCCACCCGACTTAAAGTTTACTGCTGGCTTGTTGTATGTTTCAACTGCCAGCAATGCAGAATCTCTCGACTTCTCCAGACACTTTTTAACTGCTTTTGGTAAACCTCTTGGCATTAATTCTCAGTTTTATAATTTCTCACATCAACCTTACCAGTAACCACTTCACTAATAAGTGCCGTTTTGTATTCTTTCAATAATTCAATTTCATTCATCAACTTATTTTTTAAATTGATGAACTTTGATTCCTTGTCTTTTAGGTATTCAACTATTTCTAGTTGCTCATCAAATGATGGCGCACCCAATCTCACATTTCTTAATATTTGTTGGCTAATATTTGGTTGACCACCTCCCACAGATAGATTAATAATATGTTCCTTTTTAGCTGTAAACCAATACTGTAAAAATTTTATATCAATAATATCGCTGTCAGTAAAAACACAACAAGCTTGATTGGTTGTTGTCTCAAAATTCACAATTGCTGTTTTACCGATTGTTGCACCATACATAGCTATCACTAGAGAGCCCGCTGGGTAAACTTTTAATGAAGAATAATCTTCTAAAGCGTCCACCGTGATTTTCTTGGAACAACTTTCTAAAACACCATTATTTAAGTCTCCAGTATTTAGCCAATTGATAGTTCCATCTGAGTGATATTTTGGATTTCCAGACTCTGGTGTAGTTCCGCTACCTAATTTTTTGAATGCATGGCTAATTTTCCAAACCTCCCAATGCTCTGGTATATCACCCAACCACTCAATTCCAGAATCCTTCATGGGTGCTTCTGGATTAAGCCCCTTTGTTACCGCTTGATTGATAATAGCAATTCGTTCTTCCTCCAAGAGCTGTATTAATTTCTCTTTCTTGGAGATGAGGTCGTCAATTTGGGTGGTTTTTTGGTCAAGATAGTTGGCGATTTGGGTTTGTTCTTCTACTGGAGGCAGAGTTAACCTAAGCTCTTTGATTTTTTCAAGATGTAGGTTTGTTACAGAGGTTTTTTGGCTGCTTTCAAACAGCTGTCTATCCACAATATTACTTTCAAAGAAATAGAAAAAGAAAGAGTTGATTAATTCAGTCTCAAATTTTATAAGGCATAAACTAACGAAGATACTGAACTCCCAATCCCAATCAATAATCTTCATTAATCCAATTGTCCCATTTTTTGAAAGCAATAAATCACCTTTTTGTGGATGGCATCTTTTTATTAGCTCTTCATGCTCCTCACGGGGAATATACTTGATGTTCTGTGTGTCAATTTCTTTATTGTGTAGGTCGGTAACTCGCAGAAAAGGTATGGCCCCGTAACCTTTCTCGATGTATGTTGGAGTAAAATGGGCTCCATCAATAATCTTTTTGGTATGATACTTTAATTTACTAGTCGTCCAGTTGGTAGGAATATTACCAATCCAATCGATGCCAGAATCTTTATATGAATCGTACTTTCTCATAGGTGCTTTCCAAATTCTTTAGCCATTTGTTCGGCAGTTTTCATTAACCATGAGAAGTACTCTGGCCATTTTTCTTCATCACCAATATCAGCCGCACGTTCTGCCTTAATGCGAGAAGCTAGTTTACCATCCAAGGCCATCCACTCAAGGTCAATATCAATGTTAGACTGAATCAATTCTCTACTAGATTCAAACTTTTGATACAGCTCTTGCGACTTAGGAATGTATATGCTACAGGCCATAAGATTTTCTCGTGTAGAAACTGTGAGTGATATATGGGCATCAGAAGTCCCAAAACTGATATTGTACCAGTGTTGAGCTCTTGCTTTACGCCCAATTCTTAATGCAGTGTTGTGTTCCTTGGTGTAATCAATGAACTGTTGCCAAAATTCAAGCTGCGTTAATTTAGTTTCTGTCAACTCCTTCGATTCTCCGTGACTTTGCTGAATCTCTTTAGCCCAATCATTTGGTTCAACCACGATATGAAATTTGGGCGCATAAGGTGAGTCACCAATTTGCCACAACTCCATCCGTATCAAAAAGAAACTAAGGTTGGATGAGGTATTGTTGTTCAGCCATTCAATTGCTTTTTGGTGCTCTTCACGCACATCCTTTACAATCCATATAATGATGCTTGCATTATAGCCAGAAGCATAAGTAATGATTTGCCCCAGATGCTTATGGTCCGTATATTCAAGTTGGTTCTCAATGATGATTTTCTTTCCAGAATCTTCATCAATGGCAACGAGGTCAACATTGTATCTTCCAATCGCCTCTTCTGGTCTTACATCAATTAATGAAATACCAATTTCATCACTCAATAACTGAATGTTCTCCTCTTTGGAGAGCCACTGAGTGAAGTCCAGAGCCTCATGGGACCAAAAGGACCGTAAATCAATTTTCTTTAAGGTTGCTAATGTCTGTGTCATGATATAACTTCTTTAATTAGACCATCTGTTTCTTCTTCCAGTTGGAGGATGTCCGCACGAATCTCATCCAATGACCTCAACGGTTTGTATTCGTAGAAGTACTTGGTGAAGTTGATTTCATAGCCTACCAAGGTCTTCTTTTCATCTACCCACGCATCTGGCACATGCGGTAGCACCTCTCTCTCCATGTACTCATTGATATCTTCCTTGAGTGGTATGTTTTCAGTATCTCTCAGTGAACTATCTGGCTTGGGATTGCCTTTTTTATCAGTCACCACTTTACCATTTTCTTTCAATGGTCGTTCTACCGTTACTTTATAGTATCCAAAGTCCTCATTATCGAAAATCTTACTGAATTGACCTTCTTCAAATGAACCATAGATTTTAGTTATGTCCTCGATATGCTGGTCGCTCAATTCATTTCGCTTATCACCTAATGATTTGCTCATTTTCTGGAAGAAACCCACTGCATTGATGAGTTGGACCTTTCCTTTTCTCTCAGCTGGTTTATGATTGCTTATCACCCAAACATAGGTGCTGATACCTGTATTGTAAAACAATTGATTTGGAAGCGCTACGATGGCTTCTAAGAGGTCATTTTCGATAATCCACTGTCTTATACTACTCTCGTTCTTTTTTGAGCTAGGAGAGCCAGAAAACAATGGAGAACCGTTAAATACAATTGCCAAACGAGAGCCACCTTGCTCCTTAGTTTTCATTTTACTCATAAGATTCATGAGAAACAAGAAAGAACCATCACTCACGGATGGAAGACCAGCGCCATAACGACCACCGAATCCAAGTTCCTCATGTTCTTCAACCACTTCCTTTTGCACCTTTTTCCATTTCACTCCAAATGGTGGGTTGGTGATGAGGTAATCAAACTTCTGACCTATGAACTGGTCGGGCTTTTGCTTTTCACTCTCTTTTCGCTTTAGACTGTTTGCTCTTTTGATGTTGGAAGGATTCTGTCCTTTAATCAACATATCCGATTTACAGATAGCGTAAGATTCTGGATTCAACTCCTGTCCAAATAACTCCAGACGAGCATCTGGATTGAGCTCTTGGAGATATTCCTCAGCTACAGACAACATACCCCCCGTACCAGCACAACAGTCAAAGATGGTCTTTACGACACCTTTCTTGGTGAGCGCATCACGGTCGTCCATGAATAGCAAGTTCACCATCAGTTTGATTACTTCACGTGGTGTAAAGTGCTCCCCAGCTGTTTCATTGGATAGCTCAGCGAACTTTCGAATAATCTCTTCGAACATGTACCCCATATCCATGCTAGAAATCTTGGAGGGGTGTAAGTCCACTTCTTGGAAGCGTTTGAGCACCATGAACAACAAGTTATTGTCATCCAGCTTGGTGATTTGATTGTCGAATTCAAATTGCTCGATAATCTCACGGGCGTCCTCAGAAAAACCATTGATGTAGTTTCTCAAGTTTGCAGCTATGTTGTTTGGGTCCGCCACCAACTTGTCAAAAGTGAACTTACTTCTATTGTGAAAGTTGTACCCAGAAACCTTATTGAGAATAGGGTCCAAGTTTTGGATATTCATGGACTTCACTTGTTCCGCTTTTTTGAGGACCTCATCTTTGGTGCTCTCCAGCACGCAATCCAATCTCCTCAAAACCGTGAAGGGAAGTACTACCTTTCCATAATCACTTTGTTTGTAATCACCACGAAGTAGGTCAGCTATGGACCAGATAAAATTCGCTGATTCTTTAACACTTGTCATATTTATTTTTCTAATTCTTTGTTGTCAATCAATAAATCCTTCACACTTACCTGTAGCAATTCTGCTATTTGGTATAACACTTCAATACTTGGCTGTCTCGAATTGGAAGTATATGCAATCATAGTTGGATAACTTTTGCCCATTTTTTCAGCAAGCCAATTGGCTTTTACTCCCTTTTCCTTCAAGACTTCTTTAATCCGATTAAAGTGCTTGTCGTTTTGATTTTTCATAATCGCTGAATTTAACAAAAAGCTATCATTTTACGATAGTTTTTGATATTAAAATTTAAGCACTAATAAAAATAATTTGAAAAAAAATGAAAAAAGCCTTGCATTCAGAAACGTTCTTCGGTTATTTTGGGGGTAAGTTGTTTCACCAAGCAACATGAATGCTGTTAACTAAAGCATTCGTACAGCACCAATAAACATCAGTAACCATTCATGGGAGTCATTGGATTGGCTCAAAGGTCCCTTTGTGGCCTAAATCGAGAAAAATTCTCGTGCAACTTAACACGCTTTAATGTGTTGGGATGTGATTTTAAAATTTTTAAAACAAGAATGATGGATGACAAAAAGAAAACGACTGAGCGATTCTTTAAGGTGCCCAATGAACTAATGGCAACAAAACTTATCGACCCGTATGCATTGAAAATCTATGCTGTTATCAACAGTTTCACACAAAACTCTCCAGACAAGTGCTTCAAAGGCTCAAACAAGTATTTGAGTATAGTTGCTGGAATAAATGAAAAAACGGTCAAAAAGAAAATCAAACTTCTTCTGGATAAACCTTGGATATTAACCAATGGCTACCAAAATGAGTTGAGACGATTACAGGCTATACCAGTTGAGTTGATTGACGAACTGCAAAAAGAGTATAAATCTACACTCAAGACCTTGGAAGAACTAACTAAAAGCTTTGAAGAAGGAAAGACACCTTTGGAGGAATGGTTGGAGAAGAAGTTGGAACAGGAGTCCAAAGAAAAGAACAGGAGTCCAAAAGAAGATGCTGAGGTTCTAATTGAAGAGAACGGTAAGGAAAATGAGGATAGAGATGTTCCATTGGATGGTGATGATGTTCCAGAAGAAACACCTGAAATACCCCACAGTGAAACTAGTGATAAGACAAGTTCTGAGACAAGTGGAGAAACAGTTGATGATACAAGTGCTGAAACTAGTGTAGATAAAAGTGAAAAAACACTAGATGATGCTATTAATGATTTATTTGAAATTGATGATGATACTCCTTCGAATATTACACCTCCAACTAAAGACAATGCGGAGCATATTCCAACTGTCGATGAGCTTGAGTATGCAGATGATACTTCCAATGAAATGAAGGAGCTACAGAGAATTCAAAATGAAATAGGGATGTCCAACCCTTACGAAGTTGCGAAGCAGTTCCAAAAGGCTACTGGAAGGAAACTGGTAAGCATGGGGTTCCAAGGAATTGAAGAAAAACTTAAGATTTCAATTTACGGTGAAACAACCACAACAACTGAGCAACGCCAATTTGATAGAAGCAAATTCATGGTCATTGATTCCAACTGGAAGAATGAAATAATATCACAGTATGAATAGCTATAAACTCCCAAATGTCCGCTGTCACCCCCCTTAATGCTGGGAAGGTGGTGTTCCAAAATCATGGATTCTGGCTCATATAGCGGATTCCAATTGGACCCCTCCCTTCATTGATAATGGATTTTGACAGAAATTCTAAACTATTACCCAGATGGGTGAATAATTGATTGAATAATAACAACACGAAGATGTCCGAAAAAAATTTTGGGAAAATTTTCACTAAAAAATAAAAGCCATGTTTAATAATGAGCACTTAAGAGAAATAATGACGATTTATCTATCAACCACGTATGAAGAAGCTGCACGGTATGACGAGGATACAATGATGCAAGAGTATATCAATTTGAGAGATAATTGTCAACTACATCGAATTTTTGAAGCAGTTGAACAGTACAACAACGTACGGGAAGAAGCTTAACGAGACTCCAATTGGTCAATACGCTGTTTGATTGTTTCAACTTCTCTTTTGAGATTTAACACTTTGATTTTCTTTTGAATACTAGCTACCTCATCGCTGTTATCGCTCACTGAAAGCTTCGTTTGAAGCACTTTTAATTTATCGTCTATGTCTTGGATGTTCATAATAATAAATATCATCTAAACATAGATTTGTCCTGGTTTTCAGTTCTTTATAGATTTGAACCAGAAGTCCAGAGTGACTCTAAAAGAATAATCCTCACCACTCGAAAAATAACACGAGGAAATGAGTGGTGACCAACCATGTTTGGAAAAGATGACGAGAGAAAACTTATTTCAATCGAAAAAATTAAAAATGCCCTTTCATCAAAAGGTTTGACAGATGAGGAGGCAATGGAGATTCAAGCTTCGCTTGATATACTATGTGAAATATTATACGAACAATTAAAACAAGACTAAAATGGATATCAATTATTTTAATCAATTCAGCAGCTACCGAGAGACCAAAGAAGAGAATAAGGAAGTCTGGGTCTATACGAGGGTGAGCAGCAAAGAACAGTTTGAGAGCAATAAGAGTATCGAGAACCAAACCTCAGCAGCACAATCTTATGCACTATCCAATGATTACCGAATTACCGAGACCTTTGGAGGGACTTATGAAAGTGCGAAAGGAGATTTTACCAGAAAGGAGTTCCAACGGCTGATTGATGCTGTAACAAAGAGTAAAAAGAAACCTTATGCAATTCTAATATATAAAATGAGTCGTTTCAGTAGGTCTGGTGGTTTTGCTATTGGTCTAGTCACGCATTTAACAGAAGCACTTGGCGTTCATTTAATAGAAGTGTCAACTGGTAAAACCACCACCACTGAGAGAGGTAAACATGAAGTGCTGGAATCTCTGCTATATGCAAAAAAAGAGAACTTGGAGAGACTTGAGATTACCCTACCAGGAATGAAACGTTTTGTAGAAAATGGAAACTGGCTCGGCATGTCAGCTAGAGGATATGACCATTACGGACCACGTGTAAAAGACACGAGATTTCATGCTCCAGAGCAGCGTATTATTATTAACGAGGAAGGAAAAATTCTTAAGAAAGCTTGGCAATGGAAGTTAAAAGGAGAGCCAGATTACCTAATCATTAATAAACTGAAAAAACTGGGGGTTCATATGAGCAAACAAGCAGTTAGCGAAATGTGGAGACGACCGTTTTATTGTGGAATTAGCACACATTCATTTCTGGAAGGTAGCTCAACACAAGGTAATTGGGAGCCGATAGTTTCAGTTAGGGATTTCATTACAATCAATGAGCGCTTAAAGAGCAACACCAATAACGGTTATCAACAATCAAAAAAACATGATGGTAGGCCATTACAATCTATTTTGACATGCTCATTATGTGGGTGTAAAATAACTGGTTACAAAGCAAAAAAGACATACGACTATTACAAATGCCAGAATAAAGAGTGCAACTGTAAAGACATGAATGCAAATGACTCATCTAAAAGCAAGGGCCTAAATACATTATTCCAAGAAGTATTGGAAGGATTTAGCTTAAATGAAGAGATTTTGCCATTAGTAGAAGAGCAATTGAAATTAACTGTTCAGCGCATTGATGGAGATATTTCTTCAAATCGCCAAAGGCTTTTGAAGTTGAAGAATGAAGTCAATGATAAACTTAAGAAATTGGAACGCAATAGTGCTTTAGGTGATGTTCCAAAAGATGTTTACACTGAGTTGAAGGATGAATTATTGCAAGAATTAAGCACATATGACGAGCAATTGGAGGAATCCATTTTAGAAATATCGAACTTAGATAGAAGAATAAAAGATTGTGTTTCGTTAACTCAAAACATCAGTAAAATATGGACTTCCAGCGATTATGACAATAAGGTGAAACTACAAAAACTGATTTTTCCAGCTGGTTTGTCAATAGAATCGAAAAATCGACAATATCGAACTAAAAAAATAAATTCGATTTTTTCGTACATTTTAGATTCTACGGTCGATTCAGAAGGGCAAAAAAAAGACCCACTAAGAAAAAATCTTAATGGGTCCTTGGTAGTAGCGGGGACAGGACTCGAACCTATGTCCGTCAACTGACGGATATTGAGCCTGACGAGCGAGATTGTTAAGTAATTAGAAACTTATATTGATGTTTGATGAATGAGCTAAGTAAAATTCAGAAAACTATCTTGGCTGTTGAAATAATTTCCAAACTGACTTTATAGTGTGAGAGTGAGAGAAGAGTGCAGAAGAAAAAAACCAGAGGATAATGTTTGCTTTCGCTCTCATTTTCACTCTGGTTTTTAGTAGCGGGGACAGGACTCGAACCTATGTCCGTCAGCTGACGGATATTGAGCCT
>Ga0209075_1002204_pt1 | contig 17400 bp, 13 predicted proteins | sample Stecom2011_FD_187523 | JGI IMG/M metagenome (GOLD analysis project Ga0209075, IMG submission 187523) | Agricultural soil microbial communities from Utah to study Nitrogen management - Steer compost 2011 (SPAdes) (version 2) | ecosystem: Environmental > Terrestrial > Soil > Agricultural land...
AACAGAAGAGCAGCGTCAGGAGTACATCGCGTACATTGACGAGCTCTACAATGCAGAGCGATTGACGCAGATTCTTACTGAGGTGACGCGGATCATTGGAGCCCATATCCTGAACATTTCCCGTCAGGACTATGATCCCCAAGGTGCCAGCGTCACCATCCTGATCGCTGAACACGAAGTTGCGCCGCATCCTGGCAAAACCACGGAATCACCGGGTCCGCTTCCCGATACGGTCCTGGCGCACCTCGATAAGAGCCACCTGACAGTTCACACCTATCCGGAAAGCCATCCCGATAACGGCATCAGTACGTTCCGGGTGGATATCGACGTGTCCACCTGTGGTCTGATTTCACCGCTGAAGGCGTTGAACTACCTGATCCATAGCTTCGATTCCGATATCGTCACCATGGATTATCGGGTCCGCGGGTTTACCCGTGATGTGGATGGTACCAAGCATTACATTGATCACGAGATCAATTCGATCCAGAACTTCCTGAGCAAAGACACCCGGGAAGCCTATCAGATGATCGATGTGAACATGTATCAGGAGAACCTGTTCCACACCAAGATGATCCTGAAGGACTTCGACCTGAACAACTACCTGTTCGGAACGGGTGAAGATGAATTGAGCGAAGCCGAACGCGAAGACATCAGAATGCGTCTGCGCAAGGAAATGCTGGAAATCTTCTACTCCCGCAACATGCCCAACATACCCTAACCGGTATGTTCTAAAGAAGCCCTCCCGGGAAACCGCGAGGGCTTTTTTCATGCCTGCACACGTTCATCTCCCGGCGCCAGCCAAGGCACTTTCTGCAGGAAGAACGATCCGGATCTGAGAAGGGTTGGGCTACTGTTCCTGCGCCGCCCGCTTGCGGCTCATCAGCTCTTCCACCCAAGGCTGGATGATCAGATCAAAGGCCAAAAAGAGACGGTTGCCCGGAATCACCAGGGTATCCGGACGGGAGCGAAAGGAGCCGGGAATTGCCTGCAACAGCTTGGGAAAGTCGACACCGGCCTTGCGGCAATGGATCACGACAAAGCTTTCCTCATCGCTGGGAATATCGCAGGAAGCGAAAGGGTTGGAGGTGTCCACCATGGGCACCCGCTGGAAGTTCACATGGGTGTGGCCAAACTGGGGCACGATGTAGCGCACATAGTCTTCCATCCGCCCCAGGATGGTATGGACCACCGCCTCCTGGGAATAGCCGCGCACATGGGTGTCGCGATGGATCTTCTGGATCCATTCCAGATTGACAATGGGCACCACACCAATCAGCAGGTCTACATGGCGGCGCAGGTCAATCCCCTCCGCCACCACGCCCGCATGCAGACCTTCATAAAACAGCAGGTCGGTACCGGCGGGCAGGTCTTCCCACGGAGAAAAGGTACCGGGCTCAAGGCCTTTGGCAATCAGTTCCTTGTCGTCATCATGGACATAATGACGGTATTGGCCCGTTCCCTGTTGGCCATACTCCTGGAAGAGGGCTTCCAACCTGTCCATATGGTTGGCCTGTAGGGAAAAGTGGTTTTTCTCGCCATACTTGCCTTCGGCCGCCAAGGCAGCCATTTGGCGCCGGGTATACCGGTGAAAGCTGTCACCGGCCACAACCGCGGGCTCAAGCCCCAGCCTGGCAAAAATGCGTTGCATGGCCTTGCCCGCAGTGGTGGTTCCTGCGCCCGAGGAGCCGGTTACGGCGATAATCGGGTGATGGACGGACATGCGAGAGCCTCCAGACAAATACGCTATCCTACTCCGCCGCCTGAAAACGGGCAACGCCCGTTACAGGCTGCTTAACTGGCGCGGTTTTTCGATACCGTACCCTTGGGCATAATCCAACCCTAACGCCTTCAGCAAGTCCAGACAGGTCCGGGATTCCACCTGTGTGGCCACCAACTCCAAACCAGCCAGGTGCACCAACTCCGCCAGACCGCTTAGCAAGGCTTGCTGCCGCTCGTCGTGCTGCACATGCCTGAGCTGTCGCAGGTCCACCCGGATAAAGTCCAGGGGCAACTGGCTCCAGAGCTTATAGCCCGACAGGTCCCAGCTCGGGCAGCTCAGGGAGAACCGGCAACCATATTCCTTGAACTCCTCCATAAACGCCGCCAGCACTTCCGGAGCCTCCCGCGCAACAGACTCATCAAAGTCGAAGCAGAGCTTGTCTAAAGGCGCTTCGGATTGGGACAGGCGTTCATAGACGAATTCCAAGATCCCCTCTTCTCCCAGAGAATTGCCGGACAGGCTGAGGCAAAGGCTGTCGACTCTCTTCAAGGAGGCCGGATGGCGGGCCATCCACTCCAGACTACGCCCCAGCACCCAACGGTCCAGCTCAACTCCCCAGCCTTTTTGCTCTACAGCCTGGCGATACACTTCCGGCTCGATCCACTGGCCTCGGGCATCGTAGGCGCTGAACTGGATATGGAACTGGCTAGAGAGACGGCTTTGGCTCTGGAGGGCCAGAATCTTCTGGCCGCGCAGCAGGAGATTCTCTTGGTCGGGCGGACTGTCCAGGTCCACGGGCTGGATGGCCTCTGCCAATGGTGTGTTCGTCGGGGAGAAGGCTGCCCGTTCCAGCAGTCGCCCATAAGCCTGCCGGAGCAACAGCTGCAAAACCTGATCCAGCAACGGCGCGGCATACTCAGGCGCGGGCTGGAGGGCCGCACTTTTCAGGTTGTCCACCAATTCCACCAGACTCAAGTCCGCCACCTTATGTCCCAGGCGAGAGAGCAACAGAAATTGGCTACACTCAGGGGCGACCCAGGCCAGGGTAACGTACTCCCATGCACCACCTGCCCCACGCCAGCGGAACCAGTCGCCAACCTTCAATTTCTGGACTCGGGAAAACCAGGCACTTCCCACCGCAACACTGTGGCAGCTCTCAAGCGACGGAGCATCCCGTGAAGCCGCAGGAATCTGGACCCTTCCTGTGTCGATGTGGGACTTTGCCGCCAGAAAGGCTTCCAGCTCCCGGCACAGCTTCTCAACCTGCTGGCAGGTCAAGGCAATGGTCTGCAAGCTGCCACGAACCCGCTCCACCAATTGGGCCGCATTTACCGGCCTCTCCTGGCTCGCTAGCACCTCAAGCAAGTCGTCCAACAGTTGCAAGTGCTGCGCCCAGGCGGGATTGTCTGGCCCGTAACGGAGATGGGTGACCACCAACAACTCCCGCCAGCCACCCTGGATCAGGTTAAAAACAGCCTTCGGTACCGACTTGCCGCCCAGGCGCTGCTGGATCTCAGCGGCCACCGCCTGATGGGCATCCGCAACCTTGCGGGCTCCTTCCGCAGCCGCCTGATAGCGCTGCTGATAACGCTCAAACTGACGCTCCTGTTCCCGGAGCAAAGAGGTCAGCTCTTGAATCACCCCTTCGACCATTTCATCATCCGGCTCGGGCTCCCGAACGATCCGGGCTATCCCCTCGGTCACCCGCGCCCGGCAGGCTGCTTCCTCCAGGCCTCCGCGCCGGTCTAGTTGAGCCACAACCTCCAGCAGCCGCAGGATCGGTGCGTCCGGCTTTTCGAACAACCACTGATCCCGTTGGTATCTCTTGAAAACAGCCACATCCAAACGCCGGATCTCGCCCCGTGCTTCATCGCTTAGCAAAGCACATTCCAGCAAACAGCCAAAGAACAGGTCCACCAGCTCCAGCGACTCCCGGAGCAACCAGGGCAATTGCGCCTCAGGCCCCAAACGGTAGTCCATTTGGTGCAAGCAGGATTCCAGGCGATCTTTCAACGAGCTGTCCGTGACTACAGGCGACAACAGACGCACTCGGTCCAGCGCCCGCCAAACCTCATCATGGGTCCAGAGAAGCGCAGACTGGTCAGGATTCGGCATGGGATCTTGGGCAAGGTGCATCAGGCGGTTGAGGCTGCGAAATGAAGAGTGCTCCCTTGCCTCCCGGGAATGCTCCTGAAAACGCCGGGACCTGTCCGTCAGGCGCCGCAAGGCCGACTTCACTCCGGCAGTGGCCGCAAAAAAACGGCTCCGCCACGCCTCCTGGGTATCGGAAGCAAGGGGCTCTGCTTCTCCTTGCTCCCGGGATTCCTCGGCTGAGGATTCCTTAAGCGGCAACCGCTCCAGGGCATTATGCTCCTGCTCCGGCTGCTGGGTCAGATAGCGGCTCAAGTCCAGATCCGGCAACACCTCGTGACGGATCAGCACCTGATTGAGCTCCCCATACAGAGGCCCCAACCGCTTCATCACTCGGCGCTCAAACAGCCTGAAACAGGTGGTTTCCACCTCGGCTTCCAAACCGAGCGACAGTAAAGCATCCTGAAATGCCAGGCCAATCAGGTTCGGCCCAAGGGGATTAAGGTGGCCTGCAGCACTGGTGATTCCTGCCTGATCCAAACGCATCTTGAGCACCAGCAGCTCACCCCGGTATCGGGTTTCGGCTTTCGTCACCATGACCTTCAGGGCCAGCCAGCCCTCAAAGTTGCGCTTGGCATCCCCCGTCGGCAGGCTGGCATCTCCCGCGCCCCCTTCAACCAACGGCTCTGCTAGACGCTGACGGAAGCGCCAGCCCAGCCTTTCCTGCTGCATCTCAAAAGCCGCCAAGGCCCGCCAATAGGCCTTGCGCAAGGATTCCTTCTGAACCGTGGCCGCCGCCAGACTCAAAGTGGCCGGCAATTCCTGCAAGAACCCCTGAAACAGAACGGAAAGCCTGCTTTGCAAGCAGTCGATACACTGACGCAGGATCAATCGGGCCCCGGGGACTTCGGCCGCCATACCCTGAGGCTGGGCCTGTTCCATCTGGCCCAGGCGATAAAGGGTGGCAAAGCCTTCGGGATAAGCCTCATCCAAGACCGCTCCCAAGGATCCGGCTTCAGCTCGCACAATCTTGATTCTCAGCTCTTGGGGTTGGCGTTTTTGCGGATCGAAAAAGGCCAGCACTCCGCTCTCGGCCCCGCTCTCCCGATGGGGTTGTATCAGGTGGGAAACGCCGGCCAGGGACAAAGGTGGGTAGCGCAGCCCCAGTCCACGCTCACTGATATCGGCAATGGTGCAGGGCCGGCTGCTGGCTCCCAGTTCCAACCTGGACGCCAGGCATAGTGTTTTGCGGGCATGGGCGCGCCGTTCCATGGAGACTCCTTGCACGATAACATGCGGTGTTGGACCTCATGGCCTGGCCCTGAGTGTCCTTCGTTTGCGATCGGTTTCCTACCGACGTGACTGCCTAACTCGGGCCGACAGCGGCTTTCGGAGCAAGCAGTTCACCCGCAACGAACGCACCCATCATGTCGGCCTGAAATCGAACTGAATATGATACTAAATCCAACCCGCTCCACGCAGCCTGTTTTGTTGCTCGTCTTGATCTGCCTCAGCCTGCTGGGCGGATGCAGCTCTGTGAGCTATTACTACCAAGCCGCCAAAGGGCAAATGGATATTTGGCGCCAAAGCCGGTCGATTGCCGAAATTCTGGATCAGGAGCCGGAGGACTCGGAACTGGCACAGCGCCTGCGCCTGGTCCAGGACATTCTCCACTATGCCCACACCGAGCTGGCCCTGCCCAACACCGGCAGCTACCGCCGCTATGCGGACCTAAAACGTCCCTATGTGGTGTGGAACCTGTTCGCAGCCCCCGAGCTGTCCCTGGAGCCCAAACAGTGGTGCTACCCCCTTCTGGGCTGCCTGAGCTATCGGGGCTATTTCAAGCTGGAGGATGCCCAGGCCGAAGCCCATCAGCTTGAGCAACAAGGCTGGGATACCTATGTGGGCGGGGTGCTTGCCTATTCCACCCTGGGCTGGTTCGAAGATCCGGTTCTCAATACCTTCTGGCAGTTGGACGATGCGGGCCTGGCCGCCCTGATCTTTCACGAGCTCGCCCATGTGGTGGCCTTCGTGGCAGACGACACCACCTTCAACGAAAGCTTTGCCACTGCCGTCGAAATCTATGGAACCGGGCGCTGGTTGGCCCACCAAGCCCCCAGGGCCTTAGGGGAAGATCCGCAGCACTTGCGACTGCTGCAGGCCCGCTTCGAGCAGCGCCAACAGGTCTTCAATCTCGTCAGCGAATCCGCCGAACAGCTGCGTCAGCTCTATGCCTCCGATCTGCCGGATTCTGCCAAGCGGGAAGGCAAACAGCGCCTGTTCCAGGAGCTCCAGGCCCGCTACTTCCAGCTCCGGCAATCCTGGGGAGCAGACCTGGGCTTTGATGCCTGGTTCCAGACTCCCATCTCCAACGCCAAGCTCATCACTCTGACCAGCTATTACGATGCGGTGCCTGCTTTTCTGGAAAAGATCCGCCAGCTCGACGGCGACTTGCCCGCCTTTTACCGCTGGGTTCGGCAGTTGGCAGAACAGCCCAAGGCGGAGCGGGATGAAATTCTGGCCCAGCTGGCAGCGGCGCAGCCTGCCATGGTCCAGCCCGCATCCGAGATGGGTCAGGGAAAGGGGCAGCCCGAGGCTGCCCCTGCCGTTCCGGGAAGCTTTTAGAGATTTTTGAGAAAGACCTTGGAGTTACGCTGCCAGTTATAGAGTTGCTTCCGGCTGGCCGGCAGCGCCTCCACCGAGGCGGGCTGAAAGCCGCGCTCCACAAACCAGTGGGCGGTTTGGGTCGTCAGTACAAACAGCTGTTCTACTCCCTGATTGCGTGCCTGCTTCTCGATATAGGCCAACAAGGTATCGCCGCGCCCCTTACTGCGATAGTCGCTTTTGACCGCCACACAGGCCAGCTCTGCCATCCGCTCTTCGGGAAAGGGATAAAGGGCCGCGCAGCCGACGATGGTTCCGTCACGCTCATCCACGATGAAATAGCCGATTTCCCGCTCCAACAGTTCTCGGGAGCGGCGCACCAAAATACCCGCTTCTTCCAGCGGCCGGATCAGCTCCAGAATACCGCCCACATCGTCGATGGTGGCGGGGCGCATCTGCTCGTAGTTCTGGTCGGTCACCATGGATCCGGTGCCATCCCGGGTAAACAGCTCCTGCAGCAGGGCGCCGTCCTCCTGGTAGCTGACAATATGGGCCCGTTTGACGCCGTTTTGGCAGGCCCGGCAGATGGCCGCCAGGGAGCGGCGGGCATTGTCGTCGGTCAGCTGTTCCAGCCGTTGCAGGGTCTGCTCCACCGTCAACTCCCGGCACAAACGGCCGGTTTCATCCAGGACACCCGGCTGTTCGCTAAAGACAATCAGCTTGTCAGCCTTGAGGGCAATGGCCAGGGAACTGGCCACGTCCTCACAGGACAGGTTGAAGGCTTCACCGGTCGGCGAATAGCCAATGCAGGACTGCAAGACGATGTTATTCATCTGTAACTGCCGGGAAATGGCCGCCTCATCCACCTTCCGAACCACGCCGGTGTGGCACAGATCCACCCCGTTGACCACTCCGATGGGCCGTGCCGACACCCAGTTGCCGCTGACCACCTGGATATGGGCCCCGTGCATGGGGGAGTTGATCAGTCCCATGGACAGGCGGGCTTCCAGCATGTGACGCAGTCGCCCCACCGCTTCCTGCACACACACCAGAGCCTGTTCATTGGTGACCCGCATGCCGTGGTGGAACTGGGGCTCCACGCCGGCGTCCCGCAGTCGCTGGTCGATCTGGGGGCGGGCGCCAAAGACGATCACCAGGCGCACGCCCAGGCTGTTCAGCAGCGCAATATCATGGATGATGTGGGTCAGGTTGGGATGCTCCAACACCTCGCCCCCCAACAGCAACACCATGGTTCTTCCGCGATGGGCATTGATATAGGGTGCGGAATGGCGGAACCAGTAGACCTGATCGGCGATATTCAACTCGGTGATCCTTCCAGACAGAAACGTTCAATCAGTTGCCGCAGCAGCCGAATGGCAGGCGCAATCTGGTCCAGGGCCAGATATTCATCCGGCTGGTGGGCCTGGTCGATATGCCCCGGCCCCAGCACCAGCGTTTGCATACCCAGTTGCTGCAAATAGGGGGCCTCGGTTGCAAACGCCACCGCGCCGGCGGTATAGCCGGTCAACTGCTCACACACCTTGACCAACTCTGCATCGGCCGGCTCTTCAAAAGCATCAACGCCGGCAAACAATGGTTGCAACTCTACTTGCACCTCGTGGCGCTGCGCAATGGGAGCCACCAGATTACGGATCTGTTCACGCATGGCGTCGTTATCCATTCCTGGCAGCAGGCGCAGGTCAAACTGCAGCTCACAGGCATTACAGATCCGGTTAGGGTTGTCGCCCCCGTGAATACAGCCAAAGTTCAGGGTGGGATGGGCGACCCGGAACTGAGGGTTCTGATGGTCTTGCTGCAACTGGCGGCGTAACTGGATCAGCGCGCCCATCATGTCATGGAGGGCGTCGATGGCGTTACGGCCCAGGGAGGGGTCGGACGAGTGCCCGGCCTGGCCGGTCACCCGCAGGGACTCCATCATGATCCCCTTGTGCATACGAATGGGACGCAGCCCGGTCGGCTCGCCAATGACCGCATAGCGCGCCCGGGGAAAGCCCTGGGCCGCTAAGGCCCGGGCACCGCTCATGGAGCTTTCTTCGTCGGCTGTGGCCAGGATGATCAGGGGCTGCTGCAGATCCCTGTCCTGGAAGACTTGGACCGCCTCGGTGACAATGGCGAAAAAGCCTTTCATGTCACAGGTGCCCAGCCCATAGTAGCGCTGGTCCCGCTCGGTCAGCCGGAATGGGTCCTGGCTCCAGCGTTCAGCATTGTAGGGCACCGTGTCCGTATGGCCAGCCAGCACCAGACCGCCGGGCCCCTGTCCCTTTACCGCCACCAGGTTATATTTGCCCGGCGCACCGCTGATGGGCCGCACCTCGACGGCAAAGCCCAGGTCTTCAAACCAGTGGGCCAGCAAATCGATGACTGCCTTGTTGCTCTGGTCCCATTCCGGCAGGGAACAGCTTACGGATGGCAGGGCGATCAGCTGCCGCAACCGTTCTTCCAATGTCAGTGAAGCGATGCCTTTCATCACACACCTGCTTTGATACCGGGGATCAAAGAGCCCTTCGTCCCATTGGTCTTATCCAGGATTTCCCGGGCCTTGTCTGGCATGTTCTGCCCCAGACATTCGCACCAGTCCCTCTGTTCTCGTGTTCTCGGCAAAATCGATAACGGCGGTCGACAGGCCTCGGACTACGGATTTGGGCCCGGCCCACTTTATACTTTCGCCAGCAATCACTACTTTCGCCAGCAATCAGCACTTTCGCCAGCATTCAACAGGTTGGCCAGCAGGCCAGGGCGAGCCGTTCAGACAAAGTTTGCACCTCGGGGTCAAGTGCACTACCCTGGTGCGGACAGATCGCCTCCACCCCAGGCCCCCAGCAGGAGTGATCGAAGTCCTTATGTCCAAGCAGATGCACAAGCACAGCCGCGAATTCATCCGCCATCCAACCGACATCCCCATCGAGGTCTCCCTGTCCCAGGAGCCATCCCGGGCGCACCCCACCCTGTCCAACATCAGCAAGGGCGGTTTGGCCTTTGTTCAGAGGCGGCCATTCCCGGTCGGCGCCATCCTGCAGATCCGCATTCCCTTCTCCGATCCGCCGCTACAAGCCCAGGGCCAGGTGGTCTGGTGTCACCCCTGCGATCAGGGGTATGAAATCGGCGTCCACTTTCTGGACACGACAGATGTGTTCAATGTACGCATGGTGGAACAGGTCTGCCATATCGAACAGTATAAGCGACACGTGGAGAAGACCGAAGGACGCACCCTCAGCGGCGAGGAAGCCGCCAACGAATGGATCCAGAAGTTCGCCGGGCAGTTTCCCGCCCTGCACTAGGGCTCCCCCCTTCAGCCCAGAGCCAGGCTCGAAAGCCGAGTCGCAGGCTCCGGGCCTGCCAACAGCCCTTAATGGCGCTCGGTAATCAGTGTTCCGACGCCTTCATCCGTAAAAATCTCCAGCAAGGTGGCATGGGCCACGCGGCCATCAATGATATGGGCACTGGTCACACCCGCCTTGACCGCATCCAAGGCGCAGCGAATCTTGGGCAGCATGCCGCCGTAGATGGTGCCATCGGCAATCAGCGCATTGACCTGTTCTGTCGTGAGCCCGGTCAGCACCTTGCCCTGCTTGTCCATCAACCCGGAGATATTAGTCAAGAGAATCAGCTTTTCAGCTTGCAGGGCTTCCGCCACCTTGCCTGCCACCAGATCGGCATTGATGTTGTAGGACATGCCATCCGGGCCCACCCCCACGGGTGCGATCACCGGGATGAAATCGCCCTGCACCAGCATGTCGAGCACATCCACGTTCACTTGCTCCACTTCACCCACCAAGCCGATATCGATGATTTCCGGGGCCTGGTTCTCCGCGGACGAAGCCCGCACCGCCTTCAGCTTACGGGCCCGGATCAGGTCCGCATCCTTACCGGTCAACCCCACCGCACGGCCGCCATTGCGGTTGATCAGGGATACGATGTCCTTGTTCACCAGGCCACCGAGCACCATCTGTACCACATCCATGGTCTTGCTGTCGGTCACCCGCATGCCGTCAATGAACTGGGAGTCGATATTCAGCTTGTTCAGCAGCTCGCCGATTTGGGGCCCGCCACCATGAACCACCACCGGGTTGATACCCACCAGCTTCATCATGACGATGTCACGGGCGAAGCTGTTTTTGAGATCTTCGTCGATCATGGCGTTGCCGCCGTACTTGATCACGATGGTTTTACCTGTAAAACGCTGAATATACGGCAACGCCTTGCTCAGGACATCGGCGACCTGCATGGCTGATTCGCGGTCTAACATCGGCATGGATCCTATTCAAATACGGTTTTCGAAAACTCAAACGGACAATGGCCCATACGGGCCATCATCATTACGCATCTTAACGCCAGACTCCAGAAAGGATTAGTGCTTATCCCCCCATCCTTCGGAACCTAGAACGGCAGGGACAGGGAACTGTCGATGGCAAGCAACTGGCTACGGAAGATCTCCTGGATCTGTTTCAACGCCTCCTGGCTTTCCGCCTCAAACCGCAGCACCAGGACCGGCGAGGTATTGGAGGCCCGGCATAGCCCCCAGCCCTGGGGATAGTCCACTCGCAGCCCGTCAATAGTCAATAGGTTGCCCCCACTAAAATCCCCTTGGGCGATCAGCCGCTCCACCAGTTCGAACTTGCTAGCCTCGGTAACGGGGATATTGATTTCCGGTGTGCTCACATCTTCCGGGAAAGCGGCAAAAACCTCGTCACTGCCCCGCTCATCCAGGGCGAGAATTTCCAGCAGGCGGGCCGCACTGTAGAGGCCGTCATCAAAGCCGAACCAACGCTCCTTGAAGAACACATGGCCGCTCATCTCACCGGCCAGCAAGGCGCCGGTTTCCTTCATCTTGGCCTTCATCAGGGAGTGGCCGGACTTCCACATAATGGGACGCCCGCCATAGCCGCTGACCAGGCTACTCAGGCGCCGACTGCACTTCACGTCAAAAATCACATCCGCCCCCGGGTTCCGGGAGACCACATCCTTGGCAAAAAGCATCAGCAAGCGGTCCGGCCAGATTATCTTGCCGGCATTGGTCACGACCCCCACCCGGTCGCCGTCCCCATCAAAGGCGATGCCGAGATCTGCTCCCTCTTCCCGGACCCGCTCGATCAGGTGACGCAGATTCTCCGGCTTGCTGGGATCCGGGTGATGGTTGGGGAACTGTCCGTCCACCTCGCAAAACAGGGGAATCACCTCACAGCCCAGCTCCGACAGCAGGAGCGGCCCCAACTCACCGGCCACGCCGTTGCCGGCATCCACCACAACCTTCAAGGGCTTGGCTACCACGATATCGTTGATGATCGTTTCCAGGTAAGCCGAGCGTACATCGGCCTGGGAACGCTCACCCTGGCCGCTGGTAAAGCGCTGCTCGCAAATCCGGCGATACAGGCCCTGAATTTCCTCCTGGGCCAGGGTGTCGCCCCCCAGCATCATCTTCAGGCCATTGTACTCCGACGGATTGTGGCTGCCGGTCACCATAACGCCCGAGCCGGTGTCGAGATGGTGGGTGGCAAAGTAGAGCACCGGGGTCGGCACCATACCGATCCCAATCACATTGATGCCGGATTCCAGCAAGCCCCGGGTCAGAGCTTCAGCCAGCATCGGGCTGGATTCGCGGCCGTCATAGCCGATACAGAGACTGGTCAGCCCCCGCTCCGAGGCTTCAGTCCCCAGGGCCCGTCCGATCAGGTACGCCGCCTCTTCCGTCAGGGTTTGACCGACAATGCCACGGATGTCATAGGCCCGAAAGATCTCACTGGCCACCGGCGCGTTCGGATCCGACACAAGCGGCTGAGGAGAAGCCGACTCTGCCAGGAGGTTGTCTTCATCCCCCAGCCCCAACAAATCTTCGTCGGACTCCAGCATGGCCAATTCCAGCACATCATCCTGGAACAAGGGTTGGGAAAGGGCTGCATCTTCCGCAGCCTGGGGCGCAGGTTCGGCCTTCGGTGGAGCCGCCTCCGCTACCCGGCGGGACGGTTTGTACTGGGCAACCACCGTGGCCAGAGGGCCCAGCAGCGTCAGCTTCAGGGAGGGCTCCGTCATCCGCTCCCCCCGCAAGCTGCCCTTGATAAAGCCCACCACTTTGACAATATCCTGACGCAGGCTGCCCAGGAGCAGCATAAACCCAATGACCGCACCGGCGACGGCGAGCACCAGGAAAATGGCGGCTCCAATCCACAACTCATGGACTTCAGCCAAGTCCGCGGCCGCCCCCTTGCCTGAATGCAACGACCAGTTGGACACAGGCAGCGGGGTCACAACCGCATCAGCTCCCGGATCCCCGCCCCGCATGGCAATGTTTCTCGCTTGCCGCTCCACACTTTGCACCAGGGCCACCGGCGCATCGCCCGGCAGGGCTGCCAGCATCTCGGTGAGCAGCTTCTGGTTAAAGATGGCCAGCAGGGTGCCGATTACCTCACCCTCCTTTCCTTTCACTGGCATGGCCATCTGTACAAACCAGCGGTTATTGCTGAGGAAAGCTTCCGCTGACTGGGCCTGGCCGGTTTCCACCCGGCGAATCAGGTCCAGGCCGGCAAAACTAAGGGGCACAGGAGTGGCGCTATCTGCCCGGGCTTGCCCCACCGGCGACAAGATCACCCGTTCTGCCTGGGGCAACAAGCGGGCCAGCTCCCCTTCAAGACGGGCCTTCTCCGCCGGATCCACCAAAGCCTGGCGTACCTGGGTTAACCCCGTCAAACCTTGCAGCTCCCGCTCCACCTGCTTCACCCCATAGGCAACCAAAGCAGCCCCATGGGACGCCCGGGCCTTGCTCAACAGCTCCTGATGGCTGGCATTGGCCGACTCCACCAGACTCTTTTGCAGATACAGGGTCGCCCCCACGGCGCCCAGCAACGAGCCCAAAAGCGCAATCAGCAGGAAAAGGGAGGTGCCGCCTTTCTTCGGGGCAGGCGCAGCCGCACTGGAAGATTTGTCTTTCTTTCCAAGCTTCATGAATGAATCCAATTGATCGGAGAGACTTTGACCTGTGTGGCCACTTACAGACGTACTAAGGCGCCTGTCCGGCTGCCTTGGCCGTTCACCACACGACTAACAATGGCAGTATAGTTCAGTTTGCGACAAGGCTCCCCCCGAAACGGCGGCCGCCAAGGCGGGCCCTGCGAGACTAGAGGCGCCCTGTGGAGCCAAACCCACCCTGGCCGCGGGTGCTGGCATCGAACTCGTCGACCACCTCAAAGCTGGCCTGCACCACGGGCACAATCACCAGCTGGGCAATCCGGTCGCCGATCTCGATGGTAAAGGGCTCTTTACCGCGGTTCCAGCAGGACACCATCAGCTGCCCCTGATAGTCCGAGTCGATGAGCCCCACCAGGTTGCCCAGCACGATCCCATGCTTATGGCCGAGCCCGGAGCGGGGCAAAATCACCGCCGCCAAGCCCGGATCCGCCAGGTGCATGGCAATACCGGTGGGAATCAGAGCCGTTTCGCCGGGCGACAGCGTCAGGGGTTGGTCAAGACAGGCGCGCAAGTCCAGCCCTGCAGAGCCGGGCGTGGCATAGTCCGGCAAGGGAATCTCGCCCCCAATGCGAGCATCCAGGATCTTGATTTGTACGGCAACGGGCGAAGCCACTGGGTGTGTCATAGAAAACTCAAGCCTTTTGTCTTTGGTACTGTTGCATAATCTTTTGGGCCAGCTCGATAGCCAGGCGCTCTTTGGACATTTTCTCCAACGCCTCCTGGCCATCCCTCCACAGGAGGGTGACGGCATTGTCATCAGAGTTAAAGCCGATATCGCTCCGGGACACATCGTTCGCCACGATCATATCCAGATTCTTGGCCTGCAGCTTGCCCTGGGCGTAGTGGATCACGTCCTGGGTTTCCGCAGCAAAGCCTACCGTGAATGGCTTGTCGGCACGGGCGGCAACCGTGGCCACAATGTCCGGGTTGCGAACCAGCTCGATACTCATGGTGTCGGCGGATTTCTTGATCTTCTGCTCGGCAGGCTGCACCGGACGATAGTCCGCCACCGCCGCCGTTGCGATAAAGATATCGCTGTCGCCCACCTGCCGCTCCACTGCCTCCAGCATTTCCTGGGCGCTAACCACCGAAACCCGCTCCACGCCAGACGGCGCCGCCAGGTTCACCGGACCGCTCACCAAGGTGACCTGGGCGCCGAGCTTCCGGAAGGCACTGGCCAGGGCGTAGCCCATCTTGCCGGAGCTATGGTTGGAGATGAACCGCACCGGGTCCAACCCTTCCCGGGTCGGGCCTGCCGTCAACAGCACTCGCACTCCACTACATTCTGGTTCGACGAAATGCCGTTGGGCTTCGGCAAAAATCTGCGCAGGCTCCAGCATGCGCCCAGGGCCTACATCGCCACAGGCCTGGGAGCCTTCTGCCGGCCCCCAGCACAGGAAGCGCTCCTGCAAAGTGTCCTTCAAAATCCCCAGGTTGCGCTGGGTGACCGGATTGCGCCACATGGCCTGGTTCATGGCGGGCGCCACAGCAATGGGTGCCTCACAGGCCAGGCAGACCGTGGTAAGAAGGTCATTGGCCAGACCATGGGCCAGTCGCGCCAGAAAGTCCGCGCTGGCCGGTGCCACCAGAACCAGATCCGCCCAGCGGGCCAGCTCGATGTGTCCCATTCCGGCCTCTGCATCAGGATCCAGCAGGGCTTCATGTACCGGATTGCCGGACAATGCTTGGAAGGTCAGGGGCGTGATGAACTCCTGGGCCCCCGGGGTCATTGCTACCCGCACTTCCGCACCGGCCTTGACCAGCAAACGGATCAGCTCGGCTGTCTTGTAAGCGGCAATCCCGCCTGTAACTCCAACCAATATGCGTCGACCGGATAACTCCGCCATAGCCTGCCTCGTTTCTTGCTGTTTGTTCCCATCCGCCGGCCCTTCAAGCGGCCGGTTTGGCGATGCACCGGGCCAGGCCGGCACACCAGGTTTGACTGGTGTTACTGACGTACACCGCGTTTGACTTGGTGCAATAAGATAGCACCGCTTGCCCTGCGGGCATAGGGATGACGCAGCGGATTGGCGTGGCTATCATATGGCCTGCAAGGAATACACACGACAAGGATCTGTCATGTCCATACGCAACTGGCCCAGCCAGGAGCGCCCCCGGGAAAAGCTCCTGAGCCTGGGCCCCCAAGCTTTATCCAATGCGGAACTGCTCGCTATTTTCCTGCGCACGGGTATCCCGGGACGTAGCGCAGTGGACTTGGCCCGTGACCTCCTAAACAGCTTCGGCGGGCTACGCCCCTTGCTGGAAGCCTCCGCCCAGGAGTTCTGCCAGGGCAACGGCCTGGGGCCCGCCAAATACGCCCAACTGCAGGCGGTTCTGGAAATGGCCCGGCGCTGCCTGCTGGAAGACCTGAAACGGGGCGAGCAACTCACCAGCCCAAGCCAGACCAAAAACTTTCTGCGCGCCCGGCTGAGAAGCCATCCCCATGAGGTCTTTGCCTGCCTGTTTTTGGACAACCAGCACCGCGTGATTGTCTTTGAGGAACTGTTCTTCGGCACCATCGACAGCGCCCAGGTCTATCCCCGGGAAGTGGTCAAAAGGGCACTGCGCCACAATGCCGCTGCCGTGATCTTCGCTCACAACCATCCTTCCGGTGTTGCCGAGCCCTCACGCGCCGACCTGCAGATCACCCAGCGCCTGATCCAGGCGCTGGCCCTGCTGGATATCCGGGTGCTGGATCACCTGGTGGTTGGCGACCTGGAAGTGGTTTCCATGGCGGAGCGGGGACTCCTTGGTTAAGTCTTGCCATAAAATATTTTGCTAACGACTCAGGTTTCTGGTATAAAGGCGTGCTCTTTAGACGGGTCGAGGCGTAATGAGTGGCGGCCCCGGAACAGCCAGTCGAATTCACGGAATCCGAGTCCGGCAAACTGTATCGAAACTGAATTTTTGGAACACCAACGCTCTCGGTTGGAGGCAATAGCAATGTCAAGAGTTTGTCAGGTTACTGGTAAAGGCCCCGTAACCGGAAATAATGTTTCTCACGCAATGAACGCGACTCGTCGTCGCTTCCTTCCCAACCTGCAGAAGCATCGCTTCTGGGTTGAGAGCGAAAAGCGTTTCGTTAAACTGCGCGTATCCACCAAAGGTATGCGGATCATCGACAAGCATGGCATCGACAAGGTGCTGGCCGACATCCGTGCCCGCGGCGTGAAAGTGTAAGGAGATAGGCCATGGCCAAAGGTATCCGCGAAAAAATCAAGCTGGTTTCCAGCGCTAACACCGGTCACTTCTACACCACGACCAAAAACAAGCGCACCATGCCCGAAAAGATGGAGATCAAGAAGTATGATCCCGTCGTTCGCAAGCATGTGGTATACAAGGAAGCCAAGATCAAGTAATACTTGATCCTTCCCACAAAAAAGCCCGGTTCTCCGGGCTTTTTTGTGCCTGCCAGAAACTCGATCAGGGCGTGGCGTTGTAATCCTCTGGCAAGGCCACATCAATAGCAATCGGCAGGTGATCCGAAACCGGATAGCAGATCACACCCGCATTACGCACCTTCAAGGTCGGACTGACCAATATATGGTCCAGGGCCTTTTCCGGCTTCCAGCTGGGAAAAGTATGGGCCGTGCCCGGCAAGGGGATTAGGTTGGAATCCTTCAATGGGGTTTCTGAAAGCAGATAGTCTGCATGGTTGTTCATATCCCCCATCAGCACCACATGCCGGTAATCCTTGATCAGGTCCCGCACATAGGCCAGTTGCTGGCACTGGGCGCGCATTCCCAGGGAGAGGTGCATCATCACCAGCACCAGGGGATCGGAAGCCTTGCCGTACTGGACCACGATGCAGCCCCGCCCCGGGATAATGCCCGGCAGCCGGTGCTGTTCCACGCCCAGGGGCCGAAACCGGCTCAACACCCCATTGCTGTGCTGGGCCAGGCGCCCCAGGTTGCGATTCAGCTGCTGATACCAGAACGGGTGGCCGCTACGTTCGGCCAGGTACTGGACCTGGTTGATAAACCCACTGCGCAGACTGCCGCCAT
>Ga0209075_1002205_pt1 | contig 17389 bp, 13 predicted proteins | sample Stecom2011_FD_187523 | JGI IMG/M metagenome (GOLD analysis project Ga0209075, IMG submission 187523) | Agricultural soil microbial communities from Utah to study Nitrogen management - Steer compost 2011 (SPAdes) (version 2) | ecosystem: Environmental > Terrestrial > Soil > Agricultural land...
GCACCCGTCACCGAGGCGGACGACACCATGTAAATAAACCCGTTGGTGTGCTCATCGATCATCCGCACCCGCTCTTCCGACGTTTCGGGGGTAATCAGCATGATCATATGCAGGCCATGCTTCTCGGCGATCGATTTATAGGAATCCCTATACTCCGCGAAGGGAAGGTCGGGGATGATCAGTCCGTCGACTCCGCATCGGGCCGCGTTCTCGCAATAACGTTCGAAACCAAACTTCAATATCGGGTTCAGGTACCCCATCAAGACGAGGGGGATCGACACCCGTTCCCGGATTCCTTCCAACTGTTCGAAGAGGAGCTTCACACTCATCCCGTTCTCCAAGGCACGCGTCCCTGATACCTGGATCACCGGGCCGTCGGCCATGGGATCGCTGAACGGCACGCCAATCTCCAGGATATCCACCCCGTGCCTCTCCAACGTTTCGATCACCTCCACGGTATCGTCCCGATTGGGATACCCTGCCGTGAAATAGATGGACAAAATATTCTTTCCCTTTTTCTTAAATAATTGATCTATTCGATTCATATCCTTTTTCAATAAAATAGTGTTCATTCAACCCATTCACTCACCTTAAACCTGCCTTATATTTTTTATAAATTCCTCCAAAAGAGAAACATCCTTGATTGCGGGAGAAGATTCGAAGCGACTATTCAGGTCCACCCCCTTCCATCGGGAATGCGTAAACGCTTTGATCGCCTCCCCGTCCTCGGGCGAGATGCCCCCGCTCAGCAAGAAAGACGTCTCCCCTTTATAATCTGCAAGTACCTGCCAGTCGAATTTCCTTCCCGACCCCCCGTGCAACACCGTTTGCGTATCGAAAAGAAAATAGTCGCAATATCCCTCGTACCGCTCCACCATCTCTTTAGGAAAAGGCTTACCCGGTTCGATCGAGAACGCCTTGATCACTTCAAGGTTGTTATCGAACAATGCTTGGCAGAGGGAAGGCGATTCGTTGCCGTGCAGCTGTATCATATCAAGTCCGAACTGCCGTGCCCGTTCAAAAATCACGGACGGCTCTTCGTTCACGAACACCCCTACCCGCTTCGCTTTCCTCGGCAGGTACGAGGGAACCTCTTTCACGAAACGAGACGAACCGGGGTAAAAGATAAACCCCATCCAGTCGACCCTTAACTGATCCACCGCGCAGATATTCTCCGCTTCCCTCATCCCGCACACTTTAATGATCATACCCGTTTTATTCAATACGATTACTCTATTTGTCTTAACAAATGCTCGCCTCTAAAGCAATGGCTGGAGTAGCTCCAAAAACATTTTTAACGATTAATCTCTTCAATAAACTCCTTCAACGAAACGCCCGGTTGCCCACTTTTCATGAAATACTCCCCAATGAGAAAGCCCTTGTACCCCGCGTCTCGCAACTCTCGTACGATCTTCGCGTCGGAGATGCCACTCTCGGAGACCAGCACCGCCTCTTTTGGTAGCAAGTCGATCATCCGGAACGACTTCTGCAGGTCGGTCACGAAACTCCCCAGGTTGCGGTTGTTCACCCCGATCAGCGAATGCATCGACGTGATATACTCCACCTCCCGCTCGTCGTGCAACTCCAGCAACACCTCCAACCCCAGCTCGTGCGCCAAGGTGGTAAGCCGGCTACACTCCTCTCGAGTGATGGCCGCCGCGATCAGCAACACCGCGCTCGCTCCCGCCAGCTTCGCTTCAAACAACTGGTAACCGTCCACGATAAACTCCTTCCGCATCACCGGTATCTTCACCGAACCGATCGCCTGTTGCACGTCGCCCATCCCCCCGCCGAAATACTTCCTATCCGTCAACACCGACAACCCGGCCGCCCCGGCCATCTCGTAGGCACGGGTTACTTCTGCCGCGTTGGCCGTTTGATGCAGCCACCCCTTGCTGGGCGACCGTCGTTTGAACTCGGCAATGATGCCGGAAGAAGAACGCTCTAACGCGCTTTTCAATGACCAAAAAGGGATATCCTTCGTATCGGCCAACTCTCTTTCCAACTCCACCAGGGGCAGATGCGTTTTCCGCTCCGCAACCTCTATTTTTTTGTGCGCGATAATCTCGCTTAGTACATCCTTCATATTTAATTATGAATGAGAAATTAAGAATTAAAAATGAGATAACTGATAATTCAATTGCCACATTAGTCTCATTGACACATTAATTATTCATTGCAATAAACTTCTCCAGCGTCCTCAGCGCCTTTTTCCCGTAGAGTGAATCCTTCGCGATTTCGATGCACTCCTCGATCGGCTTCTCTTGATCCACCGTCTGTATGCCGTACGCCGCGTTCACCAGCACCGCACTGATCTGCGCCGCGGTAGCCGTACCCTCCATCACGTTCCGGAAGACCCTTGCCGCCTCTTCCGGGGTATCCCCCCCGTACAGTTCCTCCTGCCCCACTCTTGCGAAGCCCAAGCTTTCGGGGTCCAGCAGCTGCTCCCCGTGGTTGGTCACCACCTTGAAACGGCTCGTGAGCGACACTTCATCATACCCGTCCAGACTATGCACGATACAGAATCTCTTGTTCTCCTCCTGGTAGATGTAGCTATACAACCGCGCCATAGCCAGGTTATACACTCCCAGCATCTGGAACTCCGGCCGCACGGGATTCACCAAGGGACCCAATACGTTAAAGAAGTTGCGCACTCCCAAGCTCTTCCGCACGGGTGCCACCGCCTTGAGGGCAGGACTGAACAGGGGGGCATGCAGGTACGCGATATGGCAACTGTCCAAGCTCCTCCGGAACCGATCGTTATCGGTATGAAACCGAACCCCTTGTTGCTCGATCACGTTGCTTGCCCCACTGATGGAGGTAGCCCCGTAGTTGCCGTGTTTCACGACGTTGTACCCGGCACCGGCGACCACGAAGCACGCGCAGGTGGATATATTAAAGGTGTTCTTGCCATCCCCTCCCGTGCCCACGATATCCAGCGGGCGATAATCCGACAGGTCCACCCCCACCCGCATCTCCAGCAGGGCATCGCGGAATCCCAATACCTCGTCCACCGAAATGTTCCGCATCAGGAAGGAGGTGATCAACGAGGCGACTTGCGTCTCCGGTACGCCCCCTTGCACGATATCGAACAGCACCTGCTTCGACTCCTCACGCGAGAGGTAGTGGTAATCGAATAACTTGTATAGTATCTCTTTCATCATCTTTAATTTTTTACATCCCTTTTCAATGGTTCGATAAAACTGCATGGAGCTAAAAATGAAGACCTATAGATATTTAACGGGGACCCATTGACCTCGGGGAGCGTAAAAAGAGCGGCTGTTTGAAGCGAAGCAAGTTCTGCTCTTTTAGCGATCGAGGGCACAGATGGGTCGTGAAATATTGACAGTCGAAGATTTAACTCCATGCAAAAATATGAGAACAGTGAAAAGGGCATCATAATTAATACGTTAGGAAGTTGCGAATAATCTCGATGCCGTGCGGCGTGAGGATCGACTCCGGGTGAAACTGCACCCCATGCACATCCAGCGAGGCATGCCTCATCGCCATGACGGTGCCCGTTTCATCCTCCGCGGTCACCACCAGTTCGGCCGGGAAGTTCTCTCGGGAGACGATCCACGAGTGGTAGCGTCCCACATCAAACTTCTGGGGTAGTCCGCTAAAAAGGTAGTCCTCCCCCACGACAGTGATAGGTGTCTGCACGCCATGATAGACCGTGGGCGTGTTCTCCAACTTAGCGCCAAACAACTCCCCGATCGCCTGATGCCCGAGGCATACGCCCAAGATACTTTTGGTCGCGGCGTACCGTTTAATCAGCGGGATCAACACCCCCGCTTCGAGGGGCAACCCCGGCCCCGGCGAGAGAATAATCTTATCGTAACGGGCCACCGCGTCGAGGTCGACCTTATCGTTCCGGAACACCTCCACATCGTGGTATCCCAGCGACTTCACCGAGTGCACCAGGTTATAGGTAAACGAGTCGTAATTATCGAAAATCAGCACCTTGTTCATACCGTCACTATTTATTCTTAACCGTTATTGAAATTATGTCGGCACCCCAACCCGCGCATCGAGCTATCATGGATGCACTCATTTTACGAATTATACAACGCGGCCGCTTTGTCAATCGCCTTTTTTAATGCTCCCAGCTTACTGTTCACCTCCTGCAGCTCGTACGCGTCGTCGCTTTGCGAGACGATCCCCGCTCCCGCCTGATACCACAGTTCGTTGTTTCGGCTCACGAACGTGCGGATGGTAATGGCTTGGTTGATATTGCCATTTAATCCGATGAAGCCGATGCATCCCCCGTACGCCCCCCGGTTGTGCGGTTCAATCTCCGAGATCAGCTGCATCGCCCTCACCTTGGGGGCACCCGAGAGCGTTCCTGCTGGAAACGTATCAAAGAAAGCTTTGAGGGGATGCCTGTCGGGGTAAAGCTCCCCGCCCACCCGGGAGACCAAGTGGATCACGTGGGAGTAAAACTGAGGCTCTTTGAAGAATTCGATCTCTACCTCCCGTGCGTTTCGGCTCAGGTCGTTTCGTGCCAAGTCCACCAGCATCACGTGCTCCGCGTTCTCCTTCGGGTCGCCCAGCAAAAATTCCACCCCCTTCATATCCTCTTGGTAATTGCCCGTACGCTTGGTCGTCCCCGCGATCGGATCGATGCTGATGCGTGACCCCTCGATCTTGCAGTGCGTCTCGGGCGACGAGCCGAAGATACGGTACCCCCCGAAGTCGAAGTAAAACAGGTAGGGTGACGGGTTGATGGTACGCAGTGCCCGATACACCTTGAAGTCGTCCCCCGCGAACGGCTGCACGAAGCGCCGTGACAACACGATCTGGAACACGTCCCCCCGCATGCAATGCTGCACCCCTTTTCGTACGCTCTCCATAAACCGCTCGTCGGTGATCGTACTAAACGCCTCTCCCCTTCGAGAAAAGTTATAGGTCGCGAAGTCACGTCGGTTGATCAGCGACTCCACCTTGTGGAGCGAACTGTCCTCGCTTTCGCCTTTCAACTCGATCATCGTCACCTCGTCGCTGAAATGATCGAACACCAACAGGTACTTGTACAGGATATACAGCATGTCGGGCGCGTCGTTCCTCGCCTCCTTGCTCTCCCGTATATTGATGTTCTCTGTATATTGCACGCAGTTGAAGGTGGTATACCCGAACAATCCACACTGCTCGTTCTGGTCGCCGCTCACCTTGAACGATCCGGTGAACTCGATCAAGGCGTCAGAGATGCTGAAATCCTCCGATAACTCCCGTTGCTCCTCTCTCCCATCGGGAAAAGACGACGTGCATACGCCCCGGTTCACCTCCACGTGCGCGATCGGGTTTAGTGCCACGTACGAGATGCTATCTTGGTTCGCGTGGTAATCGGAGCTCTCTAACAAAGCAGATCGGGGGAAGGTATCCCGTACCTTCAGGTAGATGCTCACCGGCGAATGGAGGTCGCCCATGATTTTTTTTGTCTCAGTTTGGTATTGGTACATCATTGGTCCTTCGTCTTAAATTGGTTCTTGGTTTTAAGGCTCTTGGTTTTAAATTGATCCTCGTACTTGAAATAGGTCTCCAGGTCTTTATCGCCCCGGCCCGACAGCGTGACAACCACGATATCATCGGTCGAGAACGCTGCCTTCTCGAGGGCCGCCAAGGCGTGCGCCGACTCCAGCGCGGGAATGATCCCCTCCCGGCGGGTTAGCTCGAATGCCGCGCGAAGTGCTTCCTCGTCGTCCACCGCCACTACACGTGCCCGCTCGGTTCGCGCCAAGTGCGCGTGCACCGGCCCGATCCCCGGGTAATCCAGTCCCGCCGAGATGGAGTAAGGCTCCGTCACCTGTCCATCCTCGTTCTGCATCAGCAGTGTCTTGCACCCGTGCAGCACCCCCACGCTACCCAAGTGGATGGTCGCCGCTGTTTCGCCGCTCTCCACCCCTTTTCCCCCGGCTTCCGCCAGTAGGATCTGCACTTTGTCGTTATCCAAGAAATCGTGGATGGTTCCCGCCGCGTTGCTACCCCCGCCCACGCAAGCCACCAGGTAGTCCGGGTACTCCCTCCCCTCCTTCTCGAGGAGCTGCAACTTGATCTCTTTGCCGATCACCGACTGCAATCGCGTCACCATATCGGGGTAAGGGTGTGGGCCGACCACCGATCCGATGATATAATGCGTGTCCGTAGGGTTGCTGCACCAATCTCGGATCGCGTCGTTCGTCGCGTCCTTCAATGTCATGTTCCCCGAGATCACCTCCCGCACGGTGGCTCCCAACATCTCCATCTTCTTCACGTTCACCCGTTGCCGTTCCATGTCGGTCTTGCCCATGTAGACGGTGCACGGCATCTGCATCAGCGCGCACACGGTTGCAGTAGCCACGCCGTGTTGCCCCGCCCCGGTCTCCGCTATGATCCGTGTCTTCCCCATCTCCCGGGCGATCAAGATCTGCCCGATGGTATTGTTGATCTTGTGAGCCCCCGTGTGGTTCAGGTCCTCCCGTTTCAGGTACACCTTGCAACCGTACCTTTCGGAGAGTTGCGGTGAATGGTAAAGCGGCGACGGGCGACCCACGTAGTCACACAGCAACTGATCGAAGTCCCGCTGAAACTTCGGGCTATCGATGATCCTTAGGTACGCCTCCTCGAGTTCTTTCACACACTTGTGCAAGATCTCGGGGATGTATGCCCCGCCGAACTCACCATAGTACCCATTTTCGTCAATCACGTAATCTTGCATATATCTCGTTCTTTAATATTCAGTTACAACAAACTTTCTCTCTATTCTTATCACTTTTTTACTGTTTTGGATCCCCCTGTTTCTTGAGGCCACCCTATATAACAGAAAAGTGCCTGTCGCGGATCGCGACAGGCACTTTATATTCTTTATTATTTTCTATAAACGCATGATGCTCCTCCTTACGACTTCCCGAGTTGTAAGTGGCGCCACCAATATCCGTTTAATAACAAATTCATCATTTTTCGTTTTCTTGAATGCAAAGAAATGTATTTTAAAAACAACTCACAACAGTTTTTTATATTTTAACATCAAATTATCGCTTAGTCGAAATTAGACAAATCGAGTGCTTAGCATATAACCGAGAAAACATTTTAATCTATTTACATCCTAATTCATGTGAATATGTCAAATATAAACCGTTTTTTGCTTGCAATAAGTCATTAGATCACGTTTATTTTATATCTTTGGGCGAATTTATAAAAAACAATATGGAGCAGAATTTACATGGCACCCGCGTAGAAAGTGACCTGATCGGTCGCATGGAAGTACCCAACGACGCCTTATACGGAGTACAAACCTTACGAGGAATAAACAACTTCCCCATCAGCAGTTTTAAACTCAACCACTACCCTTTATTTATTAGAGGGCTGGGCATCACGAAAAAAGCGGCTACCATCGCGAATCACGAACTGGGCCTTTTGACAGATAAAATGGCCAAGGCTATCATTACGGCTTGCGACGAGATCATCGAGGGGAAGCACGATAAAGAGTTCCCAGTAGATATGATTCAGGGCGGGGCGGGAACCACCACCAACATGAACGCCAACGAGGTGATCGCTAATCGAGCACTGGAACTCATGGGATACCAGCGAGGGGAATATACGCACTGCTCCCCCAATGATCACGTGAACCTCTCTCAGTCGACGAACGACGCTTATCCCACATCCACTCGCATCGGACTATACTACACGCACCTGGAGCTACTAAAGCACTTCAGAAAGCTGATTGCATCGTTCCGAAAGAAATCGGAAGAGTTCGCGACGATCATCAAGATGGGGCGTACCCAGATGCAAGACGCGGTACCGATGACGTTGGGGCAGACGTTCGGGGGTTTTGCCAGCATCCTGAACGATGAGATCGCCAACCTTGAGTTTGCAGCCAAGGAGTTTTTAACCGTCAACATGGGCGCGACGGCTATTGGGACAGGGATCTGTGCCGTGCCAGGATATGCTGAGAAATGCGTGGAGGCTATTTCAAACATTACAGGCTTTGAATTCAGGTTGTCGGACGACTTAGTGGGAGCCACCTCCGACAGTTCCTCGATGATTGGTTACTCGTCGGCCATGAAACGATTAGCCGCCAAGATGAACATCATCTGTAACGACTTAAGGCTGCTCTCTTCCGGCCCTCGCTGCGGATTCAACGAGATCAACCTGCCCGCCATGCAACCGGGCTCCTCCATTATGCCGGGGAAAGTCAACCCCGTGATTCCCGAGGTGATGAACCAAATTGCCTATAAGGTGATCGGCAACGACGTGTGTGTCACCATGAGCGGAGAGGCGTCTCAGTTAGAATTGAACGCCATGGAACCGGTTATGGTACAGTGTTGTTTTGAATCCGCCGCGTTGTTGATGAACGGTTTCGACACCCTGCGGGAACGTTGCATTGACGGCATCACCGCCAACGAAGAAATATGCAAGAGCCACGTGCACAACAGCATCGGCATCGTCACCGCGCTGAATCCTATTATCGGTTACAAGAACTCCACCAAGATTGCCAAAGAGGCGATGGAGAGCGGCCGGGGAGTGTACGAGTTGATCCTGGAGCACGATATCCTGTCAAAGGAAGACTTGGATACCATTCTCGCCCCGGAGAATATGATCCGCCCGGTGCAGCACAATATCAAACCTAAAAAGGGATAAAAAACTTCATCATATTTGGTAGACTCAATCCTTATTTGTATTTTTATGCAAAATAGAAATACTGTTTATGATTTGCACAAACAGGATGCCTACTAAGCATATCAATATGATTTCAAGCTGATTGGCGATCAATTTTCATCATGCAAATTAAAATCAACTGATAAGATATGTCACATTTGCTAAAAAGAAGTATTGAGCCCTTCATAACTGAGAACCTGCTTATTTTCCCAGCGATCACCATCTTGGGACCGAGGCAGTGTGGAAAATCAACATTAGCAAAGATGCTTTATCGTGACTCTGATAATTTTATCTACGTAGACCTTCAACGATTAGAAGATCGGAATAAATTAGAAGAGCCGGGGCTATTTTTTCAAGCGAACCATAATGTTACTATTTGTCTTGACGAGATTCAATTACTTCCCGACCTTTTTACCATATTGCGCAGTGAGATAGACCGCGATCGCCGTCCAGGACGCTTCATTTTATTGGGTTCGGCATCGCGAGACTTGATTCAAAAAACATCCGAATCGCTTGCTGGTCGAATTGGGATGATCGAACTTACTCCTTTCACTCTGGAGGAAGTCGAGAAAGACGATCGTTTTGATTTACACCAATTTTGGTTCCGTGGAGGATATCCCGACAGTTACCTCGCCCCCTCGGACAAGGGCAGTGTGCTTTGGCGGGAAAATTTTCTCAGGACCTACGTGGAAAGAGATATTCCTCAATTAGGATTCCAAATCTCATCGTTGCAGATACGCCGCCTGCTCACGATGTGCGCCCATATCCAAGGACAACTTCTCAATTTATCGAAGTTAGGTGAGTCGTTAGGAGTGACTTACCAAACGGTTCGACGGTATATCGATTTGATGGAACAAACATTTATAGTTCGCACTCTTCAGCCTTTTGAGAAAAACATTAAAAAACGGTTGGTCAAATCTCCTAAAATTTTTGTTCGTGACAGCGGTTTGTTACATCGACTACTACAGATTGGCGATTTTAATTCCCTAATGGGCAACCCCATATTTGGCTCTTCATGGGAGGGAGTTGTTATAGAGAATATTATGGCAACGTTTTTCGATTGCAAATTCTCATTTTATCGCAGTGCCGTGGGAGAAGAACTGGACTTAGTTATTGAGAAAGGCAGCAAAACAGTAGCCGTGGAATGCAAGGCCTCCTCGGCTCCGCAAGTCGGCTCCAATTTCTGGAAAGCCCTTGATATCGTAAAACCCGATAAAACGTATATAGTAGCCCCCATATCGGGCTCGTACCCGTTTAAAAACGATGTGGAAGTATGCGGCCTATCCGAAGTACTCAAAAATCTCCACGAATACCTCGACAACTAATATCGAAAACCTACATCGCCTCGGCTTCAAAACCGGTGCGCTTGATAGTCTTTACAATATCTTCGGCCGTGAGGTGGCTTGTCTCCACGGTCAATAATTTATCGGAACTTTCAATATCCACGCTCCATGACAGAATCCCCTCCTTCTTGTTCAGGAAGGGGGTTACTCTCGCCACGCAGTTGGCGCAATTGATGTTCGTCTTAAAATGAATTGTTTTCATATTGTTCATTGTTCATTCTCAGTCAAGAATTCAAGTTTCGCAGGCAAATCTGAAATATATGCAACTAAAGTAGAGTCCTTTAGATGCATACATATTACTTGTGAAACTTGAGTCAAGACTTATATTTTCTTCGTTTTTAATCGCAAGCTATTTGTGACCACGCTCACGGAACTCAATGCCATAGCCGCCCCCGCGATCATCGGGTTGAGCAAGAAGCCGGTGAAGGGGTAGAGCACCCCCGCCGCGATGGGAATCCCGATCACGTTGTAGATAAACGCCCAGAAGAGGTTCTGTCGGATGGTCTTCACCGTCGCCCTGGACAAGTGGATCGCCTTGGGAATCTTGCTGAGGTCAGACGAGATGATGGTCATCTTCGCCACGTCCATCGCGATATCGCTCCCGGCACCCATCGCGATGCTCACGTCCGCCTGTGCCAACGCGCCGCTGTCGTTGATACCGTCGCCCACCATGGCCACCTTCCGGCCCATGTGCTGCAATCGCTTCACCTCCTCGGCCTTTTCCTCGGGCAACACGCCTCCCTTGTAGCGCGTAATGCCCAACTCTTTTGCCAGCGCGGCCGCCACCTTCTCGTTATCACCCGTGTAAATGGCCACGTCGATGCCCATATCCTGTAATTGTCGGATCGCCTCCTTAGAGGTCGGCTTCATTCGGTCGGTAATCCCCACCACGCCATAGGCGGTGTTCCCGTCCGCGAAGAGCGACACCGTGTGGGCTGCCGCCAGTTCATCGTTTACCTTCCCTTGCAACTCACCGGGAATCTGAATCCCCTTGGAGAGAATATACTGCTCGTTGCCTATATAATATCTTTTTTGGTCGTACGTCCCCTCGATCCCTTTACCGCTCACCTGCTCCACCTCCACCTCGTCGAGCAACGTAGAATCCTCTTTCAGGTGGGCCGTGATGGCATCCGCCAGCGGGTGCTCCGACCGGTATTCGATGCTGTAGAGTATGTCCCGGTGCAGCTCGGTAGCGTCGGGCGACCAAGTGATGCTACTTACTACAGGCTTTCCTTCGGTGATGGTACCGGTCTTATCCAGCACCACCGTATCGATCTCTTTCGCCAACTCCAGGCTCTCCGCGTCTTTAATCAAGATGCCCTCTTCCGCTCCTTTGCCGATCCCCACCATAATCGCCGTCGGCGTGGCAAGTCCCAGCGCGCAGGGACACGCGATCACCAGCACCGTCACCATGGTCAGCAGGCCATAAATAAACCCTTGGTCGCCTCCAAAGATATTCCAAGCGATAAAAGCTACCAAGGCAATACCAATTACTATGGGCACGAAGATGCCCGCGATCTTGTCCACCAATCCCTGTACCGGCGCCTTACTCCCCTGCGCTTCGTCCACCGTCCGTATAATCTGTGCCAGCAGCGTATCCTTCCCTACCTTGGTCGCCCGGAACTGGAAGCTCCCCTTCTGGTTGATAGTCCCCGCGTACACCTTCGTCCCCGGGGCCTTCTCCACGTGAATCGGCTCGCCCGAGATCATGCTCTCGTCCACGAACGAGCTCCCGCCCGTTACCTCACCATCCACGGCAATCTTTTCGCCCGGCTTCACCAGCACGATATCGCCCTTCAGCACCTCGCCGATCGGTATCTCACGCGGTTGGTCGTCCCGAAATACCACCACGCTGGAGGGCTGCAACCCCATCAGCTTCTTGATCGCGTTGGAGGTATGCCCTTTGGCCCGTGCTTCGAGCATCCGCCCTAAGAGGATAAAAGCGATGATCACCCCCGCCGCCTCGAAATAGACGTGCGCCTCGAGCCCCCGGCTCTCCCAAAACTGGGGATAGAGCATGTTGAAGAGACTAAAGAGATAGGCGATCCCTGTGCTCAATGCCACCAAGGTATCCATGTTGGCCGACCGGTGCTTGGCCTGTTTCCAAGCACCGACGAAGAAGCGTTGCCCGAAGACAAACAAGATGGGGGTCGACAGGATCAACATCGCCAAGTTCGCGTAAGGGGCGTGCATGAAGAACATGCCAATGACAATCAGCGGGATGGCCAGTGCCACCGCCCAAATGGTATGCCGGCGTAGTTTTTTATAGTTCTCTTCCTGAATCTGTTCCAAGTTCTCGGCCGAAGCCTCCTCTTCGTCGATTAGCATGTCGTAGCCGATCTCTTGGAGGGCCGTTTTCATCGATTGGGGTGTGGCAACGTCGGGGAGGTATTCGACCACCCCTTTCCCGTTGCCGTAATTCACCGAGGCGTTTACCACCCCCGGCACGAACGAGAGGATATTCTGGCTGCTCGACGCGCAGGCCGCACAGGTCATGTTCAACACCGGGTGCGAGACCTTCTCGGTACGCACCTCGCCGCCTGACTCCCGTATGGAGCCAACCACCTCCTGAAGCACCTCTGCAGCGTCATCCTCGTACTTCTTTTCGACAGTCAACGAGAGCACCTTCTCCTGTTGGTCGTACCGCGTGGAAGCCACTCCTTTCACCTTTTCGAAAGGCACATCCGGCCGGTCCATCTCCCGGATGAGGTGTATATTGTATTGATTATTTTCCATAACACTATATGAACAAATTCAGTGCCACGAAGTTCAAGCGGCCACCTTGCTGCCCGATTCCAAAAAAAGGACTATTTTTGTAGTTTAAAAAGATTCATTTGATGCTACCACCATATGAAGTTGTAGTATATCCATCAAATTAGATATTATGCGTATTCATAGCTACCTGACACTTTGTCTTCTCCTTGTAACCACCGTGGCCGTTTCGCAGAAAAAACCGTTGGACCATTCGGTCTATGACGGCTGGAAAAGCCTTTCGCGCACCACCGTCAGCCACGACGGCAAGGTGGTCGCCTCGCTTATCGCTCCTCAAGAAGGGGACACCACCCTGTTCATTCAACAAGTCGACACGCGACGACCGGCGAACTCCCGGAGCATGACGGTGGACCGGGTAAATAAATTCACCCTCTCGCCCGATGGCAGCTGGACCGTGGGAATAGTCAGGGCACCATTCTCCGAGCGCCGACAAGCCCGTATCGATAAAAAGAAAAAGGAGGACATGCCGAAGGACTCCTTGGTGATCGTGAATAACCGCGCCTTCGACCTGATTAAAATTCCCGAGGCCACCGACTATAAGGTAGCGGATGAAATGGGTCGTCACGTGGCCTACACCCTAACCCTTCCAAAAGACACCACCCGGAAAGAGGAGAAAGACAAATCGCGAGCAGTGGTGATCCTCCGCAATGTAGTTACTCAACACGAAGATACACTTCGGAACGTGAAGGAGCATGCCTTCAACAAATATGGCAACGCGTTTGCCGCGATCATCCAACCGGAAGAGAAAGATACGATCGACACCCGCCGGGTGGAGTTCTTCGATCTTGAAAACAACACACGAAAGGTTATTTCAAGCGACTTCAAGGAGTACAAGTCGCTCTCGTTCGACGAGCCGGGCCAACAACTGGCCTACCTCGCCACGGGCGACACCTCGAAGGTGGAGCAGAAAGTATACGACCTGCGTTATTACGCGAACGGGGAAGACTCAGCACGGGTACTGGCCGACCAACACGCCAGCGGCATGCCCGAAGGGTGGATCTTTAACGAACACGCTGCCCCCTCTTTTAGCAAGAATGGAGCACGGGTGCTGGTGGGGGCTGCCCCTAAACAAGCACCCAAAGACACCACGATAGTCGACTTCGAGATGGCGCAACTCGATATCTGGCACTGGGAAGACCCCCTGGTGCAACCCCAGCAACTAATAGAACGTAGGAGGGAAGAACGGCGCACCTACATCGGTATCGTCTCACCCAAGCAGCCCCATCAATTTATGCCGGTGGCTACCGAAGAGATGCCCTACGCCACGATCGCCAACGAAGGAGACGGACAATACGCTTTATTGTGGTCCAACTTCCCCTACCGGATAGAAGGCACGTGGGACCTCACCGCGAAATACGATGTCTGGATAAAGGATTTAGAAAGCAACACCCTGCAGGAAGTAGCCACCCCCCTTTCGGGACGGCCCGCCCTCTCGCCCATGGGGAACTATATCTACTGGTGGGATGCCGAACAGCAACACTGGTTCGCTCATGATAACCGCAACCGTACGACACACAACCTCACACGGGACATCCCGGTGAACTTTTGGAACGAAAGCAACGATGTACCCCGTGCCCCCGGCTCGTACGGCACCGCTGCCTGGGGAGAGGGCGATGCTTATATCCTTATTAACGACAAGTTCGACATCTGGAAGGTTGACCCGAGGGGAAGCAAGGAAGCAGAAAACATTACCCGCCGCATGGGTCGGAACGACTCCATCACCTTCCGTTACGTTCACACCGATCGGGAGAAGCGATTCATCGCACAGGGCGACCTGCTGCTGCTCTCCGCGTTTGACAACGCGACCAAAGAGAGAGGGTACTATACCTTGAAGCAATCGGGACGCAGTCCCCTCCAAAAAAGGGTAATGGATGGATACACCTTCGGTGGGCTCCAGAAAGCGAAAGAGGTGGATCTCTTTGTCTTCCAGAAAAGTAATTTCACTACCTCGCCTGACCTGCACGTGACGGGCGATTTCTGGAAATCGTCCGAGAAGCTGACCAATATCAACCCACAAATGAACGATTACAACTGGGGTACGGCCGAGCTGTTTTCTTGGACCTCCTACGCGGAAAAGCCGTTGCAAGGCATCCTCTACAAGCCGGAGGACTTTGATCCCTCGAAGAAATATCCGGTGATGATCTACTTCTACGAGAAGCATTCCGACAACCTCTACTCCTACTTCGCGCCGGCACCCAGCCGCTCCATCATCAACATCCCCTTCTTCGTGAGCAGGGGTTATATCGTGTTCACGCCCGATATCGATTACACGGTGGGGCAACCGGGCATGGACGCGTACAACGCGGTGGTGTCGGGAGCCGAAGAACTGGCCAAAAACGAGTGGGTAGATGCTGATAATATGGCGATTCAAGGGCAAAGCTGGGGCGGTTACCAAGTGGCCTATATTGTAACGCGAACCGATATGTTCAAGGCCGCCGGATCGGGCGCACCCGTGTCGAACATGACCAGTGCTTATGGCGGTATCCGGTGGGAATCGGGCCGCAGCCGGCAGTATCAGTACGAGCAGACACAGTCGAGGCTCGGTTCAACCATGAGCGATTCGCTGGAGCTTTATATCAAAAACTCGCCGGTGTTCTATGCCAAAAACGTGAACACCCCACTACTGATTATGCATAACGACAATGACGGGGCGGTTCCCTGGTACCAGGGTATCGAGCTTTTCATGTCGCTCCGCCGCCTGGGCAAACCGGTATGGATGCTGCAGTACAACAATGAAGCCCACAACCTGGTGCATCGCCGCAACACCAAGGACCTGGCTATACGGCTGCAACAGTTTTTTGATCATTATTTGAAAGGAGAACCTGCACCGGTATGGATGACTCGCGGGGTGCCGGCCATCGAGAAAGGGAAGACCTGGGGGTACGATTTGGAAAATTAAAACCCACGCTGCCGCATCGCCTCGAAAGTAAGAACGGCGGTAGACACGGAAACATTCAGCGAATCGATCTTCCCTCGCATGGGAATTTTGATTCGCTTTTTTGCATTTGCCAACCAGAAGTCGGTGAGTCCCTCCGCCTCGGTACCCATCACGATAGCAGAAGGGCCCGTGAAGTCCGCGTTTTGATACTCCTCCGCCGCCTCCAACTCGGCAGCAAAGGAAACGATGTGGTGTTCTTGCAGCCATTCCGATGCTTCTACTGAACTACAAAGGGCTACCTGCACCGAGAAGAGTCCCCCCACGCTGGATCGCACCACGTTGGGATTATAAAGATCGGTCCGAGGATCACACACGATCACCGCGTCCGCGGCTGCCGCATCGGCTGTGCGCAATACTGCCCCAAGGTTGCCGGGTTTCTCTACCGACTCTAGAATAATGACAAAGGGGTTAGTGCTCAAGCCGATATCTTTCAAGCCACGCGCTTTTGGCTTCGCCAATGCCACGATGCCATCGGAATTTTCACGATAGGCGATCTTATGAAACACTTCACGCGAGATATCGATGATCCGGTGCGAGGAAAAGTTAGGGATCGAATCCAGCACGCGGGGGTAACGGGTTTGGTTAAAAAGCTCCCTGCAGAGGTACACTTCCTCTATTTCATAGCTGCCTCCCAAGGCGAGTGAAAGTTCACGTGCTCCCTCCACGATGAAAAGCTGCTGCTCTGCCCGCGACTTACTTTTGGTGGACAGCTTTACGATGTTCTTTATCGCGGGATTCTGCAGGCTGGTAATCATAGGATCAAATTGACAATCTTACAATCAGGTTAGTAGTCATTGGATCAGGCGGGGCATCATGTGATCGGTGGTAATCACGCGTTCAGGTAGTAACCATGTGATCGGTGGTAGTCATTTAAGCGAAGAGGGCTCGGGGTCTTTGAGCAAAAAGGTTTCGATCACCTCTCGGAACGACTTCTTTGGCAATGCTCCAATCGCCATTTGTGGAACTTCATTCATGGGTATGAAGAGAAACATGGGAAGAGACTTTGCACCAAGTTTGTTTGCCAGTTCAGGCTCTTTATCCACATCTATCTTGTAGACATAAATCTTATCTCCATACTCCGCTGCCAACTCGGTTAGAATGGGCGAAGTGATGCGACACGGGGCACACCACGCGGCATGAAAATCCACGATCGCGGGTTTATCCCCTTTATAACTCCACTCGTTGGGATTCGTTTCATAATCGAACACCCTTTCAAGAAAAGTAGCTTTCGTCAAATCGATCGGCTTCACGGTCTTCTTTGCCTGTGGATCGGCCGCGAAAGTGGAGAATGTAATGGCTAGTAACAGTGTAAGAGTTGCTATTTTTTTCATTTCTAGTCGTATTTCTGCACCTATTCATCAAGGAAACGCCTCATTAAATATTCAGTGTCATCCATTCAACAACAATCGGTGTATGAAAGTTTACAGTACTCTGCTGGAACGGAACCGCAGCGCGTTTTTACTGGGAGCGCCAAACTCCCTGATAGACAATTTCTCAATAGCCACTTTCCATATCCTGACGCCATTCACGGCAGGCGTTGAGTAGGAGAAATCTCTTTCAGTATAGTGCTGCATAATCAAGTTCAACGCGCGTACTTTTTCGTCGTATTCCTCTTCAAACGCCACCTTCCCGTAGCATAAAGCACTATCCGCTCGCATCCCGTAGCTGCACGCGACTTCTTCGTGTTGCCATAAAAGCAGGG
>Ga0209075_1002206_pt1 | contig 17383 bp, 13 predicted proteins | sample Stecom2011_FD_187523 | JGI IMG/M metagenome (GOLD analysis project Ga0209075, IMG submission 187523) | Agricultural soil microbial communities from Utah to study Nitrogen management - Steer compost 2011 (SPAdes) (version 2) | ecosystem: Environmental > Terrestrial > Soil > Agricultural land...
CTGATGAACCTGGTCTGATATAAATAGTAGAGATATTTCCATCTCCATCTCTCCATTGATATCCATGATAAACTATTGTTGCATTTAAACGTGGATCTCTGTTAATGTACGGATCATTTTCGTTATATCCAGATCCAGTTTCATTAATTGCTTTCCCATTTCTCATTATATAGTTATCAACTAACTCTTGTGTAGGTGCGAATTGATTAATTCTTCCACCTTGAGAAATTGGAATACCATCATACATCTCCATCCAGGTTCTTAGTTCGGGAGTATATCCTAAATCTAGTATAACCTCATCATTTTGCTCATTTTCAGGAAGGAAAAGATCTTCGTAGCTAGAGAATAGTTCATATTGACCAAACTCACCCGACATTATTCTCTGGGTTATTGAAGCTACATTCGACCAGTCGTTTTCATAAAGATAAGTCCTAGCTAGAAGCATCATAGCGGCACCCTGTGTAATTCGTCCCTTATCTTTGTCACTATAACCATCTTTTTGAGGAAGATCGCTTACAATAGACGTAAGTTCGTTTCTTATAAACTCAATCACTTCCGATTTTGGAGAACGCTCAATACTATTTGCCTCCTCACGAGATATACTATAATCAAAGAGAGGTACATCTCCATAATGGCTAGTTAATCTAAAAAATAGAGAAGCTCTTATAAATCTTGCCTCAGCTATCATTCTATCTCTAACTTCCGAGTCCATATCCGGAACTAGATCCACATTATCCATAAATATATGAGTAGTCTTAATTCCTTGGTAGCAATTGCTCCATTCATCAGCAAACCTTCCTAATGTAGCGTCTGCCTGCCCCGAGGTTATAATTTTCTCACTTGTACTACCTCTTCCTTCATAAAGGTTATCAGTTAACCTCTCATTGGCAAAAAAGTAATTTGCACTAAACATTTGGTTATAAGCCATATTTAGAACTGCAGTAGCTTTTTCTGTTGATGTCCAGTAATTAGCGTCAGTAAATCTATTTGTAGGTGCTAAATCCAGATCATTACATGAATAAAGAGCAGTAGCTGCAATTAAAACTATTGTTATATATTGTATGATTTTTGTTTTCATATAGTAAAATATTAAAATTCAATATCTATTCCAAATCCATAATAAACTAGTGTAGGATAATTACGTGCACTGTTTGCACCTACTCCACCTATACCACCCATGTTATTTCCAAACTCTGATGATTCAGGGTCAATAAATGAGTTTTTAGTTAGTGTAATTGGATTTTGAGCATTGACACTAATTCTGAACTTTTCAACTCCAAGCTTATTTGTAAAAGTATTTGGGAGGGTATAACCTAGTTGAACGTTTTTAACTCTCAGATAAGCTCCATTCAGTAGATAGATGTCAGTCCCTGCTCTTCCCCAGTTATTCTGAGAAGATTGAGAGCTTGGAGAAATTAAACGAGGCCATCTTGCATCCGGATTAGTAGGTGTCCAAAAGTCAAGTTGATGAGTATATATCGCATATGAATAGTTGGCATGAAATGGTTCCACCAATTCTCCACGAACATACATATCCCTTTTTCCCACACCCTGAAGAAGAACATTGAAGTCGAAATTCTTATACTGTAAATCATAAGTGAATCCAAAAGTGTATCTTGGGAAAGCATTACCTAATACCACACGGTCTTTATCATCTATAACACCATCTTCATTCTGGTCAACGAATTTAACATCTCCTGGTTGTAGTGTAACACCTATTGGAAGTGCACTGTTTGCAATCTCTTCCATACTTTGGAAATAGCCATCGGTTTTGTATCCATAGTATGATCCTAATGCAACACCTTCGCGAATAATTTTAAACAATTGGTCATTCTGATCTATTCTTTCTTCACCTCCAAAATCTGTGACTTCGTTTTTCGAGTCAGAGAAGTTTAGATTAAAGTTATGATTGAAATCACCAGATCTCAATCTGTAGTTGACGGTTGCTTCCCATCCTCTATTCCTCATTTCACCAGCATTTTCACTAGCAGCAGAACTTCCAAATAATGAAGCTACTTCAGGTCTTAATAAAATATCCCACGTCCTTTTGTTAAAGTAATCAAGAGATATATACAAGTTGTTATTCAAAAATCCTGCATCAATACCTATATTAAAGTTTCCCGACTTTTCCCATGTCAAATCAGGATTTCCATACGTGAAACCTGTTCCAGGAACTGGAATATTGTTGAAAACATAACTGTTTGTATACATCTGATATACAGTTTGGTATGAGTAGTTTGCAACATTCTGATTCCCTAATACACCATATGATGCTCTTAGTTTCAAGTCACCCACATCATCACGATAATCACCCATGAAATACTCCTCAGAAACTCTCCATGCTCCAGAAAATGAAGGGAAGAATCCCCATCTATTTTCTTTTGCGAACTTAGATGATCCGTCATATCTGAAAGAAATATCACCGTAGTATTTATCCATGAAGTTATAACCTACTCTACCAAAAACAGAACTGATACTAGTTTGGTCTGTATCATCATTTGAGTTTCTATTTCCAGTATCTTGTATAGAATCGTCTGTTGTAGGGAGTCCCAAATCCGGGTCAGTAAATCTCCATGCAATTCTACTACCTTTAAAAGTATATGATTCATTTGATACACCAACTAATCCAGATACATTGTGCACATTATTAAATGTTTTATTGTAATCTAGCAGGAATTGAGTGCTTAATGTATATCTTTTATTATTATAATCTTCGGTAAGTCTTGCCGGGTTTATATTTATTGTGGGGTTTTCAAGGTCAGCAGATGAGTAAAGAGGTACTTGAATATCTCTTCTAAATCTGTGGTGTTGAGTTAGGTCGATACCTAGTAAACCCTTAGCTGTAAGACCGTCTAAAATATTAAAATCTGCATTTATACTTCCAATTATATTATCTTCATCTTTATTTTCGTAGCCTCCTTCTTCTAATTTGGCCAGTGTATTATCATCACCAATAATATTATTAATTAAATATTTTCCGTCTTGTTGAAATTTATAATAATAATATGGTGGTATACGAGATGAATTAATAATAACATTACCTGTTCCTCCGGCAACTGTGCGTTCCTCTCTGCGGTTATAAGACATTAGAGAAGTAAGCTTAAATCTATTGTACTCTGTAGTAATATTTGTTCTGAAATTATAACGTTCCATACCATAGCCACCAACAAAGTTACTCTCCTGATTTAAATAACCTGCAGAAACCATAAATGTGGTGTTATCGCTACCACCCGAAACATTAATATTGTAGTTCTGTTGTAGTCCCTTTTGCATGATTTCGTCGAAAAACCAATATTCTTCATTTCTATTATCATAAAGATCACGAATTTGTGCAGGAGTAAAAGCAGGTTCATTTCCAGAGTTCATATTAGCTTGATTACGTAACATAGCATTTTGCCACCCCTCTACTGGTCTGAAAAGAATTTTCGGGTCTTGATAACCAGCAAGTCCGCTGAATCTTACAACAGGTTTTTGTAATTTCGATCCTTTTTTAGTTGTAACCAGAATAACTCCGTTTGCAGATCGAGATCCGTAAATAGCAGCACTACCAGCATCTTTCAGTACAGAAACACTTTCAATATCATTCTGATTCATGTTATTAAGTGTGTTTGTAGTAGAAATCAAACCATCAATAACAATCAAAGGATCATTATTTCCCATAGTACTTACACCTCTAATATTTATACTCAGATTGTTGTCGTTTGGATTCATACTTTTCTGCTGAATTGTAAGATTTGCAGATGCACCTTGAAGAGCTTGTACAGCGTTACTTACAGGACGGTCCTCAAACATATCAGAAGCAACCTGATCCACTGCTCCGGTTATACTTCTTCTCTGGCGCGTGCCATAACCAATTACAACCAGTTCGTCAAGAATCTTTTTATCCTCTTCTAAGACTATATCAAATCTGGTCTCTCCTGAAGTGTTGATTACTTGGTCAACGTATCCAATATATGATATCTGAATTGTTGCATTGTTAGCAACATTAATTGAGAAGTTTCCGTCAATATCTGTTACAGTACCATTTGTAGTACCTTCTTCTATAACGTTTGCTCCAATAATTGATTCTCCATTTGTATCTAAAATTCTACCTGTAATCAGTTTTCCATTTTGTTGCTGTATCGCAGTTTCCGATTTAATATCATTGGTAAGAGCATTAGATTCGTTAGATTCATATATAACAATCTGCTTATCTATAATTCTATACGTTAATCCCGTTGTAGATAAAACATTATCCAAGATTTCTTTTACATCTTCAGAATTGGCATTCAAGTCTACCTTTTTGTCAATTATTTTTTCACTTTTATCTGTAAAAACGAAAATATAATCGCTGTTTTCCTCAATCTCGTTAAAGACATCTTTAATGAATGTAGATTTTAGATTGAAATTAAACACTTGTGAGTAGCTATTACTTGCTTGAGAAAACATGATGCCACAAAACAATAAAATTAATGTTGTTCTCATTATTTTAAAAAAGTGTTTGTGATTAATGGGATACTTACTATCCCCATTTAGATTTATGTTCATAAATTCGAAAATTTAAATATTATTGAACTTTGTAGTTATTACTAATTTCATTTTGCATTTTTCTTTAATCAGTTTACTGAGTTTTTCTTAATACTTCATAGGCTTTATATTTTACTTATTATTATTCTCATTAGTTATGTAGATATTATTATTTTCTTTTCTGTACTCGGTTGAAGTTAATAATGCTATAGTTGTCATAACATTATCAAGGTTTTCTGAAAGATAAATTTTACCACTACAAGTTCTGTTTTGCAGGTTCACATCTCTATCAAAATTAAAAGTTAGATTATAATATCTTTCAATTTTCTCTAAAACATCAATCATTGGAGTCTTTTCAAGTGATAAGTAGCCATCTTTCCAGCTTATGTGATTTATTATTTCAACATTTTCTTTACTAAAAGAATATGTATCATTATTAAATGTAGCCATTTCGTTTGGAGTCAAATGAAATTCTTCTGTCTCTCCTTGTTTTATTAATGAGACTTCACCTTCAACAAGAGCAACAGTAGATTTACTGTTATTATAAGAGGATACATTAAATGCAGTTCCATATACTCTTATTTTATATTCACTTGTATTAAGATAAAACGGCTTTTCAATATTTTCTGCAACTTCAATATAAATTTCTCCCGAAGAAAGAAAAACATCCCTTCTGTCTCCACTGAACTGAGATGGAAATTCAATAACTGATCCTGAGTTAACCCAAATTTTTGTACCATCAGATAGAGTTAAGGTGGTACGTTTTCCATATGGAACAATCAACGAATTAAGATTCTTTGCTTTAGTTTTAATATCAAGTTTTTCTGAAATATTGTTTTTCTGAGTAATTTCAGCATTACCATCTTTGTCAAGTTTGATGTCTATATTGACATTGTATGATTTGGAGCTTTCATCAGTCACAAACATTATATCCTCGCTTTGTTGTAACTCTCCAGCAATAATACCATCATTTATTATATCCAAATTTGTTCTCTCACTCTTAAAGAGTATTGAAATGCCAAAAATTAAGAACGCTGTTGCAACACATCCAGCTATTGTATACTTAAGGTATTTAACTATATTACTCCTATTATCCTTTAATTTGTATGTTTTATGTATTCTATTTAGTAATTCCTCTTTTTCTTTGGCAGTTAAGCTACTTTTGTTAAAGCTTTTTTCTTTTAGGTATTTTATAGCCTTATCAACCTCAATCTCTAAGTCTGGATTATCATATAATAGTTTCTGCCAATAACTATCTAATGACTCATCCGGAGATAATTGCCAACTGATGAATTTTGGATCTTTTAAAATTTCGGTATATCGTATAGGTTTATGAATCATTTTATATGATAATTAACAATTTACAAAACAGGTTTGTATAATAAAGACGAAGTTAGATTTAAATTATCCCCAAGGATTTAGAAAAATATATAAGATTAACATTCACTGTTGTCCAGGGTTGTTCTTTTATATGTGATTAAATAATGAGAATTGTCATTAAATATATGAATTTCTCTCTTAGTGTTGATATGGCTCTCGACATTAATTTTCTGCATCCATGCACACTTATTTCAAGTAATTCAGAGATTTGTTCATAGCTGTATTCTTGAACATATCTTAGATAAATTATTTCACGTTGTCTGTCAGTCAAGATATTCAACATGTTTTCAATATTTTGTTTAATATCAATCCTATCTTCTTCCTCAATAATAAGATCTTCAACATTTACATCAATGTTAAACTGCAACTCATTATCGATATTAATTTTGTCTAATGATATTTTTTTTCTGTCAGACTTGTAAATGTCTAATAATCTGTTCTTTAAAGATTTAAGGAGATAATATTTTATATTCATAACGTTTGATAGTGCGTTGTCTTCTAAAGCCATTTTAACAAATACATCGTGAATAGAATCCTTAACAATTTCTTTGTCAAAACCAAGATTAGTTCCATATGTGAATAAATCATCCACATACTGGTTATAAATATTTGTAAGTCTCTTTATCTTATCCACAACAATGCAATATATGTATTATTTAAACAAACTATTTCATTAAGCTAAATGAGCAGAATCAAGTTTACTTGCATTATGCCATAGCAATAAATAATCTAATTTTAGTGAACTATAATAAAGTGGTTTGTTGTGCCATCAATATCATAATATTAAAAAATACATTATCATAAGTCATATTTTCATATAACAAATATACGCTTTTTTTACACATGATAAGAAAGCTTCAGCTCGCCATGATATATATCAATTGTATTGATAAGCGAGTAGATCCCCTACCGATATTACAAATAATTGTAAAACGGAGGGGATTCATTAACCCAATGTCATATTTTAATACTTAGCCCTCCCGATAACCAAAAACCGGGCTGAGGTATATTGCCAAAATCAACCTGTAGTGTATTGAAGATATTATTAGCATTTAAAAACAAGTTGATGTTTTTAAGTTTGTAGTCAATTTTCAGATCTAAAATGCCAAAAGGAGTATATTCCACTAACTCCCCAGGTTGTAAATCAATATATTCTATATATGATCCAACTCTATCTTGCCAACGAAACTTCCACGAAAATGTAAGATTGTTTACTACTTCATGCTGTAGAGCAGCCGTGAATTTATGTCGAAGATAATTTAGTCTGTAATTAGATATTAATTCACTCTCTTTCAAATTTTGATCAATATACATATAACCCAATGATAATGAGTTAAAGGGCTGTTCGTTTCCAATCCACTCATTCAAGTTAAGGGTAACATTCGCTTCAACACCTTTACTCTCTATTTTAGTGTGATTCCTTGATTCCCATAAAGAATCCGGATCTGTTTTTACCCAGTCAATCATATTATTCCCGTTCATCATAAAAGATGCAAAAGAGGCTCTTATAACCGGATGTGAATATTTTAAACCTAGTTCAAACGATTCAGATTCTTCAGATTCAAGATTGCTATTACCTATATGAGTTGCTGTTGTGTAATACAGATCTGTAAATGTAGGCATACGGGTAGCTTTATTCCATGATGAATAAACACTTAAGTTGTCTGTTGCTCTGAGTGAACCATTAATGGCTGGATAAAAATTGAATTTATCAATATTAGCAGTATTATAGTTTAGTAGTCCTCCAAATGAGAATGTAAAAATGTTATAAACAATTGTATGTTCAGCAAAATAGCTAATGTTTGACCTGTTATCCGATTTTGTATACTCTCCAATACTTTTTTCCATTGGCCTTCCAAGTACATTACTCAAAATACCTTCATTACGGAACTCACCTCCAAAACTAGTTATTCCATATGAAGACGCGTATTGTACATTCAAATTCATGCCAAAGACATCACTACGGTGATAGTTGTGGTTTGTATACCAAGATGGCACGTTGCCTGTTCCTTCTCTAATGAGTTGGAACTCATCGAAATGACGGTTCCAATATAATTGTGGTATAAATTTTAGTCTACCATTTGTTTCTCCTTTCACCGACATAATAATACCTCTGGTATTATCAAATTGATTTGGGTATGCGGCAGAATAAAAAGTGTTTGCTCCATAAGATTTCTCATTCAAACCAGCATTAATATCCAGAGACGATCCATTTAATCGGAATCTGCTTTGCCATAAAATATTAATTAACTCATAGTCACTATTTTCAATATAACCATCAGATCGCTTATATCCTGCAGACAGTGTGTGTAATGACTGATTGTTTTTATATGCACCTCTAGCTTCCGCTCCAAAGAGTCCATTCATGCCACCCTCAATCATAGCATATGAATTTGTCTTTATGTCTTTTTTAGTGATTATATTTACCCCTCCAGAGAATGCACTAGCACCAAAAACAAGTGATGCTGGTCCTTGTACTATCTCAATTCGTTCTATATCTGAAAGGTTTAATGGAAGGTCGAAGCTGTAATGTCCTGTGTGTGGGTTGGTTAGATTTATTCCGTTAATAAGGATGGCTGTTTGATCAAAAGATCCTCCACGAAGTGAAATATCAGCCTGTACGCCGTGTGGTCCTCGCTGCAGGATATCCACACCTGCTACATAGGTAAGAATATCTTCAATACTCCTTGCCGGTGTTCGCTCAATCTCTTTACTTGTAATAACGGTAACCTGCTTAGATGCCATGCTAAGTGGTAAATCAGCCTTCGAGGCAGTTACTACTACTTCATCTAATTCGGTAGGAGGAATAGAGTCTGTTGATGCTTCAATTGCTATCTGCTCTATTGAGCTTATAGAAGATGCATGAGCAACAGTAAGTGTACAACCGGTCAATACTCCAATCGTAACAGCCTTGTTGAGACTGTTGAATACACTGTAGGTTTTGCGTGCAAATCGTTTAAACCGAAATGCAGTAATCTTTTTTACTCGAGTTTTATTCATTTTTTAATTATTAAAATTATACTAAGATGCAAAAATAGACATTATTTTTGCACTTCAAAAAATGAATAATGTACATTCCCATAAACTCGTTCCTTAACAAAAAATGGGGAAAGAGAGAAGTTTAATTTTCTTGAATGTTCAAGTATGAACAAGCCATCAGGCTTAAGAAGGTTGTTTTCTATTATCAGCGAAGGTATTGAGTCGATGTTCTTCATGTCATAAGGGGGATCTGCAAAGATAAGGTCAAACTGCTCTCGGCAACTATTAATAAATTTAAATGCATCTGCTTTAAGAGGATAAAGTTCAGTGGCATTTAATTCTTCCTTGGCTTTGCAAATAAACCTCCAATGCAGGTTCTCACTCTCTACACATACAACTTTAGGGCAGCCTCTTGAAACCATTTCTAAAGCAATACTTCCTGTTCCTGAAAATAAATCGAGTGCTACCGTATCCTCCCAATCAATTATATTACTTAATACATTAAATAAACCCTCTCTAGCAAAGTCAGTAGTAGGACGTGCATTTAATTTGGCAGGCACTTGTATCCTTCTCGATTTGAATTTACCACTTATTATTCGCATAATGTAGCAATTAGGTCTGTTGGCACTTTTTTCATCTGATCATTGGTTAGCTTTGTTACAGGATTTAGCTCAATACTCTCAATGTTTTTAATAAGGCTTTTTAGTTCTCCCTCAACTTTATGTTGTGATTCTAAATTGCCTGATATATAAAGCTTGTCTGAGTTCTGGTCAAAACCCAATTTATCCCAGATTCCCATTACAAAATATGAAATATTGAAAGCGTTAGTTTCAGCAAATGTATTTGCAGAAAGCAGTTTGTTCCCAGAAAAGCATACTACAGTCATATATTCATCATGAAAATCTATAAAACATTCTCTATCTGCTGGATTGCGTTTTAGCTTTTCGAATGAATATATCAAAGACGTACTATGATGGTGTAGTATTGGATTAAATAAGTGCCTTGTGAGAAAAGAGTGTACTTCATCATTAAGATCGAAAACTATATGGTAATCATTTAGCGATTTATCATTTAATATTACACCTTCTGAATCTTGAAAATTAAAAGTAAATAGTTTTTTTATTTGTTTTTGGTCGAAGAATTGGTCGGGTACAATTGTGTAATTTTTAGATACAACATATATATTACTCTTATTAAATGTGTTGCTAAATATTCCGATATCAAAAACAAATTTCTTTATGCTTTCTAAATATGAGAGTTTAGTTCCAATTGTGGTTTCCTGAAAATAAAATACCGAAGTGTCGTTAGGAGAATAAATACAAAAAGAAAATCCATTCGGCGCAAGCCGAATGGATAAATTATAATTTTCCGAATTAGCTAGATCTATATTTTCCGGTAGAAACATAATATTGGTTGAAACAACCTATTATTCCCAGTTTCCGGCATTATTGTTAGCTACCTCAAGCGAACCTACTTGCATACCTGGATATTTATTACCCGGACGATCAAGTACTTCTTGTATTTTCTGACCCAGCAGCTTGCTGTCTAGATCTCCCAAATATGCAGTATATGGTGTTTTAGCTTCAAATACTTGAATTGGATATCCAGAAGCTGTAATTAGAGAGTCTACACCCATCTCAAATTTAGTCCCTGGTTGTGCAAAAGGAACAAACTGAAGAGAGTCAGCACTAAAATTTGAGCGATTTGGATAAAGAACCTCTATGGCTGGAGAAAATAATGAATCTCTAACCAATTGAGGAGAATTGGTTTCGGTATTCCATAAACCAGCATCTCTAATAGCCTTTTCATTACCGGAGTTAATTATTTCCATTGCTTTTACTTCTGTCATACCAGATTCTAACTGCGATTCAGTAAGATCGCCTGATCTAACAATTGTAGCAATCTCTCCATCTCTCACGAATTGTACAAGTGTGTCAAAGCTGGCTGTGTATGTGCCTGTTTGAGATCTTAGTGCTATCTGTGCTGTACGAATATCCATCAAGCGTTGGATAACAGCTCTGTCTCGTTTCTCTACCTCTGCGTTAAAATCTATTGGACCTTGGATACTTTTCCAACTGACCCAAGCTAAAAGAACAATGGCTAACGCTAATAGCGTTCTCATTACAACTTTCATGGACTATTTTCTTTTTAATTTATACTGTTTATTTCTGATTTTCTGATTTTAGACTACAAATTTAGAAAAAGAATGATAATTATGCTACTTTTACCAGAAAAATTACCACAAAATATGATAAATCATTTCTTTATTGAGAAAATCAATGAAAATTTTCCATTTGAATTTACAAATGACCAAAAATATGCTCTCGACTTGATTTCCGCTTTCCTCTTTTCCGACGAAGGAGATCAAATATTTTTATTAACGGGTTATGCCGGAACAGGTAAATCTTCTCTAATTGGTAGTCTAGTTAAAACAATGTCTCATTTTAAGCAAAAGAGCGTTTTGCTCGCTCCAACAGGTCGCGCTGCTAAAGTCTTTTCGGGATATGCAGCTAGTCAAGCATATACAATTCATAAAAAAATATATCGTCAGCAGAGGTTTGCAGAAGGTACACCACATTTTGCTCTTTCTGAAAATCTACATAAGCATACTTTATTTATAGTAGATGAGGCATCTATGATAAGTAATGAATCTTCCGATTTCTCAATATTCGGAACAGGAAGACTTTTAGATGATCTAATTAAATATGTTTACTCTTCCGAAGGTTGCCGAATTTTAATTATTGGCGACGATGCACAGTTACCACCTGTAAAACAGGATAGTAGCCCAGCGCTCAACCGAGATATTCTGCAATCCTACTCACTAAATGTAACTGAAGCAACATTAACTAAAATTGTACGTCAAGAGACGGAATCGGGTATACTCTACAACGCTACAACATTGAGGAATTCTTTGTTGTTTGGCGATACTGAGGACTATCCTAAGCTAAAGGTAGATGGCTTTGCAGATGTTAAAAGAATTACAGGGAATGATCTGATAGCAGAGATATCAGATGCTTATAGCAGAGATGGTGAGGAGGAAACTATTGTGATATCACGTTCAAATAAAAGAGTAAACTCATATAACAACGGTATAAGAAACTCTGTTCTATATAGAGAGGAGGAGATCTCGTCAGGAGATATTCTTATGATTACGAAGAATAACTATTTTTGGGTTGAAGATTATGAGAATCTCGATTTCTTAGCAAACGGTGAGTTTGTTATAGTGCAGAGAGTTAGAGGTGAAGAGGAGCTATATGGTTTTAGATTTTGCAATGTTGTGTTATATCATCGCGAGTATGATATTGAGTTTGAAGCTAAGATAAACCTGGATGTACTTCATACTGAGGTTCCTGGATTAACACGAGAGCAAAACAATCAACTTTTCACTTTAGTAATGGATGATTATCAGGATGTTTCCCAAAAAAGGTTGAGATATAAAAAGGTGAAAAATGACCCATTTTATAATGCCTTGCAAACAAAGTACGGTTATGCCGTAACATGCCACAAAGCACAGGGTGGAGAATGGAAGAATGTTTTCCTCGACTTAGGTTATATTCAGAAGTCATACATGGGTGAAAACTTCTACAGATGGCTATATACATCTATTACAAGGTCCACTCAAAAGTTATATCTTGTAAATTTGCCTGACGAATTTGTAGAGCTATCTGAAATATGATTACATTTGTATGTTAAAGTGTTGAGTTAATTGCTCATTGTGAGCTTTTTTGAGCATTTAAAATAATAATTTGATGTCAGAAAATAGGAATATATACATAGAAAAACTTTTAAGTGAAATAAAGTCTTTGGAGGAGAGCGTTCTTATTATAAAGAAGAGCGATTCAATGTCTTTCTCTTTTTTTCGTGAGTCTTTTGAAAAAACTCAGGAGATTTCAAATTTGCTGCATAAATTAGAATTTATGCAAGTAGATGATATGAAAAATCAAATGGAAAAATTGGTTTTTTTTCTTTCTGAGTCAGAGAAAAAAGGAAAAGTTCAGGAGAGAGAACTTGAAAAAGCTAGAGAAAACGAGAGGGAACTCACTAAAGATTTGGATAACGAGAGACAGAGAAATAAAGTGCAGAAGTTGCAAACAGAAAGTGAGGTTGCCGCGTCAGATGTGAAAGAACAAGAAGAGATAGAGCACACAGATATCGAGGAACATGTTCAAAGCCGAAATATTTATGCAGAAGGATTTGTTCTTCCAGAATATCGTAATCCTCATCATAATGATATCGTAGACAGAGAAAGTAAACAAGGATATAATTATGAACCTGTCGATTCTAAAAGTGTTAATACTCCAGTGCATATCATTGATATCAAAAGAGGGGTTAGCTTAAACGATAGGTTTTTATTTCAAAGAGAGCTTTTTAATAATAATAGAAACGAGATGAATAATACTCTCGATAAACTTAATAGTTTAAGTACTTACGAAGAAGCTGAGGAGTATATACGTGATAACTACTCTTGGGATTTCGATAGTCAAATTGTTAGTGATTTTCTATTAGTCGTAAAAAAAGGTTTTAAGTAAAAAAGAGATGGGAAAACTATACGTTGTACCCACACCAATTGGAAATTTGGAAGATATAACATTGAGAGCGATCAATGTTTTAAAAGAGTCTAATCTTATTTTAGCTGAAGATACTCGCACAAGTGGTTACTTGCTAAAACACTTGGGTGTAGAAACGCATATGCATTCGCATCATAAATTTAATGAGCATAAAACTACAGAGCATATTGTTGCAAGGTTAGAGGCTGGCGAAACTATTGCACTTATCTCAGATGCAGGCACACCTGCCATTTCAGATCCAGGTTTTTTGTTGGTCAGGGCGTGTATTCAGAATGGAATTGAAGTAGAATGTCTGCCTGGAGCAACCGCTTTTGTTCCGGCATTGGTGGAGTCGGGATTGCCTAACGATAGGTTTTGCTTCGAAGGTTTTCTGCCTCAGAAAAAAGGCCGACAGACACGTCTTAAGCAGCTTGCCGAAGAAGAAAGAACTATGGTTTTTTATGAATCACCTTATAGAGTTGTAAAAACTCTAACACAGCTAGCCGAGTTTTTAGACGAAGAAAGAGCGGCGTCTGTTTCGCGCGAGATTTCAAAACTTTTTGCCGAAACTATCAGAGGAACATTAAAAGAGTTGATAATATACTTTACAGAGAACGAACCGAGAGGTGAGTTTGTTATAGTAGTTGCTGGAAAAGCTTAGTATTAATAAATAAATATTGTTATTTATGAAGAATTTATGGATTTTACTTCTTGTGGGACTAGTGGTTTCATGTACAAATGTAAGAGAGTCTAAAGAATATAAAGAGCTGCAAGCTCAACGCGATTCTCTTTTGATGATATCTTCAGGTACAGACGGAGAAGTTGCAGAAATGATGTCCGTTATTAGTGAGGTGGAAGCAAATTTCGAAAAGATTAGAGAGGCTGAAAAGTATATTTCTACCCAATCTGCCAAGCAGGGCGAAATGAGTCAAGATACCAAACAAAGGGTAAATGATAACTTCAATATGATTAATGAAATACTGCAACGCAATAAACAACAACTAGAAGAGTTGAATAGAAAATACAGTAGTAGTAATAAAGAGGTTACTGCTATGAAAAATACTATTAGCAGACTTAATCAGGAAATGCAAGAGAGTGCCAGCAGACTGGCTGCTCTACAAACAGAGCTTGCTGTTAAAGATGAGCAGATTGCACAACTTTCGCAAGATATAACCTCTCTAGCAGTTGAAGCTGAGCAGCAATCGGCTACTATAAGGGAACAGGAAAAAACTCTTAATACAGCTTTTTACGTCTTCGGAACGATGACTGAACTTAGAGATCAGAAGATTCTTTCAGGAGGCTTTCTAAGATCAACACGCGTGTTGCAGGACACATTCAACAAAGATTACTTCTTACAGATTGATATCCGTGAAGTTACAGAAATTCCTCTTTTCGAAAAATCGGGCAAGCTATGGTCAATTCACCCAGATGGCACATATGAATTTGTAAAGGGTGACGACAACAATCTTACCTTCAGAATCACCGATACTCAACGTTTCTGGAGCCTAACTAAATATCTGATTATTGAAGTAGGATAAATAAATTACCCTACTAAGAGCGTAAAAGAGGCATAGTCATACATCGGGGTCCACCTCCACCACGGGGTAGCTCCGATCCCTCTATAGTTATTACACAATTGCCTGAATTGTCTAGGTTGTACTTTTCGTCAATTATATCACTTGCAGTAACAATATCATATCCTTTTTTATTTAACTCTTCAAGTGTGTGAATATTACGTGCATAAGAGAGTACTTTGCCTGGAGCAATAGCCAAAAAGTTTGCTCCACTATGCCACTGCTCCCTTTCTTGATCCCAATCATCTGATTTACCTCCACATACTATTGGTTCAATCTCTAATCCCAGTTTACTAGTAACACTAAGTATATTACTTGCAGATGATATTTTTATTACTTTACCATTATCTATTTCCATATGAACTGTTTGATAAGGAGAGCTTTCTAAAACAAGAGGCTTGTAAACCATTGCTGTATTGGTGTTTAACATAGTAAAAACCATATCAAGATGGATAAAAGATTCAGGAGACTCGGGCAACTGTTGTATAATTACATGCTTACGGCCTGTTCCAGTTTTGCAAAATTCATTAACTAACATATCTATTCCCTGAGCACTTGTTCTTGAGCCATTACCAATGAGCAAAATATCTTCTCTTATAACAAGCACATCACCACCTTCAATATTAACCTCGTTACAATGCTGTGATAGGTCGTAACTATTGATAACCTCAGTGTTAAATGCTAAGCCACTCTTAAATATTGCATCCATTATTAGAGATTCACGAACCCTTACACCATTTGCCATTTTGCATATCAATGCATTATTGCCAATGACAACCGATGGGTCTCGTGTAAAATAGAAGTTGTAAAGTGGTTTTAAGGCATAGTATTCATCACGTAGAAAATCTGTTAATGTGTTTATTTGAATGGGTAATCCTTCAATAAGAATTTTTGAAAGTACAGGAGCAGATAAATCCATCAAGTAATTGGTATACCCTGCTACTTGCTCCATTTCGCATATAGTTCTAATCAATTTTTCTTTCAAATCTTCTATTTCTAATACATTAGTAAGCAGATCCGAAACTTCATATACCTTCGAGCTTTTTCTTAATACTCCAAGTAACTGATTGTACTCTTTGCGCGCTATTGATAAATTTAGAATATCACTGTATAATGCTCTCTGTGCATTGCGAGGAGTCATATTCTCAACCTCGGGACCTGGGTAATGGATGAGTACCGCATCTAGTTTGCCAACCTCAGATTGCACATTCAAGGTTATTTTTGAAGAATTCATAATATTGTGTAAATGATTAGTTTTAACAAAGATATTAAATTAAGACGTTTTTTTTAATTATTAGATTGATTTCTTGTGTTATTTTCGTTATTTTTGAATTCTTCGTATTTAAATTAAAATTGTAAAACGCTATAATGGGACAAATAACTTTAAAAGATATCGCAAAAGCACTTAACTTAGCCCCTTCAACTGTATCAAGAGCAATGCGTAATCATCCGGCCATTAGCAGTGAAACACGGTTGAAAGTTCAAAAATATGCAAAAGAACATAAGTATAAGCCAAATTTGTTAGCATTACAGCTCCGTACTAATAAAAATAATACCATTGGAGTAATAGTTCCAGAAATAGTTCATTACTTTTTCTCAACAGTACTTGACGGAATTCAACAAGAAGCAGAAAAAGAAGGATATAACCTCTTAATTACTCACTCAAATGAAGATTATGAAAGAGAGGTTAGAAGTGTTGAGACTCTTCTTGAAGCTAGGGTCTGCGGGATACTTATCTCACAATCAAAGAGGACTGAAAAGTTTAATCACTTTCAAGATATTTTAGACAATAATGTACATCTTATATTCTTCGACCGTATTTGTACTGGTATTAATACCGACAAGGTGGTAGTTGATGATTATGCAGGTGCATTTAATGCTGTTGAACATCTTATTGAGTCGGGCTGTACCCGTATTGCATATTTAGGGTCAACACCACAAATGCCAATTTCAAATAACAGACGCATGGGGTATGAAGATGCACTTATGAAAAATAAGCTTACAGTTGATAAAAACCTTATGAGGGTTTGCGATACTGTAGAGATGGCTAAAATGGTGGTACCGCAAATGTTGAATGAGAAAATTGTGCCAGATGCATTTTTCTGTATAAATGACGAAGTGGGGGCCAGTTGTATACAAATAGCCAAATCATACGGATACAAGGTTCCTGAAGATATTTCTGTATGTGGTTTCACTAACAGTTATATTACTGAGGTTACATTTCCACGGATGACTAGTGTCGACCAGCATGGCTTCGAAATGGGTAGAGTGTCAGCAAGACTTCTAATAAACCGTATTGAGGGTAAAGAGTTAAAAGAAGGAGTGGTGAATAAATTAATAAAAACCGAGCTAGTAGTTAAGGAGTCAACAAAATGCAATCGAATGCATAAATAATAT
>Ga0209075_1002207_pt1 | contig 17380 bp, 6 predicted proteins | sample Stecom2011_FD_187523 | JGI IMG/M metagenome (GOLD analysis project Ga0209075, IMG submission 187523) | Agricultural soil microbial communities from Utah to study Nitrogen management - Steer compost 2011 (SPAdes) (version 2) | ecosystem: Environmental > Terrestrial > Soil > Agricultural land...
GTGGATGCAAGAGTTGAATCTGGACAAAGCGCTCGGCGAGGGTTACTATCGTTTTACGGCCAGCTGGGTGGATGCCTGGGGCGATACCTTGCGGGTCGAAGACCGCTTTACGGTGCTGCATCCCAAGTCGAACCGCTATAAATTATCTGAAGTCCTCTCACTGGTGCATGTGGGCGACGACCAACTTTTGCCGGGTCAAGAGCTGCACTTACGCCTTGCTTCGGTTTATCCCGGCGTTCAGGCCCAGGTGCTGGTGCAGCTCGCTGGGGAAATACTCTACAACAAGCCGCTGGCCTTAAACGGAAAGTGGGAAAACCTTCGTCTTCCCCTCCCTGCCGGTCGCACCGGCAGCCTCAGCGTACAGGTCCTTTTGCCCCACCACAATCGCATCGCCTCCCAGCAGCTTTCCCTGGAGGTCGAGGCGGTCTCCGAACAGCTCGAGTTGAGTCTCACAGCTCCGGAAGACCCCCTCTTGCCCGGAAGTCCCCAAACCTGGCAAGTGAAATTGCGCGATGCCCAGGGGCAGCCCGTATCGGCCGAAGTCACTGCCCTGCTGTACGATGTCGCCCTGGATGCTTATCGCGGGCACAGCCTGCCCGTCCTCAATTTTCCGCCGCCTTATCAGCCCTTTTTGCGCTGGGACAGCCATGCCGGCTTCTTTGCCTATTCCGGCGGTCGCTCCTTGCCCTACAGGCAGCTGGCTTTTGAGCTGCCCTATCCGGCCTTTATGTGGACCCACACCAAGGATTTCACCTTTGGTCGCGGTCCCCTGTTGAAGTCGGCCGGCAGCTTTGCTGTACTGAACATAGCGGATGATGAGGTCGCTTTTGCAGAAGACAGGGTGATGTTTGGCGCTGTGGAAGAAGAAATGATTCCCATAACGCGACAAGAAAAGGTGGCGCCTCAAGCGCCCCCTCCGCCCCCCGGAACAGCAACTCCCATTCGCAGCAATCTGAGGGAGACCGCCTTTTTTCTTCCGCACCTCGAAACCGATGAAAAGGGGGAGGCTGTTTTTGATTTTACCCTTCCCGAAGCACTCACCGGCTGGCGCTTCCTGGCCTTGGCCCATACCAGGGATGGTCGCTCGGTCGGAATGGAGGCCCTGCGGGTAACGCGTAAGGATTTGATGGTACTGCCCCAGTGGCCACGAATCTTGCGAGAGGGCGATGAAGTTTTCTTTAGTGCCCGAATTCTCAACAACAGCAGTCACCAATTGGGTGGCATGGCCCATATCACGGTCCGCGATGCCCTGAGTGGTCAGACCCTTCCCATGCCTGGACTGGATGCCCTGAGCTGGGAGGCCGAAGCGGGAGAGGCGGTTTTGGTAGATTGGCGTGTGAAGGTGCCTGAGGGACTACGGGGACTGGAGCTGGTGCTGTCGGCGACTTCGGGACAGTTGCACGATGGCGAACAACAAGTGGTGGCGGTCCTCCCGGCCCGCACACTCCTTACGGATACCCGTCCCTTCTTTTTCAATAAGCCGGGTCATTACGATTTGGAATTGCCGATCTTGCTGGAGGGAGCCGGCCAGCGCTTTGAACGGTTTACGGTGACCTATACCGAGAATGCCGCCTGGGAGGTGTTGGGTGCCCTGCCCTGGTTGCAGGAGCAGGCTTACGACAATGCCGATCAGGCTTTTAACCGTTATTTTGCGGCCAGTGTAGCGCGACAGCTTTTTAAGCAGCATCCCCAAATTGAGCGCGTGCTCAAGGCCTGGGCGAGTCTCCCCCCCGAAGAGCATTCGGTGTGGGAGACTGCCTTGGAACGACAGCCCGAGCTCAAAACGGCCTTGCTGTCGGCCACGCCCTGGTTGCGGGAGGCGGAAAGTGATGCAGAAAGGCGTCGTCGTCTGGCGGCTTTGGTAAGCGAAGGGGCGCTCGACAGGGAGCGCTACGAGGCGCTTCAGCGCCTGGAGACCTTGCAACTTTCGAGTGGGGCCTGGCCCTGGTTTCAGGGGATGTCGGCCTCTGCCGGAATTACCTCTCAAATAGTGGAGGGCTTTGCTTACTTAGAGCGTATGGGTGCAGATGCAGGGGAGGCCCGGGAGCTGGTCGACCGGGCCCGGCAATGGTTGCTGAGCGAATTGGCCGATCATAAACGAAGGGCGGAGGCGGCTCTGAAGCAAGGTGCTGATTGGGACGAGGAGGGGGACTTCTTTCTTGCTCCTCAGGTGGTTCGACAAGTCCACGCCTTGAGTGGGGTGGAGGTGCTGCTTGGCGACAGTACCCTCTTGTACTGGGTCGATCGCCTGGAAGCGTATCCGCCCAGGGAGAACATGGCGCTCCTGGCCCGCTCCTTGCAAGTCTTCCACCGTTTTGGGCGCAGTGCAGCAGTCGAACGCCAGCAAGCAGCACTACAGGAGCATTTGTTGGTGGGTGAGGGCACTTACTACTACAAATTACCAGCAGGGCCCTATTGGTATCAGGCACCGGTGGAGACCCAGGTGGCGGCGCTCGAAGCCCTGCGCGAAGTAAGGGCTCCCGCCGAAGTCCTGGCCGGTATGGAAAATTGGCTGATTCAGCAAAAACGTACGCAACATTGGGGCAGTACGCGGGCCACCGTAGCGGCCGTGTATGCCCTGGCCAGTTCAGAACGACCGCTTTTTACGTCCGACCACAAAGATGTTCTCAAAGTAGCCGGGAAAGAAATCCCCTTCGAAAGCAGCGCCTCCGGAAGTGGCTTTAGAAGCTTTTCGCTTCAGGGACCTGCCATTATGCCCGCCTATGGTCGCATCGGTCTCGACAAAACCTCCGACTCCCCCTCTTACGCCGCCATGATGGTAAGTCGTTTTTCGGCCGATTCCCTCGTGGAAGCCGGTGGCTTCCTGACCGTTGAGCGCCAGCTGCTGAAACGGGTACTCATCGGGGCTCGGGAGCAGTGGCTGCCGGTGGGCGACAGTCTTGAGGTAACACCGGGCGATCGGCTCATGGTTCGGGTCGTGGTGGAAAGTCCCCATGCCCTTGATTTTGTGCATTTGCACCTGCCCAGGGCCAGTCTGCTGGAGCCGGCCAATCCTCTTTCGGGTTACCGTTATGCGCAGGGTCTGGGTTATTATTTGTCGCTGACCGATGCCGGAGCGGATGTCTTTATTGATCATTTGCCCCGCGGGCGTTTCAGTCTCTCTTTTGAGCTGAATGCCGCCATGCAGGGGCGGGCCAGTGAGGGACCGGCACGTGTGCAGTGTTTTTATGCACCTGAATTTGCCGGGTTCAGCAAGGGTGGCACAATAAATGTAAAGAAAGGAGACCGGTAGGACAGTCCTGCAAAAGAGGTTTTGAATGGAGGCTGCGACAGGTTGTCTGCCTTCCGGTTGAATAATAGGGAAATACAATTAAGCAATGAGGAATTTAAGGTTTTGGACGCTTGTTATGTTGGCGCTGCTGGCGCTTCCCGCACTTTGGGGCCAGTCGAAAGGTCAGGAGATGAAGGACGAGGGCCTTCGCTTAATGGGTCGCGGGGTGATGGATTCGGCGATGGTATTGCTCGATCAGGCGGTCTTGCTGGGCGTAAGCGATGGCGAGGTTCTGGGTGCCCAGGCCTTGTTGTATCTGGAGCAGGGCGATGCCCAGCGGGCCCTGGAGAAGGCGGTGGATGCGCGCAAGGACCAACAGCGTCCTTCGCCCGATGCCTGGGTGGCGGGTACGCTGGCCCACGCTGAGTTGGGCAATGTGAGTCAACGCGACCGTTGGCTGGAGCAGGGCCTGGAAGCCTTTCCGGGAGATTATCGACTCTTGTATCATGCCGGTCGTTTTGCCATACCTTTTGATCCCGAAAACGGGCAGCGCTATCTCTTACGCGCCATCTATGCTTATCCGGCTTTTGGTGAAGCCCATCTTTTGCTGGGCGAGCAGATGTACCGCAGGGGCGAGAATCTGAAGGCGGCCTTGCCCATGTTGTATTACCTGACCATGTTTCATGATGAGGCGCACAGTGCCGATTTGGTAGCCGCCCTGGAAAGGCTGTACGACAGCTGGTCGGCCAACCAGGAAAGCATTTCTAAGTTCTCGCGGGCCAGCAGTGGTTTTAAGGCGGACTTTCTGCCCCAAGCTTTTTCGGGCACACGGGATGAGAAAGGCGATTGGTTCGTGGCGCAAACCATGGACTTGATGGCACACATGTCGCAGGTCGAAGTGAACTCCGAGGATGCCCTCTGGGTATTTTACAGCGACTTTTTTGAGCAGATTCATCATCTCGAATTTGCCGAGGCCCTGGCGCACCACATTGCCTACAGTCGCTACCCCGACCTGAGTATGCTGTGGATCAACGATAACCCGCGCGAATACGAAATGCTTGGCGACTGGATGTTGCTGCAATAGGACGGCCGAAAGCACCTCGCTTTAATGAATGATTTGGAGCAGGAGTTCTTCCTTGCTGAGTTTGCCGCCGGCCAGAAGCATGGCGGTGTCGATCAGCGCCAGGTGGGAGTAGGCCTGTGGGAAATTCCCCAAGAGGCGTTTCGTCTCAAAATCGAGGTCCTCACTGAACAGTCCCAGGTGGTTGGAATGGCTCAGAAGCTGGTCGAATTTCTTCCGGGCTTCTTCTTCCTCTCCAATCATGTAGAGGGCTCTGACGAGCCAAAAGGAGCAAATGGTGAAGGCCGAAGAGGGTTCGCCAAAGTCGTCCTTGTTGCGGTAGCGGAACATAAGGTCTTTATGACCGAGCTCTTTTTGTATGGCTTTAACGGTGCTTACAAACTGCGGGTCTTTGCCGGGCAGAAAACCGTAAAATTCCATCTGTAGGACCGAGGCATCCAGGTCGTCCACCCCATAGGCCTGGGTAAAGGCTTGTTTTTCTTCGTTCCAGGCCTTGGTGAGTATGTCCTGTTTTATTTCGTCGCGCAGCGGCATCCATGCTTCGGCCTGATCACGTTGCTGCAGCAGGGAGGCTATTTTTATGGCGCGATCTACAGCTACCCAGCAAAGTACTTTGCTGAAGGTGAAGTGACTGTCGTTTTGCCGCATTTCCCAGATGCCTTTGTCGGGCCGTTTCCAGTTGCGCGACACGGTCCTTACCATGTTGCGGGTGATGGTCCACAGCTCTTCACTGTGTTCGAGGGTGACCGAGAACAGCTGGAAGTGTTGGTAAATGACATCCATCAGGATGCCGTAGATGTCGTTCTGCTTTTGTTTGTAGGCGGCGTTGCCGATGCGTACCGGGGCGGAATTGCAGTAACCCGACAGGTGGTCGAGGGTTTCTTCGGTCAGTTTTTTCTCCCCGTTGATGCCGTACATGATTTGGATGCGCTCGTCTTTCTCGGGCAACAAGTCGATGATGAAGCGCAGGTAATCGTGGGCCAGGTTGTAGTGGTCGAGACTGGTCATTACTTTGATGACCATGGAAGCGTCGCGTATCCAGCAAAAGCGGTAGTCCCAGTTGCGTACTTCCCCGATGGTCTCGGGCAGGGAGGTGGTGAGTGCGGCCAGTATGGCGCCGCTTTTTTGGTAGCTGAGGAGCTTCAAGACCAGGGCGCTGCGTGCAATGGCGTCGTTGTACTGGCCAAAACGGGTGGTCCGTTCGGCCCAGGTGAGCCAGTAGGCCTTGGTGCGTGAAAGCTTGGTGTAGGCGCGTTCTACCGTCTGTTTCAACAACTTTTGATTGTAGCTCAGCAGCACAAACTCGTCCCTGGTCAGGGTGAGCAATTGGCGACAAACCAGGTTGGAGATGTTCATACTCGAATAGAGGTACATCGAGTCGTAGTTGCCTTTGGCGGTTTGGGCCTTTACAAAACTCTTATTGATGTCTATTTGCGTAGAGTGCCTGGCGTATTCCAATCTGGGGTCGTAAACAATTCGAAAAGTGGGTGTCCCGTCGATGTGCTTAAAATAGCGGATGACATCGGGGGGCATGTAGTAATTGCCGTTGTCGAGTTTGTAGCGCGGCATAAAGTCGTGCACTTCAAAGGTCCCGTCGGCGCAGGCAAAGCGGGTAATCAGTATGTTGGTGTTCCAGTCGTATTTCTGCGTAATTTTTGTTTCAGTTTCCGGAAGTATTTCAAAACTTCCTCCCTTCTCCTCGTCGAGCAGCTTCCCAAATACCGAGCCGGAATCAAATTTTGGCAGGCACAGCCACTCGATGGCCCCTTTGTCAGACACCAGGGCACCGCTGCGACAATTGCCGATGATGCCGTAGTTCAGACTGCGTTCACATTGTTTCTTCATAGGTAATTTTTGATGTTGCTTTTAAAGTAACGTAAAGAAGCTAAAAAGGATTCAAAAAAGAAAGCCCGAGGCCTTCCGATTTCGCTCGGCCTGCTGGGAAAAGTCCTTTCTTTTGCCTATATTTGTTTAGACTCGTTCTTTATATTTTGCCAACCCAAAAAATTCTACTGTTTTATGAAGAAACTGCATATTGTATCCAACCGACTGCCTTTTAGTATTACTTATGAAGAAGACAAACCCGGACTGGAACCCAGTGTGGGGGGATTGGCTACGGGGATGAATTCGGTTTATAAGGATTTTAACGGAAAGTGGATTGGTTGGCCGGGCATTGCTTCGGACACCAAATCACCCATAGAGCTGAAGCAGATGGAGGCTTTGCTGGCCAAGGAGGGCTGTGAGTCGGTGCAACTAACGGCGCATGAAGTGGAGGAGTTTTACGAGGGGTTTTGCAACAACACCATTTGGCCGCTATTTCACTACTTTCCCCAGTACGTAGATTTTCATTCCGAGTTTTGGGAGGCCTACGTGGCCGTGAACCGGAAATTTGCCGATAAAACCCTGGAGGTGCTGGGCGAGGGCGATTATGTTTGGGTGCACGATTATCAGCTGATGCTGGTGCCCGAGATGATTAAGCGGGAACGGCCCGACATCACCATCGGCTACTTTTTGCACATCCCTTTTCCGTCTTATGAGGTCTTTCGCATTCTGCCCTGGCGTAAGGAGCTGCTGAAGGGCTTGTTGGGTGCCGATCTGATAGGCTTCCATACCTACGATTACGAGCGACACTTTTTGAGCAGTGTGCGCCGTCTTTTTGGTTATGAGATCAATTTCAATCAGATTCATGTCGACGACCGGATTATTCTGGCGGATGCCTTTCCGATGGGCATTGATTACGATAAGTTTGCCGAGGCGGCCAGTCGTATTCACCAAACGCCTTTGAAGGACCGTTCGGAGGTGCATCGTGAGTTGGAAAAGTATTTTTTGATGGATCCGGATCGCAAGTTGATTTTGTCGATCGACCGCCTGGATTATTCCAAGGGCATTCCGAATCGCTTGCGGGCCTTTGATAAATTTCTGGAGCGGCACCCCGAGTACCATGGCAAGGTGAGTTTGATTATGCTGGCGGTGCCTTCACGCAATAATGTGATTCACTATCAGCGTCTGAAGAGCGAGGTGGAGGAGCTCGTGGGCAGCATCAATGGTTTGTATGGCAACATCAATTATACGCCGGTGTGGTATTTCTACCGCTCTATGCCCTTCCAGAACCTGGTGGAGATGTACAGTATGTCCGATGTGGCCCTGATTACTCCGGTCCGCGATGGAATGAACCTGGTAGCCAAGGAGTATGTGGCTTCGCGCATCAACCAGACCGGCGTGATGGTGCTGAGTGAAATGGCGGGTGTGGTGAAGGAAATGGCCGAGGCGGTGGTCATCAATCCCAACGATGAGGACGAGACCGAAAGGGCCATTTTACAGGCCCTGGAAATGTCGCGGGAGGAGCAGGGCAAACGCATGCTCTCGATGCAAAAGCGCCTGAAGCGCTACGATGTGTTCAAATGGGCCAAGGACTTTGTAGGAGCCTTGCAAAGGGTGAATCGCTTGCAACAGGACTTTTTGGCTAAGAAAATCACCGATAAGATTGCGCTTGAGTTGGTGGCGCGTTATAAGAAAGCAAAGAAACGGGCCATCTTTTTGGATTACGACGGTACCCTTAAGGGCTTTAAGGACGATCCGCAGGAGGTGCAACCCGATGCCGAACTGGAGCACCTTATTGAGGAGTTGACCAGCATTGAGCAGAATGTGGTGACCATCATCAGTGGGCGTGATAAGGAAACGCTGGGGCGCTGGTTCGAGGGCAAACAGGTGAACCTGATATGTGAGCACGGGGTTTGGTTGAAGCGTTTGGGCGGCGACTGGGAGATGCTGGCCAATGCTTCCAATTCCTGGATGCCGATGATTAGGCCGGTGCTCGACAGTTATGTGGACCGTACGCCGGGTTCGTTTTTGGAGGAGAAGAATTATTCGCTGGTGTGGCATTTTAGAGGTGCTGAAGCTGAGCTGGGGGAGTTGCGTGCCAAGGAATTGCGCGATGAACTGACGGGTTTGGTGGCCAACCACAATCTGGAGATTATGGAGGGCAACAAGGTGGTGGAAGTGAAGACCGGAGGCATCAATAAGGGTGCTGCGGCCAACAACTTTCTGATGAATATGAATGCGGACTTTATTATGGCGATGGGGGACGACTGGACCGATGAGTTCTTGTTCCGTGAATTGCCTGAGACTGCCGTTACCATAAAGGTGGGCATTAAGCATACCAGTGCCGCCTACAAATTGGAGACCGTTGAAGCGGTGCGTAAGTTTCTGAAGCAATTGGCCTAGGCCTCTTGCTTTTTTATTTTAATGCTTAAAACAAATTTATGAGTAGTCAACAATTTCAGGTGCCACCGCAGGTGGAGGCCTTATTTAAAAATGCCCGGCAGATTGTCGTGGGCGCCCTGGTTCTGGTGCTGGTGTGGACCGGCTTTTTTCAGATTGGGGCCGAAGAAGTGGGCATCATTACCCGCTTTGGCAAATACACCCGGGAGGTTAATTCCGGACTCAATTTTAAAATTCCGTTGATTGAGGGGGTTGTCAAGGTCCCTGTAGAGCGCCAGCAAAAGCAGGAGTTTGGATTTAGAACAGTGGAGTCCAACGTGCGCTCGGACTACACCAAGCGGGGAACGGCTGATGAGTCGCTGATGCTTACAGGGGATTTGAATCTGGCCGATGTGGAATGGGTGGTGCAGTACCGCATCAGCAATGCTTACCAGTATCTTTTTAAAGTAAGGCATCCCGAGACCACCCTGCGCGATTTGTCGGAGTCTTCGATGCGTCAGGTGGTGGGCGATCGTACGGTAAATGAAGTGCTGACGGTGGGACGTACCGAAGTGGCCCTGGCTGTGAAGGATTTGATTCAAAATCTGAGCGACGAGTACGAGTTGGGTATTCGCATAGAGCAGGTGGTGCTGCAGGATGTGAATCCCCCCGATCCGGTAAAGAGTGCTTTTAACGCCGTGAACGAGGCGCAACAAGAGAAGGAAACGCTGATCAATCAGGCCAAGAGCGAATACAATCGGGTGATTCCCCATGCACGTGGACAGGCACGTGAGACCATCCAAAAGGCGGAAGGTTATGCCACCGCGCGCGTGAACAACGCCCAGGGTGAGGCGACGCGTTTCGAGCTTTTGTACCAGGAGTACGTGAAGGCGCCGGAGGTAACCCGCCGTCGTTTGTACATGGAAACGATGCAGCGGGTATTGCCCGAACTGGGCAACAAAATCATCACCGATCAGGAGGGCAATAATGTGTTGCCTCTGTTGCAAATGCCTTTGAGTCCGGCCAACAAGCAGTAGTCACCACCCAAAAAATGTAAAAGATGAAGAAAGCGATATTATTGATACCCGTACTGGCCGTGCTGCTGATTGTTTTGTTCAGCAGTGTGTACATCGTAAATGAAACCCAGCAGGTGGTTATTACCCAGTTTGGCCGGCCCGTGGGGGAGGCTGTTACCACCCCCGGTCTGAATTTTAAAGTTCCCTTTATTCAGAAGGTAAATTATTTTGACAAGCGTTATTTGGAGTGGGATGGCGATGCCAACCAGATTCCGACCCGCGATAAGAAGTTTATTTTTGTGGATTCTTATGCCCGTTGGCAAATTACCGATCCCTTGAAGTTTTTCATTCGTCTCACGAATGAAAGGGGAGCGATGTCGCGCATTGCGGACATTCTGGATGGAGAAACGCGTGACCATGTTGCCAGTCACAATCTCGAAGAGGTGGTGCGTACCAGCAATCGTACGCCGGTAGCTACCGATATTATTTCTGAAATGCTGTCCGACTCGCTGGTGCATATTGAGGTGGGACGTGAACGTATTCAGCACATGATCAGAGAATCGGCCAATCGTCAGGCCGCCGACCTGGGTATAGCCATTTTGGATTTCAAGATCAAACGCATCAACTATGTGCCGGAAGTGCGCGAGCAGGTTTATAACCGCATGCGCAGTGAGCGCATGCGTATTGCCGAGGAATTTCGTTCTGAGGGGCAGGGAGAGGCTTCTTCCATTAATGGAGAAAAGGAGCGCGATCTGCAGGTGATTCAATCCACCGCCTTTAAAGAGGCGGAGGAAATTATGGGTAAGGCCGATGCCGAGGCGGCATCCATTTATGCCAGGGTGTACGACCGCTCTGCCTCTTCTCGTGATTTGTATGCTTTTATGAAGGCTATGGAAACATTTGAGAAGACCTTTGACGGGGAGACTCAGGTTATTTTATCGACCAAGAGTGAACTCTATAAGTATTTGAAAGATATGCGCTGATTTTTTCGGCGGGCCAACAGCTGCCTTAGGGCACTTGTTGGCTTTTTTTTGTAATTGATTACAGTTTGACAGCGTGTCGGATTTTACGCTGACGCTTTGTTCGAAATATTCCAACAAAAACTATTAATTTGTAATAAAAAATTGGTTTATTTGAACTTGTTTTAAACTTTAAATCCGACACCATTATGCAAATTGTGGGACTTCCAAAGGCTTTTTTGCGGAAAGAGGCACTTGAGTACATCGACCTGTACCGGTCGCTGGGCGAAAGGGCCGAAGTTTTTTTGCCGAATTACGTTTTCGACAACCTTCAGGCGTTTGTGCGACTTTGTTACGAGGAGCCTATAGATCCTGCCCGTCAGCAGGCCGAAATTCAGAAATACCTCTTGAAATTTCAGGAAGAACTTCCGGGTTATTCCGATGTGGCCTTGATGCTTTACCCACACGAGGATTCCAAGGCCTTTTTATACACTTCACTTAAACAGAAATTCAATCAAAAGCTGGGTTACTTTGCCGATAACGATGTGGTGGGCAAGGAAAAGAAGGCCTGGATTGAAAACATACTTGCCGGGCACGATTTGTCGGTAGGCACTCCGCCGGTTACCGAGGCGACCATTGATTATCTGGCCAAGGTTATAATAGGTAATCCTGCCCGGGAATTGCGGCGCTTTAGGGATGTAATAGGCGTGATTGGCGATATTGATGAGGCCCACTGGAATTACCTGATGGATACCCTCGATCAAATGATCAACCAGAGCACCCATTACACCACCAAGGCCGAGAAAAGCAACTTTTTGCACCGGACCGAGTGGGCGGTCAACTTTAAGGGGCTCAACGGCTTTATCCGCACTGTGGTGTCGGGCAATTCGGATATGGCGGTGGAGTTGCTGCGCGGAGAGGTGCTCGGCAGGGATTGCGTAAAGGTGGTGGAGAATGTGAAGGGCGACGAACTGTTTGCCCAAATGCAAGCAGATACCTCCAGTGTTTTTGTGGTGAAGGTGAAGCACATGCGTAAGAATATGTTTTCGGGCTCGCGCTGGTTTCCTTACATCTCCCGCATTGTGGTTATTGACGATTCGCCCGAATCGGTGGCATCCAACACTTCGCTGGTTTTTAGTTTTCACAACGGCATCATCAATACCCTCAACAAGGTGCACACCAAAAAGCTGGGTGCACCCGCCAATACCCAGTTGAACCTGCGTTTGATTCTGGAGAATGTGAACCGCTCCAATTTGGTTGAATTTAAGGATTTGGTCGACGCTAAGATTGAGGAGTACAATCAGGAGTTGCAGGACCTGAAGCAGGAGCAGCTGGGCGACGCTTCGGACCTGGTGAAAAGCATCAATCTGTATAAGTTCGACGGCTTTACCCGCCAGATATTGGTAGACCGCTACTCTCTGGCTCGCCTGCGGGATTTCATCCAGTTTATTCAGAATACGGTTGACGATAAAAAGCGAAAGGCGCAAAACACTGCGCTGATAGCAGATTTTGAGGCCAAAATCCGCAAGTACTTCTACAGCAATACTCCGGCGGTCCGCATAGCCACCATCCTGGAAGGGGGAGGGCGCAATCAAATCCGTACCTATGGCGATTACCTGCTGCAAAGAGAAATTAAGGCGCTGGATCCCGCTGCCGTTAAGCGCTGCAGAGTGATTCTCGATTTTATTCCCGACAATTATAAACGTACGCTGCACAACCACTTTCACAAGAACTTCGGCATCAATCTGTTTTTGGAGCGTTATCAAAAGTACATCACCAAGGTCGATAATGAGGCCGACAACAAGGGACGCTTTCGCAATGTGTTGATCGACCTGGGAGTGTATAAGGATTATGAGCACAAGTCGGAGGAGGAGCAAAAGATCATCCGTGGTTTCATCAGCGATTTGGGGAACCTCGACAAGACCTCCATCGCCGACGATGTGCAGATGATTATTCGCGACATCCTGTTTAATAAGGATGCCCAACCCAAGCCCTACATCGTGTACAATAAGGTCTTGGCCTGGGAGTACACCGATTTGTTTTCGGAGGAGCGTTTCAACATCAACCCCTTCGACATAGAAATTGAGAATCTCGACGATCAGCGCATCGATTACGAGCGCATTCATCGCAAGCTGGCCCGCATTAAAAATACCCTGCAGCTTTTCGACAGCAGCGGCAACTTGTGGGATCGTTTTTGCGAGAACCTTACCATCATCATCAACGATCCCTCGAATCCTACGGGCTACTCCGATTTCAACCGCGAGAACCTGATTGAATTCCTGAAGTTTGTGAACAACAGCCGGATAACCCTGCTGTTGGATGAGGCCTATACCGACAGTGTAAAAATTGACGACGAGCTGCTGCCCAAGTGGCGATCCATCTCGCGTTACGTATTCAACAACGAGAACCTCCTGTCCAAGATTCGGGTAGTATCGTCTTTGTCCACCACCAAGAACTTGGCCGGCTCGGGCGATCGGCTCGGGGCCATAGTGGCCACACCGGCTATGAATGCTGTGGTGGAGTACGCCGATGCCCGCAATACTGCGGTACGCGGCAACAGCACCTCCCTCTACTTTTTGAACGAGGTGTTGGGCGTGGCCATTCGGGCCAAAGCCATTAAGGATAAGTTGGAGGTGGAATTGCCCAAGAATGCCAGTCGCAGTAAAATTCAGCGGGTGATCGAAAACTTTTTGGTGGAACAAACCAAAGCCATGCCGGGAGGTAAGACCGGTGCCGAGACCCCGGTAAGTATGTTTGAGGGCAGTCCCCTCCACCTCTTCCTGCTCGAAGAGCTGGTGAGTCTGTCCAAACTCGACATTCTGAATTTGCCCGATGACTTTAAGTACCGCGAGGTGCCCTTCTTCGTTTATTATTTTGAGCAACTGGTGAAGGGCCTGAACACCTTTAGGGTAAACAAGAACTTCCGTACCGAATCGAACCGACGACTTTCTATGGCCAAAAGGGTGGCTGCAGAAGTGCTGGAGGCTACAGAGACGACCGATGTGGACGTTATTGAGTCGGACGGCTCCTACCTTTTCAACCTGCTTTTCCATGATTTTGGCTCCTACAACGATCTGGAAATTTTCTGCAAGGCCCTGGGCGAGCAGCGCGGACTTTGCGCCTTGCCCTACAAAACCGGCGTAGTTCGTTTTTCTCTGGGGGGCTATCTCGACGGCAGCGCCCGCAGTTACGAGATTTTTGAGAAGGAGATCCGCACGGCACTGACCCTCTTTTTGGGGTATTGGAAGCAATTCCGGACCGTGGTACGCTCGGCCGGAAATGGGGGCGACAGCGAGGTCTTGATCAAAGAGGTTTTTCCGGCGCTCAGGCAGAATGCCTGGATGGATGCCGTGCTGGAGGATTTTAAAGCCATTCGGGATTTGAAGAAGCAGTCGAACAAATCCTTAAAGATCAACGACAACAGGTCGCTCTACCACGCTTCGCCCCAGCTCAGCGGGGTAGCCATTACCACCATTGGCGATTCCAACAATTCGGTCATTGAGTTTCAGGGCGATGTGGGCAACTGCAGGGATGTGGAAGAGTTCATTCGCAGCACCGCCTTTACCAAAATTTACGAAAATCTGCTGCCGCAGATTTACCGCAAAATTCCTCAGATTAAAAACCTTAATTTCAACATTGTGGCTTCGCGTTTCAGTAAGGCCACCATATTGAAGTACATTCATAACAAGAAGACTTTCCATCCGAACAATTACGTGCTCGACGATCCGGAAGAGCACAACATCATGCGCGAAATCCTCATCGAAATGGAGCGCATTCTGTTTTCCGATGCCAAGATGAAGATTCTAACCCTCGAAGCCAGTGGCGACTCGCATCGCGATGTGGCGCGTTTGGAAGGGGTGAATGTCATTCTGAAAAAGCACATTCAGGAAATTCTGCTGCACTTTAACCTGCCCTTTGAGCAGCCTACCATTGAGCCCAATCGCAAGGAGATTATTGAGACCGCCTGTGCCCATTATGAGGAGGTAACCGGCTTGAAGGTGGACGGACTGGATCTGGAGAAATACCTGAATCAGTTTTTGGAAGGCCTGCGTCACCATCCCGATTTCAGTCGCCTTGGTTTGTCGTCGCGCGGCTTTGGTTTCATCGTCAACGTGGTGAAGCAAAGGGTGCTCGACAGCAGTCTCTCTACCCCCGAACGCATACTCAACGTCTTTTTGTTGCGCAACGACGACTCCTTTTACAAGCAGGTCATCGAAAAGTTGTCGTTTTTGCAGGAGCGTATAGCGGCGACCGACGATGCCGATTTGAAAATCATTACGGAGAATTTGTTGACCGACATTCTGCCGAGGGAGGTGGACGACATCATGAATTACATCTTCCGCAAGAAGGACATCAAAGTAGGGGAACAGCTCCTGGATGACGTTACGCATCGGGTGGTGAGCTTTATTGTGCACATACAAAACCTGACCAAGGGGACCGACTATTACTACCGTTATTTGCACACCCTCATTCGGGTGGTGGATACGCAGTTCCGCAGGCAGAACAGCAATAAGAATGAGATGATTCAGCACGGAATTACCCTGTACCGTAATTTCGATATGAAGAATAAGACGCTGAAGGATTACAACAGTGGCGCCTTGTCGTGGATCAACGATTTGATGATGAAGTGCGGGGTAATTTCGGTAGAGCAGCCGGTACAGTTGCACACGCGAATTGCTACGGATGCCAAGAAACGGGAGTTTCCCTTTTATAGGGTCGATCGCGATGAAAACGAGCCGATGTACCTGCTGGACATGAACCGCGGGGCTTCTAAGAACGATTACATCAAGACTTTAAGCATTAAGCCTTCGTCGAAGTTCTTTGAACGGCGCCTGGCCCGCTTTGTGGCCAATCTGGACCCGGACGATTACCGTTGCAAAATTATGCAGCACGGGGTGGTAAAGCAGTTGATTGTCTTCCAAAAAGGTTACATCAAGTACCTGACCGACTTCTTCCGTTTGGTGCAATACAACGATGTGAGTCTGAAAGACGCCCAAAACTTTGTGCCCGATGTCTTCCTTCTTTTGGGCGCACCCGAAAAGGTGATTTCCTTCCCCCAGGTGGGATTCTTCGATTTGAAGGGGCCCAACGGCAGCATCAAGAGCATCGTTACGCCCTTGCGTAAGGAGGGCGACTACTTTGGAAATGTGAAGAAGCCCTGGCTGACCATGCTCAATGAGAAGGTGAAGGAGATGGGTGGCGTGCCTAAGCACGGCTCGCTTTTTTCCATCGAAATGGAGGATGGTTCCATCTTCACCATAGAGGTGGATGGCGACAGCGGGGCCGGTAAATCTGAAATGATTGCGGCGCTGGTGTTGCGTTGGTTGCGCAGGGACTTGCCGGGTGTGCGTTCGGTGAAACTGATTGCGGGCGATATGTTCCATGTGTTCCGCGATAAGGAGGGCAATATTTATGGCTTTGGTACCGAGGAGGGCGACTTCTCGCGGGTGACCGACTTTGATCCGGATTTTATTAAGTACTATAAGTATTTGTTCGAGACGAGCGCCGACAGTAATGTGGACGATCTGAACTCGCGCAGTACCATTACGGGCTTCTGTGAGATTCATTTGCCTTATAAGATCGATATTATGCTGACCGCCAGCAATTACTCGAAGGAGGAGGGCGGCATTACCCGGGTGAATAATCCGGAGAATTATTTGTTGTACATCGACTCGCACGGCGAGCGGATGGAGAAGGCCACCAGTCAGGATGGCCCCAACTTCCAGCGTTCGCTGAGTCGCGTTACCGGCGATAAAAACATTGTGGAGGTGCTGGCGCAGCACGGCAATTATCTGGACGATTTGCTCGACTGGGATTTTGTGCCGTCTGAGAAGAAGTTCTACCTGTGCTCCTCGTACAAGATGATGGACAAAATTGATATCGAGAAGGTGGTGAATCAGATCTTCTGTGGCAAGCGCTTCAGTCACAAAGGACAGGTGTTTGCCATTGATTCGGTGCAGTTCGATTTGGTAAAGAACCGCTTTGTGGCCGAGGCCGAGGCCGGGGAGGAGCGCATTGTCCTGCCCTTGTCGCGCGACATCTTTATACAGATGTTTGATGGTTTGGCCAGTACCCCGGGCGGCCAGCCCTTCATTGCCCAGGAGGGCGAAATTGAGAACCGCTACCTGATGGTGGAAGTCTTGAAGGGTGGTGTGGACGGCCTGGGTGCCGGCAAGAAAATCCAGTGCGGCATCATGTCCACCGAAATCGGCAAGAAGGGCAAGGAGTTGTCCGGTCCCCCCAAGGCCGCTGTTGGTCTCATCAATATGATTCAGGAGATGCGTGCGGGCAACGGAGAAATCAATGCGGCCCGCAATGAGGTGAATGCCATTGTGCGTGAAAAGTATGCGCATGTGTTCGACAAGGGCGGCAACAGTCGCGAAATTATGCGTTACAATTTCTACCTGTATCAGTTGGATAAAACGATGAAGGCGCAGTTTGTGCGTATGGACGATCCGGAGAAGGCCATCGATTTGAGCGGGGTCAACCGTTTTCAGCCGAAGCATCCTTCTGAGCCTTTCCATCCTTTGTTGGTGACGCCGAATTTGAACATTGAGCTGACCAGTTTTGGGGAGACTTACGAGGAGTTGATGAGTCTGCCCAACTACCCTGAGTTTGCTGAGGAGTTTTTGGTGGGGGCCGAGCGCTTGTATGTGGCGGAGGGCTACTCTGAGGAAACGAAGGTGAACAATATGATTACGCAGTTGCTGCTGATGGATGGTTACATTGAGTTTGACGACTTAACCAAGGGCCGGATTACGGAGCAGGTGAACCGGGAAACGATTGCGGCGGCGAAATCGGCGGTGTTGAAGGAGCTGGACCGGCGTGTGAAGGTGGCGGCGAAGAAAACGGAACCGAAGAAAGGGGAGGGGAAGAAGGGCAGTAAATAATT
>Ga0209075_1002208_pt1 | contig 17372 bp, 16 predicted proteins | sample Stecom2011_FD_187523 | JGI IMG/M metagenome (GOLD analysis project Ga0209075, IMG submission 187523) | Agricultural soil microbial communities from Utah to study Nitrogen management - Steer compost 2011 (SPAdes) (version 2) | ecosystem: Environmental > Terrestrial > Soil > Agricultural land...
TGGGAAGGTGTTAAGGTGCGTCGCATCCGGGTAGTTCATGGTTCAGACCTGGGATGGGCCTATTTTTATCTTAGGGAAGCGGATGGCAGTCTGTTGTACCTCGAACGTTACAATAAGGAGGATAAGCCAACAGCTACAGCAGCCTTTGAAGCCTATCCTCTGGCCAACGATGCGGAGGAAAGACTTTGGCCCGCGCAAATCAGATTGAAGAATTTGTCCAGCGGTGAACAGACCTTGTTGGTCATTCGCAAGGGCCTTTGGCCCATAAAAAGTTAGTATATGTGGTATTGGTCCGACACAGCAAGCATCTATTACCTGCTGCCACTCATAGGTTTGGTGGTGGGCTTGCTGGGCAGTCTGCTGGGTGGAGGCGGGGGCTTTGTTTTTTTGCCGCTGCTGACCCTTGTGGTGGGGGTGCCCGCACAAACAGCCGTGGTTACCTCATTGGTGGCTACCCTTCCTGTTTGCATAGCGGGTTCGGTGGCTCATTTTAGAAGAGGAAATATTGATTTTAAGGTGGGCGCTGTTTTTGCCCTTTCCGGCATTATAGGGGCCGTTGCCGGTGCGTTTTTGTCGCAGCGCCTCAGTCCCCTGCAACTTAAGACGGGTTTCGGCGCCTATGCGGTGTTTATGGCCTTGAAGTTGTTTTGGGATACCCGTAGGAAAAAGGAGGAAGTGCTTGCGGCATCGACGGCCCGACAGGGCTTTTTCCGCATTTTGTACGGCCTGGTGGCAGGAGGCATCAGCGGAACCTTTGGGACGAGCGGAACGGCACCCGTTATGGCGGGCTTGTTTTCCCTGCGCCTGGGCATGAAGGTGGTCATAGGGACTTCCCTGCTGGTGGTTTTGGTGAATACGGTCTTTGCCACCAGCGCTCATTTCTTATTGGGGCGTGTGGATCTTACGCTGGTGACATTTTTGACTGCCGGTTCGGCCCTGGGCGCAGTTGTGGGGCCCCGCTTGCTGGTTTATAGTGAGCGCTCAGAACACTCAGAGCCCATACTGCGCTATGGTTATGCCCTTGCTATGCTGGTACTGGGCCTACTGATGATTGTGAAATAAGAATATATGGAGATGATACAAACCATTTATTGGGTCATATTGGGCTATTTTGTTTTGGGGGGACTGGGTTTCTATCGGATTAACCGAGGGAAGCCGGTCGGGGAGGCGCGCCGGAGCTATACCAAGTTCGGGGTGTATTTTTTAATCATTCACCTGCTCTTCTTCAGTATGGTGATGGAGCCGTCCTGGTTCAGCTGGTTGGCCTTGCTTATCATCGTTGGCGGTGCGGTAGAGTTGCTGCGTGTCTTTGTACGGCAAGGGGCCCGTTCGCCGCGCTTCTTCGTTTTGTCCGTGTTGTTGTATGCTGCCTTATCTCTGGGCTTGTGGTGTTTCAGTCGGCTGGAGGGGGGACTGGTACTCTTTGCCTTTTTGGTGCTGTCTATTTTCGATAGCTTCAGTCAGATCAGCGGACAGCTTTTTGGGAAGCGCAAGCTGGCTCCGCGTGTGAGTCCCCAAAAAACGCTGGGTGGACTCCTTGGCGGTACGGTGGTGGCTCTTTTGAGTAGTTTGTGGCTGCGTCATTTGTTTGGAGCCGGTGTTCCCTTGGCCCTGCTGCTGAGTCTGGGTACCGTATTTTTTGCCTTTTGGGGTGATTTGGCTGCCTCCTGGTTTAAGAGGTGGTACGGGATAAAAGATTTTAGTGCGGTTTTACCCGGTCACGGAGGCTTGCTCGATCGCTTTGACAGTCTCCTTGCCGGAGGGGCCTTTGTGGCCTTGATGAAGCTGCTCGATGTTTTTTAAAGTGTTTGATGATGACAAATATAATTGTTCTTGCGTTTATTTATTTGATTGGAATTGGCCTGCTGCTTGTGTTTAATGAGTTGAATTACCGGCGGCTGAATCTTAAGGGGGAGCTTACGCGCAAGTTTGCTCACTTTGCAGCTACATTGGCTACGGTGCCTTTTCCTTATATTTTTGACAGCCACTGGTACGTGTTGGTCCTGGCTCTGCTTTTTGCCGGGGTATTGTGGTTGACTCAGCACATTAAATCGCTGAAATCGATCCACGATATTGAGCGGAAGTCCGTCGGCAGCTATTTGCTGCCTTTGGCCATTTACCTGTCCTTTTATTTGTCGGTGCAGCTGGAGTGGAAACTTTTGCATGTCTTGCCCATGCTTATTTTGGCGGTATCGGACCCGGCTGCTGCTTTGCTGGGATTGAATGTGCAAAAATTCAATGGGCGCATTAAAGTCTTCGGACATCGCCTGGAAAAGACCTGGTTGGGTTCGGCGGCTTTCTTTTCTTCCGCTTTTGTAATTTCCTTGATCGCCCTGTATTTTAACCGGGAGCTTTTTGATTTTAAAACTTTTTACGTGGCCGGGGCCGTAGCCCTGGCCACTACCCTCGCAGAGTTGATCAGTTGGCGGGGATCCGATAACCTAAGTATTCCTCTGGCAGCCATGCTTATGTTGTACTGGCTTATGTGATGCAGTCGGGGGACTGATTTGGGCGCTTCGGTGCATTTATTTTTCATCCAGGGATGCAGGCCCTTACCTTTGAGGAGCAAGGGGGCAGCCCTTAAATATATATCGAAAGAATGAGACATGTTGTTGTTAACGGAGCCAATGGTTATGTGGCTTCTCATTTTATAAGTGCCTTGCTGAAAAGGGGGCTTGTGGTGACCGCACTGGTGAGGGCAGGCCGACAGCAATCGGCTCTTGAGCGTGTTAGCGCTGCGCTGCTTGCAGCCAACGGGGATCTTTGCCTGCCAATGGACAAGCTGAGGGTAAAGGAGTACAGTCTTCACGAAAAGAATTTGGGATTAGACAGCCAGGAGGCTGCCCGTATTTTCTCGGGCAGGGTGGATTATTATCACTTTGCCGCCAGCTTAAAGTACGATGAAAAATCGTGGAAGGAAATTTATGCCGCCAATGTGGAGGGCCTGGAAAATTCCTTGAAGACTTTCACTGCTCATGCAGGCAGTGAGGGACGCTTTTTTTATGTAGGCACGGCCTACAGCTGCGGGCATCATCAGGGTCTTTTTAGAGAAAGCTTTTACCCCGATGCTGGGATCTCGGCCTTTCGTAATTACTACGAACTGTCTAAACGGATGGGTGAAAATCTGGTCAGGACTTTCATCGAAGAACACGGCCTGGCAGCGCATGTGCTTCGGCTTTCGCAGGTGGTGGGCGACAGCAGCAATGGCCAGGTAGCTACGGACTATGGTGTTTTTGATTTTACCCGACGCATGGCCCGTTTGGCCCGTAGGTATCCGCAGCGAAAAGTGCGGGTAAAAATTGATCCGAATGGCAGCCAAAACCTCATTCCGGTGAATCAGGTGGTGGCGCATTTGCTGCGTAGCACTGAAACAGACGAATTGCCCGTTGTGATGCATATTGTTGCCCGCGAGGGTGTAAGTAACTCCTATATTTTGAGGCAGTTAAACGAGTTGCTGCCGATTGATCTTCAGGCGGAGCCCCAGTTGAAGCAACAGGATATGGATGCAGTAGAGCGCCTGGTGGCGGTAGGCATGTCCTTCACCGGTGAGTACAGTCGACTTAACTTGCATTTTGATACCGGGCAGCGCGATCGGGTCATGGGCGCTGAGGCAGGAGTGGTGACGCCCGACGATGTGGGCCGCATGCTGCGCACATTTGTAGCGGCGGGTAATTATGCTGAAGTAGGTAGTGTCTAAATAAAATAATAATTAGCAGAACATGAAGCAAATCCTTTACAAGGGAGAAAATATTTTAAACCTTCCTAATATCTTGAGTTTGTACCGGGTACTGGTGTTTCCGGTGATTTTTTACATGGCCCTGAGCGGCAATGAAAGCTGGTTCGTGATCTTGTTGTGCATCAGTCTGGTGAGCGATATTCTCGACGGAAATCTGGCGCGACTTCTGAAGGTGCAGACCAACTTTGGTGCCGCCCTCGATAATCTGGGCGACATGCTCACTTACGCCATGGCCTTATTGGGCTTGTTTTTGTTTAAGTGGACCGACATTGCTCCGCATGCCTGGATACTGTGGGTGTTTTTGGGTGTTTTTGTAGCCAGTTACCTGGTTTCATTTGCACGTTTTGGCAAGATTCCTGGTCTCCACTTGTATTCTGCGGTAAGTGCCGGTTATCTGCAGGGCATTTTCTTTTTTGTGCTTTTTGTCTTTGATTTTTACCCCTGGATGTATTACCTGGCAGTGGGCTGGGGCGCCTTAGCCTACATCGAAAAGATACTGGTCCTCTTGAAACTGGACGACATTCGTATTGGTGTTAAGGGGCTCTATTGGTTGATGAAAGAAAAGTCTTAAGTCCTTGCGAAGAATGGGGATGCAAATGCTTGGTAGATGGGTGTTGGTATTGGGCCTTGGACTTTGGTCTCTGGCAGGTCAGGCACAGACGGTTCAATACCTGGAGGGATGTGTGGTTGATGCCGGCAGCGGGGAGCCGGTTCCTTTTGCCAATGTCTGGGTGGTGGGCACCCAGCAGGGAATGATGGCCGACGAGAACGGCTGTTTCCGTCTTCCGGCCGCGCCCGGTGCGCGACTGGGGGTATCTTCCCTGGGTTATTTGCCTAAAGAATTGGCAAGTCCCTCGGGTTCCGGTAGCATAACCATCGCTCTGGAGTCGGAAACGACGCAGCTTGATGAGGTGGTGGTGAAACCTGAAGTGCCCATTGCACGCAGGATATTCAATAATATTCAGGAACACAAACGCAGCAATCGTCGCCATATTCAAGGACTTCGGGATTACCAGCGCCTGATAAGCACTTCGGTGTTTTTGGCCGTGGATACTGCTTCGGGCTTGCAGCGTTTGAGCCACGACTTGAACGATATAACCATTGCCTCCGGAGAGGAGCGGGTACGCTTTTCTCCGGTTTATTTGCTCGAGGAGGCCGAGCGGGTGACGCCCGCCGGCCACGAAACGCTCATGCGACGAAAGGAAAGCATTTTCCCGCGTATTGACCCGGCCATTGAGGGCTACGTATTGCAGAATGTGGTCATCGAGTTGGATTTTTATCAGGAGCAGTTGCCCTTGTTCGAAAGGGGCTACATTTCTCCCATCGCCTCCTCCGCCCCCCTGTACTACGATTATTATTTCAACGACAGTACCCAGGTGGGCGACAGCTGGCATTATCATCTGTCCTTTGTGCCCAAGAATCGTTTTCATCCTTTATTTACCGGTAATTTTTGGGTGGAAGGCGATACCTGGGCCCTTACCAGTGTGGATGCCTACATCAGCAGGGACGTCAACCTGAACTTTGTCAACGGTTTTAGTGTGGCTACGCATTACGCCCGGCGACCGGAGGGCTTTTGGTTTCCGGAAACCCAGAATGTGCGTATGAACATGTCGCTGACTGCCAATACAGACTCATCGGGCGTTTATGGGGCCCAAAGGGTGGACCAGTTGGCCAGTGGCAATTGGTTGGTAAGTAAGACCTTGCAGTATGCTGCCTCGGAGCGACTGGCAGATCTGAAACCGGAGTTGTGGAAGGAGGCGCCGGAGTTTGGTTTGCCTGCGATTGAGGAGGAAGCCTATCTGAAAGTCGACCGCATCAGGGACATTCGTGTGGTTAGGGCGGTGGATGCTGTGGGTGGAATGGCTTTGACGGGTTATCTTAATCTGGGTAAGGTCGATTTGGGACCTGTTTTCGATATCTACACCTCTAATTTGGTTGAGGGACATCGTTTTGGTCTGCCCTTGCGAACCAGTGAAAAGCTGTGGCCCCATTTTTCGCTGGGGGGCTTTGTGGCTTATGGCACCCGGAGTGAGCAAGTCAAGTATGGCGGAAACCTGGTTTGGCAACCCGGCGAGAGCGATCGCTTTATACTCAGGGCCGGCTTTTCTGATGATTATGTGTTGCTGGCGCAGGACAAATACCTGCGTTTCATTAAAAATAATCCCAACGACAGGGGGACCAGCAATTTCATTGGGCTGTTTACTGCCAGAGAGAAGAATCCTAATTTAAAGGAGGTGCAAACGGCAGAGTTGCGGCTCGAGTACAATAGCGACAAGGACTTTCATTTGGCGCTCAGTCCCTACCTGATCCAAAGCGGCGCCACGCCTTATGTGTCCTTTCTAAGAGAAGGCCGGGCGCATTCCTCTTACCGGATGGGGGGTGCGGTACTGAGCGGCCGTTATGCCTTTGGTCAGCACTACGAGAAATATTATTTCGACCGGATTTACTATGTGAGCACCCAGCCTGTGCTGAGTCTCAGTCTGGATGTAGGTCAAAGTCTGCTGGCCGATGGGGAACGACCGGGCTGGTATGCCCAGTTGCATGCTTCGGCACGTGGCCGCATTAATATGGGGCCTGTGTTTATGAATTATATCTTGTACGGCGGTTACCTGCACGGGGCTGCGCCTTATGAGCTTCTGGACCAGCCTGTTGGTTCTACCTCGCTGGGCTATTCTAAAGACCGTTATAATTTGCTGCATCATGCTTCTTTTGCCCACAATGCTTACGCCAACCTGCACATGCACCTGAACGGAGGCGGAGTGCTTTTGAACCGTCTGCCTTTACTCCGGCAGTTGAAGTTGCGTGAAATTGTTTCGCTGAAGGGACACTATGGCACCCGTACCCCGGGCTACAAAGGCGTGTTTGATTTGCCGGAGCAATACCAAAATGATTTTTCAGCACCTTATGTCGAGTTGGGGTGGGGACTGACCAATATTTTTAAGGTGTTGCGGGTAGAGTATGTGCACCAGCTGGGCGGTACTTATCGGCATACGGATTTTAGCGACCGACATGGGATAAGGTTTCGGGCTGAAATGAGTTTCTAAAAGAAAGCTGTACTTTTGCCGTTCTGGTAGATGATGTATGGCCCCACAATTTTTCTTTTTTAATCCCACCTGTGAAATGGCCGTGGCCAACGGACAGGTTTCGTACCAGCCGCCGGCCCATTTGCGTGTTTTTGAGCGGGAGCTGGCACTGCTGCCGTTGTGGCTGGCGGGGGAGGACGATTGGCTGTGGCATCCCGGGCTGGTGGACGAGGCCTATGCGGCTTATCTGAGGCAGGTGGGTGCCCCAAAAGTGCAGTGGGCTACAGAACACAAACTCCCCAAAGACACCTTCGTTGCCGCACGGCCCTGGGGTTGGAGTCCAGCTGCCATTCGCTGGTTGCGAGCTCTGGGACTGGAGCCGGCGCCCCATCCTTTGCTTCCGTGGCAGTCGGACCACCGCGACTTGCTGAGTCGCTATACCGGCAGGGAGTTGGCTTTGCGAATGAAGGGGCTGATAAAAGGAACTGTGCTTTTGGCCATTCCTGAGGTGCCCCTTGTTTTGCAGCGGCCCGAAGAGCTGGAAGTCCTCGAAGCCACAATGACGCAGCCCTGGTTGTTGAAGGCCCCCTGGAGTGCTTCCGGCAGGGGCTTGTTCAAGATTCGTTCGCGCTCCGAAGGCACAGCCCGTAACCCCTGGGTTTTGGGTAAGCTGCGCCAGCAGGGCGCGCTGCTGGCCGAACCCTTCCTCGACAAGGTGCAGGATTTGTCCTTTCATTTTGTGTTGGATGCCCAGGGGGTGCATTTTAGCGGCACCACGTTTTTTGAGACGGATAAGGACGGGCAGTTTTTGGGTTGTTATACGGGGCAGCGGCCTTCTGAAAAGTGGGGTGCTTTTCCGATGGAGGAGGCGCTGTTTGCTGCTGCAGGACTATTGCAGGAGGCTTTGAGCGGGATGGATTTGCACCTGCACTACCACGGTTTTGCCGGGGTGGATGCGCTGCTGTTTAGGGACGAGGCGGGGGCTTTGCGTTTGCATCCTTGCATTGAGTTGAATTTGCGCAGCACCATGGGGCGACTGAATCTGGCTTTGGAGCAGCGGCTGCACCCTCAAAGCAGTGGGTTTTGGCGCATTGAAAGGAGGGAGGCGCAGGAGGCTGAGCAGGAATGGGCCTTGAATCCACCCCTGCTGAAGGAGGGACACTGGTTCGGTGGGACTTTCCCCTTGACGCCGGCACCGGTGGGTGCCGGTTTTCAGGCGGTACTCAGGCTTGAGTTCAAGGGGTAGAGGCTGAAAAAGAAGCCCTGAGATAAAGCAGACTAAGAACTGCTTTGAGCGTTTAAACTTCTCAATCTTTGGGCTGTTCCGGCACCGGCAGCAGGCCCTCATCCAGCATCTTGCGGGTGAACTTATAGCCCGTTTCTATAATGGCATCGGCCTTGTCAAAATCCCAGAAGGAGAAGTCGACCATGGCCGGAGGGTCAATCAGGTAGTCGCACATATCCATGGCGGGTCGTACGTTTTCGCCGATGCTCAGACTAAAGGTGCGTTCGGCCACTTCGGTGATGCCGTTAAATTTTTTCACCTCGCCAATGTAGTTGACGTGCACCCCAATGAGGGTCTTGCACAGCTTGCGAATGGCGTCGGCCGGTAAGTTGTCGTACAGCCCTCCGTCGATGTAAGTCGTCCCCTTAATAACCTGGGGGGCAAAGATGATGGGCACGGCACAGGAGGCCAGTACGTAGTCGAAGAGGGGACCTTCGCTGATGATTTCTTTTTGGCCCTTGTTGATGTTCGAAACAGCCAGACAGAAAGGCTTTTTGAGTACAGAGAAGTCGTCCTTCTCGATGTGCTTTTCGAGCAGCTTCCGCAGCTCGGTGACCTGGAAAAGGCCGTTCTTGCCCCAGGCCGGACGTACCATTTTCAGCACCGGCTCTTTGTTGACAATCTCTTTGATCTCATCGGGCTTTAGTCCCGCAGCATACAGCACGCCCACCAGGGAGCCCATGCTGGTGCCCGACACCACTTCGGGGTGAATGCCGGCTTCTTCCAGGGCCTTAAGTACCCCAATGTGGGCAAAGCCTCTGGCGCTGCCCCCACTCAGGGCTATGCCTAAGCCCTTGGGTTCCGGTTGATTGTCCTTGCTCTTGGCAAACCAGTCGAATATTCCCATGTCCGCAATATTTTGGTCTAAAATAATAAAAAAAGGAACACCCGGGGATGTTCCTTTTTTTCTCACATTTGTTGTTCTAAAAAACGTTTACTGCGATGATTTGTACAACAGCAACGCGGTGTAGGTATTGATGCCGCCGCTTGAATGGGCCGCATATTCCACATCGAGTATTTGCTCGGGCGTGATTTTGTTTTCCGAAAGGAAGGCATTCATCTGCTCGTCCAACGACATGTCGTAATCATCCAATCCAGTGTACTGGAAATGCTTGGTTAAAACTCTCTCCATTATGAATCCTTTTATTATTGTTGTTGAATAATCCCAATGCCTAACCTATACGCACCGCGACCTAAATAGATACACAATAAAGTAAGTATTTGCCCGATAAAATCAGACCAGCAAGTCAATCAGGTGTTTCCAGAATTTCTCTACCGAGGGGATGTGCAAACGCTCATCGGGCGAGTGGGCTCCCTTGATGGTGGGCCCGATGGAAATCATATCGAGACCCGGATATTTTTTCAGGAAAAGGCCACATTCCAATCCCGCATGAATGGCCTTGACTTCAGGCTCTTGTTGAAAGAGCTTCCGGTAGGAGGCCACACTTTTTTTGAGCAAGGGAGAATCCGGGTTGGGCGCCCAACCCGGGTAGCCGTCGGAGTGCCTTACCCGGGCACCACCCAGGTCAAAGCAGGCTTTTACCACAGCAGCTAAGTGGTCGCGGGCACTTTCTATGGCGCTGCGTTGACTTGTCGATACCACCAGCTCTCCCTCCACCTCCTTAATCGAGGCCAGATTGGTCGAAGTCTCCACCAGTCCCGCCACCTGTTGACTCATGGCCATAACCCCGTGGGGCAGGGCCATCAGGGTGTTGACCAGCTTATGGTGAAAGTCGGCCCGGTACACCTGCGCGGGCAGGTCGGCCGACTCCAGTTCCAGTTTAAAATTCGGTTCGGTGACGGCAAATTCCTCTTCGAGGTCGGCCGTCATGCAATTGAGCAATACCCTTACCTGCTCCTTGTACTTGCGGGGAACCACCCCCAGGGCCCTTGCTTCACGCGCCAGGGCGTTGCGCAGGTTGCCTCCTTCTATGCTGGCGAGACGAAAATCGAAGTCGCGCGTTGCCTCCCAAAGGTAGCGGGTGAGCCACTTCACGGCATTGCCCAGCCCTTTGTGAATGTCGTCGCCCGAGTGGCCTCCGGTCAGTCCCCTTACCCGCACTTCAAAGGCAAAACTGCCCGCCGGCGTGGCTTCCCATTCGGGGATAAAGGTCCCCACCGTGTCTATCCCTCCGGCACAGCCAATAAAAATTTCCCCTTCGTCCTCCGAGTCCAGATTCAGCAGCGTTTTGCCCTCAAAGAAACCCGCTTCGAGTCCAAAAGCTCCGGTCAGCCCCGTTTCCTCGTCCACCGTAAACAAGCACTCCAGCGGCACGTGCGGCAAGGTTTTGTCGGCCAGCAAAGCCAGCTGGGCCGCCATGCCAATACCGTCGTCGGCCCCCAGGGTGGTGCCAGTAGCCTTCACCCAATCCCCTTCAATACGCGGAAGAATGGGGTCTTGCAGAAAGTCGTGCGCCACCTCACTGTTTTTCTCGCAAACCATATCGATGTGCGACTGCAGCACCACCGGCGGCCGGTCTTCCAGTCCCCCCGTTCCCGCCTTTTTTATCAGAATATTGCCAATGGCATCTTCCCTGACTTCGAGCCCCTGCTTTTGGGCAAAGTCGACCAGGTAGGCACGGATGCGTTCTTCTTTTTTGGAGGGGCGGGGTACCTGACAAATTTCGTGGAAGTACTGCCAAATGCCGGCCGGTTGTAAATCTTTAAAAGGATATTGCTGCATTACATATTGATTTCACGGTCGCGGAAGCCCAAAAGATAAAGGATGGCATCCAGACCAATGGTTGAAATGGCGTGTTTGGCCGAGGCTTTAACCTTAGGCTTGGCGTGGAAGGCAATACCCAGTCCCGCCAATCGCAACATGGGCAAATCGTTGGAGCCATCGCCCACGGCAATCACCTGCTCCAGATGAATGTCCTCTTTAAACGCAATAAGCTTCAGCAGCTCCGCCTTTTTTTGTCCGTCGATGATTTCCCCCACATGCTTACCGGTGAGTTTGCCGTCCTTGATTTCGAGCTCGTTGGCAAAGATGTAGTCGATGCCCAGTTTGCCCTTGAGGTAGTTGCCGAAATAGGTGAAGCCGCCCGACAGAATGGCGGTGCGGTAGCCGTATTTTTTGAGGGTTTTAAAGAGGCGCTCGGCCCCTTCGGTAAGCGGGAGACTGTCGGCCACTTCCTTCATCACACTTTCGTCGAGTCCCTTAAGCAGCGCCACGCGCTGCTTAAAACTTTCGTTGAAGTCGATTTCGCCACGCATAGCGGCCTCGGTAATGGCACTTACCTGCTCGTAAACACCCGCTTTTCGGGCCAGTTCGTCGATGACCTCAGCCTGAATGAGGGTTGAGTCCATATCAAAACACACCAAACGGCGGTTTCGGCGGTAGATGTTGTCTTCCTGAAACGCGATGTCCACGCCGGTTTCTCCCGAAATGTCGATGAAGGCCGTTTTCATGCTTTCAATATCGCGGGGGGTGCCGCGCACCCAAAACTCCACCACACTCTTGTTTTGTTTGCCATTGTTCAGGGGAACACGGCCGCTGAGGCGACTGATCAGATCGATGTTGAGTCCCTGCTCGGAAATGAGGCGGGTGACTTTAGAAAGCTGTTTGGCGGTGAGCTTGCGCGAGAGTAAGGTAACGATGAAACGCTCCTTACCCTGGTGATTCACCCATTCTTCGTATTTGTGCTCCGGAATGGGCGTGAACTTTATGTTGAGGCCCATTTCGTAGGCCTTAAAAAGCAGGTCTTTCAGGATGGGCGAGGATTCCGATTTTTCGGGCACCTCCAGGAGGATGCCCAGACCCAGGTCCTCATGGATAACGGCCTGACCAATGTCCAGGATGTTGACATTGTGTTCGGCCAGAATATTGGTCAGGGTAGCTGTAACGCCCGGTTTGTCCTCACCGGCAATGTTCAGCAGGATGATTTCTCGTTGTTTGGTCATGGTAGCAACGCTGCGACAGGTTGAATAATAAAATAATTGAGCACAAAGATAATACAACTGCTGTAGAGTGCCCGTTAATTTTTGGTAAAGCCCTGGTTTTTGCGGCCAAAATGTGCCGGAATCTTCAATTGGGGCAGCAGGGCAAAGCCCGGCAGGGTACAAAGCACCACCCAAATAAAGAAAAAGCGATAGCCCAGGAGGTCCTGCAGCCAGCCCGAAGCCATACCCGGCAGCATCATGCCCAGGGCCATGAGTCCCGTTCCAATGGCGTAGTGGGCGGTTTTGTAGGGCCCGTCGGCATAATGAATCAGAAACAGTACATAGGCCGTGAAACCAAAGCCATAACCCAGCTGTTCCAGCGCCACCAGCGCGGCCACCATGGGCATACTTTCGGGTTGCCACCAGGCCAGTACCACATAGGCCAGGTTGGGCAGATTCATGGCCAATGCCATGGGCCACAGCCAATAGCGCAGTCCTTTTCGGGTAATCAGCCATCCGCCCAGAATGCCTCCCAGCGTCAGCGCCACCACCCCAATGGTCCCGTAAAGCAAGCCCACCGTCTCGGTACTCAGCGCCAGTCCCCCCACCTCCCGGGCATCCAGCAAAAAGGGAGCGGCCAGCTTCACCAGCTGCGCTTCGCCCAGGCGATAGAGCAGCATAAAGGCCACGGCCACCTTCATGCCCGGTTTGGCAAAGAAGGAGCCCAGGGAGGCGCCAACGCCCCGCCACAACTCAGCACCAGTCTGCGCTTCGGTCGCCCCATCGTTTTGGGGCCGGGGCAGACTCCACCAATGCCACAGCGCAGCCAGCACGAGCAGCAGCGCCATGGCCACAAAGGTGATTTGCCAGGCCCGGGCGACGCCCATGCGCTGCTCCAGCCAACCGGCCAGCATCACCAGGAGCCCTTGGCCGGTCATCATGGCCAGGCGGTAAAAGGTGCTGCGTATGCCTACAAAAAAAGCCTGCTCGTCCTCCTTCAATCCCAACATATAAAAGCCGTCGGCAGCTATGTCGTGGGTGGCCGAACTGAAAGCCAGCAGCCAGAAGAAGGCCAGGGTGTAGCGCACAAAAGGGTCGACCGGAATACTCAGGGCCACCCCCGCCAGTCCGCCCCCCATCACCAGCTGCATCACCAGTATCCACCAACGCTTGGTGCGCAACAAATCGACGAAGGGACTCCAAGCAGGTTTGATGAACCAGGGCAGGTAGAGCCAGCTGGTGTAAAGCGCAATGTCGGTGTTGGAGAGGCCCAGGCGCTTGTACATGATTACCGATACCGTCATCACCATGACGTAGGGCAGTCCCTGTACAAAATACAAAGAGGGAATCCAGCGCCAACCGCTCCCTTGTTTCGTGTTTTCCATCAATACAGTTTTTTAAGGGCGGCCCCCCTGAAATAGTGCAACAATATTTGGGTGTGGTCTTTGCCGGCGGCTCCCATCACCGCAGCGCCTATCTGACAAAGGCCCACACCGTGGCCCCAGCCGGCCCCCCTCAGGCGAAAGGACTCCGGCGGCACCGCCCCGGCTGGTTGCGCTTCTACCACAAAGGCCGAGCTGTAAAGGTGGGAGGGAGAGAGGGCTTTGCGTATTTCCAGTTCCTTGCCCACCACGCAACGACCCTGCGTTCCGGTAATTTCCAGCTCGCTGATGCGCCCCGAGCCGCCTCTTTTTAGGGGGCGGAGACTTTGAATGGCGCCCAGTTCCAGACCGATTTTTTTCTTCAGCAGTCGCTGCAGCTCCTGCTGACTCAGCACCACCTCCCAGCGGAAGAAGTCCTGCGTTTCCTGGTCGTAGTCGTTCAATACCTGAGCCAGCACCTCCCGGTCGCTGGTCCGGCACCAGGCCTCCGGTTGTCCCAGTATCCAGGCCGCTGCCTGCTCCTCCTCACGTAAATTGGGCAAGTCGCCCTGCCCGCCGTCGCGCCAGCTGCCCAGGTAGGGGTGGGGTATGGGTTCCCAGACTTCCTCAAAACTTTCTGTAGTTCCGCCGCAGCACTTCGAGAAGCGGGCATCGCAAACCCGGTCGTTGTACAACAGGACCTGCCCACTGGTCTCCCGAACCGCCGCTTCAACCCGCGGCTCTGTCGCCCGTGTCAGGCCCTGGTAACGCTGGCAGTGGTCGTCGGCACACACATCAAACAGGGCATGGTCTTCCCGGTCGTACCACCTGATGTGCCGTTCCGGGTTGTTGTCCGGGTCTGCTGCCCCGGCGGCATTTCCTCCTTCGGCTGCTTTTTGCAATTGGGCCAGCAGCCAGCTGCGCGACATGATGGCATGGGCCTTCAGAAATTCGGCCGAGGCGGTGGCCTTCATCTCCGAAGAAATGACCGACACCAGATAGTCCTCCAGCTTCAGTACATTAATGGCTCTGAGTTGTCCCCCCTCTTCCACCAAACGAAGACTGCCCCGAAAACGCTGGTCCTCCTTCCGCTGCCAGTGAAAATCGATGCCGATGGTTATTTGGTGGACCTCCACCACTTCCTGGTCGTAGTTGACCGGTACCAGCGTCAGAGGCAGAGCGGTTTCACCGGTTTTCTGTCCCGCCCGATAACTGAGCAGTCCCCCCGCACCCTTGTGCTCCTTGTCCATGTGGAAGGTCACCCTGCCGCTGAGCAGCTCTTCGTTCAAACGATAGCTGCCGTGCAGCGTGACTTGTATCTCGGGTGCCCGCAGCAGTCCCACCGCTATTTCCGGTTCCTGGTTGTTCCACATCATAACTTACTAAAATAGGCGCTCAATTTTTCTTTAAATTCCTGCCACTGACCGGCAGGCAAGGTGCATTGACTGAGTACGTCGCGCAATTGCGGGGCATCCAGTTTGTCGTAATCTTCCACGCGGGCACAAATAAAGAGGCCGCCGAAATCTACGGAGGCGGGACTCAACAGCAGGCCTTCTTTTCCTTTGAGGGCGTATTGGCGGGGCCGGTGGGCCCCGCGCGGAAAGAGAAAGAGGCGCCAATGGCTGCCCTGGTGGCGCGCCAGCAGGTTGATGCGGGCTTCTTCCTTTTCTTCCTGTAGCTTTTGGAGCTGTTCTAAAATGCTTTGGAGTACCTGCTCCAGCCGCTCGCTGTCGTCGTCTTCCAACATCAGGTAATGGCGTTGCGTGCTGGCCGATGCCTGGATAAGCAAGGCTTCTTGTTCCCAAAGGGTTTCGCGCCTATGGTGCCGCCATTCTTCCTCCAGGGGCATAAGGTCGCTGCTTCCTGCCTGAAAGTGAAAGTGGTCGGGTGCCGAGGCCCCGCATTTTGCGCCGTTGTAAAAAACGGTAGTGCCCTTAAGGTGTTGGGCCAAGTGCAGCATATCGCCTATGCGCCCCGCCAAGCGCTGAGGCACATGGGCCTTGCTTACGATGGTCAGGTGCTGTGGAAAGATGGGGAAGGGATTCACCAGGATGTGGTAGTCGTTGCCAAAGGGCCAAATGAGCTGTTCGGGCGGGCGTTGTTCCGGACACAAAAAGCAGGCCCGCCGGGCAATGCTTGGGGCATCGGTGGCGGCGGCAGAGGAGCGGATGCGCTGTGGGTTCAGTTGGAGGACAAGGTTTTCGCCTTGTCCCAGGTCGATGCTTCGGGTCATGACTTCCTCCAGACCTTCGAAGCGCTTTCGGGCTTCGGGCCATTGGCTGAGTTGTTCCTGTAAAAAATGTTCGACCGAAAGGTAGTCCATTTGTCTATTTTTTGGCTGTGCGGGCATACAGTTCGAGGGTGCGCAGTCGGTCCTTATACGTATTGTGCGCATTGCTCTGCTGCACATTCAGGTCGGCATCGGTATTGCCTTCCCAGCGGCGACAAAGGTAGAGGGGCGTGTAGATGCGCCCGGTGTGCCAGGTGCGACTCAGTGCCAGGGCTACGGCATAGTCCTCGCCATAGCTTACGTTGGGAAAACCGATTTGACGCAGTATGGGGGTGAAAAAGGCGCGGGGTGCACCCAGTCCGTTGATGCGCAGGGCGTTGTTGGGACCGTTGTGGGGGGTCCATTCGCGGTGGTCGATGAGGCCCGGTGGCAGTTCCTCCAGCTGGAAGTCGACCATCTGGTAGCTGCCCACCAGCAGGGCGCAGCGCTCACGGTAAAAGGTGTCGACGATGGTTTGCAGCACCTGGTCGCTGTTGTACAGGTCGTCGCTGTCGAGCTGCACCACAAAGCGGCCACATTGCGGATGGTAAAGGGCCTCGTTCCAGCAGCCCCCAATGCCCAGCTGCTTGCTTTTAGGTTGCAGGTGCAGCAAATGAGGGTGTTGTTGCGTCAGTGCCTGCAGCCGTTCCGTTGTGCCATCGTCGGAGTGGTTGTCCACCACCAAAATGTTAAACGGAAAGTCGCACCGCTGGCGCGCTGCCGAAGCGACGGCTTCTTCTATGGTTTTAACGCGGTTGCGAACGGGAATAACGATGCTGGCGGTGACCGGAAACTCGCCTTCTTCGAGGGGGGCTTCTTTAAAAGGGGCCTGGAGCAGAGCGCCCAGCTCGCTCAAATGCCGGGTGCAGACGGCCTCCATCTCTATTTGCACCTCGCGGTTGCGCGGGTCCACATAGTCGAATTGCTGTTGTCCCGTTTTGCGCTTATCGTTGTCCCGACTGTAGCTGTATAGATATTCCGGCAGGCGAAGAATGCGTCCCCGGCGGGCCAGATGCAGGCGCACCGCGTACCAGGCTGCATAGTTATAGTCGTCCAGCTGGTCCACGGCAAGTTTAAAGGCCGCGGTCTGGACCAGTACCAGGGGACCAAAATCAAAATCGTCGCGGAGACTCCCATCCTGGTAGTCGATGTGGGGCCAGGCTTGCAGTTGGCCGTCCTTTTCGCGGTAGGCGTCGGCATAGACCAGCAGGGCGCCGGTGTTTTCTGCCGTTTGCAGGAGGCGCTCCCGGGCCCGGGGCAGCCATTCGATGTCGGCCTCCCTGAGCTGCAGCAACAGGTAGGGTGCCTTACAGCTTTGTGCAATACTTTTCAGGGCCGCAGTCGAGGGCTGCAGCAAAAGGTGCTTTTCTATTTTGTCCATATTTAGGCGCCGATGTATTTCAACAGTTCGTAAACCAGAAAGGCGGGCCACACCAGGGCCTTTAAAAAGCCGAGTACGCCTGCCCAGAAACTGGTGGCTCCGGAAATGAAGTAGATGGCTGCGCCAACGAGGCCCAATCCGTAAATGGCACCTGAAGTTCCGCTGTCTTTGCTCATGACCTTTGTGTTTGGTGAATTAATGCTTAATTTGTGTCGGCTTTGTGCCGCAACAAGGTGTAAATATAGCCAAGAGCCGGCGGAGTAACCAAAGATTTTTAAAAGAAGATGAAGCTGATTGCCGATAGTGGATCCAGTAAAACGGAGTGGTGTTTGTTTGCTGCCGATGGCGGGGTACCCGAAAATGCCTTAAGTGCAGGCATCAATCCTTTTTATCAAGAGCTGACCGACATAGAAAAAGTGTTGATGGAACTGCCCG
>Ga0209075_1002209_pt1 | contig 17371 bp, 8 predicted proteins | sample Stecom2011_FD_187523 | JGI IMG/M metagenome (GOLD analysis project Ga0209075, IMG submission 187523) | Agricultural soil microbial communities from Utah to study Nitrogen management - Steer compost 2011 (SPAdes) (version 2) | ecosystem: Environmental > Terrestrial > Soil > Agricultural land...
AAGAAGGTTTAAAACGAGGATTTACCCATGTAGAAAGCGGTCCCTTGGTTCGCTCGAGTTACCATGCAGAAAGACATGTTTAATTGGGATTAATGTTCTCTTTTTAACAATAACTTAGCCAAGGAGATAAGTGCTTCTTTGCTTTTCTTATTTTGTTTTATCTTATTGATTGATGTCAATGCCAAATCAAAGTGATGTTGCATTGCATTTTTTGTGAGTTGTGGAATATTCAATTGATTGTAAATCGCAACCATTTGATCGATTTTTTGTGTTTTTTGATCTTGAATTGCAACAATTCTTTCAATTTCTTTCTGTTGTTGAGGTGAAGCTTCTTCAATAGCACGTAACAATAAATATGTTTTCTTATTGTTTAAGATGTCGCCACCGATTTGTTTACCAAACATTTTTTCATCTGCATATACATCTAAATAGTCATCTTGAATTTGGAAGGCAATGCCTGTGTTTTTACCAAAATCATAGAGTAAATTAGCTTCTTCTTCATTCGCCCCAGCACTTAAGGCACCTAATTTTAAGCTTGCTGCCAACAGCACCGCTGTTTTCAGTTCAATCATTTTTAAGTATTCCGACAAGCTGGTATCTGATTTAACTTCAAAGTTCATGTCAAGTTGCTGTCCTTCACATACCTCAATAGCAGTTTGGTTAAATAGCTGAAGCATTTCTGATAGCTTTTCTCCTTTTTCTTTGGCAAGAAATTGATAGGCTTTTACCATCATCACATCTCCAGCTAAAATGGCGATATCTCTCCCCCATTTTTTATGCACTGTTTCTTTCCCTCTTCGCAAAGGCGCTTCATCCATAATGTCGTCGTGCACCAAAGTAAAGTTGTGAAACACTTCTATTGCCAAGGCAATGTGCATTGCTTCTTTGGCTGGCTTTCCAAATAATTCGGTAGCCATTAGTGCCAAAGTTGGACGAATGCGTTTTCCACCCATACTCAGGGTGTAATTAATAGGTTGATACAGCTCTTTTGGTTTGGCGTTTATTTTATTTTTAATAATCGCCTCATCAATTTGCTGCGCTAATTTTTCCCAAGGAGTTGGCATATTATTCGAGAATAAAGTCTGCTTTTGAAATGATTTTTGCTAAGCCTTCTTTTAATGGAATAGGCTCTCTTTCAAGTAGCTTTTCCATTTTTCTTGTATCAGGAAACCTTCTTTGCATATCTCCTTCTTTGAGCGGCGGAAGGTGCTTAATTTTAGAATTAGAGTTTGCAACTTCAACAACTGCTTCTGCTAATTCTAAAATAGAAACTTCTTTTGAAGAGCCTATGTTAACAACATCATTGATGAATAATTCTTTTTCAAAGGCATTAATGCAGGCAGAAATATTGTCGTTTACAAAACAAAATGTTCTACTTTGAGTTCCATCTCCATAAATGGTAATGTCTTCATTTTTTAAAGCTGCTGCAATAAATTTGCTAATAACAAAGTCTTTGCTTTGCATTGGTCCATATGTATTGAAGAAGCGAAAGATAGTATAGTTCAATCCAAACTCTTGATGGTATGATTTGATAAAAGCCTCAGCCGCATTTTTAACTATTGCATAAGGTAATCTCGAATTTAAAGGTGTAGTTAATTCATTTTGAGGCGTTTCTATTGCTTCTCCATACACTTCAGATGATGAAGAATAAAAGATACGTTTTACCGAGGTGTTTTTACAAAGGTTGAGAATGTTTTTAATGCCATTCAAGTCATCTAACACCATAATTGGATTGTTGAGCGTTCTTTCAACACCAACAACAGCAGCGTAATGAAAAACATAATCAAAGGTGAATCTATGAAAGATACTGGCAATGTCTCTATAGTTATTTACATCTGCCTTAATAAAAGTAATGTTGCTTGCTGTGTTTAATCGTTTTCGACTTCCCGTTAGCAGATTGTCAACTACAACAATGTTATAAATCGGATTTTCCGCTAATTTATTAACAATTGAACTTCCTATAAAGCCCGCACCTCCAGTTACTAAAATATTTCTTTTTTCCACTTATCTAAGATTCTTTAAATACTTTCCATAACCACTCTTCAACAAGGGTTCTGCTAAGTTGTTTAGTTGGTCTCTATCAATATACCCCATGCGGAAAGCGACTTCTTCAAGACAACCAATTTTTAAACCTTGTCTTTCTTCAATCACTTCTACAAATTGAGATGCTTGCATTAATGAGGCGAAAGTTCCAGTATCTAACCAGGCTGTTCCTCTATCGAGTATGGCAACCTGTAGCTTACCCTTTTCCAAATACACTTTATTAATATCGGTAATTTCATACTCTCCTCTAGCACTTGGAGCCAAACTTTTGGCAATCGCTATCACATCATTGTCATAGAAATAAAGGCCTGGTACGGCAAAGTTAGACTTTGGGTTTTTTGGCTTTTCTTCAATAGAGATTGCCTTTTGCTCATCGTTAAACTCTACTACGCCGTAGCGCTCTGGATCACTAACATGATAGGCATAAACAATTCCGCCATCTGGGTTATTGTTTTGTTGAAGCAGTTCAGCCATACCAGTTCCATAGAAAATATTATCTCCTAAAATCAAGGCTACTTTATCATTACCAATAAACTTTTCACCAATGGTAAAAGCCTGTGCAAGCCCTTTTGGTTCTTCTTGAATGGCATATTTAAAATCACAACCAAACTGTTTTCCATCCCCCAAAAGTTTTTTAAAACTGTCAATGTCATGTGGGGTAGTAATGATCAAGATTTCTCGAATCCCTGCACTCATTAATACCGACAGCGGGTAATAAATCATGGGTTTGTCATAAACTGGCATCAATTGCTTGCTCACCGCTATTGTTAATGGGTGCAGTCGAGTGCCTGACCCTCCTGCTAAAACTATTCCTTTCATTTTAAAGATTTTATGCTTGGCTCGAAATTAATAAATCTAAAACTTAAGCAGCTACTTTACTTCTAATTCTTCTAAATCAATATCATCCTCTTCATCTATAATTTCTACCAAAGGCTCGGATTTAAAGGCTTTGGTGGTTAACCAATGGTCGAAGGAAAGCAATAAAGAGGGTAATAAAATAAGGTTTGAAGCCATGGCTATTAATAGCGTAATAGAAACCAATAAACCAAGGGCAATGGTTCCTCCAAAGTCAGAGGCTGTAAACACGCCAAAACCAAAAAATAGCACAATAGAAGTGTAAATCATACTCACGCCAGTCTCTCTTAAAGCAAGTAGACAAGCTTCACGAAGATTTAGAGAGTGTTTGTTTAATTCTTGACGATATTTTGCCAAATAATGAATCGTATCATCTACAGAAATACCAAACGCTATGCTAAAAATAAGGATGGTAGATGGTTTGATAGAGATACCGAAATATCCCATAATTCCCGCTGTAAACAATAGTGGAAGCAAGTTGGGAATGAGGCTTACAAATACCATGCGTAGAGAGTAAAATAACAGTGACATGATAAGGGCAATTAAAACAATGGCAATACTCAAGCTTAGCAGTAGGTTTCTAACCAAGTAATCTGTTCCTTTTAACCAGACTACAGAAGTACCTGTATAATGTACATCGTATTTATCTGTAGGGAAAATTGAATCAACTCGAGATTTAAGACTGTTTAAAATCTCTGACATTCTCGTAGTTCCAACATCTGCCATTTGAGCAGTAACTCGTATTACTTGACGGTTTGAGTCTAAGTAAGAATTTAACATTTCTTGCGCACTGTTATCATCTGAAGTAATATAAGGAGCAATAAAGCTTTGTTCTTGACGGTTGAACAACTCATAGCGCGATGGGTTGCTGCCATAATAAGACTGTTTGGCAAACTTTAATCCCTCAACAAGGGAAAGTGGGTTAGAAAACTCTTGATATTCTGCAAGTAGTCCTTGAAGCTTATCTACTTTTTCAAGGTTGTGCAACTTTGTTGCTCCGCCTTTTTGTTTGGTATCTATTGTAATCTCAAATGGAAGAACACCGTTAAAATTATCTTCAAAAAATAGCAAATCAAGATAAACAGGATCGTGGCGAGGCAAATCATCGGCAATATTTCCAGTAGTTTTCATTAAGGTAGTGCCGTATATAGAAACCAATATAAATGTGATTGCAACTAAAAAAACCACTTTTCGATGAGAGGTAATTATTGTGACTAGTTGATTGACAACTAGGTGCACCCATTGACGCTCTAAATGTTTGGTATGCCTTTCTTTGGGAGGTGCCTGAAAACTCAATAAAATTGGCAAAAGTGTAATTGAGATTATAAACACTGAGGTAATACCCAGAGTGGCAATAATCCCAAATTCTATCAAAATACTGCTGTTGGTAAACATAAAGGTGCCAAAGCCCAGTGCAGTAGTAGTGTTTGTTAAAAAGATGGCATTCCCGATTTTTCGAATTACACGAATTAAGGCTAGAATTTGGTTTCCATGTCCTTTATACTCTTGATGGTATTTGTTGAGAATAAAAATACAATTGGGAATTCCTATCACAATTATTAAAGGAGGAATTAAACCTGTGAGAATCGTAATCTCAAAACCAAAGAGCACTTGTATGCCAACGGACCAAACAACACCGACAAGTACGACTAGGATTGAAAAAAACATCGCTTTAAATGAGCGAAAGAAGAGTAGTAAAATGGTTGCTGTAATTAATATTGCAAGCAGAATAAACGTTTCTATTTCTCCACTAATTTTAGTGGTATTGTAGGCCCGAATATAGGGCATGCCTGAATAGCGAACCCGAAGATTTGTTGCAGCTTCAAAAGCTTCTACTGGTTCGAGGATGTGCTCCATCAAAATTCCTCGATCTTTAGAGTCTAGATACTTTTTATCTACAGTTAAAGCCATTAAAGTTGACTTGTGATCATTGCTGTAAATAAAACCTTCGAAAAAAGGAAGCGCATATACTTCTTTTAAAAGGCTGTCTAGTTCGGCCTGGGTAGTCGGACTTTTTTCGAAAAGCATTTGTGGCTCAAATCGTTTTTCTTCGGTATTTTTAGACAGTTTAAAAATTGAGTGAATAGACATTACCTTGTCAACTCCTTCTATTTCTTTTAATGTTTTGGATAGCGCTAACCAAGCATTAAAATTATCCAATTGATATAAGTTGGAATCTTTAACGCCTATTACCATAATGCTACCCTCTTGGCCAAACATTTCTTTGAAATCGTCAAATACCTTTAGCGTTGAGTCCGATTTTGGCAATACCTGCGCCATTTCATAACTCATTTTTACTTTTTGAGCGTGGTAACCAAAAAAAGTAGTGACAAGAATTAACATTGCCAAAATAAAATAGCGCTGACGCAAGATGAAACTAGAAAACTTTTCCCACATAATATTATGGCACAATAAATATAACTGCTTTAAAAGCTAAATTATTTTAGAATTTAAGATATGCTGCAGCGGTTCAAAAAAAGGTGTTAATTCTTAAAGTTGATGGGTGCAAATATCGAAATTATATTGTAGCCTTTAAAAAAGAACTCATAAAAATAACATAAGTTTAAGCTTATGACTTACTAATGCATTTTTTTTTGATATTATTTTCGTCTAAATATTTGCTTAGCAGGTGTTTAAATGAGTTTTTAAAACAATGAAATTCTTGGGTGTGTTGAGAATAAATCCTTAATAAAATCAATAAAAAGTTTTAAAATAAGATTATATTGTCAACTACTTTCAGTGAGGCAGTATATAAATTATAGATTACTTTCGCAGCATGGATAGCTTAGAGATACTAAATGTATACAGTTTTCTTTTTTACTTAGACCTGTTGGGAACTTTGGCCTTTGCTATTTCTGGAGCAATGGCAGCAGCCAATAAAAAACTTGATTTGTTTGGCGCAGCTTTTCTTGCCTTTGTTACAGCTGTTGGTGGCGGCACAGTGAGAGATTTGCTGCTTGGAATTACGCCAGTTGGTTGGATGCAAAATTTTGATTACATCTTAGTAATTCTTATTGGGGTGGTGATTACCTATCTTTTTCAAAAGTATGTTAGAAAATTGAGGCGAACCCTTTTTTTATTTGATACGATTGGGATTTCAGTTTTTACAATTCTGGGGGTAAAAAAAGCTTTACTACTTGAAGTAGATCCTGCAATTGCAGTTATAATGGGAATGTTTTCTGCTATTCTTGGTGGTGTTATTCGAGATATGTCTATCAATTTAATCCCAATGGTTTTTCGAAAAGAGATTTATGCTTTGGCTTGTATTATTGGTGGCGCACTATTTGTCTTGCTTGAAAGTATGGAGGTGTCGTTTGAAGTTAGTGCCCTTATTACCATACTAACTATAATTACAATAAGAATTATTTCCATTCGCTATAAGCTTGGCCTTTCAGGAATAAATGACCGTACAAGATTCCCCTTTAAAAAGTCAGATGATTAAAGTGGTATCATCTTTGTATTTCATCGTTATCTGAAATAAACAACATTATGAAAAAAGTTGCGCGAATCACTTTAATTTTATCAAGCATCATACTCGCCTTAAACCTGGGAGCTTGCAAAAACAAAACAACTAACACAAATACACATTCTTATGCTACTGAAAGTTATCATGCAGATTGGCTAGAAGTAGAAAAGATGGAAAGCAAAGGGATGGGAAAATCAATTGTTGAGAAAACAGATGCGATTTTACAAAAAGCAGTTGATGAGCAGAACGCAGTTCAAATATTTAAAGCTTTAGCCTATCGTTCAAAATACATCAATAAGATTGAAGAAGATGCACAGTTGAAAATTTTAACAGCTTTTGAAAGCCAAACAATAACAGCTAGCGAACCGCTGAAAAGTTTGTTACACTCTGCTACTGCAGAATTATACAATCAATACTTTGAGCAAAATAGGTGGAGGTTTCAGAATAGAAGTGAAACTGTTGATTTTAATGAAAAAGATGTTCGCTCTTGGAGTCTTCATAAGATTCAAAACCATATTGTTTTTCACTATCGTAAATCCTTACAGTCAACAACAGTTTTGCAAAATACACCGCTTGAAAAATTTGACGAAATACTGTTAATATCCGATAGTAATAGCATTAGTTATAGGCCAACTTTTTATGAGTTTTTGGCAGATAGAGCTTTGGAGTATTTTAAAAGAGATGATGGAAGCATTACAACTTTCGACAAAAATATTAAAAGAGACACTACATTGTTTTTGCCAGCTAAAAAGTTTACAGTGTTGTCTTTTGAAATTGAAGACACAACTTCAAACCGCTACAATGCTCTTCGCATTTTTCAGAATTTAGAAACATACCATCTCAAAATTAATTCAGAAAATATGCTTTTAGAAAGAGAACTTGAGCGCTTAGAGTATGTTACTTCTATTGTTAATTTAAATCGCAAAACACAACTGCATCTCTCTGCTTTAAATCGGTTGGAAAGTGAATATAATCATGAAAACTTGCCTGCAATTTGGTTTGCTAAAGCTCAGCTTTATTATCAATTAGGAAGAAGCAATAAAACAATTAATTTTTCAGAAGGAGCGTTGATAAAGGCAATGAAGTTATGCAATAAAATTGAAGAAGCACAAACTGCTGTTTCCAAAAATGCAAGCATATTAAAAGGTAGTATTCTTCAAAAACAACTTTCTATAGAATTGCCAAAGGTGTCAGCTCCCAAAATGGGAGTTTCGGTAGGATTAAGGTATAGGAATTATGATAAACTTTACTTTAGGTTATATAAAATACCTGTATTACAAGAACGCCCCAATCGCGCCTATTTGTCAATAAAAGAGCGAATGGAGCAGATGGAAGCTCATGAAATTCACCGACAGTGGGTTTTGCAGTTGCCACCGCAAACCGATTATCAGACACATGACTATACAACAAAAATAGAAGGCTTGGAGTTGGGAAATTATTTGCTTTTCGCATCAGCGGATTCTACTTTTAATGTTGCTGCTTCTACTGTAGCTATTAATGACTTTCAACTAAGTAACATCGCATACTTTTCAAGAAACACCACTACAGATCAATTGGAAGTTTACCTAAGGGATAGAGAAAGGGGAACTGCAATTAACAAGGGTAAATTGCATTTGATTAAAGCAGTATACGACAAGAATAGTCGTGATTATTTTTGGGAAAATAAGGAATCATATACAGCAAATAAAGAAGGGTATTTAATTATAGATAAAGCTGAAAATAAAAGATATAGCTTTTGCATTACAGATGGTGAAGATAGTTTGTTGACGAATTACTTTTACTATTATAGTCCAAGTTACAATACAAAAGGAGAGGTTTTAAGGTCTTATCTTTTTACCGATAGAGCAATCTATAGACCTGGACAGTTAGTGCACTTTAAAGGAATTGTTGTAAAAACTGAAGATGGTAAAAAGGCGGTTAAAGCAAACTATACACAAGAAATTAAACTGTTTAATGTCAATGGCGAGAGCTTGTATAAAATGGAAGTTACTAGCAATGATTATGGTAGTTATCATGGAACTTTTACTTTGCCTAAAGGAGATTTAAAAGGAGAATATCGAATACAAGATCAGCACGGGAGCCATTATTTTTCAGTAGAAGATTACAAGCGACCAACCTTTGAAATTGTGTTTGATAGCACAAAGCAAACATACAAGCTAGACGAAGAGGTAACAGTTAGTGGAAAAGTAGAACGATATGCAGGAGGGCAGTTAGGAGATTCTGAAATTAAATACCATGTTGTTCGAAGGAGTAGGTTTCCATTTTGGCATTGGCAGCGCCCAGTTGTTATGAATCAAACAGAAGCTGAGATAGCAAATGGGCAATTGCAAACAGATGTAAATGGTTGCTTTTCATTTGATTTTTTAGCAGAAGCTTCCGATAATACTGTGGAAGGGTTTAACCCTATTGAGAATTTCGAAATATATCTAGAGGCAACTGCTCCAAATGGTGAAGTTCAAAGCAGTAGTAAAACCATTCATTTAGGGCAACAAGCTATTTATTTGAGTACCAATATTGAAAGCACTACTACAATAGAGAAGCTTCAAAAGCTTGTTGTTTTTGCAAAAAACAACAAGCAACAAGAAGTTGATTTGAAATTGAGTTTAGAATTGTGGAAGCTATCTGGCGATTCAGAAAACCTGGAAACATTCAAAAAATCTCATTTGTATTTGACAAACGAAGTAAGCTCAAATGAAGTGATAAGCTTGGATAAAGCTTTAAAAGCTGGCACATATATGGTAGATATTAAGGGTAAAGATCGATTTGGCCAAGCTGTGAGTATTGAGCAGCGCTTTATACTGTATGATGAGCAGGAAACACAACCACCAGCATTTAAAAAGTTGTGGTTTCAGCCACTTGTTGAAAACGTAGAGGTTGGAGAAGTGTTTTCTTTTCTTTTGGGAAGTAGCTGGGAAAACCTTGAACTGCTATATGAAGTTGAACATCTCGGAAAAATTATTCATTCAGAATGGTTGAGGATTAATGAAGAGCAGAAAAAGCTTTCCATTGATGTGCCAGAAAAATTCCGTGGAGGATTTAGCATACATATTAACGGGGTACAGCAAAACGAATTTATTCAAACCACACATCAAGTAGTTGTTCCATATACCAACAAACAACTAAAATTAAAGTTAGAAACCTATCGAGATTTGGTTGAAGCCGGAAGTGAAGAGAAGTGGACTTTAAGTATCAGCGGAAGCAAAGGAGAAAAAGTGGAAGCTGAACTTTTGTTGGGAATGTACAGTCAGGATTTAGATGTTTTTCGAAAACAGAGTTGGGAAATGAACTTACATGGTCAGCAATCTACTAGATTGTCTTGGAGATCGTCTGCTTTTGGCAACAGTTATGCTCGCTTGTATGGTGGAAGAAGCTCGTATAATCAACCGTTTTCAAGAATGGTTTACCCAAGACTTAATTGGTTTGGTTTTCATATGGGTGCAAACCACTACTATCGATATGGAGAGCCGATGCTAATGACTGATAAAGCGACTGAATCTGTGCCTATAAATGAGTTTGGGGGAAATGCTCAATTGACTAAGGAAGATGCTTCCTTATTATCAACAAATGAAATAACTAAAGAGCAAATAGCAGAAGAGAAGACTAAAACAATTCAACTGCGCAAAGATTTTAGAGAAACTGCTTTTTTCTATCCTGCAAAATACAACGAAAAAGATGGAAGTTTGAGTTTTGAGTTTATCATGCCCGATGCACTTACGAAATGGAAGTTTACTGCATTAGCACACACTAAGTTTCTTGAAGTGGGAATGCTAGAATACAGCATTCGCAGTCAAAAAAAGCTGATGATTTTTCCAAATTTACCTCGATTTTTTAGAATGGGTGATCGGTTTTATTTTAGTAGTAGTATTGAAAATAATAGTGAAAGTGTACAAAGCGGAACAGTAAGCCTACAGTTTTTTGATGCAGAAAATAACCGTGAGATTGATGTATTCGTCGCTGATCAAGAAGCAAAATCTTTTAAGCTTTCTCCATTTACTTCACAAAGTCACTTTTGGGAGATTAAAATTCCCGAAAAGGTAAAAATATTAAAGTATCAAATTGTTGCTAAGGGAGATGATTTTTCAGACGGTCAAGAAGGAGTAATTCCAGTATTGCCGAGAAAGAAATTAGTAACAGAAAGCTTGCCTTTGCCCATTCGCTCGAATAGTGAGAAGTTATTTTCATTTCCTGCACTTTTAAAAATGGAAGATACTAGTCTTGAGCCTACTTCTTTTACCATCGAGCTATCTGCTAATCCGGCATGGTATGCAGTGCAGGCCTTGCCCTATTTGTCCGATGCAAATCCGAACAATCCAGAACAGCTGTTTCATCAGATCTTTGCCAATAGTATTGCACAAAAGATAGTAAATGAGCAGAAGAGAATTAAAGAGGTATTTGCAAGCTGGAGCACATTAAATAGTGATGAGATGTTATCTAAACTTGAACAAAATAAAGAGTTAAAAGAAATTTTATTGGAAGAAACTCCTTGGTTGAGAGAGGCGAAAAATGAAACTGAGCAAAAGGGGAGAATTGCACTTCTTTTTGAAGCCAATCAAATGAGGAATGCATTGTCCCAAGCAAGTAATCAATTGCTTGATTTGCAGTTGCCTGATGGAGGATGGCCTTGGTTTAAGAGTATGAGAAGCAGTCCTTATATTACTGCATTAATTGTGGAGGGTTTTGGAAGGCTTAAACAAATGGACATTCAATTTGATTCAACTCAAAAAATGAAATCAGCGCTTGAGGCTGCAATAGTTTATTTGGATGAAACAGTCTTAAAAGAGTACCAAAAATATTGGAAATTGAGATCAAATAAGAATGGTCCTCATCTTGGTGCTACAGAAGTACAATATCTTTATTTAAGAAGCTTTTTTCAAGAAATAGCCATAAAAGATAGCACTGCTTTTATCCACTATATGTCTATGACAGAAACGGATTGGAAGAATCAAAGTATGATGATGAAAGCTAGCTTAGCTATTGCTTTACACCGTTTGCAAGATAAAAATCCATTGGCAGAGCAGATTCTACTATCATTAAAAGACCATGCAATTGAAGATGAAGAGATGGGCATGTATTGGAAAAACAATAATGGTGGTAGGAGCTGGTATACGGCAAAAGTAGAAAGTCAGGCAATGATGATTGCTGCTTTTAATGAGGTGCTGAACGATAAACAATCAGTAGAAGAAATGAAAGTATGGTTGCTCAAACAAAAGCAAACACAAGCTTGGGAGGGCAATCGTGCAACTGCTTTGGCAATTTATAGTTTGTTGATGGAGGGTGAAAATTTATTGGTAGAAAGTGGAGAGTTGTCAGTAATTGTAGGTAATAATCAACTCAATACCTCTGAAAGTTCATCTCCAGGAACGGCTTACTTAAAAAAGCGATGGGAAAGTGAAGAAATTACTCCAGATATGGGAGAAATAAAGTTGAAAAATAGCGGGAAGTCTATTGCCTGGGGTGCTGCATACCTACAGTACTATCAAGATTTTGATCAATTGGAAGAAGTAAGCGAAAGCGGATTGAAAGTAAGTAAGGATTTATTTAAAGTAATTCGCACTAAATCGGGAAAGAAAATATCACCTATCGATAGAAATGAGCTGAGGTTAGGTGATCGGCTTCTGGTTCGTTTACTTATAGAAAATGATAGGGATATGGATTTCGTCCACTTAAAAGATCTGCCAGCTATGGCTTTAGAGCCAGTAACTATACTTTCGGCTTATCGTTCACAAGATGGATTGTATTATTATCAGTCGGTTTCTGATGCTTCGACAAACTTCTTTTTTGAGCACTTACCAAGGGGTAGTTATGTGTTCGAGTATGAAATGAAAGTAACACAATCAGGTGACTTTGGCAATGGAGCAGCAAGTATTCAATCTTATTATGCACCTGAGTTTAAAGCATACAGCAAAGCTAGGAGGATAAAAATACTTGTAGATTAAATAGATGAGATTGCTTTTAGTAACCTATATTTGCTAGACAACCTATAAATAAATCAACAAATGAAAAAGTTAAAAATAACAGTACTTTTATTGTCGTCAATTGTATTGTTTTCTTGTGGAAACACAGCTGATCAGTCAGATAAATCTACAGAAAATCAAGAAGAGGTGGCAAGCTATGAAGGTATGGATTTGCTCGATCTGACAGCCTATAACATTCCTTTAGATATATATATACCGTCTGAGAGCAAAGGGAATGCCGATGTGGTGGAAACGGTTAATGGAAGTGTAGAAATAAGTATTGGCAAACGCTTTGGGATAGAAATTATTCCTTTTGGAATGAGCATAGCAGAACAAAAAGAAGAGCTTGAAGGAGACTTAGTTTATTCAATTAAATACCTAGAAGAGGATGATAAAATAATGCTTTATGAAAAAAGTATTGCAGATAGTGGGATAGACCCTGAATATCACTTCTTTTATCACATTGAAATAGATGGGGAGAGCTATAGTGTGAAATCGATTACTGGCAGGGCTTTTACAAAAGGAGCAGTTAAAGAGATGATGCAGTCAGCAACTTCATTAAAAACAAAGGGAGTTTCATAAGAAAGCAGATTTGCAATTTACAAAATTAAAAAAAGCGGCTGATGCCGCTTTTTTAATAGGATGTATTTTTTAACCAAAGTGCTGTGGTACAAATATTTGAGAGGGGTTAGTTACAATTACAGGAATCTGGTATTTATTGTTTAATACTTCAACCTCACCACTTCCTTTAAAGAGTTCTGGTAGAAAGCCAGCATCTCCTGTAGAGTTTACAATTGCGATCATATCAGCGTCAACGTCGTTGGCATATTCTAGCATTTGAGGAATAAAGTTTCCTTGTTCAACTGCTCTTTCTACTTCGTATTTCACACCTCTTTCTTCAAAGTAATGTCTTGCAAAGATTACTTCTCTGTTTACCTTTGTGCGTAGAAACTCATCCGATTCGTTAGAAGTAAATATGCGAACAACAGCTCCAAAGTGTTTGGCGATACTAGCGGTAATAGATAGTTTAGATTTTGTTTCTTCAGAAAACTTAACTGGAAGGACTAAATCTTTGATTTTGCCATCACATTTTTTGCTTTGCGTTACGATAAAAGGAACTTTTGAATGTCCAATTACCTTTAACGCATAGCTTCCTGTAATATGCTGAATACCTTTTACACCATGAGTTCCCATCACAATAAGCATTGCCTTTATTTTATCTGCAACCTCTGGGATTTGGTCAAAAATACTGCCTCTTTCTATTTTATAATCAACTGTTAAACCGTGTTCTTTGCTTGCGTTTTCAGCTTCTTTTTTCATATTGATAGTAGCCTTCTTTCTTGCTTTTTCATTTGGAATAACATGTAATAAAACTATGGAGCCTTTAAAACTTTTGGCAACAAATGCAGCGTAAGAAATTGCTGCTTGGGCCTCACTGGTAAAGTCAGTTGGTACTAGAACCTTATAGCCTTCTTTCATATTAATTGTAGTTTTTGTTAAACACTTCAAATATAGCGAATAATATGGGGAAAAGAAATTAAATTTACCAAATGTTAACAATGCTAAAAATGGTAGGTTTTACTTAAAGGAGTATTTTTTTAAAACGGTTCTTTTCAGGTCTAATTTTTGCTATCATTGTGTTATGCAAAAAGCCCAACGATACATTTTGCTGCTTGTCGGCATTATTTTTATTGCCTTTGCTTATTGGCCTTCTGAGCATAGGAATAGGAGTAGTAAAGTAGATTTTCAGGAGTTTCAAGAAGTGCTTTTTGCCAAAGAAAAGCAACTAGATAAGCGTTTAAAAGAACTGCATTTTGTTTTTCAACAAGATGCTTTTATTAGAAACACGGCTCAATTTGAAAAAGATTGGGAAGGTGAAGGTTTTTCATATTTTGTATTTATTAATGACAAATTAAAGTATTGGTCTGAAGATATCACTTCTTTAGAAAACGAAGAATTGCTGGCGAATGAAAGTGGAATGAAAAATGGAGCTGCTTGGCAAGAGAAAAGAAAATATCAATCGAATGACACTACTTATGTAGGTTTGATTAGCATTCAGTCTAATTATCCTTATCAAAACCAATTTCTTCAAAATAGTTTTCGTGAATCTTTTAGTTTCCCATTAATTGAAACCACTACTGATTTTGACAAAGGAACATGGAACATCTATACAAAAGAAGGACTGCCATTATTTGGTCTTATTGCCAAAACAGAAAATCAACCTTCTAGCAATTTGTCATTTGCGGTTGGAGTTTTTGCTGGAATTGGATTGTTGCTCATATTGCATTACCTGCCTCTAATTATTGTAAAAAGAAGAAAAACAAAAGTAATTTTTGCCATATTTTTAGCAATTTTAATTAGGATATTAATATTTTATTTCCCACCTTACGCTTGGGCTAATTGGGGTGTTTTTCAGCCATCTGAGATGGCAATCTCTAGGTGGATTCCAAGTTTAGGAGATTTTTTTCTTCATGCTTCATTAATTTTATATGCCGCAATTCTCCTTCCATTAGTTGTAAGAGATAATAAGAGGATCTTCGTTCATTTTTGCGTGGTTTTATTGGGTTTTTTGCTTTCTGCTTTTTTGGTAAATGTTATTCAATCTGCTGTTTTCAATTCTTCTATAAGCTTTAATCTTAATAGAATATTTCAACTTACTATATACAGTTACTTAAGTTTTATAACTTTTGCTTTGCTTGTTTTTGCAACCATTAGTTTGCTTTATCATGGGAGTAAAAAGCTATTTGCACTTTGTTCTTTACAAAAGCACTTTATTTTAGCGCTATCGGCAGCAATTGCTGCAACTGCAATTGCTGCATTTTACTTTAAGTTTTCATATGTTCTTTTTTGGGGATTGATTCCTTATATCTTATTTTTAATTCATCACAATCGCCCATCCCGGCGTAGCCTAAGTTTGCCAATTTTTGTATTGCTTTCCGCCTCTTTGCTAACAGCTTACGCTATCTATAAAGTTGCATTTGTAAAAGAAGCAAAGAACAGAGAGTTGATTGTTGTTAAACTTGCGGAAGAAAAAGATCCAGTTGCAGAATACCTCTTTGAAGAATTACAAGATTCTTTGCGCTCAGATAAGCATTTGAAAGTGCTTTTAAAGCATTATTGGGAGGTGGAGAAAACTGCTGAAAATTATTTGTTTTCTAATTATTTCAATGGTTATTGGGAAAAGTATAAAATTATATTTACACCTTGTAAAGTAGAAGATTCACTTTATGTAAACCCAGAGAGCGCAGCCATATCTTGTAAATTTTATTTTCAAAATAGAATACGAAGAGAAGGGAAGAAAGTAAGTTCAACCAATATGTTTCAGCTGCGCAATTTCCCAGGACGTATCGCTTATCTGGCTGAGGTTAGTATTCCTGTAGATAGCACTAATTATACGCTATATATTGAGTTTGTTGCCAATAATTTTAATGAAAATGAGGGATATCCAGAATTGCTAATAGAGACTCAAAGCCAATTTGAAGATTTGCGTTTAAATGAATATGCTTATGCCGTTTACGAAAAGGAGGAACTTGTTTATCATTTTGGCAATTTTAATTATGAAAGAAAATTAAAAGTTACAGAGATTTCGCCTTCTTCTTTTTTCCTCACTCAATGGGAAGATCATGAACATTTACTTTATCAAAAAGATAAGTCAACAACAATTGTACTGAGCAGACCGCTTCCAAAAGCAGTTAATTTTTTCACTTATTGGGCATATCTTTTTGTAATATATGCAGTATTGTTTTTAGTGTTAGCTGGATTTGTTGGGGGCTTTCCTTTCCACTATCGTTTTCCATTTACAGATTTTTCTGTAAAAGTTCAACTATTGCTCATTGGCTCTTTGTTAATGACCTTGCTATTTTTTAGCTTGGGGACTACTTATTATATTCAAAAGCAATACGGTGAGAAAAATGCTAAAATATTAAGCGAAAAGGTGCGCTCTATTAATTTAGAGCTGGAGCAAAAATTTGGTGGTGAAGAGTTTTTAGCTGCAGAAATGCAAAGCTATATTGCAAATTCACTCATCAAGATTTCAAATGTATTTTACTCCGATATTAACATATACAATACTAATGGTGAACTGTATGCTACTTCTCGTCCTGAAGTATTTGATAAAGGATTGAAAAGCAATCGTTTAAATCCAAAGGCATATCATGCTTTGGTTAAAAAAGACAAGGCTGAGTGGGTACAAAAAGAGCAAATCGGAGAGATGGCATATTTGTCTGCTTACATACCTTTTAAGAACTACAACAACGAAATTTTGGCATATTTAAACTTGCCATACTTTTCAAAACAAGGTGAACTTGAGCAGGAAATTTCTTCATTTTTGGTTTCTACTGTTAATATTTATGTGGGAATATTTACCTTGTCATTGTTGGTTTCTGTTTTGTTAATTAACCAGCTGTCTCGTCCGCTTTTAATGATTCGTAACCAAATTAGCCGATTAAAACTTGGCTCTTCTGTTGAGTTAATCGCTTGGGATAGTAATGATGAAATTGGAGCATTGGTAAAGGAGTACAACAGAATTGCCATTGAATTGAGTGAGAGTGCTGAGCAGCTAGCACAATCAGAAAGAGAAGATGCTTGGAGGGAGATGGCGAAACAAGTGGCTCATGAGATCAAAAATCCGCTTACACCTATGCGGTTACACGTTCAGCATTTGCAACGCATGGAAATAACCTCAGCAGAGGAAATGAAAAAGCGAATGGAACGCACAGCTCAAAACTTAATTGAACAAATTGACAGTTTAACTAAGATTGCCAATGCATTTTCAACCTTCGCTAAATTGCCAGAGAAAAAATTTGAACGATTGGATGTTTTACCGATTCTCCAATCGGCAGTTTCAATTTATGAAGATGAAGTAAATATTCAACTGCTTTCCTTTCAAGAGAAAACACCTGCTTTTATTATGGGCGATAAGGGGCAGCTGCTTCGTTTGTTCAATAACCTTATTAAAAACGCTACACAGGCAATTGAAACAGTTGAGGGAGGAGAAATAATAGTTAAACTAACTGAGAAAGAAGCGGCTTTTGAATTAGAGATAAAAGATAAT
>Ga0209075_1002211_pt1 | contig 17362 bp, 9 predicted proteins | sample Stecom2011_FD_187523 | JGI IMG/M metagenome (GOLD analysis project Ga0209075, IMG submission 187523) | Agricultural soil microbial communities from Utah to study Nitrogen management - Steer compost 2011 (SPAdes) (version 2) | ecosystem: Environmental > Terrestrial > Soil > Agricultural land...
ATATCATGGAGCAAAGACTCTGCCTTATATCAGCCCGACTTAGACGGCTTGCCGGTAGCCAACCCTATTTGGGACGAGAAGTTAGATCAAAACCAAATAAATAAGGAGCAGAGCTTATGAATACTGCAGCAATAGTAATGATGGTTGTCGCTATGGTGACTGTATGGGGTGGCTTGGTGCTGTCTGTTATTAACTTAAGACGTCACCCGGAAGAATAAGCTGTTATCAGAATACAAAAAATCTACCTTTAAACGCCTGATTAACCGCTCGTAATGTCGCCCTAAAGGGACGCCCTACAAATACACCGTCTGTAGGTCGTGGTTTTAGCCAGACAAGAACAGTAAAAGTGTAGGTCGTGGCTTTAGCCCGACAAAAGAATATAAATACAGGTTTCGTCGAGGCGGTTTGTAACCGCCCGTGGCATTGAAAACGCCCACATTAAAACAGTACAAGTGTCGCTCTAAAAAGACGACTTACAGAGTAGCTTATGAATAATTGTTACTGTGGTTCAGCGGCTGGTTATGCTCAGTGCTGTAAGCCTCTGCACCAAGGCCAAGCAGCAAGCAGCCCAGAGGCACTGATGCGTTCACGCTACAGCGCTTTTGTACTTCATAATGCTGAGTACCTATTAAAAAGCTGGCACAGCAGTACTCTCCCACAGACGTTAGAGCTAAATAACGACGACAGATGGTTGTCGCTTTTTGTACTGAGTAGCCAGCAACAGGGTTCTTCAGGTAAGGTTCATTTTAAAGCCTATTTAAAAGAAGAAAATGAATTTTATGAGCTTGAAGAAAATTCGAACTTTGTCTTAGAAGATGGCCATTGGTTCTATGTAGATGGTTTGCACAGTTTTAATAAAATAACAGTGCAACGTAACGATCCTTGCCCTTGTAACAGCGGTCGTAAGTTCAAAAAATGCTGTTCTGGTTAATAGTCTGGATAAAAAGGCCAATATGTTTTTTAGCCTGAATCGTTTTAATTCCATAAGTATTAATAAGTTAGTTGTACTGTTTGTTTTTACGGTAGGTACTTTGCTGCCTGTCAGTTTAAAATCAGAACTTGAAATTGATTACTTGGTTATGCAGAAAACGCTACAGCAACGCTTTCCTAATGCTGCCGCTAGCCAGCGCTTAAAACAATGGCAGCAGCTGTTGTTGGCAATTAAATCTAAAGATGAAAAGCAGCAAATTATAGAAGTGAATAACTTTTTTCATCAGAGGTTTAGTTATAAAACAGACCAAGCCTTGTATGGGCATGATGACTATTGGGCCACCCCAGTAGAGTTTTTTGGTCATGGTTTAGGTGATTGTGAAGATTGGGTAATAGCCCAATACGTAAGCCTACGTCAGTTAGGGATTGCCGATGAAAAACTACGGCTTATTTATGTTCGAGCCAGCATCGGTGGGCCATACAGTACCTTTTCCGAGGCACATATGGTGCTAGGGTATTATGCAACGCCTAATGCTCAACCACTTATTTTAGATAGCTTAATAAGCGATGTGTTACCCGCTGCAGAAAGAACCGATCTAAAGCCTGTATTTAGCTTTAATGCCGAAGGTTTGTGGGCAGGACAAGGAAGCCAGCGGGCCAAAACCAGCCCTACTGCACGGTTGTCGCCTTGGCGGGATACTTTGCAGAAAATGAATGCGGAAGGAGTTTACGTAAATGCCAAATAGAATGTTAAGAGGGAATGTATGACATTAACCAAGCAAATGTGGATAGCCATTACTTTGGTTATTACTCTTACTTTTGTCAGTGGCTTTTTGGTAAGTAGCATCAGTGCGCGTAACTATTATCAAGAGCAATTACGTGTAAAAAATATTGATAATGCTACTGCCATTGCGCTGACATTAACGCCCATAGAAAAAGACCCCATTACGGTAGAACTGATACTGGCATCGCAGTTTGATACCGGCCATTACAGCAGCATTAAACTGCTAGACGCAGAAGGCGAAGAGTTGGTGGTCAAAGAGTCTGAGGCTACTGAAGATATTGTGCCTGAGTGGTTTAAACGAATTATTGGCTTTGATGTTCCTGTTGGTGTAGCGCAGGTTCAAGATGGCTGGAATCAATACGGTACAGTGTATGTTGAAAGCCAAAGTGACTATGCCTTGGTCGCTTTGTGGCGTGTTTTTCTATGGTTGTTCTTTTGGTTTTCATTAATAGCAGTGGTGAGCGGTGTTATTGGTAGCGTACTAATGCGCCTAGTGAACAAACCATTAGGTGTGGTGGTTGCACAGGCAGAAGCCATTGGTGAAAGACGCTTTATAATGAGCGAAGAGCCAAAAACGACTGAGTTTAAGCGCTTAGTTGTTGCTATGAACCGTTTAACCGAGCGAGTGCGTAGCATGTTAGAGGCAGAAGCTACAAAGTTGAGTGAGGTGCAAAAAAAGACTCAATTAGATGAAGTTACCGGTGTGGCTAATCGTTCTTATTTTATGAAGTTATTAAGTGCTCGCTTAAGCAGAGATGAGTTTTGCCAAGACACTTTGTTTATTCTTCACATTAAAGAGTTGGGTCAGTTAAACGCAAATCTTGGGCGTCCGCAGGTTGATCAGTACTTAAAAGATTTAGTGGGCCATATAACCACTTATTTGAATGAAGACTCGAAAGACTTTGCAGGCTTTTACATTGGTCGTCTAAAGGGTTCAGATATTGCCATTATGCTGACAGATGCGGTTAATTCTGAAGAAACATTGAAGCGCCTGCAGGAATATTGTCTTAAGCAGAGCCCTGAGTTGGTAAGTAGTCCGGTGCTTTTTTGTGGTCGTTATTTTGTAAATGGTGAGCAGCAGTCTTCTTTGTTATCCAGTATTGATCAAATGATTGTCGATATGGAGCAAGAGAGAAAAACGCTTAACTTTTCAAAACAATCCACCTTTAACTTATTGTTTAAAGGGTCTTCTGATTGGTATCAAGCGATTCAAAAGGCCATTGTTCAGCACAAAATAAGCACGCAGCATTATCCTGTACTTATGTTAAATGGTGAAACCTTTCACCAAGAAGCGATGTTTAGAATTGAACTAGACGGCCGCCAGTTTCCAGCGGGTAGTGTGATTGGTTGGGCTAAGCGCCTAGGCTTACTTTCAGCAATTGACGTGCGTATTACTGAGTTAGCCATTGCGAGTATCAAGGCTGAAAAGCAGCCAGTTGCTGTTAATATTTCGTTATCTACGTTGCTTGATGGCAATAGTTACAGTCAGATAATGCAGGTTTTAGAGCGCACCGACGCAGAAATATGCAAACTACTTTCTTTTGAAGTGGACGAGTATGCAGCTTTGAAAGAGCCGGCTTTGTTAGCAAGCTTTACTGCAATGGCTAAGTATTTTAGTGTCACCGTTGGCTTGCAAGAAGTAAGTCATCACTTGATTAATGTGAAAGAAGTAGAACGATTGGGTTTAGAGTATTTAAAGATCAGTGCCGTATTAGTGAATGACATAGCCAGTGAAGATAGCCAACTGATTTTACGCAGTATTTGTAACTTAGGCAGCTCGTTAGGCAGTATTTTGATAGCGACTGGTGTTAATGAAAACACCAATATCAGTTTACTAGAAAGTTTAGGGTTTGAGGCAGTGACAGGCCCCGCCGTACAAAAGGTATTAAAGTAGGATGGAGTCGTCGCCTTGCTCGTTAATTAAGTTTAACAGCGGGGCGTCTTTACGTATTTTTTTACGCTTAAGGAGTTTTGTTTGGGCGGCTTCAGGCAGCTCGGTAAATTGAACAATGCCTTTGTCTGTCAATAAATCAATTAAGTCTTCTAATACCCTTGCCAACTCTGCGTCTGAAGTCAGTAGCTTCTTATATTTAGCCCCGGAGGGTTTGGGTAGGTTAGCTATAAATAGCTGTAGGTCTGCAGACTTTGCATCAATAACCTCAAAGCCAGCTTCTTCAGTTTGGCTAATGGCGATGATTTCACCGTTATCATTACGCTTTACAAACATGCGGCTTGCTCCTTAAGCTTTTCGGCTTAGTAATAACAGTTGCATTCTATCTTTCACACCTAGCTTACTGAATGTAGAAGTTAAATGTAACTTGACGGTTCGCTCACTGATATCTAACTCGTTGGCGATCGCTTTATTGCTTAGCCCACGACAGACAGCTTTGGCTACTTGCTGTTCTCTGTCTGTGAGTTGCTCAAATGGATTGATTTCAGCAGGCGGCAGAATTTTATTAATGGTACTAATTAAATTATTGAGAAAAGAAGGTGGCACCCATAAAGCACCAGAAAGAATGGCTTCACTGGCATTTTGTAAACTTTCGGCAGAGCTTAGGGCGTCTATAAAGCCACGAGCACCTGCTAGTAAAGCTTGTTGAAACTCAGCCAGAGTGCCTTCGCTACTAAGTACTAATACCTGAGTGTTTTTTTCTGAATAATACTTAACTACTTGTTGCCAGTCATCCACACCCGCTGCCACAACCGCTAGAGCTGTATTAGGCAGATTTGATGGTGAGGCGTTTTCAGTTATCTGTGCATTTGGCCAAGCCAGTTTCCAGGCAGGTAATAAGAAGCCACCTTGAGTTATTAAAACAAAAGCTTTTGTCATCGATTTAACGCTCACTTAAAGCAGTTGCACTGGCACGCAATAAAGGTTTTAACAGATATGTTAAGACCGTTCTTTTGCCGGTAATAATATCTACTTGAGCCGTCATGCCAGGGATAATTAATAGATCTTTGTTGATAGCACTGTATTCGGTGGTAAGACGAACAGAATAATAGGTGTTGTCTTTATCGTCGGTAATGGTGTCTGCACTTATATGGCTAACACTGGCTTTAACGCCGCCATATATAGAAAAATCATAAGCAGAGAAGCGTAAAGTAGCCTTTTGCCCTGGTTTAATAAAGGCGATATCTTTAGGTGGGATGCGCGCTTCAATAACCAGTTTGTCATCTAGCGGTACGATTTCTATTACTTCACGGCCAGGAGTTAAAACACCACCAATGGTGTGTACATACAGGCGTTGTACGGTGCCGCGAATGGGTGAGCGAATATCTGCTTGTAAGACTTTGTCTGCTAAGCCTTCTTCGGCCTTTATTAACGCATCTAACTTGCTGGAAGAGTCTGCTAACTGTGCACGCCAGCGGTTGGTTAAAGTTAGCTCTACTTCACGTTTTTTGTTCTCTGCTTCTTTAATAGCAGAGGCGCTTCTGGCCTTAGTAGCTTGTGCTCGGCTTAGTTCACCTTGAATGCGAACGATATCGCGCTCTAAGCGTAGAATATCAATATCAGACACAGCACCGCTTTCTAATAAGGGGCGGGTGATTTCAATTTCGTGCTGGGTAAGCTCTAGTGTTTTCGAGTGTTGAGTAACTGCGGCACTGGCCTCATTAAATTCTTGTTGGCGCTGGCTAATTTGGTTGGAATATACCTGTTGCTGCTTTTCAAGTTCTTCTAAGCTTGATTGATATAAGCGTAGCTCTCGTTGTAGAAGCTCTTCATTTTCTACAGTTTCTTGTAGGAAAACAGGCTCTTCACCTGTTACCAGCGCTTTTAGGCGGGCTACTTCTGCACTTAAACTTGAAAACTGCGAGCGGCTTTCTGCGTAACTGGCAATAAAGCGGGTGGGGTCTACTTTAATTAGAATTTCACCGGCTTCAACAATCTGGCCTTCACGTACTAGAATTTCTTTTACTAAGCCACCGTCTAGCGACTGTAATGTTTGCAGGCGCTGTGAGGGAATGACTTTACCATCGCCGCGGGCTATTTCATCCAAAGGCGCTAGGGCGGCCCATATCAGTAGGGCAATAAAAGTCAGTATAATGCCGTACAGTAAGGCACGCGCGCGTAAAGGCTGTTGGTTAATTTTGGCCCATTCGGCTTCGGTAACCCAGTCATTACTATGGTTGGCATCTTGTTCGCTTTTTAAAAAACGCCCCAACCATTGTGGCTGTTTTTCAGTAAGAGACTCCATGCGTTGCATGAAACTTTGGCCGCGCGATTTTTTCTGTTGATCAGACATTATGCGGCTCCTGTGATTCTGCCCTGACGCAGAGCTTCCATGATATTTTCTTTCGGGCCATCGGCAATTATTCTGCCCTGATCCATTACTATTAATCTATCTACCAGTGCTAATAAGGGCGTGCGGTGAGTAATTAATATCATAGTTTTGTTTTTAGCACGCTCGGCTAAAAGCTTAATAATTAGTTCTTCATTAGAGTGGTCTAACGCAGAAGTGGGCTCATCCAGTATAAGAATGGATGGGTCGTTAATAAGCGCACGAGCAAGAGCAACGGCTTGGCGCTGTCCACCAGAAAGTTTTTGACCGCGTTCACCAACCGACATTTCTAAGCCTTCAGGTTGGCGCTGGATCATGGGCATGAGCCCTACTTTTTGTACAATTTCTAAAATACTCTCATCGCTTTGGTTGTGTGCGTCAGCGACAATGTTTTGCTTTAAACTTCCTAGTAGTAAAGAAACATCCTGTGGTACGTAGCCGATGTTACGGCGCAGCTGAGTGGTGTCTAATTGACGAATATCTACGCCGTCCATGTGGATGCTGCCTTCGGTAGCAGGGTACAAGCCCATAATTAGTTTTTCTAATGTGCTCTTACCCGAACCATTTTTACCAATAATAGCAATACGCTCGCCGGCATTTATTTTGAAGTTTACCTGCTGTAGCGCCTGTAACTCGCTGCCTGGGTAAGCAAAGCTGATGCCTTTAAAGTCAATGTTACCTTGCAGCACTGGTCTGTCTATTCTTTGGCTGGCGATGGGCTGCTCAGAAGGTAGCTCCATTAACATTTCTAGTGATGCCATAGCAGTAGAAGCTTGATGGAATTGGGCTAATAATGCTGCAACTTGGCTAACAGGAGCCAGTGCACGAGAAGCCAGTAAGTAGGCAGCAATTAAGCCACCTTGGGTTAATTCGCCAGCGCTAACTAAGTACACACCCACAATTAAAATAGAGATGCCAGTGAGTTGCTGTACCCAAGCAGCTGCTTGGCTGACCGATGTTGAAAGGAAACGCATCTTGGCCGAGTTATGGCTGATAATGATGTTTAGCTGCTCCCAGCGCGATTGAACATCGCTGTGCAGGTTAAAGCTCTTCACTGTTTCTAAGTTACCTAAACTTTCAACGAGCAAAGCGTTTCGTTCTGCGCCTGCTTCCATGCCTTGAAAAGCCAAGTTGCGCATATTGTACTGGCTGACTAAGGCATAAATAATAATAGCAACGCTTCCCACTAAGATAGGGATAGCCAGTGGCCAACTGATTAGTAAGACGACCACAATAAATAACAGTAAAAAGGGTAAGTCTGCCAGAGCAGTCAGTGTTAATGAGCTAATAAAGCCACGTACTGATTCAAACGAGTAGACGTTCGCAGCTAAAGAACCACTGCTGTTAGGGCGGTGTTTTAAGCTTAATGATAAAATATGGTCAAGAATGCGTGCCGACAAGCGAATGTCTGTTCGGCTGGCGGCTAGGTCTATAAACCAACTTCTTAATAGCTTTAAAGTTAGGTCGGCAATTAAAACAATAAACATGCCGATTGAAAGCATCCACAGAGTAGAAAAAGCACTGTTGGGTACTACTCTGTCGTACACATTCATTACAAACAATGGAGTGGCGATGGCCAATAAGTTAATAATTATGGCTGAGAAAACAATATCGCGGTATAGGGCATAATTTTGTTTAATGACTGCCCAAAACCAATGCCCTTTTTTAGCCGTGCCAAAAGGGTTGTTTGATTTATCATAGGTTAAGTATTCAGGGCGGACATAAATACAATAGCCGCTGTATTTTTTACTTAGCTCTGTTAGTTCAATAGCGACTTCAGAGTTAGGTAATTCAGGGAAAATAACAACCGCTTGGCCGTCGGCATTGATGTAACGAAGCACGCAAGCACGGTTGTCATTTAGTAATAAAACAGCGGGGTAAAGAGCCTGGTTAAGAGAGGCGATCGGTTTTTTTACTAAGCGACTGCTAAACTGAGCACGCTTAGCAGCACGCTCAAATGTAGCAGGTGTGAGTAAGCCACGTTCAAGAGGTAATCCACTAATAATGGCCTCAGGATGAACATCACGACTATGAAGGCGACAAACTACCAATAAAGATTGTAATAGAGCATCACCTTCTGCGATGGTAAATTCGTTCACAGGCTTACTCCTAGTTATTTATTAGTTACTTTCGCCTCAATTCTACGGTTGACGGCGTCTGCGGCTTTGCTTTTGTCTTTACGTTTTAATTTCTGCGTACCATAGCCTGCAGTGGTAATACGCTCTTGGTTAATTCCAAAGTTATTAGAAAGAATAGCAGCTACTGCCTTAGCACGCTCATGAGATAAGCGTTGGTTGTAACTTTCTGGCCCACCCACTGATGAATGCCCAGATATTTCTACCTTAGTGTTTGGGTATCTTTTTAAGAAAACAGCAAACTCTTCAATGGCGTCATAGTATTTAGCTTCTACTAGTACAGACTCGGTAGCAAACTGAACATTTAAAATGCTGATGGCTTCGCCTTGTTCGAAAATCGAGCAACCAAATTCGTCGACTTTATCTGAGGTAGGGGTGTTCGGGCACTGGTCGTATACATCTGGTACGCCGTCCATATCGGCATCTTGTAACTTGCCTTCTTGGGTGTTGATGTCGGCTACAAAGCAAGCGCTGTTTTCGTCCACCTGAATGGCCTCAGTGCCTAAGTCTGATAACGATGGCAGTTCCGATTTGTATAAATCTAAAGATTCAATCAGCTTACCCATAGAAGACAGCGTTCTGGCTTGAGCAATTTCTATATCGTAACGAGCATTAACCCACGCACGACCCGCTTGGAAATGTTCGTTTTCAATATCCAACACATCTAATAGGGTACGCTGGCCAATATCAAACTGTTGCTTATAACTGGTTGCTACCCGCGCAGAGGCTAAGCGGTGACGATTTAAAATAGGTAGCTGGTCGGCTAGTGTACGCGTGGCGTTATAAGCTATTTGTACGTTTTGACGGACATTAATGCAGGCTAGATCACGCTGGTCTTTGGCAGCGTTAATTTGCTGTAGAGAGCGACGAATGTTGGCTCTATCATGACCGCCATTATAAAGGTTGTAACGCAACTCAATACCAATACTGGCTTCAGACTGGCCGTCATCGTAACCCAAACCATCGTAGGTTTGAGAACCATAACGTGCATTTAAGTTTATTTTAGGGCGGTAGTCTGACTTAGCTGCTTGGTTAGCACTTTCTGCAGCAAGAATATTACGCAATGCAGCGTGATAAATAGGGCTACCTTGGTAGGCCAGTAGTAAGGTGTCTTCGATGTTGTCTGGTAGTGGTGACTCGACAAAATTAAAGTTATCTAATTTAGCCGCCGGTAGTGTGCCTACCAAACGCATATAACGAGCGCTGATGTCGTGCAGGTTGCTCATTTCTGTAATTAGGTTCGACTGTGCCAATGCTAAACGACCATTAATTTGTTCTAGGTCTGCCGAGCGTGCAACACCGGCTTTAGCGCTTTTTTCAATTTGCTTAAATACTCTATGGTGGGTCGAGAAGTTCTTACGAGCAAGCTCTACAAGTTCGCGCTGTTTTAGTACGTCTAGGTACACTGCGAAGGTTTCTAGTGCGACTTTTTCAGAGGTTTCTAGCAAGTTGAAATAGCTTACTAATTGTAAGTTATCAAAGCGTGAAACTTCAGAACGAGTAAAAGCACCGTCATAAAGCATTTGCGTAAGAGTGATTTCACCATAGGCGCCGTTGTAAGAACGGTTGGGGCCGAAGTCTTGTCGGCGTGCGTCATAACCAATAGCAAAATCTACTTTAGGCCTGTAGCCCGAACGCGATGCTTTATAACCGTAACTTGAAGAAAGAAAATTATGCCACTTTTCTTCAACTTCAGGGTGGTTTTCAATGGCCATCTGTACAGCATCTTTAATAGTGCTAATAGATTCGTTGGCTGTGTTTTTTTCGGCAAAAACAGAAGGTGGGAAGGTGAGTGCTAACACTGTTAAAATAGTGCTAATTAATGTCCTAAAGTTCACGTAATTTCTCCTTTTACGCTTGTTGCTACCTAACTTTGAAGGGTGTGATTATACAGATAATTATCAAGTTGTGTGTTTTTGTAACACCTTTAAGTGCTTTATTTGCAAGCGTTTTCAATGAATTTGTAAGGAATTGTATGATTTTGGCTTAACTTGCCCTTTGGTACAGTGTCTCTTTGTCAGGCTGTGGCTTAAAGTGTCTAGCTGAAAAAGTTCTTTAATTGAGTTGAGTTAAACTATGGTAGTTGTTGCTGTTGTTAAAAGTGTAGTCGGTAATGTTGTTGCGCGCGACATTAATGGAAACGAACGTGTACTTAAGGTAGGAGACAAGCTTTATGTTGGCGAGATTGTTCTGGCTGGCGAGAATGCTAGAGCGGAGCTTGAGTATCACGACACTATAGTTACGGTTAATGCTTTAGAGCGCTTAAGCCTAGACGAGCAAACTACCCCAGTAGAAACCATAGATGCAATAGATTCAGCATTAGAAGACAGCGCCATTACTGACGTGCTAGATATGCTTGATGGCAATTCTGACCTATTTGAAGACTTAGAAGCTCCAGCGGCTGGTTTAGAAGGTGGTAGTTCAAGCAGCGCCTATCATCTTGTGCAGGTTGCCCGCATAGCAGAAACTTTCGACTCAATTACATTTTCTGCACCTAGCAACCTTTTTGTAACCAACGACATTATTACCAGTAACGCCTTTGCTGGTGACTCATACTCTGTGTTTGGCCAAGGTGGTAGCGATAATGAAGCTGGAAACACTACTAGCCAAGACTATGTTGCAGCAAACGATGCAGTAAGCAACGCTGACAATGCCTTCCAAAATGCTCAAGACATAATAGATTCAGCCAATAGTGATGGTTTAATTACACCCGCTGAAAAAGAAACAATAGACCAAGCTATTAAAGAAGCAGAAGACGCCAAAGACGCAGCACAAGACTTAGTTAACTCATTGCTTGAAAATGAAAAGAGTGGTCTACAAGATCAACTAGATGATTTAACTGAACTAGAAGCACCAGAAGTAAACGACGCTGATGCCGATGGCGTTGAAGACGGTGTTCAGTTAGATGCGGCTATTGCAGCGGTTGAAGCAGCCGAAGCGGCTTACGCGGCCGCGGATCAAGCGCTAGCGAATGCTAATGCAGATGGGTTAATCACCCCAGCCGAAGTAGCAACATTAGAACAAGCTAAAGCGGATGCCCAGGCTGCGAAAGACACCGCTCAAAGCTTAGTGACTGCCTTACCGGACACAGCTGCGACCACACAAACTGGTATACAAGATCGCTTAGATGGACTAACCGACATCACAATCCCTGCGGTGAACGACGCGGATGCTGATGGTGTTGAAGATACCGCTCAAGTAGCTGCTGCAGAAGCTGCGGTGGCTGATGCCGAAGCGGCTTACGCGGCCGCGGATCAAGCACTGATCGACGCTAACGCAGATGACTTAATTACACCTGCGGAAGTGGCAGACTTAGAACAAGCTAAAGCAGATGCCCAGGCTGCGAAAGACGCCGCTCAAAGCTTAGTCACTGCCTTACCAGACACAGCTGCTGATGCACAATCCGATCTACAAGATCGTCTAGATGGCTTAACCGACATCACAATCCCTGCAGTGAACGACGCTGATGCCGATGGTGTTGAAGATACTGCTCAAGTAGCTGCTGCAGAAGCCGCGGTTGCCGATGCCGAAGCGGCTTACGCCGACGCACAAACAGCACTTGATGACGCTAACGCTGATGGGTTAATCAACCCCATCGAACACGCTGATCTAGTCACTGCTTTAGCAGACGCCCAAGCTGCGAAAGCGGCTGCTCAAGGCCTAGTGACTGCCTTACCAGACACGGCTGCTGATGCACAAACCGATCTACAAGGTCGCTTAGATGGACTAACCGACATCACAATCCCTGCGGTAAACGACGCTGATGCCGATGGTGTTGAAGATACTGCTCAAGTAGCTGCTGCAGAAGCCGCGGTTGAAGCAGCCGAAACTGCTTACGTCGACGCACAAACAGCACTTGATGACGCTAATACTGATGGGTTAATCAACCCAGCCGAAGTCGCTGCATTAGAACAAGCTAAAGCAGATGCCCAGGCTGCGAAAGACGCCGCTCAAGGCCTAGTGACTGCCTTACCAGACACAGCTGCGACCACACAAACCGATCTACAAGATCGTCTAGATGGCTTAAAAGACATCACAATCCCAGCAGTGAACGATGCCGACGGCGATGGTGTTGAAGATACGGTTCAAGTAGATACGGCAATTGCAGCGGTTGAAGCAGCTGAAGCTGCTTATGCGGCTGCAGATCAAGCACTGATTGACGCTAATGCTGATGGGTTAATCACCCCTGCGGAAGTGGCAGACTTAGAACAAGCTAAAGCGGATGCCCAGGCTGCGAAAGACGCTGCTCAAGAGTTAATTGATGCATTACCAGATACTGTTCAAGACCAAAAAGACGACTTGCAAACCGCACTTGATGGCTTAACCGACATTACTATCCCAGCAGTTAACGATGCCGATGCGGATGGTGTTGAAGATACCGCTCAAGTGGCTGCTGCTGAAGCGGCGGTGGCTGATGCCGAAGCAGCTTATGGCGCGGCGGATCAAGCACTGATCGACGCTAACGCGGATGAATTAATCACCCCAGCCGAAGTCGCTGCATTAGAACAAGCTAAAGCGGATGCCATTGCTGCGAAGAGCGCTGCTCAAGATCTTATTGATGAACTGCCAAACACTGTTCAAACTGATATTGATGCACTTCAAGGTCGCTTAGACGGCTTAACCGACATCACGATCCCTGCGGTAAACGACGCCGATGCGGATGGTGTTGAAGACACCGCTCAAGTAGCTGCTGCTGAAGCCGCGGTTGCTGATGCCGAAGCGGCTTACGCGGCCGCGGATCAAGCACTGATCGACGCTAATGCAGATGGGTTAATCACACCTGCGGAAGTGGCAGACTTAGAACAAGCTAAAGCAGATGCCCAGGCTGCGAAAGACGCCGCTCAAAGCTTAGTCACTGCCTTACCAGACACAGCTGCTGATGCACAATCCGATCTACAAGATCGCTTAGATGGACTAACCGACATCACAATCCCTGCGGTGAACGACGCTGATGCCGATGGTGTTGAAGATACTGCTCAAGTAGCTGCTGCAGAAGCCGCGGTTGCCGATGCCGAAGCGACTTATGCGGCTGCGGATCAAGCACTGATTGACGCTAATGCTGATGGGTTAATCAACCCAGCCGAAGTCGCTGCATTAGAACAAGCTAAAGCGGATGCCATTGCTGCGAAGAACGCTGCTCAAGATCTTATTGATGAACTGCCAAACACTGTTCAAACTGATATTGATGCACTTCAAGGTCGCTTAGACGGCTTAACCGACATCACGATCCCTGCGGTAAACGACGCCGATGCGGATGGTGTTGAAGATACGGTTCAAGTAGATACGGCAATTGCAGCGGTTGAAGCAGCTGAAGCTGCTTATGCGGCTGCAGATCAAGCACTGATTGACGCTAATGCTGATGGGTTAATCAACCCCATCGAACACGCTGACCTAGTCACTGCTTTAGCAGACGCCCAAGCTGCGAAAGCGGCTGCTCAAGACTTGGTAACCGCATTACCAGACACCGTTGCTGATACACAAGCCAGTCTTCAAGGTCGCTTAGACGGCTTAACCGACATCACAATCCCAACGGTAAATGATGCCGACGGCGACGGTGTTGAAGATACCGCTCAAGTAGCTGATGCTGAAGCCGCTGTTGCCGATGCCGAAACTGCTTACGCCGACGCACAAACAGCACTTGATGACGCTAATGCTGATGGGTTAATCAACCCCATCGAACACGCTGATCTAGTCACTGCTTTAGCAGACGCCCAAGCTGCGAAAGCGGCTGCTCAAGGCCTAGTGACTGCCTTACCAGACACGGCTGCAACCACACAATCCGATCTACAAGATCGTCTAGATGGCTTAACCGACATCACGATCCCTGCGGTAAACGACGCCGATGCGGATGGTGTTGAAGATACTGCTCAAGTGGCTGCTGCAGAAGCTGCGGTTGCCGATGCCGAAGCGGCTTATGCGGCCGCGGATCAAGCACTGATCGACGCTAATGCAGATGACTTAATTACACCTGCGGAAGTGGCAGACTTAGAACAAGCTAAAGCAGATGCCCAGGCTGCGAAAGACGCCGCTCAAGGCTTAGTGACCGCCTTACCAGACACGGCTGCGACCACACAATCCGATCTACAAGATCGCTTAGATGGACTAACCGACATCGTAATCCCTGCGGTGAACGACGCTGATGCCGATGGTGTTGAAGATACTGCTCAAGTAGCTGATGCTGAAGCCGCTGTTGCCGATGCCGAAACTGCTTACGCCGACGCACAAACAGCACTTGATGACGCTAATGCTGATGGGTTAATCAACCCCATCGAACACGCTGATCTAGTCACTGCTTTAGCAGACGCCCAAGCTGCGAAAGACGTTGCTCAAGGCTTAGTGACTGCCTTGCCAGACACGGCTGCGACCACACAATCCGATCTACAAGATCGCTTAGATGGCTTAACCGACATCGTAATCCCTGCGGTAAATGATGCCGACGGCGACGGTGTTGAAGATACTGCTCAAGTAGCTGCTGCAGAAGCCGCGGTTGCTGATGCCGAAGCGGCTTATGCGGCCGCAGATCAAGCGCTAGCGGATGCTAATGCGGATGACTTAATCACCCCTGCGGAAGTAGCAGACTTAGAACAAGCTAAAGCAGATGCCCAAGCTGCGAAAGACGTTGCTCAAGGCTTAGTGACTGCCTTACCGGACACAGCTGCGACCACACAAACTGATTTACAAGGTCGTTTAGATGGACTAACCGACATCACAATCCCAGCGGTGAACGACGCCGATGCTGATGGTGTTGAAGATACCGCTCAAGTAGCTGCTGCTGAAGCCGCGGTTGCCGATGCCGAAGCGGCTTACGCGGCCGCGGATCAAGCACTGATCGACGCTAATGCAGATGACTTAATTACACCTGCGGAAGTGGCAGACTTAGAACAAGCTAAAGCAGATGCCCAGGCTGCGAAAGACGCCGCTCAAAGCTTAGTGACTGCCTTACCGGACACAGCTGCAGATACAAAAGCAGACTTACAAGACACGCTAAACGGCTTAACCGACATCACAATCCCTGCGGTAAACGACGCTGATGCCGATGGTGTTGAAGATACCGCTCAAGTGGCTGCTGCAGAGGCCGCGGTTGCCGATGCCGAAGCGGCTTACGCAGCTGCGGATCAAGCACTGATCGACGCTAACGCAGATGGGTTAATTACCCCAGCCGAAGTGGCAACATTAGAACAAGCTAAAGCGGATGCCCAGGCTGCGAAAGACGTTGCTCAAGGCTTAGTGACCGCATTACCAGACACAGCTGCAGATACAAAAGCAGACTTACAAGATCGCTTAGATGGCTTAACCGACATCACAATCCCAGCGGTAAACGACGCTGATGCCGATGGTGTTGAAGATACTGCTCAAGTGGCTGCTGCAGAAGCCGCGGTTGCTGATGCCGAAGCGGCTTATGCAGCTGCGGATCAAGCGCTAGCGAATGCTAATGCAGATGGGTTAATCACACCTGCGGAAGTAACAGACTTAGAACAAGCTAAAGCAGATGCCCAAGCTGCGAAAGACGCCGCTCAAAGCTTAGTGACCGCCTTACCAGACACGGCTGCTGATACACAAACCGATCTACAAGGTCGCTTAGACGGCTTGACCGACATCACAATCCCTGCGGTAAACGATGCCGACGGCGATGGTGTTGAAGATACGGTTCAAGTAGATACGGCTATTACTGCGGTTGAAGCAGCAGAAACTGCTTACGTCGACGCACAAACAGCACTTGATGACGCTAATGCAGATGGGTTAATCACAACTGCGGAAGTGGCGACATTAGAACAAGCTAAAGCAGATGCCCAGGCTGCGAAAGACGCCGCTCAAGGCTTAGTCACTGCCTTACCGGACACAGCTGCAGATACAAAAGCAGACTTACAAGACACGCTAAACGGCTTAACCGACATCACAATCCCTGCGGTAAACGACGCTGATGCCGATGGTGTTGAAGATACCGCTCAAGTGGCTGCTGCAGAAGCTGCGGTTGCCGATGCCGAAGCGGCTTACGCAGCTGCGGATCAAGCGCTAGCGGATGCTAATGCAGATGACTTAATCACTCCAGCCGAAGTAGCGACATTAGAACAAGCTAAAGCAGATGCCCAAGCTGCTAAATCGACTGCTCAAGGCTTAGTGACTGCCTTGCCAGACACGGCTGCGACCACACAAACTGGTCTACAAGATCGCTTAGATGGACTAACCGACATCACAATCCCTGCGGTAAACGACGCTGATGCCGATGGTGTTGAAGATACTGCTCAAGTAGCTGCTGCAGAAGCCGCGGTTGCCGATGCCGAAGCGGCTTACGCGGCCGCGGATCAAGCACTGATCGACGCTAATGCAGATGACTTAATTACACCTGCGGAAGTGGCAGACTTAGAACAAGCTAAAGCAGATGCCCAGGCTGCGAAAGACGCCGCTCAAAGCTTAGTGACTGCCTTACCGGACACAGCTGCAGATACAAAAGCAGACTTACAAGACACGCTAAACGGCTTAACCGACATCACGATCCCTGCGGTAAACGACGCCGATGCGGATGGTGTTGAAGACACCGCTCAAGTAGCTGCTGCTGAAGCCGCTGTTGCCGATGCCGAAGCGACTTATGCGGCTGCGGATCAAGCACTGATTGACGCTAATGCTGATGGGTTAATCAACCCAGCCGAAGTCGCTGCATTAGAACAAGCTAAAGCGGATGCCATTGCTGCGAAGAACGCTGCTCAAGATCTTATTGATGAACTGCCAAACACTGTTCAAACTGATATTGATGCACTTCAAGGTCGCTTAGACGGCTTAACCGACATCACGATCCCTGCGGTGAACGACGCTGATGCCGATGGTGTTGAAGATACTGCTCAAGTAGCTGCTGCAGAAGCCGCGGTTGCCGATGCCGAAGCGGCTTACGCAGCTGCGGATCAAGCGCTAGCGAATGCTAATGCAGATGGGTTAATCACCCCAGCCGAAGTAGCAACTTTAGAACAAGCTAAAGCGGATGCCCAGGCTGCGAAAGACGCCGCTCAAGGCTTGGTGGCTGCCTTACCAGACACAGCTGCAGATACAAAAGCAGACTTACAAGATCGCTTAGATGGCTTAACTGATATCACAATCCCTGCGGTAAACGACGCTGATGCGGATGGTGTTGAAGATACTGCTCAAGTAGCTGCTGCAGAAGCCGCAGTTGCTGATGCCGAAGCGGCTTACGCGGCCGCAGATCAAGCACTGATCGACGCTAACGCAGATGACTTAATCAC
>Ga0209075_1002212_pt1 | contig 17359 bp, 3 predicted proteins | sample Stecom2011_FD_187523 | JGI IMG/M metagenome (GOLD analysis project Ga0209075, IMG submission 187523) | Agricultural soil microbial communities from Utah to study Nitrogen management - Steer compost 2011 (SPAdes) (version 2) | ecosystem: Environmental > Terrestrial > Soil > Agricultural land...
CCGGGCTGATCCGGGATCAGCGCATTGCCCACCAGCAGGTAATTGGCACTCTGGTTGAGCACCTGGATGCGCGGGCCGCCATTGGCGGTCACGGTACCGTTGCCGGACAGCGTATCGGCGTTGATGGTAACGGTACCGCCGGCGGCGAGCATGTCACCCAGCTCGATGGCGCCGACATGGGTACCGGAGATGGTGCCTTCGATCACCGCACGGGTGACCGCATCCATATCAGTGAAGGTATCGAGGAACTGACGCGGATTGAAGTTGGTGAGCTTCAGCGCACTGATCGGCAGGCCAGCTGACTGGGTGATGGTCCCGTCGGCGGCGATATTGATCAGCAGTTCGTGGTAACGGCCGGCCAGCAGCGTGCCGTTGAGCGTGGCAGCAATGTTGCGGTTGATGTCCGCGTTGCTGTTGCGGCTGGTCACCGGGATGAAGCCCAGCTGATAACCCCGTGCCACGCCGTCGGCCTGTGCATTGACCAGACCGTAATAGCTGCCGGCGCGAACATTGCGCGCCGCCAGGGCCTGACTGCCCTCCGCCAGGACCGTGCTGGCCTTGTTGTTGATGTGGGCGTCAGCGCGCACTGTGGGTATCGCGACGATACCGCGCACCGTGCTGTTGGCCACCGAGGTGAGCTGCAGGGTGTTCTGCCACAGCCCTTCCGGATCGTCGCCCGCCGTCAGGGTAATGTTGCCCAGTGCCTCCAACCGGGTGTTGCGGCCCACCGACAGGGACTGATCTGAGTTCAGGTCGCCGTCAACGCTTGCATCGGCTACACCGGCTGCGCCCCAGGTGCTGGCCAGGGCCTCCAGCGACATGCCGGCTTGGCTGTAGGTGCCTGCGCCCAGCGAGCCACTGGAGAACAACAGACCGTTGTCACCAATGGTCACCGTGTTGTTCAGATTCGCTTCGCTGTTCACACCCACGCCGCCGCCGGCAATCGCGCCGCCGGTACTCAGGGTGACGGACTCGCTCACCTGCATGCGGGTGAACGCACGCAGCAGCAGGCGGGAGCTGTAATCGGCGGCATTGATGCCTGCATACAGATCGACATTGTCACCCACATCCACATGGGCCTTGCTGTCGATGTGCGTGTCGCTGTACACCGCCTGCCCACTGATCACCCCGCCGCCAGCACCGGATGCCGCTGCGCCAAGGTGATGACTGAAGATGTTGTTATTGGCGGTGACAATCAGGTCCTTCTGCGCCGCCAGCTGGCTGTTATCACCGATGCTGGCCTGGCTGTTGGCCAACACACGGTTCTCGCTCCCGGCACCACTGGCGCCGGCCAGAGCCGCATTCACCGAGTTGGCGTGGGTACCGAAGATCGCCCGGTACTCAGCATTGACTGCCAGGTTACGCATGGCGATCTCTACCGAGTCGCCGATCTGCGCGAGGGCCGAGCCCTTGGTCAGCGTACTGGCTACCGACGCATTACCGGCAATCAGACCGCCACTGCCCGCCACCGACTTGGCCTGATTGATGTCTTCGGCGTTGGCATCGACCAGCAGATCGCTGATCACTACATCGCCGTCGCGGTCGTTGGCAAAATCGCCCAGCCGCGCCAGGGTGGTGCTGTCCGATTCGGCCATGGCCACCGAGGCACCCGCCGCCAGACCGCCCACCGCGACGCCGAGCGCATCGGCATATTGATGGCTGCGAGCATCCGCCAGAATCTCGATGCGCCCTGCGGGGAGCTTCAGGTGCGAGCCGGTCAGGGACTTGACGGTCGCTGTGTTCAGGGCCTCGGCAATGGTTGCATTGGCGCTGAGGAACAGACCGCCGCTACCGGCGATGGCCTGGGCGCGGACGTTGGCCTGATCCGGATCAATCTCACTGCCGGTGCGGTTGTATTCTAGTGTCGATTTCAGGCGCAAGCCGCCTGTGCCGCGCACATCGGCCCGGTCGCCCAGGCTGGCGGTGACGGTATTGGCCGTCTGGGCCCGCGCATAGGACGCGCCCACGGCCGCCCCACCGGCAACTGTCGCCCCCAGGGCATAGGCATTGAGCTGCGGGAGCACGCTGGCGTCCAGCGAGACGCCGCCGGTGCCGCCGTTCAGCATTACGTCGTCGCCAACCAGCGCCTGAACGCGCGTGCGCTCGACCGCGACCGAGGCAACGCCGGTGCCGGCACCAAACAGTCCTCCCGCGGCAGCCACGCCGTAGACATCGATGCCGCCCTCGCCGCGTGCGCTCAGATTGATGGCGCCCCCGGTCAACTGTGCATCGTCGGCCACCTGCACGGTAACGTTGCTGTCACGGTCGCCGCTGGCGACCACAATCCCGACCGCCGCCGCGCCAGCACTGGCGCCCAGGGCATCCAGATCCAGATTGAGCGTATCGCTGGCATTCAGGTTCATCGCACCCGTGCTGGTATGGGTGCCACTGATGCGGCTGCCGATGTCGTTGCGCATTTGCCCAATGGCCAGTGCCGCCCCCAGTCCCACGCCGAAACCCGCGCCGCCGGCGTAAGATTCGACCTCGACTGCGTTATCGTAACCGGCGAGCGTGCTCGCCCGGGCGTCGATATTGAGCGACCCGGTGCGGCTGGTGCCACCGTTGAGTTCGGCAGCTACCCGTGCATTGGACAGGGTCAGCGCCATGCCACCGCCCACTGCGGCGGCGCCCGCCACGGCAGCAGCGCCGGCCAGGTTGCGGCTGTGCAGCCGGTCCTCGGCGGTGATGCTGGCAGCACCACTGGTGGTGATGCTGCTGTTGCTGGCCCGGGCCAGGGTCTCGTGCTTGCGCAGGCTGCCCGCTTCAAAACGGTCGTCCAGATCGGTCTTGTTGCTGTTGACGCGCGCTTTGGTGGCCGAATCGGTTTTGCTTACCAGCTCGTACTTCTGCGTTTCTTCGTTCCACTCGGTGGCGTCGTAGGTCAGATCCCCGGTCTTGTCGGCCCGACCGATGCGGTTGGCCTGGCTGAGACTGCCATCGCCACCCTGGTCCAGCTCATCCATGGCGTCGAAGTTTTCATCACCGGCGGTCACCGCGGTGGCGCCGGAGCCCAGCAGTACCAGCCCCATACTGCCGCCCAGAGCACTGCTACCGACCGCACCGGTGACGGTATTCAGCCGGATATCCCCTTCACGCAGGGCCCTGAGGGTGAACTGGCTGCCAACCAGGGTCGAGCGATCAAACAGTGCACGGGTGGCGCTGTTGGCCACCAGTACGTTGGCGCTGCCGCCAACGCTGGTACCGCCCGCCACGGCCGCGCCGATGGTATTGCGCACGGTCAGGCTGTCTTTGGCGCTGATCGACAGATGGCCGAGGGACCGGCCGGTCTCGCCGAAATCGACCTGACTGGCACCGGCCTCGGTCGTGGTTTCCACAACCGCGATACCGATGGAACCGCCGACCGCCATTCCCCCGCCGCCGGCACTCGCTACGTGCATGCCGATGCCCGTGCTGTTCTCGGCCGTTACCTCAGTACGGCCACTGAGCACCCGGGTACGCGGCCCGGTGGCCGCGTTCAGGTCCGTGCCCAGCCAGGCGCGGGTGACGCTCTGGTTGTACAAGGTGGCCAGCGCACCGGAGACCGCCACCGCACCGCCGGTGGCACTGACCGCGTTCGGCGTCAGCCGTTGCAGGGCACTGGCGCTGACCTTGAGCGAGCCCACGTCAAGCTGGCTGGCGCCATCGACCCGCGCGTCGGTTTCACTTTCGAGGATCACCAGGCTGGAGGAAATGCCGGGTGCCACAATGGCGCCGGCCAGGCTGGCGATGATGGTCGAGACATACTGCCCCGAACCGGCCGCGACCTCGGTCAGGCCCCGGCTGTTCAGTTGCACGCCGGTAAGGCGGGCCTGGGTCAGACGGCTGATGACGGTGTTGTCGACGCCGGCGCCGACCGCCGCCGCACTCGGGCCACCCGCCACGGCCGCCAGGTAACCGGCGGTGTAGCTGTGGCTGTTGGCGCCTACCCGCACGTTCTGCGCGCTGCCGGCACCAATGGCCTGGTTGATCCGCGCGCCGTCGATATAGCCCTGGGTACTGCCGCCCAGCACCGTGGTGTTGACCACCCCGGAGACCGCCGCGCTGGCCAGCGGCACCACGGCCAGACTGGCCGACAGGGCGATCTGGCCGACCTGCTGGACGGAACTGGCCTGCACCGCCAGCCCGGTAATGTGGTGCTGCTTGACCGACAGGTTCGGGTAGGGGTTGAACTGGTCGCCGGAGATCCATTCATGGTCATCGTCCGGCGCGTTGTTCAGCGCACCGTTATCCACCAGCAGTCGATCGCCCGCATCACGGCCCAGCGCGCTGACCGCGGTGGTGCTGCCGTCGATAAAGGCCTTGGTATTGGTTTCCACCACGTTGACGGTGGCCAGCGCCGCGATGGCGGCATTGCCGGCACCGGCCGCCGACACGGACGACCCGAGGATGCTGTCCAGATTGCGCGCGCTGACCGCGATGTTGTTCTGCGCAATCACCTGAGCGCCCGCGCCGACGTGCGCCTGGGTCAGGGTCTGGATGATATTGGTGGCGCCAACGGTGGATACCGCTGCGTTGCCGGCCCCGCCGCCGGCCACGATGCCGGCGATGATGTCGGCTGCGGAATTGGCTTCAATGCGCAGGTTGCGCAGCGCCCAGCCTGACCCTAGGTTGCCGGTGAGACTGGCATGGATCTCGCTGTCGACACGGTTGATCGCCGTGCCCACGCCGACTGCCGCGGAACCGCCGCCGGCCACACCGCCGGAGCCCGCGTGGATGCTGGAGGTGTCGCTGGCCAGCACGTCCAGATTGCCGGCCGTACCACCGCTGCGGATGACCTCGGCACGGGTCTGGGCGGCAATGTTGTTACTGGTGTTGGAGAACGCTACCCCGGCGGTGCCGCCGCCCACGCCGGCCGCGGCCAGCGTGAGAATATGACCGCCGGTGGCGGCCTTGACCCGACCACTGCCGCTGCCCAGCTCGATGGCGCTGTCAACGATGCGCGCAATGCGCTTCTGATTGATGGTGCTGACCGCAATGGACGCACCCACCGCCGCGGTACCGGCGCCCTGGGCGTTACCCGCCAGGGTCTTGATATCGGTATCGCCACGGCTGACGTCGACCACCAGCGAACCGGCCTCGACTTCGGAATCCCTGATCTCTGCGCGCTCTTCGCCCTCGACCACATTGATCGCCAGCGAACCACCCACGGCCGCCGTACCGGCACCGCCGGCACCCACCGCCACCGAGCGGATATTCGACGAGCCGCCGCTGGCCAGGTTCAGTGCCCCGCCGACGGTCAGGTCGCTGTCGATGACCTCAGCCAGGCGCTTGGACAGGATGATGTTGTTGGTGTCGGCAATCCCGACGGCGGTGGTACCCGCGCCGCCAAAGGCGCCGGCCAGGCTCCAGATGGTGCGATCACCAATGGCCGCGGACAGATCGAGTGCGCCCACATTCAGGGTACTGCCCTCGATGGTCGCGCGCTCGGTGCCCTGCAGCACGTTGCTGGTGAAGGAGCCGTTGACCGCCACGGTACCGGCGCCACCGCCTGCTACCGCAATGGCGTAAATGTTCTGCTGGGCCCCACTGCGCAGGTGCGCCTGGGAGAAACCGCTGATCTCGCGGCTGTTGCGGATCAGTGCGGTACGGTCCGCACCAATCCGGTTGACCGACACCGCACCACCAACGGCTGCCGTGCCACCGCCCTTGACCGAGCCGGTCAGCGAGGCGATGGTCAGGCCGTCGCCGCCACTGACGTCCAGCCCCAGTGTCTGGTGCGCACCGGTGGTCACCAGCCGGCTGTTGTCGACCAGCACCTCATCTTCACCGTCGATCACGTTGACCACGATGGAGCCGCCCACGCCGGCGGTATTACCCCCCGCCGCGTCGATGCCGACACCCCAGATCTCGCCGTCCAGCGCCGAGTTCAGCGACGCCGAACCGGTCAGGGTGACATCGCTGTCAGTCAGGCTGGCGCTGCGTTCCGCGTCAATCAGGTTGACCGCGACGGCGCCACCCACGCCCGCCGCGCCACCGGCAGCCGACAGGTTGAAAGCGATGGACCAGATGCTTGCGCCCAGGTCGGGCTGGCTGGCGTTGATCGACAGATCACGCGCGCTCAGGACGACGTTTTCCATCCCTGCGTTGGTGGTGTCAGCGATCCGGTTGAAGGTGATTGCCCCGCCCACGGCGGAGCCGCTGCCGGAGCCCTGCCCGGACAGCGCAGCGGTCATGATGCGGCTCTGCAGGCCGGCATCCACGGCGGCATCCCTGGCCAGAATGTAGCGACCGTTGCGCACACGGGCCGCCACGTCCTGTTCCATGTCGTTGAGACTGATAGCGCCGCCCACCGAGGCATTGTTGGTACTGGCGGTAACGTTGCCCGCCAGCGAGTAGGCGCCGCCACTCTTGAAGGCATTGACGTTGAGGTTGTCGGCCCTGAGGGTCTTGCCGGACATGTCGACGCTGGCGTTGATGCTGCCCCGCGCCACCACGGCCGTCACCGAGCCGGACACCGCATTCTCCTTGCCGCCGGCACCGCCCACCGCAGCCGCCAGTACGTCAGTGTTATTGCCGGCATTGACGTTCAGGTCGCCGGAGAGATCCACCTCGGTGTTGGCCAGGCTCGCGGTGTAGTCGCTCCCGGTATACACCACGCTGACCGCGCCACCGGCCGAGTTCTTGCCGGACACGGCCAGGTTGCCGGCCACTGCCAGCACCGCCTCGCCCGCCAGCTCACCGCTGAACAGATTCTGCTGGGTGGTCGCACCGGTGCTGCTGCCGTCTTCGGCGAACAGGTCGTCCTGGGTATCGATGCTGCCGTCGATCTGCTGGACGGTATCTTCACCATCGAGGTCCAGATCCGTATGACTCAACGCGGTCAGGCCGGCCGTGGAGAACAGACTGTCCAGGGCCGACAGGCCGGCAACACTGGCGGCGCTGACGTTGACCTGACCGCCTTCAAGGGACGAATCACGGCTGCCATGCTTGTCGACCTTGGCGCGCACGTCGTTATCGACAATCACCAGCGCGATGGAGCCCGAACCCGAGTTGCTGTTCTGCCCGGTACTGGCCGCCACACCGAGCGCGCCCGCAAGCAGGCGCGCCGCGCTGTTGGCCGACACATCCAGGCGATTGAAATCGGTCGCGCTGCTGCCCAGCCACTGGGCACTGAGCGTGTTCTTCTGTACGGCCAGCACCAGCGAGCCGCCAGCGCTGGTCGCATTACCGTGGCCGCCGGAGGCGAAGGAGAAGGAGCCGCCGCCAAGCAGCGTGCGGGTACGGTCATAGGCCGTGACTGCAATGCCGGTATTCTCACCGGCCCGCTGATGGACGGTGCTGTCCACCACCGAGGCGGAGGTGGTGTTGGTGATCACGCCGCCGGATACCGACATCGCAACGGAGGTATTGTTGTCGCCGGCAGTGGTTGCGGCGATACCCAGTCCCATGGCGACCTGGTCGCCCGCGCTGGCGGCCTGCACCTTGAGCGCATCATTGTCGTTGAGGGTGGTGTTGACCAGCTGCGCGTCGGTCAGATTGTACAGGTGGTTATAGGCCATGGCGCCGGCGATCCCGGCGCTGCTCTGGCTGCGCTGGCCGCCGGCCAGGGTGAAGGCGCCACTGCCCGAGCCGCTGATCTGGTTCGTCTGGTTCAGCGACAGCACCGTTACCTTGCTGCCCTTGCGCGCCGGATCGCGTGGATCCAGTACGATGTCGCCCACGCGGGCGCGGGTCTTCTGGCCCACCACGTTGACGCTGGCTGAGCCCGCGACGGCCAGGGACTGCTTGGACTTGCCGGTGCCCGGGTCCGGAGACTCGTCGAACAGACCCTTGATCTTGTCGATGACCTCACCGATCTTGTCCGGGACAGCGACCACAGTGTCCTTGATCGAGGACGCTCCGTCCTTGGCTGCGCCGATGGTGTTCTGGAAGCCGGCGGAGGTATCCCCGAAGATCGTCTGCAACAGACCCTTGCCGATGCCCTCGACCGCGCCCATCAGGCCGCCATCGGCGTTGTTGTCATCGGCCTCGCCCTGGTCGCCGCCGTCTTCTGCGGTGCGTGCTGCCGCACCGGCCACACTGAAAGAGCCGACCTGGCCGGTGCTTTCGGCGTTGACCAGCAGCTCGTCCACGGTCCAGGTGGCATTGACCAGTCCGGCACCACCGCCGCCGAGCACATCGCCACGCAGGCCACGGTTATCGCCGACCAGCGCCTGCACATCGGTATGTACCACATTGACGCCGATGCCTGCGCCCACACCGGTTTCGTCGGACACCGCCAACGCCCCGGCGGCGCTCCACAGGCCCAGCTTGTGCTCGGCGGTAATTCCCACCTGCTCGGCATTGACCGCGGTGCTGTTGTGAATGGAGGCGTTGACATCAGAGTTGACCACGCTGATCACCATCGCGCCGGTGCCGGCAACGCTGGCACCCTTGCCCGCCGAGGGGGTGATGCCGATGATCAGTTCATCCTGGGTAGCCGTGACATCCACGCGCTTGCCGGTGACGTTACCGTTGGCGCCGATACCGGCGCTGGCCTCGTTGTCGGTGACCTGCACATTGACGCCGCCGCCAACGGCCTTGCCGTCCGAGGTGTTGCCGAACAGGGTGGTCCAGAAATTACCGGCTATCGCCAGTTGCTGAATCTCGTTGGCGGCACTGACATCCACCGCCGCGTCCCAGTCCCAGACATGCTCACGCAGTGCCTTGCGGGAGGCGACTTCCTCGCCTTCGGCATCGCGCTTGACCGGCAGGAACGCATAGGGGCTGGACTGCCAGTCATTACCGGTGGCGGTAGCCTTGAGCGTTACGTTGTCACCGACCCAGGCGATGGCGTCGATGTCGGTATTGAGCACGGCCACCGAGCCCGCCACACCCACGTCTTCAGAGTTGCTGTTGGCGTTGGCATAAACGGAGGACAGCTTGCCGGGAATGGCCGTCAGCCCAGGCACATGGGTCTTCAGGTTCTCGAACACCTCATCCAGTGAGCCCCAGCGATCCAGGCCCGCCAGATTCAGCGTCTGCACGTTGCGCGCGGCCACGCCGATGCGCCCTGCGGTGATATCCGCGTCGTTGCCGATCAGCGCGCGGGTTTTCTGCGTCACCTGGTTGTACGCCGCGGCGACACTGATGCCGATCTTGGTACCGTCGTCCTTCTCGGTATCGGCCAGGACGCGGCTGTCCGCGCCGTTGGCCAGACCGCTCTGCTGCTGCAGGGCAGTCACCGACAGATTGCCATCCAGGTTGATCTGCTGGCCACCGCCGCCGATACGCGCTTCGACCTGGTGATCAGCAATACTCACGGCCACGGCCGAGCCCAGCCGCAGCTGGCTCTCGACCGGGGCGCCGTCGGGCTTGATGGTCATGCCGAGGAAGGTCTTGACCTTATTGCCCACGGCGGCGGTGAAACGGCGGAAGTCCTCCGCAGACAGTACCTTGGCCTGCAGACTGTCCGCCAGTGCCTTGCCCGCCTGTACGCTGGCGTTGTTGGCCTGTTCACTGATGATATTCGCGGCATTGACGCTCAGGGAGCTGGCGTCCAGGTCGGCATCGAACTCGGCACGGGTGTCGCTGTTGAACAGCGCCAGCGCCACGGCCGGACCACCCATCGCCCCCTGGCCCACGCTCTTGGACGAGGCGGTATTGCTCAGGGTCTGCTCGGTCACCGCAGTCACGCTGACATTACCGGTTACACCGGTATGCGCCGGGTCGCCGCTGGTCAGTACTGCGTCCCGCGCCACGGTCGCCAGGGTGCGCAGATCGGTATGCGCCATGCTGAAGGCCGCTGACAGGGTCGTGGCATTGCTGCCCTGGCCGTCGCGTGTGGTGGCCGCAGTGCCTTCCACCTTCAGGGTGTTGTCGCTGTGCGCCGTAACGCTCAGGTCCCGCGCGTCGACCCGGGCATCATCCAGGATCTCGACCCTGGTTTCGCCCGCCAGACGGCCATAGGCGATGCCGGCGTTGAACGGCAGTTTGGAGGTGATGACAGGCAGCGAGAAGTTGGCGGTATCCACGCTGCGGGTGGTGTCGGCAGACAGGGCCACATCGCCGGCAGCCTGAATGTTCGCCGTACCGGCGACGGTAACCCGGGAAGTGCCTTCGGCGACGGCAAAGGTCGCGTAAGGCAGCAGGGTGACGAATTCACTGAAGTTGGACGGCGGGACCTCGGAGATATCGCGCAGCTCGCTGACCGCATCCACCAGCACGGTGTACACATGCATCAGGGCCTGCTCATCGGTCCAGCCCGCGTTGAGCTGCTTGACCTTGTCGACCATGGCATCGAGTTCAGCCATGCTGAAGATCGAGCTCAACAGGCCCGAATCCACTTCGACCTGGGTCACCGACCGCACGGTGATGTCATTCCCGATCAGGGTACCGCCGACGTCGATCGACGAGTGCGCCTGGGCGTAGCCACCCAGCTGACGATCCACCGCCAGGGCCTCTACCCGTACATCGCCGGCCGCCCCGCCCGCCCTGGCCCCGGCATCGAGCACGGCGCCTTCCTGAATCTCGATCCGCGCGACGCTGTGACTGGCACCCAGATTGGCCTTGCCTTGGGTCTGGATAGCGTCTTCCAGCCGGTCGATATCGTCGATCTTGCTGCCATCGGCATTGAGCGCGCTGAAGCTGACGTCACTGAATGCCTGCAGCGTGATGTTGCCGGCGGCCTCGGTTGAATCGGCCGCTGCCCGGGTGTCGATGACCCCGCTCGAGGCGATCGTGATGTCCGGCGCATTGACCAACACACTGCCACCGCCGCCGTTGGCCATGAGCGCGCGCAGCTCACCGGCTATTTCCACGTCGTGCTGGCCAACGATGGTGATGCTGCCGTCGCCGCGTACTGCGGCCGTGGCGTCCACCAGACCGTCGGTGTTGACCGTCGCCTGGAATATCTGCGCGCCCGCCTCGATCGACGCACCGGCTGCCACTGCCGCGCTGGCAGCGAAGAGGTTGACCGACCTGGCGCTGTTGACCTGCCCCTGGATGATGACGTCGCCGGAGCCGGCATTGTAGCGGCCCGCCATCAGATCACTGACGGCCGTGTCGGCGGCGGTGTCGGTTCCGCTGGTGAAGGTCGCGGCCAGCTGACTCATCTGCGTTGCGTTCGGCGTGGTGACGGTCAGACTGCCGACGTTGACCACACCCGAGGCGCCGACAACCAGCCCATGGGGATCAGCGAAGATGATGTTGCCGCCGATGGACCCGTCCTTGAGGCCATTGAGCGTGCCGTTGATGACCACGCGCGAGTCATGCACCAGGTTGACCAGGTTGGCCTTGCCGGTGGGCACGTGGAGGTTGACCGTATTGCCACTGTTGACGTTGAAGTGGCCGAAGGAGTTGAAGCCCGTGTTACCCCGCACGGTACCGGTGGTGATATCGGTCACCGCACCATTGGTCACCATGCTGGTGGCACTGGTCATGCCCGGATGCAGGGTGATGTTATTGGTACCCGGCCCGGCCGCCGCCCAGACCGGCGCTGCGCCAACCCCCAGCAGCACGGCCGCCGCCAGGCGATTCAGACGGAAAACGTCTGCAGACCCGCGATAGCCTCTGGATGGACCAATACCATTCGAGCGACTTTTCTTCGACATGACTTAACGTCCCTGTAATACATGGCGGACTGTGCGAAGCCGCGCAGGCGACGATCGCCGCAACAATCCTTCGTTTTCCGGATGGTTTTTTCGTGGGATTAAGATAAAAGCCGGGCAATCGTAAAGATATAGTCCATTAAGACTGCTGTTCGGAACCTTAATGCCGAGGCAATAGGCACAGGCTCATTTGCGACAGATGCGGGTCCGCCGCCAGCCGCCATGACTGGAAAAGGCGCCGGTATCACCGAACAGGGCGTACCGTGTGGCGCGGTAGCACGCGTGAAGCATAGAGATGCGGTAACTACGCGCCTTTTGATAAGCCCATGACCACCCTCGATTTCCTTCCTTCATCAGAACGTCCCTGGATAATGACTCCGTGCCCTGCAAGATAAACAGGCAGCGAGTATGACAGCCTCTAGAAGCCGACAGACAGACTGCGTCGACCATTAAACGAAGTGACTGGCTTTCATTCGATACCGGTGCTGCGCCCGGGGATATGACGACCTCCAGCGAGCATCAAGTTAATCTCATGCCCGGCTATTCCCAATAGTCCATTTGGACTGAATGCTTGCGCAGGCGCATCAGGTGCGATTGAATTGCCAGCATGCCACTACGCTTACTGTTGATAGATGACCATGCATTGTTCCGTTCCGGGATAGGCATGGTGCTATCTGCCGGCCTGGGAACAGTAGACATTTCCGAGGCGGCCTCCATAGAAGAGGCGCTGCTCTGCCCGGAAGACGAAGTCGATCTGATTCTGCTCGATGTGCAACTGCAGGGCTTGAATGGCCTCGACGGTATCGTGCCACTGAAGCGCCGCTGGCCCACAGCCAGGATCGTGATGGTATCGGCAGTACAGGACGGTCAGGTGATACGCAACGCCTTCAAGCGCGGGGCGGACGGCTTCATCTGCAAGGCGGAGGCACCAGCTCGCATGCTCGAGCTGGTCTCGCAGGCCCTGCTGGGCGAGCAGTTACCGGGGCATGATGACCCCGCCGACGGTTTGCTTGATACGTCCCCCAGGTTGACGCCAAGGCAGTACGAGGTGCTCGATCTGCTTTGTCAGGGGCTGTCCAACAAAATGATCGGGCGCCGCCTGAATCTCTCCGAAAACACCGTGCGAGGCCACGTCCAGGCGACCCTGGCGGCGCTGCAGGTGTCGAGCCGCTCTGAAGCGGCCTTTGTCGCACGCCGCCGGGGACTGGTCAGCTGAGTACAGACACCGTGGCGATTCAGCGAGCCAGCACCGATCGGGCGCGCGACATTCGTGTTGAGCAGGTTCGTCTGGTATTTCGCAACATGCGATCGTCGCTATACCTGGGCAGCGCACTGGCCTTCCTGCTGACATTGATCCTGCTCGAGCCGGAAAACCAGGCCATCCTGCTCAGTTGGCTGGCAGCGGTAGTGGCCAGTCGCATACTCTGCGTCAGTTACGCCGGTTTTGCGCTCAAACGGGGGATCGACGGGGATAATACCGACAGGCACATACTGCATATGTGTCTGATCAAGATCCTCGAGGGCGCGGCCTGGGGATCACTGGTGTGGATCGTCATCGGCCAGGCCAGTCTTGCCGAACAACTACTGGCCCTTGCCTCCCTCGCGGGGGTCAGCGGCAATGCCGTTTCCCTGCTGGCTCCGGTGTTTCCGTTCTATCTGAGCATGCAAATGGCGCAATTGGCGAGTATGAGCAGCAAGTTGCTGATCATGGACGACCGATCCTTCGTGGTGCTGGCAATGGGTTGCGCGCTGTATCTCGTAGGTCAGGTAGGCCAGGCGCTGATGGCACAGCGCGCCTCCCGGGAAACCCTAATGCTGCGTTTTGAGAATCTGGAGTTGATCGAGCGGCTCCAGATTGAGAGCGAGCGCGCCGAAAGTGCCCGCGGCAGGGCGGAAGAAGCAAATCTGGCCAAGTCCAAGTTCCTTGCTGCGGCAAGCCACGATCTGCGCCAACCGGTGCACGCCCAGGAACTCTTTCTGGAGGTGCTGGCACGCAGTGAACTGTCCCCCGTGCAAAGCAAGATACTGAGCAATGCGCGCGCCGCCAGCCAGGCATCAGCGCAGATGCTCAATACTCTGCTGGACTTCTCGCGCATCGAGGCCGGCGTCGTGGAACCCCAGCGCAAGGCGTTTCGCCTGCAGCCGCTGTTGCACAAGTTGGAAAACGAGCTGGGTAGCCTGGCAGATGCCAAGAACCTCGTGTATCGCTGCCGCGAAACGGCATTTGCCGTCGATTCTGACCCCAGCCTGCTGGAGTTGATGCTGCGCAACCTGATTACCAATGCAATCCGTTACACCCATACCGGAGGGTTGCTGATCGGCTGCCGCAAACGCGGGGCGCAGGTGCAGATCGAGATCGTCGATACCGGGATCGGCATCGCCCCGGACCAGACCCGGGCAATCTTTCGCGAGTTTCACCAGCTGGGCAATCCCGAGCGTGATCGCCTCAAAGGTCTCGGCCTGGGCCTGGCCATTACCGAAGGCCTGGCCAACTCCCTCGGCCACCGCATCAGCCTGATCTCCCAAGTTGGGCGCGGCAGCACCTTTCGCCTACATGTACCACTGGCCCAGGGCATGCTGATCGAGGAAGTCTTCAAACCCTCGCCCGATACCTCCCCACTCTACTCGAAGCGCCTGCAAGGGCTGCGCGTGCTGATCGTGGAGGATGACATGATTGTCCGTCAGGGCATGATCGATCTGCTGGAGAACTGGGGCTGCGAATGCCGTACTGCTGAGTCCATCAGCGAGGCGGAGGAACAGGTAACCACCTGGTCCGTGCAGGCGCTGATCAGTGACTACCGGCTCCGCGAGAACCAGACGGGTGCCCAGGTGATCAGCCACGTACGCGAGGTCCTGGGCCGCCCCGTGCCCGCGTTGATCATCACCGGGGATACCGCACCGGCGCGCCTGCGCGACGCACGCAGTAGTGGCATCCCGCTGCTGCACAAACCCGTATCTCCGTCGCAGTTATATCGATCGCTGATCAGTATTGTCGAAGCATCCTCAACACCACCCGCCAGCGAGCAGCTGGAACCGACCGGGACTACCGCGTCACCGGAGAACCGCGCGCCTAACGAGCATGGACCGTCGGCTCCATCACAGTATTGACTTCAGGCGGTCAATCCCCCTGCCGCAGATGGACTGCGCACCCCAGCAAAAAAAAGCAACCTGCCCTTGCTTCAATCTCATATCGCCTTGAACTTGGTATCGCGCTCCAGCATGTCGTTTTGCCATCTTTTTTTGCAGGCCGCAAATTAGGTGCTAAGATGCCGGAGCGTCAAAAACGTGACACACCCGTAATATCCGACCATATATTGACGCAACGCATATTCAGGGCATCGTCAGCCATCTGATGTGCGCGCGCCATCTAGGGCCGCGTTATTGCAAGGAAGCAGCAATAGTCCCCTGCCGCTGAGCGAGGCTATTGAATCAGTCGCAGCTGGATAAGCGAAACGCAGGCACACATGAATCATATATATATCCCCGACAGGGCTTGTTGGAACATCTTCCGCTCGGTTTGCCTGACGCTGAGCTTGCTGCATGTCCTCCCCGCCACAGCGTCTTCTTCGGATTACGACAACCTGGTGCTCAAGGCCAGGGCCGGTCATACCGCCCCGCTGCTGGACTGGTTGAGTCAGAACCGCGCCAGACTTGACGCTGGCCAGCACGCCGACTGGTTGCAAGTAGCAAACTGGGCAGATGACGATCGCCAGGTAGTGGCTGTCTGGGAAGAGCTACCCGCCAGCGTACGCAACGGCCTCCCCGAGCGCGGCCTGCTCGCCGTGGCGCGCTCGTACCGGAACCTGCAGCAATGGCAGGAGGCGCGCCTGCTCTGGGAGCAGATCCTGCGGCGCAATCCCGATCAGCAGGATGCCCGCGCCGGCTGGATCATGAGCCTGGCCGATGCGGGTGATCACGCGCAGGCCCGCGAACAGGCCGAGCTCTTCAACCAGCAACACAGCAATTACCTCAGCCACCAGGTTCTGGCTTATGTGCTGCGTGGGCATGGCAATGAATGGGAACGGCTGTTCGCCGTGATCCGGTTGCGTGAAACTTCCGCAGGGCAAGACAACGATACTGATCGGATGCTGGTGGACGCCCTGGCAGCGGCCCGAGTATCAACCCCGGCATTGGCGCATGGCGTTCGGCTCCAGCCGGAGGCGAGCATGCTGCGCCGCCTCGAACTGGACCAGGCTGCCGAACTGGTGCGCATAGCTCACACGCACAGCCGTGGCGAGAAAGAACGGCACCGGATCGCTGACCAGGCCATTGCCCGCTACGCGGAGCTCCTGCAGCAATGGCAGGGCCAGCCAGACACCGATGATGCCATCCTGCAGGCGCGTATCGACCGCCTTGGCGCGCTGGTAGCCCGCCAGCATCACACCCAGGCGATCAGCGAGTACGAACAGCTGACCCAGGATGGGCGTGTGCTGCCCTCCTATGCCCGTCGTTGGGCAGCCAGTGCCTACCTGTCCAACCGCCAGCCGGAGCACGCCTACCTGCTGCTGAGCGAGCTGTTCAGCGAAACACCCGCCTCGCAACTGCAGCCGGAGGACGCCCAGGAGTTGTTCTTCGCTGCCCTGGAGAGTGAGCGTATCGCCGAAGTCGGCGCGCTGGTCCAGCAGATGCTGACGGAGTCGCCCTATCATCGCTACCATCACGGCTCGCCCACGCCGCAACCCAACGACCATTGGCTGGCCGGTCAGGTACTGCAGGGTCACTATCTTCAGAAAAGCAATCGCCTGGATCTGGCACAGGCCCATAACGGGCACCTGGCCAATAGCGCCCCCGGCAACCAGGGGTTGCGCATCAACCATGCGGAAACCTTGCTGGCACGCGGTCTGCCAAGGGCGGCCGAGCGCCAGTTGAAGATTGCCGAAGTATTGCAACCAGCCAACCTGGCGCTGGAACGCCAGCAAGCCTATGTAGCCCAGCAACTTCAGGAGTGGCAGCAGTTCGACCTGCTGGTCGACGACGTCAACCTGCGCAGCCCGGAAGAACCGGCAACGGCGCAGCTGGTGCGCGCCCATCAGGTGGAGAGCATGAGTGAGCTCCGGCTGGCTGGCCGCAAGGGTATTGCGTCCGGCAACCCGCAGACTGGCGCCCACGACTTCAGCTTGTCCTCGGCATTATACGCGCCCCGCCAGCATGGGCACCTGCGTCCGTTCGTCGGCAGCCCCTGCTCCTCGGCGCCGGGATCGCGCTCGCCGAACAGTTCCTGGCGCCGTGCAGCCTGCTCTTCCCGCTCCCTGGTCAGCACCTCGAGCCGCTGAGTGCGTCCTGCCAGCGCGGCGTTGGCGGATTCGACAAGGCCGTCCAGGCGGCGCAGGTCACTGCTCAGCTCGGCAATCTGTCGCTCGATCTCCAGCTTGCGGGCGGCCCGGCTCTGCCAGGCCCTGAGTCGGCCACTCAGCTCTTCGAGCAGGGTGTCGATGGCCTGGTCCGGTACGGTCTCGATGCCCAGCGGCTGCAGTCCAGCGGCCACCAGCTGACGGCGACGGTCAAAATCCGATTGCAGCTGCTGCAGTGCCTGGCTTGCCTCGGCCAGCCGTTCTCCCGCGCTTTGCGCGGCGTGGCGGGCGGTGTTTTCAGCGGCCTCGGTATCGGCGAACCAGGCATAGGGTTCCTGCCCGTTGGCCTTGGCCGTTTCGATCAGGCTGTAGAGCAGCGCGCTGGCATGGGCGCCCTTGGGTGTGTCGCTGAACAGCCAGCTTTTCAGTTGCTGCAGGATCGGCTCGCTTTTTTGCTGCCTGATTTTCCGGCGCATGGTGTATGGGACGGTTGACGGGGTGATCCCGATTAACATACAGATCCCCGATCAGCAGCAGCAC
>Ga0209075_1002213_pt1 | contig 17357 bp, 21 predicted proteins | sample Stecom2011_FD_187523 | JGI IMG/M metagenome (GOLD analysis project Ga0209075, IMG submission 187523) | Agricultural soil microbial communities from Utah to study Nitrogen management - Steer compost 2011 (SPAdes) (version 2) | ecosystem: Environmental > Terrestrial > Soil > Agricultural land...
CCTCTCGGCCAGCGACCTGGCGACTGATTCCGCCTCCTCCCCCAGTCGGGCCCTGGTCTCGAACGGATCGTCACCGGCCTCGCCACGCAGGTCGACGTAGATCTTGAGCTTGGGCTCGGTGCCCGACGGTCGCGCCAGGGCGCGACCCCTCGCCCCAAACAGCAGTTCGATGAGGTCCTGCTCCCCCAGCCAGAATGGCCGTTCCGCCGCCCCGGTGCGGTAGTCGACCATCCCGGTGACCTCGAGACCACCCACCTCGGCGGGTGGGTCGGCCGCCAGCGCCGCCACCGCAGCCTTGAGCTCGTCCATGCCCTCCGGCCCCGTCCTGGTGATCGAGGTCTGCGTGCTCGCCCACACTCCCAGCTCCGCCCACAGCTCGGCCAGACGATCCCACAGGGTCGCCCCCCGCCGGCGGAGGGTCTCGACCAGGTCACAGAGGACCAGGGCCGCCGACATCCCGTCCTTGTCGCGGACGACGGTCCCGATCGTGTAGCCGAGTGCCTCCTCGTATCCGTAGGCGAAGGTGCCCTCCCCGGCATCCTGGAGGTGGAGACCGGCGTTGACGATCCATTTGAAACCGGTGAGGGTCGACACGTGGCGTGCTCCCCTGGCCTCGGCGAGGGCCGCCATCATCGGGCTGGAGACGATCGAGCTCACCGTGATCGGGCGGTCGATCCTCCCCGAGCCGAGGACGAAGTCGCCGAGGAGCACACCGAGGTCGTTGCCCGTGAAGGTGGTCCACTCCCCCGCCAGGGGGGCGGCGGCCGCCAGGCGGTCTGCGTCCGGATCGTTGGCGATGACCAGGTCGGCGTCGACCCGGCGGGCGGTCGCCAGGGCCAGGTCGAGGACTCCCGGCTCTTCGGGATTGGGGAACGCCACGGTCGGGAAGGTGCCGTCGGGAGCGAACTGCTCGGCAACGGGGACCAGCCCCCGATGCCCCGCACCGGCGAGCAGGGCCGACACCGTCTCTCCCCCGCAGCCGTGGACCGGTGTGTAGACGATGCGGAGATCCGACTCGACGGGAGCCGGCCTCACCGCCTCCACCTCCGCCTGGTAGCGGTCGAACATGTCGGACGGTGCGATTTGAAAGAGCTCGGAAGACCACGGGTCGTCGAGACGCGGGACGTCGGCAGCCGGTGGCGCGGCCGTGATCCGCGCGGCGATGTCGCTGTCCACCGGCGGGATGATCTGGGCGGCGTTGGCCGCATAGACCTTGTACCCGTTGTCCTGTGGCGGGTTGTGGGATGCCGTCACCACCACGGCAGCCGCCGCGCCCGAGACCTTGGCCGCGAACGCCGCCAGCGGCGTGGGTGTCGGGGTCGGGAAGAACACGACGGGGATTCCGGCAGCGACGAGCACCCCGGCGGTGTCGCGGGCGAAGGTGGCGGACGTCGGGCGGGCGTCGAACGCCACCACCACGGGGCGGCCCTCGGTGTCGTCGAGATGCGAGGCGAGCCCGGCCGTGGTCCGGATCACGGTGGCTCGGTTCATCCGGGCCGGTCCGGGGCCGACGGGCCCTCGGATCCCGGCGGTGCCGAAGGTCAGGGGCTCACCGAACAGCGGCTCGAGGGCCTCGCTGTCGCCGGCTTCGATCAGGGCTTCTATCCGGGCCCTGGTCTCGGGGTCGGGGTCGCCGGCGGCCCACTCGGCGGCCTTCTGCAGGAGGTCGCTCATCTGGCCTGCTGCTGCCAGCGCCAGGCGTCGGCGCACATCGTCGCCAGGTCCCTCCCGGCCTGCCAGCCGAGCTCCTCGGCCGCCTTCGTCACGTCCGCCCACGACTCCGCCACGTCACCGGGGCGACGGTCGACGATCTCGTAGGGCACGGGCTTGCCGGATGCCTCCTCGAACGTCTTCACCACCTCAAGCACGGTGTTCCCCTGCCCCGTCCCCAGGTTGTAGGTGTGGACGCCCGGCTTGCCGGCGAGCTTCTCCAGGGCCACCACATGGCCGATGGCCAGGTCCTGGACGTGGATGTAGTCGCGGACACCCGTGCCGTCCCGCGTCGGGTAGTCGCCCCCGAACACCTGGAGCCTCGGGAGGATGCCGGCGGCCACCTTGGCGACGTAGGGCATGAGGTTGTTGGGGATGCCCCTCGGGTCCTCACCCAGGAGACCGCTGGAGTGTGCGCCCACCGGGTTGAAGTAGCGCAGCAGGGAGATGCTCCAGTCGGACTGCGCCGTGTGCAGGTCGCGGAGGACCTGCTCCATCATGATCTTGGACCATCCATAGGGGTTGGTGGCGGTGCCGATCGGCATGTCCTCCCGCAATGGCAGTTCCTTCGGCTCCCCGTAGACGGTGGCAGAGGAGCTGAACACCAGGTTCCGGACCCCGGCACCGGCGAGCGCAGCCAGGAGGTCGATGGTGCCCCGCACGTTGTTGTCGTAGTACTCGAGCGGTTTGGCCACCGACTCCCCCACTGCCTTCAGGGCGGCGAAGTGGATGCAGGCCTCGATACCGGAGCCGGCGAGGCGGGTCATGGCGTCGCGATCCCTGATGTCGGCCTCGTGGAACTCGGGCTCGACGTCGGTGAGCTTGGCGATCCGCGCCAGCACCGAAGGAAGGGCATTGGAGAGGTTGTCGACGATGACCACCTCGTGGCCGGCCTCGATGAGTGCGACCACCGTGTGGCTGCCGATGAAACCGGCTCCGCCGGTGACCAGGACGCGCATCGTGTTCAGAGGTTAGGGGGCGAGACCGTCAAGCCGCAGGAAGCGACAGGACGAAGACGGTCCTTCCGTTCTCGCGCCGGTAGGTGAGGTCTCCGTCCATGAGACGGGCCAGCTTCCGGGCGACGGTGAGACCCAACCCAACGGATGTGGGCACGTCCGGGCCGCTCCCCCGCTGGAAGGGCCTGAAGATCCGCTCCACCTCCTCCGGCGGGATCGGATGACCATTGTCCCGCACGGCGAGCTCGATCCGATCGCCGGACGACCGGATGGCCACGTCTATCTCCGGTCCCCCGTACCGGACGGCGTTGCTCACCAGGTTGCGAATGATCTGGCGCACCCGTCTCGGGTCGGCGCGGGCCTCGGTGCGCTCGGTCTCGACGTGGACCGTCACCTCTTGCTCGACGACCTCGAGCACCCGCTCGGCTGCCTTGACGAGGTCGAACACCTCGAGCTCGAACACCATGTCCTCGGGGTCCTGGCGATATGCGACCAGGAGGTCCTCGAGCAGCCATGTGGCGTCCTCGGCCTGGCGGGCGATCAGGGCGGCCAGCTCGCGACGTTCGTCGTCGTCGAAGGAGTCGTAGTTCTGCGCCAGCTCCTCACCGAGGCCCAGCACGACGGTCATCGGGCTCCTGAGCTCGTGAGAGACGGTGGCGATGAACTCGTTGCGAGAGCGCTCGGCTGCCATCTTGGCGGTGACATCGATGAGCGCACCGTCGTAATAGACGATGTTTCCGCTCTCGTCGCGGACCGCCCGCGCGGTGTCCTGGACCCAGATGGTGGTCCCGTCCGCCCGCTGGAGCTCGACGTCGAACTCGCGGACGACGCCTTCCGTCTCGATCCTCTGCAGCCAGATGGCCCTGCGGGACGGGTCGACGTACACCGATTCGACGGGCGACATCGCCTTCTCCATCTCCTCGAGCGAGTCGAAGCCGAGCACCTCGGCGAGCGCCGGGTTACCGGCGATGAGCTGCCCGTCGGATGTGGTCCGGTACAACGGGACGGGAATTCGACGGAAGAAGTCTCCTAGATCCTGCATGTGTTCCTACTCGATATCGGATTTTGAACGGGAAATCTGTACTCCCTCTCCCCGGACGGTTGCCCTGTCACCGTCCACGACCCAGGTCCCCGGCCCGGGATCGGTGTCGGTGACCACGATCGGGCACACCGACCCGTACAACTCGGAGGCCACGAGGGCCCCTATGGCGAGGATCGAGTCCGGCTCCCTGAGCACGATCGCTGCCGGCCCCACTCCTCTCCTCAGCAACTCCGCCAGCACCGACGAGCTCGAGCTCGAGCCCCTCCCGTGGGGCATCAAGAGCACCCTGCCTGCGACGTTCTCACCGTGCTGGGGGTGGGCGGGCTCCACGATGTCACCGGTCTCCGGGTCGACTCCGCCCCAGAGGGAGAGCGGCTCCTGGAGCACCAGCGGCTCGCCGCGCGCCACCCCGGGAGAGATCGACTTGCTCATGACTCTCCCACGGCCGGACCTCCCGTCATCGCCGACTCGACGCAGTCGGCGAGGGACGCCAGAGCGACGTTGGCCCCCAGATTGGCCGGTGCGTAGTAGGCGAGCTTCCCGGAGTTGGTCATCAGGTCGCCCCGGATCTCGCCCATGATCGGTGTGATGTAGGTGCAGGTGTCGGTGACCACCTCGATGCCCGCCGCCTCGATGACACCGGCGAGCCCCTCCTCCCGGGCGACCTCGTAGACGTCGCGGGAGGTGTTCACATAGAAGGGCACCTTCGTCGTGCGGCCACCCACCAGCTCGGCGAGCCGACGCATTTCGTTGATCGACATGTGCGGCGTCCCCACGCTGACGGCCCCTAGCCTCCCGCTGGGGCGGCTGAGCTGCCGTCTCGCCTCTTCCAGCTCCGTCGTGCCCAGGATCCGCGTGGGGACCTCTCTTCCACCGGTCGCCGCCTCCAGCGTCGGCGCCTCGGGTGTGACCCCTACCGCATGGAACATCGCCACCGCGCCCGAGGAAGCGGAGGCCGCTCCCAGGTTCTTGAGCCGATCCTCATCGACGCGGTCGGGGTCGAGTCCCACGATCACCGGGACGTCGACACCCGCCATCTTGCCCACGGCGTGACCGATCAGCGCGTAGGTGACCTCGTCGTCGAGGAGCCCGTCCTCGAGTTGGAGCTCCACGACGAAGTCGCCGAGGCGGCCCTCGTCGGTGTGCAGCCCGGTGTAGGGGGCACGTCCGGTGAGGGCGGCGCAAATGTCGAGGAAGTCGCCGTAACGGTTGGTCCGCGCCCCGAGGACGGAGTTGGCGAACACGATCGCATTGGACTCACCCCATGCGATCTGGTCCCCCGTGCTCGGGCGCCATGACAGCTGATAGGGGGCGCAGGTCCACGTGGGACGGCACCCCATCGCCACATACGCGTCCATTAGGCGTCTCGCCAGTCGCGCCGTCTCCGGGTCTCCCCGATACAGGTCGGGATGGATCAGGTCGAGAGAGGAGACGTTGAGCGTGGTTGGCACGGCCACCTCTCCCCCACCCTCGACGAGGCGCTCGGCGAAATCGAGACCGGCCACCCCGTGGAAGAGGCAGGCATCGATGTGACCCGCGATGACGTCGATGAGGTGCGGTGCGTCCTCCGCCTCACCCACGGCCACCAGGAGCTTCATCGCCAGCTGAACGGCCTCGCCCCTCTCGCCCGAGAGCATCTCCCGGTCACGGACGGACAGATCCATGTCAGCAACACCTCCCAACGGCCACGGTGCAGGGATTATGGCCCCTTCTCGGCAGACCTGGCGTCAAAAGCACTTGCCTGCGTGGCAACTGGTATGTATGGTTGCCATCACGGCAACGATTTGAGGAGTCGAGATGACGGAACCAAGAGACGCACTGGAACATGCACAAGAGGAGCAGCTGGCGACCTACACCAGGGTCGGCGAGCCTCAGCCCTGGATCAGCGTGCTGATGGCGCTGGCCGCCTGGGGAGCGATCGCCGCGGCTGACATCCAGCCCCGCTGGGTGGCGGTGCCGGTGATCATCCTGATGGCGGCCGTCGTGGGCGGCCTCGCCGGGTACAGCGTCCGGCGGGCCGGCGCCATCCCCCGGATGCGGACCATGCCCGCCCCGCTGCGCCGGGTGATGATCGCCTACTACGTGGTCATGGCAGTAATCATGGGAGCCCTCGCACTGTGGGCCTTCACGACGGACGCCTCGTACCCGTTCGTCAAGGCGGGTGCGGTGCTCGCCGGGGCGATCATCGTCGCCGCGTTGACCACCAATGCTGTCTATCGCCGTCGCGCCCGTTCGCTGGCCGATGGGTCGGGCCCGGCACGATGACCGCGCTCGATCCCATCATTCACGCCCCGAAGCGGCTCCGGATCATGGCGATCCTCTCCACCGCCGAGGCCGAGTTCGCCTACCTCCAGGAGCGGCTGGGGGTGACGGCCCCCGATCTCTCCAAGCAGATGCGGCAGCTGGTCGACGCCGGGTATGTGAAGGCCAGAAAGACCGGGAAGGGCCCCGGGAGCGCCACCTGGTACCGGATGACGCGAGCCGGCGACACGGCCTACGCCCGGTATCTGGACCAACTGCGCGCCCTGACCGGGCTCTAGTCCTCGAAGGGAAGCGCCATCTGGTCGTCGGGGCGGACGATGCGCTCCAGCCCGTTCCACATCAGATGATCCATGAAGACCCAGGATCGGCGATGGATCGACGACGGACCCATTGCCTGCAGGGCGGCCTTGTGCACCGGGCACGGGTAGCCCTTGTTGGCCTCGAAGTTGTACGCCGGGAAGTCCGGGGCCTGTTCCTTCATCATCCTGTCGCGGGTCACCTTGGCCAGGATCGATGCGGCGGCGATGGAGAGCGACTTCTGGTCCCCGCGGACGATTCGGGTCGCGCCACCGACGAAGTCCCACTTCCCGTCGAGCAGCACATGGTCGGCGTCCATCCCGAGGCCTTCCAGCGCCCTGGCGGCAGCGAGACGCTGGGCGGCCGACATCCCCAGCTCGTCGCATTCGGCCGCAGACGCATGACCCACGGCCCAGGCGACGCACCATGACGCCACCCTCTCGAACAACGCCTCCCTCTCGGTCTCCGTGAGCATCTTGGAGTCCCTGATCTTGTAGACCCTGCGATCCCGTGGCACCACGGCGGCACCAACCGTGAGTGGGCCGGCCCACGCTCCCCTGCCCACCTCGTCGACCCCCACCACGATCGAGGCACCGGCGTCCCAGAGCGCCCGCTCGAAGGAGAGACCCGGGCCCTTGCCTTTCAGGCTGGGGCGCAAGCGGGGTGCGGTGGTGGTCACGGCACCAGGGTAGATCCCGAGATCAATTGAGGCTGGGGTCCTCGGGGAACAACCCGACCATTGCGAGGTTTCCGGGTTGCCTGCGCAACACGTTCCGCCAGAGTCCTTCGGGGTCGGCGAAGACGTCGTCCGGGGCGGCGTCGAGGACGAACCAGGCTCCGGACTGCAACTCGTCCTCCAATTGACCCGGCGACCAGCCTGAGTACCCCGAGTACACGCGCACGTTGGGAGTGTCAGCGTCCGGGTCCGCAGTCAGATCGACGAGAGCCAGACCGGCCACTCCGGCGTGTGACCCCGAGGCCATCCTCCCGAGGCCGATCGCCACCTCGGGCTCGACCGGCCCGCCGTAGTGCACCAGACCCGGAGGGATCAGATGCTCCTCCCAGGCCGGCAGGTAGTCGACCACCCGCTCTTCGGTGACACGATTGAGCACGATCCCCAGCGCCCCCTCGTCGCCGTGCTCGAGGAGCAACACGACCGATCTCCAGAAGTTCGGGTCCACCAGCTGCGGCCCCGCCACCAGGAGCTTGCCTGCCAGCGTCATACGCGAATCGTGCCACACGATGGCGGACTCCCCCAGCCCGAACGCCCGGTGCAGGGCTAATCTCGCCGCCGTGACCCTCCCGTCCGTCCTTCTCCACGACCACCTGGACGGAGGTCTGCGCCCGGCCACGATCCTCGACATCGCCGACACGACCGGGTACCGGGACCTGCCCGCCGATGAGCCCGAGGCCCTGGGCGCCTGGTTCGACCAGTCCGAGTCGGGCTCCCTGGAGCGATACCTCGAGTCGTTCCAGCACACCATCGGGGTCATGCAGGACGCCGGGTCGCTGGAGCGGGTGGCTCACGAGGCGGCGGAGGACCTGGCGGCCGATGGCGTCGTCTACGCCGAGATCCGCTTCTGCCCATGGCTGCACACGGCTGAGGGTCTGGCTCCCCGGACGGTGGTGGAGGCCGTGGCATCGGGTCTGGCCAACTCCGGCACCGGGCTGGAGTGGGCACTCATCATCGACGCCCTCCGTCATGAGGATCATTCCATGGAGATGGCCGAGATCGCGGTCGCCTCCCGTCACCTCGGAGTGGTGGCCTTCGATCTCGCGGGTCCCGAGGCCGGCAACCCGCCCCGAAGGCACCTCGCCGCCTGCCGTCACATCCGGGAATCGGGGCTCCGGCTCACCATCCACGCCGGAGAGGCCGCCGGCGACAACGGGCCGGCCTACATCGCCGAGGCGATGGACGTGTGTGGCGCCGAGCGAATCGGCCACGGCGTCGAGTTGATCCGGGACTGTGTCGTCGAAGAGGGCGAGATCGTCAAGGTCGGCCCGGTGGCGGCCCGTATCCGCGACCGGCAGATCGCTCTCGAGATGTGCCCTGCCTCCAATCTCGCCACGGGCGCGATGCAGGCCCACGAGCACCCGATCGGAGCACTTCACCGCGCCGGTTTCAACGTGACGATCTCCACCGACAACCGGCTGATGAGCTCCACGTCGATGCCCGACGAGTTCGACTTCGTGACCGAGCACCACGGGTTCGGGGTCGACGACCTCGCCCGGGTCACTCGCCGGAGCCTGGCGGCCGCATTCTGCAGTCACGAGACCAAGGTCCGTCTCTGGGAGGAGCGCATCGCTCCTGCGTACCGGGAGGCCGGTGCCGACGTGGAGACCTCCTGGTGATGCGGGCCCTGGTCAAGCATCCGGACGGGCCGGGCCTGGCCATGGAGGACGTCCCGGTTCCCGAGCCGGGGCCGGACGAGGTCCTGATCCGGGTGCACACGACTGGCATCTGTGGCACCGATCTCCACATCTACGAGTGGGACGAATGGGCCCAAGCGACCGTCCCCGCCCCGATGACGGTGGGTCACGAGTTCTCGGGTCACATCGCGGGGATCGGTGTCAACGTCGGCGGCTTCGAAGTCGGTGAGCTGGTCTCCGCCGAGGGTCACGTCGTCTGTGGCAAGTGCCGCAACTGTCTTGCGGGGCGGCGTCACCTCTGCAAGGAGCCGAAAGGGCTGGGCGTCAACATCCCCGGCGCCTTCGCCGACTACGTGGTCGTGCCCAAGCAGAACGTGTGGCGGCATATCGACGGTCTCGACCCGGAGATCGGGGCGCTCTTCGACCCGTTCGGCAACGCCGTGCACACCGCCCTTGCCTTCCCGGTCCTCGGAGAGGATGTGCTGATCACGGGGGCCGGCCCGATCGGCGTCATGGCGGCCGCGGTGGCCGCACACTCCGGCGCCCGCAACGTCGTGGTCACCGACATCAACGAGTACCGGCTCGCACTGGCTCTGCGAATGGGAGCCACGCGGGCGGTAGACCCGACGAAGACCGACCTCAAGGCCCTCCAGGGCGAGCTCGGCATGACCGAGGGTTTCGACGTGGCCCTGGAGATGTCTGGGGCACCGGCTGCGATGGACGACATCCTCGCCAACACGATTCACGGGGCGAAGGTGGCCCTCCTCGGCATCCCGGCGGAGGCCTATGCCATCGACTGGTCACGGGTGATCTTCAACATGCTCACCATCCGCGGGATCTACGGACGGGAGATGTACGACACCTGGTACAAGATGAACGTCCTCATCCAGTCGGGGGTCGACATCTCACCGGTGATCAGCCACCGCTTCCCCGCAGCCTCCTACGAAGACGCCTTCGAGGCGGCCAGGAGCGGGGAGGCGGCGAAGGTCCTCATCCGCTGGGCCGACTAGAGACGCTCCTTCACCCAAACGATCACCTCGTCAATGATCTGGGGGCCCTCCGGCTCGTTGAACAGCTCGTGACGCAGATCGGGATAGGTGCGCCGCTCGAATCCGTCCAGCGAGCCGAGGATCTCCGTGGACGAGCAGCGGACGATCGTGTCCGCCTCGCCGTGGAGGACGAGGACCGGGACCTCGATCTTCTCTGCATCCGCGGCCACCCGGTCCATCGCGGCGAACAGCGCCGCACCAAGACCGGTCGTCGCCTTGGTGACGACGAGCGGGTCGGCGAAGTACCGCTCCCCCACCATCGGGTCCCGTGACAACTGGTCGCCCCGAATCTGCTGGGGCACGGGCAGTGTCGGCGCGATCCGGGCGGCGATCGGGGCCAGCTTGCGCTGCCATCCCGCACCTCCGGCGAGCGCCGGGGCCGAGACCACCACGAGGTCCGGGGAGGGACGATCGGAGGCGGCATAGCCGAGGGCGATGTTGCCCCCCATCGAGTGCCCCAGGAGCACCAACGGCCGGCCGCTCGCCCGCATCTCCTCGACGTGGGACTGCACCTGGTCGTGGTACTCGGACCAGTCGTCGATGTGACCACGTCTGCCACCCGTCACCCCGTGACCGACGAGGTCGAACCCCCTCACTTGAAAGCCGGCTCCGGAGAGCTGGTCTCCCACGGCCTCGTAGCGGCCCGAATGCTCGGCGATCCCGTGGATCAGGACGACGTCGGCGATCGGTTCTCCCTCGGCTGCCCAGTCACGGACCAGCTCGGTTCCGTACCGTGGGTGGGGCCGGGGTACGGCGCTGCTCAGAGCCATCGGTATCGCGTCACGTCATCCGGGAAACGGGACCACGCGAAACCGCGATGTGGTGTGAACACCGTCATTCCTCCTCCCTGCTCGTCTGACCAGGCGTCGGCCTGCGGCGTGTAGGCCGGTGCGTACTTGCGGGCGTACTCGGCGGCGAGATCCGCGCCGGTGTCGAGATCCACCGGGCCCGATGCCCTCGACTCGCCCTCCAGGATCAACACCCGCTCCCCACTCTCCAGATGGAGGGCGCAGGCAGGGTTGGTGGCCAGGTTCCGGGCGTGCCGGGTCTCGGGTGACCCGTCGTACCAGAACCGGTCGTCCCACCACACGCCCCAGCGTGGCACCACGTGGGGCCTGCCGTCGGGTCGGGTGGTGGAAAGCCAGAAGTGCTTGGAGTCACGGAGCCATTCGGCGACGGTGTCCCAGTCCAGATACTGACCCGTCCTCTGCGGCACGTAGCCTTCGGGGAACCTGGGGTCGTCGAGAACGGGACGGGCCATCTGACTACTCCTTGTGGAACGGCGGCTCCACGATCCGGGCGGGAACCCATCGATCCCTGATCTCCACTTCCAGGGTCTCACCCGCCTCCGGAGGCGGGCTGACATAGGCCAGACCGATGCCCTTCTCGATCATCGGGCTCATATTGCCACTCGTGACGGTGCCGGTGCCTCCGGAACCCGAGCGGATGACGTGCCCGTGCCGGGGGACCCCCCGATCCTCGAGCACGAAGCCGACGAGCTTCCGGCTCAGTCCCTCGTCTTGCTGACGCGCCAGGGCGTCGCGGCCCACGAAGGCGTGGTCCATCGCCACGGCGAAGTCGAGGCCGGCCTCGAGCGGGCTGGTGGTCTCGTCGATGTCCTCTCCCCACAGGGGCAGACCCGCCTCGAGACGCAGCGTGTCCCTGGCACCGAGACCGCACGGGGCCACACCGGCTTCGACCAGCGCCTGCACGAAAGAACGACCGGCCTCCGGCTCCAGGCACACTTCGGCGCCCTTCTCACCGGTGTAGCCGGTGCCGGCCATCTCGACGGGGCTTCCTTCGTACTCGGCGGTGGCGATGCGAAAGCGTCGTGGCGCCACACCGAGAACGTGTTCCAGGATCTCCGGCGCGTCCGGTCCCTGGACCGCGACAAGGACGGTGCCGTCCCTGACGTCGGTCACCACGGTTTCGGGCTCCCCGGCGAACGCCGCCATCACCCGCTCGTGGTTGGCGGCGTTGGGAAGGACGCGGAAGCGGTCGGGCTCGGACCACCAAACGATGAGGTCGTCGATGATGCCGCCCTCGTCGTTGAGCATGGTCGTGTACTGGCAGCGGCCCGGCTCGATGCGCTCGATGTCGTTGGAGAGGAGACGCCGGATCGCGTCACGGGCACCTGGCCCGGTGAGGTCGAATCGCCCGAGATGACTGACGTCGAAGAAGCCGGCGGAGGTCCGCACCGCCTTGTGCTCGGCGATGACCGAGTCGTAGCGCAGCGGCATCTCCCAGCCGCCGAAGTCCGTGAACCGCGCCCCCAACCCGACGTTGAGGTCGTGGAGTGGAGATCGTGTCATCCCGTGAGCCGCTCACCCCGATCTTCGAGCCGCACCACCTCGGGCGGGCCCGGGAACCGGGTGGGTGCAGTCACCTCCTCGAGATGATCCGGCTCTTCGAGGCCGTACTTGATCACCAGGTGCAGGTAGTCGCGCTGGTAGAAGACCTTGCAGCGGATCCCGGGATGGGCCTCCTTGAGCTGGCGCACCTTCCGGTTCTTCTTGGTGACGAGCTTCTGGTTCATGGTCGTGATCTCGACGAAGAGATCGTCGTCCGGGAGATAGAAGTCGGGAGTGAACCACTTGACCGGTTCTCCATCGTCGTCGAACTCGATGGGGAACGTCTGGGTCTCGTACTCCCAGGGGACGCCGTAGAAGTCGAGGAGGAGGGCGAACTGCCGCTCGCTGTTGTGTGCGAACGTGACCTCTGCCGCCGTCGGTCGTTCGGTGCTCAGGTGGCTCCTGCCTCGCTAACCCCGGCCAACTCTACCTGGTCGGGGAACAGGTGATGGATGTCCCCGACGACTTCGTCCTGGACGGGCCCGACCGCGATGCCGAAGACGCCCTGGCCCCGACGGAACACGTCGACCACCTCTTCCGGCGAATGGGCCGCGTAGATGGTCTGGCCGTCACTGAGGAGCGTGACGTCGGCGAGGGGCTGGTCGGAGTCGAGACGCTCCTTGAGGATCTCGACGGCGGAGCGGATCTTCTTCAGGCTCATGCCCGCGTCGAGCAGCCGCTTGATGACCTTGAGCTGGACGACGTCCGTGAAGGAGTAGAGACGCTGCGAGCCCGACCCGGCCGCCGGCTGGAGCGACGGGACCAGGAGGCCGGTCCGTGCCCAGTAGTCGAGCTGTCGGTACGTGATGCCGACGAGTTTGCACACCTGAGGTGCGCGATATCCCACGAGTTCCTTCGACATCCGGTCCTCCAGCGTTTGCACCGGGTTACAACAGTGTAACTCCGCCGGGGCCAAAGCTACCCCCGGGGGGTGATCGATGTCAACGCTTTCTGTGGAAAAGTGGGCCGGAGGCGATCCACAACTCAGTCGTCGCCCTCTCCCCCGAGGAAATCTTCCACGGTCACGTCCGACAGGAACTCACGGAACCGGGCCAGTTCCTCCTCCTGATCGACCTCCTCCTCGATGATCACCGCGGCCTCGTCGAGGACTGCGGGCGAGGCGAAGATCGGGGTGCCGGTTCTGACCGCGAGCGCGATCGCATCGGACGGCCGCGAGGACACCGCCACCTCCTTGCCCTGGGCGTCGAAGGTGATGTCGGCGAAGAAGATCGAGTCACGCATCTCGGTGATGACGACACGGGACGCGACGGCTCCGAGCACGTCGATCACCGAGCGGAGGAGATCGTGGGTCAGTGGCCGCGGCGTCGTCACCTTCTCGAGTGCGGTGGCGATCGAGGTGGCCTCGGGGGCGCCGATCCAGATGGGCAGATAGCGGTCGCCGTCCAGCTCCTTGAGCAGGACGATCGGCTGGTTCGAGGGCAGTTCGAGTCGAACGTCGACGACTCGAAGCGGCACCAGGTCCGGGTGACCGTCCATACGGCGAGGTTATCACCGGGTGGGTGTTGGCGACTCTCCCCAGAGTGCGTCGGCGAGGATTCGCGGGTTGTTGACGAAGGCGTCGTTGTCGAGGAACGCCCACACCGAGTCCAGGTTGCGGTAGAGGCCTTTCCAATCGAGGCCGTACCCCACCAGGTACTCATCGCCGACCTCGAAGCCCCGGTACTCGATGCCCACGTCGGCGATGCGCCGGCGTGCCTTGTCGAACAGGCCCACCGTCGCGACGGATGCCGCTCCCCTGTCCTCCATCATGCGGTGGAGCACCTTCAGTGTGAGCCCGGTGTCGATCACGTCCTCCACGATGATCACGTCGCGGTCGAACACGGGCTCCGCCAGGTCCATGGCGATGCCGACCCGGCCGCCCTCGCCGAACCTGTTGAGGAGCATGAAGTCGACCTCGGCCGGGAAGTCCAGATGACGGACCAGATCGGCCGCGAACGGGAACGACCCCTTGAGGACCACCACGAAGAGCGGGTCCCTGTCCTCGTAGTCGACGTTGATGGCGGCTCCGAGCTCGGCGACCCGTGACGCCAGCTCGTCGGCCGGTATCACCTCCGTGGCGAAGTCGAAGCTCCTCACGAGTCGAACAGCCTGTCGAGCCAGTACACGAGAGCCGAGATCGGCCCGTTCGCCCCGTCCGGCTTCCGGCTGGACACGACCGCCGGTGGTGGCGGCAGATCGGGGAGCTCCTCCGGTTTTGCCGGAGCGGGCGACAGGAGACCCTCCCCGGCGAGGTGGACACTGGCCTCGAGCCCCGCAGTGAGGGCGAGCGGGTCGGGGTTCCCGGTGACCCGGCGATCCTTGAAGGGAAGCCCGGCGAGGACACCCACCATGTAGAGGTCGTCGAACCCGTAGTCGAAGAGACGACTGGCGGCCTCGAAGTGGCTGCGCCGCTCCTTGGTCCCGAGGACAACCGTGTAGAGCTCGCGACCGTCACGCTCGGCGGACGCCACGATGGTGAGGAGGGCGCGGTTGGTGAACCCGGTCTTGATTCCGTTGGTGCCCTCGTACTCCCCGAGCATCAGGTTGGTCGCCTCGCCGATGCGGCGCTTGCCTTCGGGGTCGTCGGGGAAGACCATCTTCCGGGCCGAGGCCATCGCCTTGAACTCGGGGTGCTGCATCGCCGCCAGACCCAGGGTGAGCATGTCCCGGGCGGTGGTCACGTGACCCGCGGCGTCGAGACCGTGCGGGTTGACGAAGTGGGTCCGCGTCATCCCCAGTTCCTCCGCCTTGGCGTTCATCATGGCGACGAAGTCGGACACCGACCCGCCGACGTGCTCGGCGATGGCCGTGGCGGCGTCGTTGGCTGAGTGGATGATGGCGGCCTTCATCAAGGCGCCCAGCGGCACTCTCTCCCCGGGCACCACGTTGATCTCCCTCTCCCCCGTCGCCGCCGCCCGATTGGAGATGGTGACCAGGTCCTCGGGGTTGCCGTGCTCCAGGGCCACCAGGACGGTCATGATCTTTGTGATGGACGCCGGCGCCCGCTGGGTGTCCGCGTTGTACTCGGCGAGCACGACCCCGGCTGTGGCGTCGTACAGGATCCACGCGCCGGCGTCGATGGTCGGTGGCCGGGGCCGGCCCGTCCCCTCCTGATGGAAGCTCGGGAATGCGAGCGGGGTGGCCCCTGCCGGGGCCGCCACCAGAACGAACAGGACCGCCGCGAGCACGGCGGTGCCGATGCGACGAATCATGTGATCTGCTGTCTCACTTCCAGCGCCAGGAGGGCGCGGTTGATGGCCCGCATCGAGCCCGAGCAGTCGTTGAGGATCTCCCGGGCCTTGGCCTTCGCATCCGGGTTCGAAGCCTTGAGGAGTGGTGCGGCCAGTTGGATGACCAGATCCGCCATCCGGTCGGACGCCAGCTTTATCGAGCGCAGGTGCCGGGGCTCGAGGCCGTGCTCCATGAGACGCCGGGCCTCGGTGGCGATCAGGACCGCCTCCGGCGGATAGACGGTGGTGTCTCCGATGGGTCTGACCAGGCCGGCATCGTCCAGGTCGTCGAGCTGCGTGTTGGTCAGGCCGGATCGCTTGAGAAGGGTCTCCCGATCCACCGGCTCGCCGGGGTCCTCGGGATCGGCTTCGTCGATCGGCCCGTCGATCTCCTCTCCCCTCTCCCACAGCGTGAGCTTGGACTTGATGACTTTGAGGGGGAGGAAGTGGTCACGCTGCTGCTGGAGGATGAAACGGAGACGGGCGAGATCCTGTCTGCCGAACTGGCGATACCCGGAAGAGGTTCGATCCGGGTCGATCAGGCCCTGGCTCTCGAGGAACCGGATCTTGGAGACGGAGATGTCCGGGAACTCGTCTCTCAGGAGGTTGATCACCTCCCCGATGCTCATCTCCCGTTCGTCAGCCATCGCCATGGGCAACGATGAAGTTGAAGCGCCCGATCAGGACCTCGTCGCCCGCGCGCAGGGTGGCCTGGTCGACCCTCACCTCGTTGACGTAGGTGCCGTTGGTCGAGCCACTGTCCTCGACGCGGATCGTGTCCCCTCCGATGACGAAGCGGCAGTGGTGCCGGGAGACCGTCACGTCGTCGAGGAAGATGTCGCTCTCGGGATGCCTGCCCACGGTGGTGCTCCCCTCCTTGAGGAGATAGGTGACACCCCGGTTCGGGCCGCGCTCCACGACGAGCGCGTAACCCTTGATCCCACCGATGTGGGCGGCTTCCTCACGCGTCAGAGGCGTCCCCTCCCGATCCTGAAGGGGCACGAAGAAGACCGTGGGGTCGGTTTCCACCTGGGTCTCGGGGTGGGGCGGCTTGGCCTCCGGGGCGCGCTCGTCGGTCATGCCAGGGGAATCTTAGGTTGGCAGCGGCCGGTTAGGGCCTATTCGGTCAGATCCCGATACCCCGCGGCATCGAGGAGGCCGTCGGGCATGTCGCCATCGATGCGCATGTCGACCAGCCAGCCCTCGTCATACGGAGACTGGTTGACGAGGGAGGGATCCTGCACGACTGCCTCGTTGAGCGCGGTGACGACACCGGCGAAGGGGGCGTAGACCTCACCGACCGACTTGGTGCTCTCGATCTCGGCCATCAGGTCGCCGGAGGACACCATCTTGCCCTCCTCCGGGAGCTCCACATAGACCACGTCTCCGAGTTGGTCCTGGGCGTAGTCGGTGATGCCGATGCGGAACACGCCGTCACCCATGTCACGGATCCACTCGTGTTCCGGTGTGTAGCGAAGGTCTTCGGGGATGTTCATGTGCCGTTTCTCTCGGGGCGCGGGGACTCTAGTTGCCGTTGCCGGGCATCAGCCACGTACTGGAACAGAACCCACCAGTAGAGGGCGAGACCGACGACACCCATGATCCATCCCACCCACCACATGAAGTCGACACCCGCCGCAGCCAGGTAGAAGGCCGGCACGGCGCCATAGAGGATGAACGTGGCCAGTTTGCCCAGATAGCGAACCTCGAGGACGCCGTGCCCTTTGGCAGCCATCCATCCGGCGACCAGGGCCATCACCGCTTCCCGGAGCAGGAGTGGGAGGGCGATCGCCACCGGGACCACGCCCTTGATCAGCCCGCCGATGACCGCCGAGGCGATCATGAGACGGTCGGCCACCGGATCCAGCGCCTTGCCCAGCCTGGAAACCTGGTCGAGCTTCCGGGCCAGATAGCCATCGATCCAGTCGGTCCAGCCGATGATGACGATGAGCCAGGCAGCACCCGCCACGTTGTCGGCGCCGAACAACAGCCACCAGAACACCCCGACACCGGCCAGACGGATGAAGGTGACCAGGTTGGGGACGGTGAGGATGCGGTCCTCGTGTGTGGTCACGCGGCGAGGGTAGTTC
>Ga0209075_1002214_pt1 | contig 17341 bp, 18 predicted proteins | sample Stecom2011_FD_187523 | JGI IMG/M metagenome (GOLD analysis project Ga0209075, IMG submission 187523) | Agricultural soil microbial communities from Utah to study Nitrogen management - Steer compost 2011 (SPAdes) (version 2) | ecosystem: Environmental > Terrestrial > Soil > Agricultural land...
AGAGACATGCTTCGACAAGCTCAGCATTAAGGGTGTTCTTTCTGGCCACCCGCATTGTTTGCACCCGTGTTAATTACACGGTTAAATTTGGTTGCGCCTTTTCTCCGCCTGGGTCTATGAACGCTTTATGGATGCACCGATAAAAACCCCCGCTTATGATGCAACGCTTGCCGATCATGGTTTTGATCCGATTATTGCGGAAGGGCTGACCTACCCGCTCGGCGATTACGAGCCGAAATATGGCGAATATTTTGAATTGATGCCCGGTATTGGCTGGACCCGCACGCCGGTTCCGGGGCCGCTGGGTCATATCAACAACTGGATACTGGACGATGTGCACAGCGATGGCCCCCAAAAGGGTGAGCCGGGCTTTGCGATTGTCGATACCGGCCTGTTCATGCCCGCTGTCATTGAATCGTGGAAGCAACTGTTCGAAACCGGCCTCAATGGAAAAACTGCGACAAAGATTGTCGTGACCCATTACCATCCCGATCATGTCGGCTGTGCTGGCTGGCTCGCCAACCGGTTCAAGGCTCCTGTCCATATGAACCGCACCGAATGGCTGCTGGCGCGCATGTTGATAGCGGATACCAGTGCCGATGTGCCAGCCGAAGCGATCGAGGAATGGCGCTTTGCGGGCTGGGACGAGGAACTGATCGAGGAAAGGTCCAAAGAGGGCTGGGGACGCTTTGCCCGCGCCGTGTCACGGCTACCCATCGGGCATATCCGCATGGACGAGGGCGATCACCTGACCATCGGTGATAATGACTGGCGCGTGATGATCGGGCGCGGCCATACGCCGGAACATGCTTGCCTTATCGACGACAAGAATCGCGTGATGATTTCCGGCGACCAGATATTGCCGCGCATCACATCGAATATCTCTGTCATGCTAAGCGAACCCACTGCCGATCCGCTGGGCGAATGGCTGGCCAGTATCGACCGTTTCCGCGCCGAAATCGATCCCGAATTGCTGGTGCTCCCCGCGCATGGCCGCCCGTTCAAGGGCGCGCATCAGCGGCTGGACACCTTGGCACTGCGGCATAATGAAGCGCTGGACGATGTGTCCGATGCGCTTGCCAAGGGACCGATGCGCGTGGTGGACAGCTTCCCGCTGCTATTCTCTCGCCCCATCGGACCGGATGTGATCGGCATGGCCACTGGCGAAGCCATGGCGACGCTGCGCCATTTGGAATATACTGGCCGGGCGACACACGAAATGAAAGACGGCACCGCTTGGTATAGCGCCGTTTAGCAACTGCCCCCGCGCTTCTGAAATAAGCCTGTCCTACATTATCCCTGATCGCTATGATTGAAGGGAGGAGGGGAGTTGGATTTTGGGCTATTTGAATCGAATCCGGAGCGAAGTTGCTTATTCCCCAAATCCCGCTTTTTCTCAATTTGACATTTTCGGACAAATGGCGGAAATGCGCGGTTCCTTGGTGTGAACTTTGTGAACTTTGAACCTTAATCGAGTGATTAAATTGTCAATTGCAACCTTGTTCCGATGATGGCATAGTGCACCACAACACTATAAAGTGGCTGGAGAGACGAAAAATGACAACGCAAGCTATAAAAAGTAGCAGCAATGCACCTGAAAGCGCGATAGATTCGGTTGATGTCCTGATCGTCGGGGCCGGTATTTCCGGCATCGGCATGGCGGTTCACCTGCGTGAGAAATGTCCGGGCAAAAGCTTCACCATGCTCGACCGCCGCGACGAAATCGGCGGGACATGGAACCTCTTCCAATATCCCGGCATCCGCTCCGACAGCGACATGCACACGCTGGGCTTCAAGTTTGAGCCGTGGACCGAGCAGAAGGCGATTGCCGACGGCCCGTCGATCATGAAATATCTGCACCGGATCAAGAACAAGAACGATCTGGACAAGCATATCCGTCTTGGCCACAAAGTGCTCTCCGCCAGCTGGTCGAGCGAAGACGCGCGCTGGACCGTGACTGCGGAAAAATCCAATGGCGAACGCGCCGTCATCTATGCCAATTTCCTCTATATGGGTTCCGGCTATTATGACTATGATCAGGGCTATGATGCCCAGATTCCGGGCATCGAGACGTTCAAGGGCGAAGTCGTCCACCCGCAATTCTGGCCCAAGGATCTGGATTACAGCAACAAGAAAGTCATCATCATCGGCAGCGGCGCAACCGCGGTAACGATCCTTCCCAATGTCGCGGAAAAAGCCGCGCATGTCACTATGCTGCAACGAACGCCGACTTGGTATTTTGCCCGCGATGCCCGCGACAAGCTTGCCAATTTCCTCCGCAAGATCATGCCGGACCAGTGGGCCTATAATATCATCCGCAAGAAAAACGTGTTCATGCAGGATCTGGTATACCGTACCGCCCGCAACAATCCGGAAAAGGTTATCGCCAAGCTTGAAAAGCCGCTGAAAAAAGAGCTGGGCGATAAATATAACAAGGAAGATTACACGCCTCCTTATGGCCCATGGGAACAAAGGCTGTGCCTTGTCCCCGACAGCGATATGTTCAAGGCCATTCGCGCAGGCACGGCGGACGTGAAAACCGGACATATTGATACCGTGACCGAAGACGGCATTTTGCTGAAATCCGGGGAAAAGCTGGATGCCGACATCATCATCACCGCGACCGGACTGAAACTCGCAGTGGCGGGCAAGGTGGCGTTTGAAGTAGATGGCAAGCCGATCAATTTCCACGATCATTTCTATTATAAAGGCTGCATGTTCTCCGACATTCCGAACATGGCGATTGTCTTTGGTTACCTGAACGCATCGTGGACATTGAAAGCGGATATCGTGTCCGAATTTACCTGCCGCTTGCTCAACCATATGGATGCCACCAGCACGCGGATTGCCAATCCCGTGCTTCCCGAAGGGGTGGTGGAGGACGAGCTTTTCGACTTCTCGTCCGGCTATATCCTGCGCTCCATCAACGAATTGCCGCGCAACAGCACGCAAATGCCGTGGAAGCTCAATCAGGACTATCTCTATGACAAGAAAGTTCTGCTGAAAGAGCCGGTGGATGATGGCGTGATCCAGTTTTACGGCCCCAATAGCGTGGCTTCTGCCGAGGAAGAGCTGACCATGGAGGCGGCAGAATAAAAACTTGGGTAACGGTCTGGGTAAGACACTGAACAGGCAGTTGAATAGGTTCTCGCGTTCAAACCAGAGTGCGGTTATAGCGTGAAGATGACAGATTTTAACGCATTGATCGAGGCCGATAAAGGCCAGCCCGCACGCACCATCCGGATACTGGATGGAAACATTTTTGAAGACTGGCTCAAGGACCAGCCCGATAGTATCCGTAGCATCGTGACGGCTTATAAATTTGTCGCGAACCCGGAATCCTATCTGATCCTTCCTGTCCTCACGGCAAAGGACAAGAGCGAAGCAGAGCAGGGTGATTTTACCGTGGTTGCGGGTGTTGCCGACCATAAAAAGCTTGACCCGTGGGCACTGGCCAAGCTGGGCGGCAAATTGCCAGAGGGCAAATACCGGCTGGACGGAGCGAGTGCAAAAGGCGCGCTGTTCGGCTGGCTGATCCCCCAGCACGAGTTTGACCAGTATAAGGAGTTGCCGGATAAACAGGGGCCAAGCGTCTTGCTGGTCAAGGATGAAATCAGCCAGATCGATGAAGCGGTCCGGCAGGCGGAAGCCACGGCGCTGGTGCGCGATATGGTCAATATCCCCGCGGCGGATATGGGCCCGGACAAGATAGAGGATATTGTCACAAAGCTCGGCTCAAAACATAGTGCAGAGCTGAATATAACGCGCGGCGATGTGCTAGAGAAAAACTTCCCGATGATCCACGGCGTCGGAAAAGCAGCCATGCGCGATCATGCACCGCGTCTGATCGAGCTGAAATGGGGCAAGGCGGACCATCCGAAAATTGCCCTGGTCGGCAAAGGCGTGTGTTTTGATAGCGGCGGACTTTCGATGAAATCGCCCGCTGGCATGCTGTTGATGAAAAAGGATATGGGCGGCGCTGCCCATGCTATTGCTCTGGCCAAAATGGTGATGGAAGCGAAACTGCCGGTGCGGCTTCACTTGCTGGTCCCGGCGGTTGAAAATGCGATTGACGGACGGGCTTTGCGCCCCGGTGATATATTGAACAGCCGTAAAGGTCTAACGGTCGAAATTGGCAATACCGATGCGGAAGGTCGTCTGGTTCTGGGTGATGCACTGACGCTGGCAGGGGAAGAGGAGCCGGAACTGATCATTGATTTTGCAACGCTGACCGGCGCAGCGCGAGTTGCATTGGGACCGGATTTGCCGGCTCTGTTCAGCAATGATGATGATGTAGCCGCGGGTTTGATCCAGTGCGGCGAAGTGGAAGACGATCCTTTGTGGCGCATGCCGTTATGGTCCCGCTATGAAGGCGGCCTCAACAGCACGATTGCTGATACCAATAACGTCGCTTCGGGATCGTTTGCAGGTTGCATAACCGCTGCACTGTTCCTGCAAAAATTTGTCTCCGATGATACAGCATGGGTGCATTTTGATACCTATGCGTGGCGACCGACCAGCAAGGCAGGGCGACCAAAAGGAGGAGAAGCACTGGGATTGCGGGCAAGTTGGAACTATCTGAAAGCGCGTTACAGCGCATAGGCGCAGCGCATCGCTGCTTGATTAAAACGCTATTCCTCGTTTAAGGGCGGGAATATTGGCACCAAATCGTTAAAGCGCCTGCATCCGCGCAGTTGCGGCGTAAGCCGTAAATAGGGTAATAGAAATAATGAATGTTATCGGGGATATGAAAACCGGAGAAATCGCAGCGCGTGCAAAATTTTCGCTGCGCGGTCCCGAAGAAGGCTTTGATCCGCGGACCACGGCGCATCGCGGTGATCTTGCCGATATTGCGTTGGCCGGAAAAATGTTTGCGCCGCATTATGCCGAGCCAATGCCTATGCGCTGCTCCGCGCCAAAGGCCATGATCCGCAAGCAAGGTGGCAAGAATCACGAAGCCGTGTCGGAACTCTTGCACGGTGAAGATTTTCAGCTTCTCGATGTTGTCGGGGACTGGGCCTGGGGCTATTGCGAACATGACGGTTATGTCGGTTATCTGCCGGTCCATGCGTTGCAGCATCAGCATAAAACGCCGCAGCCAACACATTTGATTTCAGCACGGGCGGCCCTGATATTCATCGAGCCTGATATTAAATCCGGCGTAATGAAACGCTTGCCCATGGGCGCAAAGCTGGCTTGCGGGAAGCCAAGCGAGTGCGGCCAATTCCTGAAAACCGGCAAGGGCTGGGTCCACATCCGCCATGTTCAGGAAATTGGTGCCAAGCGTGTTTTTGACAGCCGGAACAATAGCGTCGCCTTTGCCGAGCAGCTTATCGGCGCGCCTTATTTATGGGGCGGACGCAGCGGCGACGGGCTGGATTGTTCGGGCCTTGTCCAGATGATTCTCGGCCTCACCGGAGAGCGGGTTCCGCGCGATACGGACCAGCAACTGAAAGTTATAGGCTCCGAGATCGGTGATGGTGAAGATTTGAAGCGCGGCGATTTTGTCTTCTTTCCCGATCATGTAGGGATCATGGCCGATGGTGAGCGGATCATCCACGCCAGCACATATTGGATGCAGGTTTCTTTAGAGCCTCTGGTCGACGTGATCGCCCGTTTCAGCGAGATTGCCGAGCAACCTGTTCTGGCGCGCAAGCGTTTGGGCTGAGGAAAAACGATGACCTATAGTGTTTTCATTGATGGTGCCGCCGGGACGACCGGGCTTGAAATTGCCGACCGGCTGGCCGCGCGGCAGGAGTTTGAGCTTGTTCGTTTGCATGATGATCAGCGCAAGGATCTGAATGCGCGCCGCGATGCTATCAACAATAGCGACTTTGTGATTTTGTGCCTGCCCGATGATGCTGCCAAAGAGGCTGTCTCTTTGCTGGAGAGCGATCATACGCGGATCATAGATGCTTCCTCCGCCCACCGAACCGCACCCGATTGGGTCTATGGCTTTGCGGAATTTCATGAAGGGCAGCGCGAACGCATCGCGAGGGCAAGACTTGTTTCCAACCCTGGCTGCTATCCGACCGGTTTTCTGGGCCTGATCGCTCCGCTTGTTGCGCGCGGATTATTGCCTGCTGACTGGCCTTATGCGGTCAATGCTGTCTCGGGCTATTCCGGTGGCGGCAAAGCGCTTATCGAACGGTTTGAGCAAGAGCGTGAAATCGGTTTTCGCGGTTACGGGTTTAATCTTGAACATAAGCATATGCCAGAGATGAAGCGCCATGCTGGCCTAGACCATGATGTCGTTTTTGCACCCGCCGTCGTGTCGGCCTATCGCGGCATGATTGTCGAGGTTCCGTTGAATCTCGCCGCAATGAAGATCGCTGCAAAAGCCGCTGACTTGCTTGAAACTCTACAGGATCATTATCAAGGATCATCCATTGTCGGCGTCCACGATGGCAGCGGCGTTGGCGAGTTGCTCCTGAATGACAACGACCCGGCGACTGACCGGCTCGAACTATATGTGTTTGCGAATGAAAACGGCGATCTGGTGCGCCTAGCTGCAAAGCTAGACAATCTGGGCAAAGGGGCCGCGGGCAGCACGGTTCAGGACCTGAATATCATGGCCGGTCTGGACGAAACTTTGGGGCTACGCCTGTAGAATTGCCGGTTTATCGGGCGGCGATGCTTTCCTTTTTAGGCCGCAAACTCGTTCCCGCCCGGCCACCACGGAAGGATGTGAACCAGCTTACCGGATTAAAAGTCGTCGTTCCGTCGAGCGAGAATGTAATAAACTCTGCCCGGCCACCGATATTTTCCCAAGGGATAGTGCCATTAAGTCCAAGTGGACTTGCTACCCGGCTATCGGCAGACAGATCGCGATTGTCACCCAGCAAGTAAACATGATCTTCGGGAATGATGACGGGCGGAATATCGTCCGACGACTGTGGACCCAAATCGATAATGTCATAGCTCACGCCATTCGGCAGGGTTTCCCGCAAGATCGGGAGCTTGCAAAAGCTCTGTCCGCTTTCATCGGTCACCCGCAGTCCGGGGAATTCGCGGCTCTCGCAAGGGGAGTTGGCATCAACCGGCAACATGAGGTCCGGCTGGACTTCTTGTTTGATCGGCGCGCCATTCAGGAACACCTGACCACCGCGTAGTTCCAGCATGTCTCCCGGCAAACCAATGACGCGCTTGATATAATCGCTGCTTTGATCTTTGGGCGTTAAAATCACAATGTCACCGCGCTGAGGCAATGCGCCGAAAAGCCGCCCTTCCATTCTCGGCAAGATATGGAAAGTGGGAGAAACCCACGACCAGCCATAGGCATATTTGCTGACGATCAGGCGGTCGCCAACCAAAAGGCTTGGCATCATCGAAACAGACGGAATGTAAAAGGGTTTCGCTACTAAGCTGTGAAAAGCCAGAACCGCGAGCAACAAAAGAGCGATACTTTTGATTTCCCCGATCCAGTCGGTCTTGCCCTTTTCGGAATCGTCCTTCTTGTTCGGCTGTTCATCCACTTTTTCTAAACTCATATCCTGTTTTCTTTTTTCTAATGCCTCGGTCATCATCAACCAGCCTCAGTGAGAGGCCATCATAGCGAAAATTACCTGAATTGGGGTATTGCTTCGATAATGACGAATGCCTGCGCCCATGGATGATCGTCAGTGAGTGTGAGATGGATAAGCGCATCATATCCCGCCGGAGTCAGTGCGTCGAGCCGTTTCTTTGCCCCGCCGGAAAGCATAAGTGTCGGAGCGCCCGTTTGTGCATTGACGACCCCGATATCTTTCATGAAGACACCAGATTTGAAACCCGTTCCAACCGCTTTGGAATAAGCTTCTTTTGCCGCAAATCGTTTCGCGTAGGTTCCGGCCTTTGTATATGGTCGCCGCGCGGCTTTTGCGCGTTCGATCTCCGTAAAAACACGCATTTCAAAGCGCTCGCCAAACCGGTCGAGCGAATTTTGAATGCGCTGTATATTACAAAGATCTGATCCAAGGCCGATAATCATAGCAATAGGCTATCCCGGTAAATCCACTCATCATCCTGATGCAGGCGGGGGCAGTGGATCATCTCGCATCATCCATAAGAGCGCGCATTTGCTGAATGCTGCCAGCCAAGCCGCCGAATATCGCTTCACCGATAAGAAAATGCCCGATGTTCAGTTCCGCCAGTTGTGGGATTGCTGCAATAGGAACAACATTATTAAAGGTCAGGCCATGTCCGGCATGGGGTTCGATACCGTTTTTTACGGCTAATGCGGCGGCATCGCTGATGCGCCGTAATTCTATTTCCTGCTGTTTTCCAGTAACTTCGGCATAGTGGCCAGTATGAAATTCCACCACCGGTACGCCAAGTTGAATGGCGGCTTCAATCTGTCTAGGGTCAGGTTCTATGAAAAGGCTCACGCGGATATTGGCCTCGCGTAACTGGTCGGTAAAGTCCTTCAACCTGTCAATCTGGCCAGCAGCATCCAGTCCGCCTTCAGTCGTACGTTCTTCCCTTTTTTCGGGCACGATACACGCTGCAAAAGGTCTATGACGCAGGGCGATTTTCAGCATCTCCTCCGTGGCTGCCATTTCGAGGTTAAGCGGAATAGACAGACTATCCATCAATTCGATCAGGTCGTCATCGCGAATATGGCGGCGATCCTCACGTAGGTGGGCTGTAATACCATCGGCGCCAGCGTCGGCGGCAATAGTTGCGGCGCGAATGGGCTGCGGATGTTCCCCGCCCCGTGCATTACGGATTGTTGCCACATGGTCAATATTGACACCCAAACGAAGATACCGCGACTGGCTCATGCTTTACGACTACCGGGCTTTGTCATTGGAATGGCTGCCAGTTCAGCGGGCACTTCATCATCGGCATAGGATGGCACTTCCAGCGCGATCAACGGAAAGAACGGGACGTCAAAACTGGCCGCGCCGTTTGATCTATCCACCAGCGCACCAGCGGCAATAACTTCGCCACCTGCGAGTGCGATCGCTTTCATTGCTTCTCGCGATGATAGTCCGGTGGTCACAACGTCTTCCATCATCAGGACTTTTTGACCGGGTTCCAGTCGGAAACCCCGGCGTAGCTCGAAAGTCCCTTCAGGGCGTTCGAGAAATATAGCCTCTTTACCAAGCGCTCTCCCCATTTCATGTCCGGCAATGACGCCGCCCATCGCGGGAGATACCACAATATCAATAGCATTACGAATGTCATCCGGGAGTGTGGCAACCAGCGCTTCAGCCAGCCTTGCGCCGCGCGCCGGGTCCATCAAAACCCGTGCGCATTGCAGATATTGCGCGCTGTGCCGACCGGACGATAATATGAAATGGCCCTCCAGCAGAGCGTCGCTGGCGCGGAATTCGTCCAAAATCTCGTTTTCGGTCAATTTAATAGTCATCCTGTCTGGTCCGTGTTCCTGAAATGGGAGTAGCTTTGTTCCGTTGAAAGTCCAAAAAATTTAAAAATATGCGTAGAGTAGCTTGAGGCTTGCGACAACCCTGCTTATAAGCCGCCTCAAATAGTGCGTCTCATGTTAACAGAAGTCCGTATTCTCACGGATTACAGTCGCCGGATTTTCTGGCTTGCCTGTTAGCGGAAAACGTATGGAAACAAGGGCTTAAATAAGGTTGGGCAAGTAATGACTCATTATGTGAAAGCATGGATTCTGGCATTGGGCCTGATTCTCACGCCAGCGGCGGCATTTGCGCAAGATGCGCTGCCAGCAGCGCCGGATGTTGATGCAGCGCCGGTTACGGCAAGCGTTGAATCAGAAGCACCTGCGGCTGAGGCTGCTCCGGCTTCCGGACTTGATCCTGCTCTCTATACGCCAATGAAGCCCACCGAAGGTGTGGGCTTGCCGGTGAACGGCGGACTTGATTTCCAGCCACAAGTTAGCCCCACTGGTGAACAAGCCAAATGGATTAACAACGCGATCTTGCTGCCTATCATAGTCGGTATCTGCCTGTTTGTGCTTATACTGCTTCTGGTTGCAATGGTCCGTTTTCGCAAAAGCGCAAATCCGGAAGCTTCAAAAACCACGCATAATACTTTCATCGAAGTTATCTGGACAGTTATTCCTGTTCTAATTCTTTTGGTGATTGCTGTCCCTTCGATCAGCTTGCTGGCAAAACAGTTTGAGCCGGCGCCCGATGATGCCTTGACTGTCAAAGTGACGGGCTATCAATGGTATTGGGGGTACAGTTATCCCGACAATGGCGATTTCGAAGTCATTTCCAATATGCTGCCGGAAGAAGAAGCTAGGGCGCGCGGGGAAACACCGTTATTTGCTGCCGACAACCGGATGGTCATCCCGGTCGGAGAGCCTGTAAAGCTGCTCATTACCTCAGCTGACGTGATCCACAGTTTTGCTGTTCCTTCTGCATGGTTCAAGCTGGATGCTGTACCAGGCCGGATTAACGAGAAGGTTTTGCAAATCGATAAGGTTGGCGTATATTACGGCCAATGTTCAGAACTTTGCGGTGTGCGTCATGGCTTTATGCCGATCGCGATCGAAGTGCTTCCGAAAGACAAATTTAATGACTGGGTGCGCGCTAACGGCGGAACCGTAAAAGGTGACGAGCCTGCAGAAGCCAGTGGCGATGAAGCAGGTGCTGATTCAGCCGCTGACGCTACCGCATCCACTGACACGACAACTCAAGGCGAGCCGGCTGATGCGGCCGCCGCTGCGAACTAAGGGGTAGCAAGCGATGACAACTATTGCAGCAGACGGCCAGATTTTGGACGATCATGCACATGACGCAGACCATAAACCTGCCTTTTTCCAGCGTTGGTTCATGTCCACCAACCACAAGGACATCGGTACACTTTACCTGATTTTCGCAATTGTTGCCGGCATTATCGGTGGTGCGATTTCGGGAATGATGCGTCTGGAACTTGCTGAACCGGGCATCCAGTATCTTACCGGATGGGTTGGCTCTGGAGCCTCCCTGGATGAAGCTTTCCACCTCTGGAACGTGCTTATCACTGCACATGGTTTAATCATGATCTTCTTCATGGTTATGCCAGCGATGATTGGCGGTTTTGGTAACTGGTTCGTGCCGCTAATGATTGGCGCGCCAGATATGGCATTTCCGCGCATGAACAATGTCAGCTTCTGGCTGTTGGTCCCTGCATTTTTGCTGCTTCTTGGCTCTACCTTTGTTCCAGGCGGTACAGGTAATGGTGCTGGTACCGGGTGGACAATCTATGCGCCGCTCTCCACCAGCGGGTCAATCGGACCGGCAGTGGATATGGTCATCTTGTCTATGCACTTGGCTGGCGCGAGTTCGATTCTGGGTGCCGTGAACTTCATTACCACCATCTTCAATATGCGTGCGCCGGGGATGACCCTGCACAAAATGCCGCTTTTTGCGTGGTCTGTTCTGATTACAGCATTCCTGTTGCTTTTGGCACTTCCTGTGCTTGCAGCTGCTATTACCATGCTGTTGACAGACCGTAACTTCGGCACGGCTTTCTTTGATGCAGCCGGTGGCGGTGACCCGGTCTTGTACCAGCATTTGTTCTGGTTCTTTGGCCATCCCGAAGTTTACATTATGATTCTGCCAGGTTTCGGCATGATCAGCCACATTATCTCGACTTTCTCACGTAAGCCGATCTTTGGTTATCTCGGTATGGCTTATGCTATGGTAGCGATCGGTGTGGTTGGTTTCGTTGTGTGGGCTCACCACATGTTCACAACCGGCCTGTCGGTTAATGTGAAAATGTACTTCACTGCTGCGACCATGGTCATCGCGGTGCCAACCGGCATTAAGATCTTCTCCTGGATTGCAACCATGTGGGGCGGCTCGATTTCGTTCAAAACACCTATGGTTTGGGCGCTGGGCTTTATCTTCATGTTCACCATCGGTGGTGTGACCGGTGTTGTCCTTGCCAATGGCGGCATCGACGATAACCTGCATGATACATATTATGTAATTGCTCACTTCCACTATGTGTTGTCTCTGGGTGCGGTCTTCTCGATGTTCGCCGGTTTCTATTACTGGTTCCCGAAAATGTCGGGCCGCCATTATAGCGAACTGCTTGGCCAACTGCATTTCTGGATTTTCTTCATCGGTGTGAACGTGATGTTCTTCCCCATGCACTTCTTGGGCAACCAGGGCATGCCGCGGCGCTATCCCGATTATCCTGAGCAGTTTGCTTACTGGAATGAAATTGCTTCCATCGGTTATGCCATCATGGCTGTTGGTGTGGTGATATTCTTCATCAACATTGCCTGGGCGTTTATCGCTGGCCGCAAGGCAGAAGATAATTACTGGGGCGAAGGTGCAACGACGCTGGAATGGACATTGTCCAGTCCGCCACCATATCACCAGTTTGAAACGCTTCCCCAGATCAAATAATCTGGGAACAATAAATGCGCTTATCTGTCCGGTAGTCCTTGGCTTGCCGGACAGAAGGCCATAAACCGACTGAGATATTTGAAACAGAAATGACTATTGCTACGACATCATCATATAAATTGGCCAGCGCACGGGATTTGTTTGCGCTGACCAAGCCGCGTGTGATGTCGCTTGTCATCTTCACGGCTATTTGTGGTTTGCTGGCCGCTCCCGGCACCATTCATCCCGTACTCGGTTTTACTGCGATCCTGGCAATCAGCTTGGGGGCAGGAGCTTCGGCGGCACTGAACCAATGGTATGAGCAGGATATTGATGCGGTGATGAAGCGAACTGCTAACCGTCCGTTACCTGCGGGACGGATGGACAGCGAAACTGCTCTGCATTTCGGTATCGGCCTTGCCGTCTTTTCTGTTGTGCTCATGGGATTGGCAGTAAACTGGCTGAGTGCCGCCATACTGGCATTTTCGATCTTTTTCTATGCGGTGGTTTATACGATCTGGCTTAAACGCAGCACACCGCAGAATATCGTTATTGGCGGAGCGGCAGGTGCATTTCCGCCAGTTATCGGCTGGGCGGCAGTGACCGGCGATATTACTCTGATGCCCGTCTTGCTGTTTTTAGTCGTCTTTTTCTGGACACCTCCCCATTTTTGGGCACTCGCGCTATTTGTGAATAGCGACTATTCTAAGGCGGGCGTCCCGATGATGCCGGTTGTTGCGGGGCGTCAATCGACCCGTCGGCAAATTGCTGCTTACAGCGTGATACTCGCTATCTGTGCAATTGCACCTTTCGCTTTGAACATGACAGGCACGATTTATGGTACTGTCGCAATTGTGCTTAGTGCAGTTTTTGCTTTTCTGTCCTTCCGCGTTGGTCTTAGCAAAACCGAAGAACCAAGCGAGATGAAGGCCGAGAAGCATTTGTTCAGCTTTTCCATTTTTTATCTGTTTGCGCTTTTTGCTGCAGTGGTAGCAGATCGGATTATTCTGGCATGAGCGAAATAGATCACAATAAAAAGCCAATGTCACCAGAAGAGCAAAAGGCATATCAAGCGCGCCAGAAGCAGCGCGCGCTTATCACGGCCGGCCTCCTGTTTTTCTTGGTGGTGCTTTTTTACCTGATTACAGTTGTTAAGATTAGCGGGTCTTGATAATGAACAGCGCACAGAACATGGATTTATCGGATAAAAACCGCCGGGTCGCAATGATATTTGCTGCGGTCGCGCTGGCTATGCTGGGCGTGGGGTATGCCGCAGTGCCTCTTTACGAAGTTTTTTGCCGTGTGACAGGATATGGCGGTACAACGCAGCGTGTTGACGAAGCGAAGGCGGCTACGGTTCAAACATCACACCGCGTTATGTCTGTGCGCTTTGACTCTAACGTCAACTCCGCTTTGCCATGGACTTTTAAGCCTGAGCAAGCTGTGGATCGTGTGACTGTAGGTGCGCGCGATATGGCTGTTTATTTGGCGACCAATGAATCGGACGAGGCAATTGTCGGCACCGCGACGTTCAACGTGACGCCGCTGCAAGCTGGCCAATATTTTAATAAGGTGCAGTGCTTCTGTTTCACCGAGCAAGTTTTGCAACCGGGTGAAACGATGCGGATGCCAGTGCTCTATTTTATTGATCCCGCGATCCTTGATGATCCGGATACCAAAGATATTGAAGAGATTACCTTGAGCTATACTTTTTATCGCTCAAAAGACGGCATAGCAGTAGACCCCGCGAAAAGTGGCGGCTAAAGACATCAACGAAAGAAGTTTGGGGAATCACACCATGGCTGGAGCCAAAAACCACGATTATCATATTCTGCCGCCAAGCATTTGGCCGATATTTGGTGCTTTTTCTGCGCTTGTATTGGCGATGGGCGGTGTGATGTGGATGAATACCGACTTTTTCGGTGCGAGCGGATCCTGGGTATTCGGTATTGGCGTTCTGTTGATGGCCATCACCTTTTACTCTTGGTGGGCGGACGTGGTTTCCGAGGCTCAGGCCGGTGATCATACGCCCGTTGTGCAATTGCATCTCCGTTACGGGATGATCCTGTTTATTGCGTCTGAAGTGATGTTCTTTGTCGGCTGGTTCTGGGCATGGTTTGATTTTTCACTATTCCCTCAGCCACTTGAATTTGTTGATGGCATTACGACGAATATGATCGGGCAGGAAGGCGCCGATGCGTTGGTGCAATGGCCACCCAAAGGCGTGGAAGTACTGAGTGCATTTGAACTGCCACTGTTGAACACACTTATTTTGCTTTGTTCCGGTACCACGATCACATGGGCACACCACTCATTGATTCATGGTAACCGTAAGGGTTTGATTACGGGCTTGTGGTTGACGATTATCCTCGCAATCATCTTTAGCTGCATTCAGGCATATGAATATAGCGTTGCTCCATTCCCGTTCGCTGGTTTGAACTATAGCAGTGCGTTTTATATGGCGACCGGTTTCCATGGCTTCCATGTGATTGTCGGTACGATCTTCCTGATCGTTTGCTTGGCTCGTGCTTATAAAGGTCACTTCACCCCCCAACAGCATTTTGGATTTGAAGCAGCAGCATGGTATTGGCATTTTGTCGACGTCGTATGGTTGTTCCTTTTCATCGTTGTTTACGTCTGGGGCGGCTGGGGCGCACCGGTCCACTAGGACAGTCTGTTGAACGATATCGAAAAACCCAAAGGGCAGCCGGATGTATTTCCTGCTGCCCTTTTCGGACTTTGTCCCCATTGCGGGCAAAAGACATTGTTTCGAGGTGTTACAGCCTTTGCTCATAAATGCCGTGCATGCGGTCTGGATTATGACCAGTATAATGTTGGCGATGGACCTGCTGCGTTCCTGACATTGATAGTTGGTGGCATAATCGTAGCTCTTGCTTTGATCGTAGAATTAAATTTTGAGCCACCTATGTGGGTTCACGTGATATTATGGGTTCCTTTGACGGTTGCCGCTGTTGTTGGCTCGCTACGGGTATCAAAAGGAATATTGTTAATTCTGGAACATCGTAATCAGGCGCGAGAAGGCAGCATTGACGGCGGTGGCCAGGAATGAAGCGCATACCGGTCTTCGTCACTATTGTCGTATTGGCGGCCGTGGCGACTATGATCGGATTAGGTATTTGGCAGCTACAGCGCGCCGAGTGGAAAAATCAGCTACTCGCAACCTATGAAGATGCGCGGGATATGCCGGCTATCAGCTACCCTGCGGTTCCGGTGGAGGGTAACCCTCCATATTTTCGCCAGTCATCAGTAAATTGTCTTGAAGTTATCGACTGGCGTTCCGTCAGCGGTCGTAACGAGAGTGGTGCATCGGGCTGGGCGCATATTGCCCATTGTAAAACTTCGGGAGGAGAGGGGCCGGGCGCACAGGTTGTTGCTGGTTGGTCCACATCAGCTGAAAATCCGGAATGGAATGGCGGCATCGTTGACGGTATAATTGCTCCTGATAGACTGTATATTGTACGTCTTGTGGCCAGTGAACCAGTGGCCGGACTTGTGAAAAGCCAGCCACCATCGACAGATGATATACCCAATAACCACATGGCCTATGCAGTGCAGTGGTTCCTGTTCGCTGGCATAGCTTTAATCATCTATATTCTGGCCTTGCGACAGCGCAATCGGACAAGCAGCGAAGCATAAAACTTGCCCTTGAGGGACGAGGTCGCTAACCCGCTGCCATCATGAAATATATCTCGACGCGCGGTGGCGGTGAGCCACTTAATTTTGAACAGGTAACTCTTGCTGGTCTAGCAGGCGATGGTGGCCTTTATGTGCCTACCCATTGGCCAAAGCTGACACAGGATGAGATCGCCGACCTAGCGGGACTCCCTTACACGGAAGTGGCAGTTCGTGTGATGAAGCCGTTTATCGGTGACGCTCTTACCGAAGAAGAATTAAGAGATCTGTGCGAAAAGGCCTATGGCCGCTTTGCTCACGATGCAGTGACCCCTTTGGTCCAACTCGACGGACAGCATTGGCTGCTCGAACTGTTTCACGGCCCGACTCTGGCGTTTAAGGATGTCGCGCTGCAATTGCTTGGCTTGTTGTTCGAGACGTTTCTGGCCCGGCAGGATAAACATCTCACAGTTGTGGGCGCTACATCCGGCGATACGGGGTCCGCTGCTATTGATGCGCTGGCAGGGCGTGAGAAGGTCGATATTTTCATGCTACACCCCGATGGGCGGATATCGGATGTGCAGCGGCGTCAGATGACGACGGTTCTGGCACCCAATGTCCACAACATCGCGATTGGAGGAAGCTTTGACGACGCGCAGGCGATGGTCAAACGCATGTTCGCGGACACCGAGGTAACGGATCGCTTTGCCATTTCTGCGGTGAACTCGATCAACTGGGCGCGGTTGATGGCGCAGATTGTTTATTATTTCTATGCCGCTTCGCAATTGGGATCGCCATATCGGAAAGTTGCCTTCTCTGTGCCGACCGGTAATTTCGGTGACGTGTTCGCAGGCTATGTAGCGGCGCAGATGGGATTGCCTGTGGAACGGCTTATTGTTGCAACCAATGTGAATGACATTTTGCACCGCGCACTTAGCGAAGGTGATTATTCCACCGGAACCGTGACGCCTACTGCGGCGCCGTCCATGGATATTCAGGTCAGCAGCAATTTTGAACGGCTGTTGTTTGATCTGGAAGGCCGTGATGGCGTGAAAACGGCTGCGCGGATGAAGGCGTTTGAAGAGACGCGCAATATGCAGATTGATCCGGAAATGCGGGCCAAGGCTGCGGCTATATTTACCAGTGCGCGAGTGGACGCGGACGGCATGACCTTGGCGATGAGTCAGGCACAGGAAAACTCGGGCCAAGTGATTGATCCGCATACGGCTATCGGTCTTTCTGCGGCGCGGGCAGCGGATATTGATCCGTCGGTTCCCATCGTGACCCTGGCCACCGCTCACCCTGCCAAGTTCCGGGAGGCTGTGGAGCGGGCAACTGGTTCCCGGCCAATTTTGCCGCGCCGCATCGGGGATTTGTTCGACCGCGAAGAGTCGTGCGAGAAATTGCCGGGCGAT
>Ga0209075_1002215_pt1 | contig 17340 bp, 18 predicted proteins | sample Stecom2011_FD_187523 | JGI IMG/M metagenome (GOLD analysis project Ga0209075, IMG submission 187523) | Agricultural soil microbial communities from Utah to study Nitrogen management - Steer compost 2011 (SPAdes) (version 2) | ecosystem: Environmental > Terrestrial > Soil > Agricultural land...
ATTTTCCGATTTTTTGTTTCATTTTCGTTTGGCTCCCGGCCTCGCAAAATATGTTTTCAAATTAGTGTAGCTGAACTGGAAGGGAATTCAGGATGTCCTACCACTGCGCCACGTCCACGAAGCTTGGCGCCTCGATGAGCAGGAAAGGGCTGAAGACTGTCCATACTTCGTCGTTTTTGGTGTATTGCCCTTTTATGAAGGGTCTGATGGCGGAGGGTATGTCCTGAGCAGACTGCTGGTAGCTGTCGGTAGGGAAATATTGCATTCCATGCACGCTGTCCACGATCAGTCCACTGAAAACATCCTCCCGCTCCACGATCAGGACGCGTCGGTCGCGGTTAGTGCGGGTAGCACCTGTTAAGCCGAAGAACTGGGCCAGGTCCATAATGGGCAGCAGCCGCCCACGGACGTTCGCCACACCGTTCATCCAGCTTTTGACACCTGGCACTTGGGTAAAGCGGGGAATATGCAGGATTTCACCCACTTCACCCATGGGAATGACATACTTTCGACCGGCCAACTCGAAGCCAATTCCGTTCCAGAGTTCAACGACTTCTTCCTGGGCTGGCAGGCCCTCGGCACATTGCTTGCACTGCCGTTCCAGCTCCGCCAACAGCGTAAAAGGGTCGGTTTTGGACGGTATCACGTTGAGTGAGCCCATAGTTATCAGCCGAGCAGGTCGTTAATCGTCTTGATCAGGTCACTCTCATCGACAGGCTTTACCAAATAGCCTTTAGCTCCCTGGCGTGTTCCCCAGACCCGGTCCGTTTCCTGGTCCTTGGTGGTGACAATGACTACCGGAATATCGGCGGTTTCTTCGGCGCGGGTCAGCTGGCGGGTGGCCTGGAAGCCATTCAGGCCCGGCATAACAACGTCCATCAGCACGAGGTCCGGACGTTCCTGGCGCGCCAGGGCCACGCCGTCGGCGCCATTGTCTGCCGTTAGGACTTCATGTTTGTGCTTTTCCAGAATGCTGGAAATTTTCCGTACTTCTGTGGGTGAGTCATCCACAATCAGAATGCGAGCCATATTTCCCCCGGTAAAACAATTGCGAGCGGGTCCGCACGGCAGACAGCGCTCGGTGTTTCAGTTAATTAGTGGTACTTGAACTGTGCTTGGGCAGGTGAGCGCGAATTGTTCCCAATAGCTCTTCCTTGCTAAATGGTTTGGTTAGGTATTGATCCGAGCCAACAATGCGTCCTTTCGCCTTGTCAAACAGGCCATCCTTGGAGGACAGCATGATGACGGGGGTGGATCTGAAGGAGCTGTTATTCTTGATGAGTGCGCAGGTCTGATAGCCATCCAGCCTGGGCATCATGATATCAACGAAGATGATATCGGGATGGGTATCAGCGATCTTCGCCAACGCATCGAAGCCGTCGGTCGCGGTGATCACTGTACAGCCAACCTTCTTCAGCAAGGTCTCCGCGGTACGGCGGATCGTCTTACTGTCATCGATCACCATGATCTTGAGATTCTCGAAATTATCTTCCATTTGTTACGGCCCTACACAAGTGTCGGTCAAATATTGTTATCCAGGCTTGCGTCCGTCGGCTGGTGCTCAGGTGGATTCAGGGCGGCCAGATAATACATAGTGACCATTTTGTAGCACAGAACTGTCAAGCATTCCATCACCGCCCGGTATATAGTTTAGCCGCTCCGCAAGCGAAAGAAATTGTCCCTGTGCAAATTGTCATAACGTTGGCAGCCTTTTTGCCCTCATTTTGATCGCCTAAGTGCTCCATTGAGCCAGACGCCGTTGAGTAGCGGCAGGGCAAGGTGCACTCTAGGGTCACGAAAGTAGTCACTGGGACGCTGCCGGACTTACAATGGAGCCCTTCTGGGTCATCGCTGCTCGTTAGCCTGGCATGGCTACAACAGGCTGTCCGGGGTTGGAACTCCCCTCGGGGAGGGGCCTGCGTCTGCAGTAGACTTCAATGCTTCTATGAGAATAGTACAAGTTTAGCCGGGGGTAGATATTTCGATGAGCATTCGTGTTGGTGTGATCATGGATCCCATTGCCGGGATCAATCCCAAGAAAGACAGCACCCTCGCCATGATGCTGGCCGCCCAACGTCGGGGCTGGTCGCTGCTCTATATAGAACTGAAGGATTTATTTCTGGATCAGGGGGAAGCCTTTGCCACCCTGACCGAGGTCACCGTCCGGGACGACTTGGAGAACTGGGCCACCTTGGGACAGTCCCATGTGGCGCCTTTGGCCGAGTTGGATGTGATCCTGATGCGCAAGGATCCGCCCGTGGACCGGGAGTTCCTGTTGGCCACCCATATTCTGGAACAGGCCGAGCGCCGCGGGGTGCTGGTGGTGAACCGGCCCCAAAGCCTGCGCGACTGTAATGAAAAGCTGTTTGCCACCGAGTTCCCTCATTTATGTCCGCCGGTATTGGTGAGCCGGGATATGGACAGGCTGAAAGCATTCCATCAGCGGCATCGGGATGTGGTGTTCAAGCCGGTCGACGGGATGGGCGGGCGTTCGGTATTCCGGGTGCGGGAAGGGGACGGCAATCTGGGGGTAATTCTGGAGACCCTGACCCAGGACGGTAACCACCAGATCATGGCCCAGCGGTACCTGCCGGAAATCGTCGACGGCGACAAGCGTATCCTGATGATTGACGGCGAGCCCGTGCCCTATGCGTTGGCGCGGATTCCGGCGGCGGGTGAGAATCGGGGCAATCTGGCCGCCGGCGGTGCCGGCGTGGCGCGCCCCTTGACCGAGCGTGACCGCTATATCTGCGCGGAAGTAGGGCCGGTGCTGCGTGAGAAGGGCTTGCTGTTCGTAGGCATGGATGTGATCGGCGACTACCTGACCGAAATCAACGTGACCAGCCCCACCTGTATCCGCGAGCTGGACAAGGCCCATGGGCTGGATATCGCAGGAGATCTGATGGAGGCCATTGCCGCCAAGCTCAAGGTCCGGGCCTGAGCCTCCTTGCGTATAACCCACCCGTAACCAGGCGTGGGCCAGTGGCGGATCGTCTCCATATTAAGCTTTGCGTCATTTTAAGCTTTGCTTTGCCGAGCTTCTGCTAGACTTTTGGTTTTGTTTATCCGCGATTGGCCCACGGTTGCGTGGGATAAGTTGTTTTTGAAGGGGAGTCATGGCTACGTCGAGTACGTCATCCGCGGTCACCGCCGCTGATCGCTTGGGGTTTACCCTGTTTTTTGCGGCGGCACTGCATGCCACCCTGATTCTGGGCATTGGTTTTGAAGCGGAAACCCGTCGGCCGGCACGTCAGACCATGGAAGTCACCCTGGCCCAGTATGATGACAAGATAAAACCCAAGGACGCGGACTTCCTGGCCCAGGCCAACCAGGAAGGTAGTGGCGATCTGGACGAGAAAAAAGAGCTGAAGTCGCCCGAAAAGGCAGAGTTCGTGGATCCCGAGGTGCGGGAGACTCTCCAGGTGCAGCCGCAGGAGGCGACGGTCAAGGAGCAGAAGTCCGTCAATAACGAATTGGTGGTAACCCGGAATCAGCGGGCGCGGGTGGTGTCGGACCAGCCCCGTGAGCCCCAGGAGGCGGCAGAAGCCCGTACCGCCCAACCCAGCCTGATGCAGCGCAGCCTGGAGATTGCCAGTCTGGAGGCCAAATACAGCGAGCAGCGCCAGGCCTATGCCAAGCGCCCCCGGGTCACACGTCTGACGGCCGCATCCACCATGCGCACGGTGGATGCCTTCTATAACCAGCAGTGGCAAGAAAAAGTGGAGCGCATCGGGAATATCAACTATCCCGAAGAGGCCCGCATTAACCGGATCTACGGCAGCCTGCGCCTGCTGGTGGCCATCAATGCCAATGGAACCCTGCGGGAAGTGACGATCCTGCAGTCGTCAGGCCATAAGATCCTGGACGATGCGGCGATCCGGATCGTGCGGCTGGCGGCTCCCTATGCGCCCTTCCCGGAAGAACTGCGCAAGGAAACCGATGTGGTGGAAATCATCCGTACCTGGAAGTTTGAAAGGCACGGTCTCTACAGCGAATAGCAAGCATTGACTAGCCACTTTGAAAATCGGGAAGGGGCTGGAGTATGCTAACACCATGTCAATATTCTTGCGGATGGTCCCGATGCCATGAGTGCTAATGTCATCAGTTTGCGAAATCACTTTTTGATTTCCATGCCGCACATGGATGATCCCAACTTTGTCGGCACCCTGACCTACATCTGCGAGCATAATGAGCATGGAGCCATGGGGATTGTGGTCAACCGTCCCCTGGATATCACCTTGAGGGAAATCCTCGAGCAATTGCAGATGGACACGCCGGTGCAGGATGAGTTCGTCTATGCCGGTGGCCCGGTACTGACGGACCGGGGCTTTGTGCTGCATCGCCCGCGCGGCCAGTGGCAGTCCACGCTTCCGATTACCGAGACCATTAGTCTCACCACCTCCCGGGATATCCTGGCCTCCTTCACCGGCCCTAATGCGCCGCAAGACAAGCTGGTGGCCCTGGGGTACGCCGGCTGGGGCGCCGGGCAGCTGGAGCAGGAGATTGCTGACAATTACTGGCTGACCTGCCCGGCCTCCGAGGAAATCCTGTTCCATACTCCCCATGCCCAGAAGTTCCACGCCGCCCTGGCCAGCCTGGGGGTGGACCTGCATCGTTTAAGCACCAAGGCGGGACACGCCTGACCGCCATTCTGCCTGTGGCCATTGTCTGCCCAGCGCTGGGATACCTTCTCAGGCTTTGAACTATGGTTAATGAGGAATCCAGGAAGCTATGCGTGCACTGGGGTTCGATTTTGGTTTGAAGCGGATCGGGGTTGCGGTGGGGCAGAGCCTGACCGGCCGCGCTTCGCCACTAAAGCCGTTGCCGGCCCGGGATGGTATTCCCGACTGGGACCTGGTGGCGCAACTGGTGGAGGAGTGGCAACCTGATGTGTTTGTAGTGGGCTTGCCCCTGAATATGGATGGCACGGAGAGCGAGATGTCCCGGCGTGCCCGCAAGTTCGCGAACCGCCTGCATGGGCGCTTCGGCAAGGCCTCCCACCTGATGGATGAGCGCTTGTCGAGTTTCGAGGCCAAGGGTTTGGCCCTGGAGCAGACCCGCGAGCGGGATTTCGGCAAATTTTCCGTGGATGGCATGGCCGCCTGCCTGATTCTGGAGAGCTGGATGGCCCAGCAGGGTCAGGTGTAGGGTTTGGGGCCGCGCTTTCCTTTTGAATCAATAGAAGGGCAGTTAGATGACATCCCTGATCAATGTTGAAACTCTTTTGGATACCATGGCCGAGGAAATCAAGGCGGTCATGGCGCAGCGGGGCATTTCGGACCCGGTGCTGGTGGGAATTCGGACCGGCGGTGTCTGGCTGGCGGAATACCTGCACAAGAAGCTCGGCCTGCGGGAAGCCCTGGGGGAGCTGGATATCTCCTTTTACCGGGACGATTTCACCCGCATTGGCCTCAACCCGACGGTGCGGCCTTCACGGTTGCCCTTTGAAACGGAAGACCGCCACATCATCCTGGTGGATGATGTGGTCATGAGTGGGCGCACGATCCGGGCCGCCATGAACGAGCTCTTTGATTATGGCCGGCCGGCCAGTATCATACTCGCCGCGCTGGTCGATGTAGGCGCCCGAGAGTTGCCGATCCAGCCCGATGTGGTCGGACGGCGGATACAGTTGGAGCCTGATCAGCAGGTCAAACTGCGTGGACCAGACGATCTGAGGCTGGAACTACGCCAGAAGAATGCCACCACTTCGGGACCCTAGTATCTTATGTCTTCTTCTGCCCCCGAGCATGCTGCGTCCGCACCCCAGTGCCTGCAGCTGAATCGTTTTGGTCAACTGCGCCACTTTCTGAGTATTGAAGGGCTGAGCCGGGAGTTACTGACCGAAATTCTGGATACCGCCGACTCCTTCATCGAAGTCGGTGCGCGCTCCATCAAGAAAGTCCCGCTGTTGCGGGGCAAAACGGTAGTCAACCTGTTCTTCGAACCCAGCACCCGCACCCGCTCGACCTTTGAGCTGGCCGCCAAGCGGCTGTCGGCGGATGTGCTGAACATGGACATCCGAACCTCGTCTACCAGCAAGGGCGAATCCCTGTTGGACATGCTGCGCAACATGGAGGCCATGGCCAGCGATATGTTCGTGGTACGCCATGCCCAAAGCGGGGCGCCCCATTTCATTGCCCAGTCAGTCACCCCCAACGTGGCGGTTATCAATGCCGGTGACGGGCGCCACGCCCATCCCACTCAGGCCATGCTGGACATGCTGACGATTCGCCAGCACAAGGGCAGCTTTGAGAATCTGACCGTGGCCATTATTGGCGATATTCTCCATTCCCGGGTGGCCCGCTCCCAAATCCAGGCGCTGCGGGCACTGGGCACGCCGGAAGTCCGGGTCATCGCGCCCAATACGCTGCTGCCGGCAGAAGTGGAGCGCTTGGGGGTGAAGGTCTATCGGGACCTGAAGCAAGGGTTGAAGGATGTGGATGTGGTCATGACCCTGAGACTGCAAAAGGAGCGGATGGAATCGGCCCTGTTGCCCAGTGAAGCCGAATTCTATCGCCTCTATGGGCTGTCGGCGGAAAAGTTACGCTGGGCCAAGCCGGATGCCATCGTGATGCACCCGGGGCCGATCAACCGCGGTGTGGAAATTGATTCCGAGGTGGCGGACAGTCCCCAGTCGGTGATTTTGAACCAGGTGACCAACGGCATTGCCGTGCGAATGGCGGTTATGTCGATGGCCATGAGCGGGCAAATGGCGGAAATGGCAGCCTCCCAGGAGGTGCGTCCATGAAGCTGGAAATTATTGGTGGGCGCCTGATCGATCCGTCCCAGGGGCTGGATCGGGAAACCGATCTATACGTTGAGGACGGACGGATCCTGGCTCTGGGGGAACGTCCTGCCGGATTCGTGGCGGACCGGACCATCCAGGCACAGGGATGCTTGGTCACCCCAGGCTTTGTTGATCTTTGTGCCGCCCTGCGCTCCAAGCTCAATGCCCGGATGGCCACGGAACTGAAAGCGGCGGTTAAAGGCGGGATCACCAGTGTCTGCTGTCCACCGGATGGCAGTCCCATTAACGACACGGCGGCAGTCACCAGTTTGCTGCGGGAGCAGGCCCGGGATCTCCACTTGGCGCGTGTCTTTCCGGTGGGGGCACTGACCCAGGGCCTGCAGGGAGAGCAGCTTAGTGAGATGTTTGGCCTGAAGGCCGCCGGCTGCCAGATGGTCACCAACATGCGTCGGCCCCTGGGCAATAACCGCATTCTGCGCCGCTGCCTGGAATACGCCCGCACCCAGGACCTCACCGTGGGGTTTTGTCCGGAAGATTACTCCTTGGCCGTAGATGGCTGTGTCAACGAGGGGTTCACCGGCACCCGGCTGGGGTTAAACGGTATCCCGGCAGTCGCCGAAACCCTGGCGGTCGCCGAGGCTTTGCTGCTTACGGAAGACACCGGCGTGCGCGCCCACTTCTTCCAAATTTCCACAGCCCGCTCCGTGGAGCTGATTGCCCAGGCCCAGCAACGGGGGCTGCCGGTTACGGCGGATGTGGCCATTCATCAGCTGCTGTTGACCGACAGTGTGCTGGACAGTTTTGACAGCAGCTACCACCTCCACCCGCCCTTGCGGACAGAACGGGACCGGGATGCCTTGCGCCAGGGGGTGAGGGATGGGGTTATCCAGGCGATCTGCTCTCAACATCAGCCCTTGGAGCTGGCGGACAAACAGGCTCCTTTTGCGGAAACCGTGCCGGGCATGATTGGACTGGAAACCTTGTTGCCCTTGACCCTGCAACTGGTGGAAGAGGGCGTGCTGGAGCTGCAGCGTGCCATCGAGGCATTGACGGTTGGGCCCGCCCGGGTGATGGGCCTGGAGCTGGGAACCCTGGAGCCGGGCCGACCGGCGGACATTAGTGTCATCGATCCGGAATGCCAGTGGGTATTGACCGAGAAGACTCTGCTGTCGGCCTGTAAGAATACGCCCTTCCTGAACCAGTCGTTGACCGGCCAGGTTCGTTACACCCTGGTGGATGGCCGGCTGGTGTATGAGGCGGAAAGCAAATAGGGTCGCAGACCTGGTGCAATAAAAAACCCCGAGAAGACAAGGCCTTTTCGGGGTTTTTTATTGCCTGTACTTTTATTTGACGGCGTCTCTCAGCGCCTTGCCGGGCTTGAAGCCTACGGTTTGGCTGGCCGGAATCTGGATTACGGCGCCGGTTTGCGGGTTCTTGCCGGTGCGGGCACTGCGGGTGCGAACGGAAAAGGTGCCGAAGCCAATCAGGCTCACTTCATCGTTACGGGCCATGGCCTTGGTGATCTCGTCGGTAATGGCGGTGATGACTTCGTTGGCCTTTTCCTTGGACAGGTTGGCTTTGGCGGCAATCGCAGCTGCCAGTTCTGGTTTACGCATTCGGACTCTCCTAATGAGAAGACAATGTTGTTGTTCTTGGTGCCGCCGGCGTTGCGCTACCGATGCAGGCGTGATTTTCAACCTGTAGCTGTCTGCTTCTGCAGGAAGCAAGAACAGTCCAGATGAGTTTAGTTATAGCGGCTAATGGCAGCCTGTCAAATGCTTGCCGGGCCAAGCCTGGCGCGGGATTGGGAGCTGTGTCGCCAAAATGTTACTTTTTTTCACCAAGTGTGGAATCTTTGTTAGTCTTTGTGGCGCTTATCTCACAAATAAACCAGCGACTTAGCCATAATCGTGACGCATAAAGCAGACGCTAACCGCGCGGGGACTGGCGCATGCCGGCCAAGTTTGTATACACTTGGCTACCTTTGTTCGAGCCCGCTTTGTAAATGCATAACAATAACGAGTCTGTCGGGAGGATAACTGTGAACTGGAGAAATGTGGCCAGGAATTGGCTGGCAAAGCCCTGGGGGCGTCTTGCAATCGTTTTGTCGCTCACCTCGGTCACCGGATGCTCGGTGGTGAATCATATGATTTACAAGACGACCGGCACTGTCATGACCGCCTATGCCGAAGAGCATCAGGTGCCCTATGTACTGGCCAGTGACGACCTGGAGATGAACTGCAGCATGGCGCAAGCCCTGACGCCGTTGCTGATGTCGTTTGGTCGCGTTACCCACACCCCGAACCAGTTGGGAGTCATGGTTTATCTGTCTGCCGGCATGTGTGCGGAAAGCCAGGCCTGGGAGCAAGAGCTGCGTTATCTGCGCGCGATGAAAAAGGCCAATGTCCAGGAAGCCCAAGACGCCCAGATTGCCCAGAAGCGCTATCACATCCTGGCGGCCAACCGGAACTACACCGGCTACCGCCATCTGGTGGAGGAGTTCGGAGAGCCCGGCGGTAAATGCCCGAAGCTGGACGATGAGTTTGAAAACTTCATTTGGATGATGGGCATGCTGGCTGGATTGCAGGCACTGAGCAATGAAATGTCTTCCGGGGCTGGGCTGGGCATTCCCAAGGATATTGCCGCCAAAGCCGAGCGTGGCGCGGCTTGCCTGGATGATGACCAGTTCTGGGGCGTGCCCATGGCTATCCGGGCAACCATCTGGAGTATGCTGCCCGGTGCTGTACCCCAAGGGGAAGATCCCTTTGCACGTCTGAAGATCGCCGCCGAGAAAGGCGAGAAAGCCGGCGTTCGTCTGCCTCATGTTCTCTATGCCATGGCGGCCCTTAACCAAGGCAATACGGAGTTGGTGAAAGATGTGATTCGCCAGCACGCCAAGTCTAAAGCCAAAAAGCCGGCTGATCCCGAGCGCAAGCTGCTGGATGCGATCGCAACCCAAACCCTGGAGGCGATTTCGGACCGTTTGTGGACGGAGCAGACCGGCCATCGCACCCCCATCGGCGGGCTGGGCACCTTCTGGGATGACAAGCGCCAGAGCAGTGGTGAGACCATTGATTTGGATGACATCCTCTAAAAGGGCCAAGCTCCAAAACACAAGAAGATTCAGAACAAAAATAGGTAGTTGAACATGAAAAATCTTAAGCAGCGGATGCAGGCTCTGGCATTGGCGTCAGTCGCGGCAGTGGCCGTCCAAACTGCCCAGGCAGACCTAGTGTCGCGCTCACTCTGTATCTTTGACCCCATTGGCGCTAGCGGTCCCCTGTTCAACGTGATGAAGCCGGTCAAGCCGGCTGCCCTGCAGTGGGGGGTTGACCTGAAGCTGCAAGCCTATACCGATGAGAAGATTGCCGCTGAAGACTTCAAGGCCGGACAGTGTGATGGCGTTCTGCTGACCGGTACCCGGGCCCGTGAGTTCAACAAGTTCACCGGCACCCTGGAGGCGATTGGTGCCATTCCCGGCGATACCGAGCTGAAAATGGTGATGGATACCCTGACCCAGCCCCAGGCGGCCAGTCTGATGAAAAGCGGCAACTATGAGGTGGTAGGGATTTTGCCGGCCGGTGCGATCTACCTGTTTACTCGGGATCGCTCCATTGACACGGTGGAGAAGCTCCAAGGTAAAAAAATTGCGACCCTCGACTATGACAATGCCTCGTTGACCATGGTGCGCCGGGTAGGCGCTTCTGTGGTGGGCTCCAGTACCGCCAACTTTGCCGGCAAGTTCAACAACGGCAGTGTGGATATCGCCTATGCCCCGGCGGTGGCCTACACCCCGCTGGAACTCTACAAGGGCGTCGAGCCCAAAGGCGGCGTTTTCAATTACAAGCTGGCCCAGATGAACTTCCAGATCATTGTCCATGCTGATCGCTTCCCGGAAGGCTTCGGCCAGAAAGCCCGTGAATACGCTGCGACCCGTTATGAAGAAGCCTACGAGCTGGTGCGCCAGGCGGAGGCCGAAATCAAACCCGAATACTGGATGCACCCCAAGCCCGAGGATGTTGCTGGCTATGACAAGCTGTTGCGGGAGGTCCGTTTGCAGCTGCGTGATGAAGGCACTTACGACGCCCGAGCCTTGACCGTGATGCGCAAGGTGCGCTGCAGGGTCAATCCAAGCAATGCAGAGTGTGCGGAAGCGTTGGAGTAATGAGGGAAAGTGGCAGCCAGGGAGGCTGTTCGGGCATTGGTCTGAACAGACAAGGCCGCCAGTGGGAATACTTAATAACAAGATCAGGTTTTAACATGGCAAGTACAGGATTAGCCGGTCGATCGGCCCGGGAATGGCTTTCATCGATGCCAGCGTGTCTGCTGCTGCTGGCGGTAGTGATCTTCAGTACCAGTAGTGACATCCATAACAAGATGCTGAAGATGGGGCAGCAGTTTTGGGATGGCTATTATAACCTGCGGACCGACCCGGTAGCGCCCCACTGCGACCCCAACGTGGACATCGAGGCCCAGTTGCAGGCGCGGCTCGAACAGGAGCGGGCACGTCAGCAGGGCGATGACCTGATTGCCGACCTGTTCGCCGATGAGCCCCTGTCGCCGGAGACTTTGCGGGCCTCCCTGGTCAATGCACAGCAGGCCTGTCTGGCCCAGCATGAGCGTTATGAGCAGCTGAAGGAAAAGGTCACGCCTGGGCTGCGGGCTTACCGGGCGGTCGAGCTGTTCGTGGCGGACATCATTGCCTTTGGCCTGACTTCCCAGCGCTTTGTGCTGGCGCTGCTGATTACCATCTGTGCGGCCACGGCGACCCTGGCCCGCCACCATATTGCCCTGCGCGGCATGGAAACCGTCCTGGACCACCGCGTGTCCTCCCTGGCCCAGTTTGTTGCCAACTCGATGTTGCTGGTGTCGATCTGGTCATTCCGGGATCTCTCCCACAGTACCTCTGAAGTGGTCGAGGCCAGCCGGGAGGCCCTGCACTGGATGTGGATTGTCTGCTTTGGCCTGTTGGCCGTGCTGAGCGGCCTGCAGATCTTCAAGGTTCCAGCCCATGCCAAGCCGGGCGGTAATCTGGGGCACGCCCTGCTGTCGGTGCCCTTGTACACCACCATGTGCTTGATCGCCGGCTCTTACTTTATGTTCGGCGGACACTTGGCCGGTATTGGCATCTATCTCGACAAGCTGATGGATTTCTCCGATACCTTCCTGAATGTTGCCCTCTATGTGTGGGCGGGGATGATGCTCAAGCAGACCCGTCTGGCCTCATTGGTGTTCAACCTGTTCCGACCCTGGAAACTCGCGCCGGAAGTGCTGGCTTTCTTGGTCATCGTGATTGCAGCTGTGCCCACGGCTTATACAGGGGCTTCAGGTATTTTTGTGATTGCCGCCGGTGCGGTTATCTACGCCGAGTTACGCGCAGTTGGGGCGCGGCGCCAATTGGCCTTGGCGGCCACAGCCTTGTCGGGCAGCCTTGGAGTAGTGCTCCGGCCCTGTCTGCTGGTGGTGGTCATTGCCATGTTGAACCGGCAGGTGACCACAGACCAGCTGTTTGGCTGGGGGATCTATGTCTTTATGCTCACCGCGTTCCTGTTCCTGGTGGTGGCGCTCCTGGTCAACCGCCAAAACCCCCTTACCGTTGCGCCGGTTTCAGAGGCCTTGCCCGTCACGCTACGGGAAATGCTCCCACTGGTGCCCTATGTGCTGGTGATTGCGGCCACGGTTCTGGTGTATAGCGAGTTCCTGGATGTGGCGCTGAACGAGTTCTCAGCCCCCCGGATTCTGCCGGTCATGCTGCTGGGCATTCTGGTATATGAGCATTTTGCCAGTCGTCGGGCTGGCCGGTTTGGTATGGCGAACAATGCCGTGGGTGTCATGCCGCTGGTTTCCATGGAGCAACAGGCAGATAACCCACAGCCCAAGCGCAGCATTGAGTCGAGCCTGCGGGGCGCCACCAACGATACCACGGCCGAGATCGGTGCGCTGCTGCTGCTCTTCGGACTTTCCGTGAGCATTGGTGGCGTGATCGAACGTTCCGGTGTGATGGAGGCCTTCCCCCAATCCTTTGCCAGTCCCTGGACGGCCATGATCCTGTTGGTGATCATCCTAGTGATTCTGGGCATGATCATGGACGCCTTTGGCGCCATCATTCTGGTGAGTGCCACTATCGCCACGATTGCCTATGACAGCGGAATCCACCCGATCCATTTCTGGATGGTGGTTTTGGTGGCGTTTGAGCTGGGTTACCTGAGCCCGCCGGTGGCCCTGAACCATCTGTTGACCCGACAGGTAGTGGGGGAAGAGGAGATGCGGCTGTCCAAGTTGGATCAGGGCACCTTCTATCAGCGCCATGAGCGTATTCTGATGCCCTTGTTGGTGATGGGTACCGCGCTCTTGATCGTGGCCTTTGCGCCTCTTGCCATCGGCTACCGATAGTCTTACCGCGATACACAAGGCCGGCTCTGCCGGCCTTTTTTGTGGGCCAGGATCCGGCAGAAGGCCATCCCTGATAAAGCCACTCGGTAAAAGAGAGCCGGTATCAAGAGAGCCTGGGGCCAAGAAGGTTAGAGTGAAGGGCCGGATAGGCATGAAAAAAGGGAGCCGAGGCTCCCTTTTTGGTTTGGCGCAGGCTGGATCAGTCCAGACGCGGGCCAGCTTTCACGATGTCTTCGGAAACCTGGAACTTCTTGAAGTTCTCCACGAACTGCTGGATCAGCTCCTTGGCCTTGGCATCGTACTCAGCAGGATCTGCCCAGGTGTTACGGGGATTCAGCAACTGAGTGTCGACTCCGGGAACTGACTTGGGAATATCCAGGTTCAGGGCTTCCAGGTGCTCGGTTTCCGCGCCTACCAGGGCACCGCTCTGGATGGCATTGATGATGGCACGGGTGGTCGGAATGCTGAAGCGCTTGCCGACACCGTAGGGGCCACCGGTCCAGCCCGTGTTGACCAGGTACACCTTGCTGCCGAACTCGTCCATACGCTTCATTAGCAGTTCGGCATAGACGCCGGCTGGGCGCGGGAAGAAAGGTGCGCCGAAGCAGGTGGAGAAGGTGGATTTCAGCTTGGAGCTGGAGCCCATCTCAGTAGAACCGACCAGTGCGGTGTAGCCACTCAGGAAGTGGTAGGCCGCACCTTCCCGGGACAAGATGGAAACCGGGGGCAGAACACCCGTCATGTCGCAGGTCAGGAAGATAATGGCACTGGGCTCACCGGCGCGGTTTTCCAGAACCCGCTTCTCAACGTGCTCCAGCGGATAGGCGCAGCGGGTGTTTTCTGTCAGGGAAACGTCTTTGTAGTCCGGCTCGCGGGTTTCGTCGTCAATGACAACGTTTTCCACCAGGGCTCCGAAACGGATGGCGTTCCAGATAACCGGCTCGTTTTCCTTGGACAGGTCAATACACTTGGCGTAGCAGCCGCCTTCGATGTTGAATACAGTGCCTTTGCCCCAGCCGTGCTCATCGTCGCCGATCAGGTAGCGGCTTTCGTCGGCGGACAGGGTGGTTTTACCGGTTCCGGACAGACCGAAGAACAGACAGGTCTGGCCATCTTCGCCCACGTTGGCGGAGCAGTGCATGGGCAGCACGTCTTTTTCCGGCAGCAGGAAGTTCTGCACGGAAAACATGGCCTTTTTCATTTCGCCGGCATACTGCATGCCTGCAATCAACACTTGGCGGCGGGTAAAGTTCAGGATCACGCAGCCGTCGCTGTTGGTGCCGTCCCGCTCGGGAACGCACTCAAAGAAGGGCGCGTTCAGGATTTCCCATTCGGGCTTGCCTGCAGGGTTATAGGTTTCCGGACGGATGAATAGATTGCGGCCGAACAGGTTCTGCCAGGCGGTTTCGGTAGTCATGTTGACCGCCAGGTAGTGTTCTGGGTCTGCACCCACATGGACGTGGGAGACGAATTGGTCACGGCCAGCCATGTACTCTTTGACGCGATTCCACAGCAGGTCGAACTTTTCGGGCTCGAAAGGACGGTTGATATTGCCCCAGTCGACGGTATCCGCCGTGATGGAGTCTTTCACGATAAAGCGGTCCATCGGGGAGCGTCCGGTACGCTTGCCCGTTGTGACCACCAGGGAGCCGTTGGCCGCCAAGCGGCCTTCCTTGCGTAAAATGGCATGTTCAACCAGAGCGGCTGAACTCAAATTAGTGTAAGTGTTGCTCACTTCGACCTCGCCCTATTCATAAAATGCCACACGCACTTGTGGCATGAGATTGTTTGATCAGTGTACAAACAATCGCCAAAAATCAGGGGCGCCATTATGCCAAGAAAACGCACAAAAGACGACTACCAGGAGGTGGTCGTTCTTGCCAAGACCGGACAGCTTTAAAACCGGTACGATTTTGCGTCTGTGAGCCTGCTTATTTCGCGATTGTTTCTGTCATTATTGACGACACACTACATTTAATGCTGGGTAGGTTTACCAAACAAACGATGGATTACGTCCTGACCGAAGCGGTATTGCTGACGGCAGAACTGGCAATCTACCTCAATTGCGCCCTGTTCTTCCAGTAGGTTTTCAAGCTCCGCCTGGCCCAGGGTCTTCAGCATTTCCAGGGTACGCTCTTCCGAGCAGGTGCACCAGAACTCCACAGGCTCTTCATCGAACAGGCGCAAGTCGTCTTCGTGAAAGAGCCGGTGCAGGAGCTGGGGGTTATCCAGACCAAAGAACTCCTCACTGCTCACCGTCATCAGAAATTGGACGGCCCGCTGCCAGTCATCGGTTTCCGTATGGTGGGACTGGCCGGGCTGGGGGAGCATCTGGAGCAGGATGCCACCGTGACGCTGGCCCTGCTGGAACAGCACCAGGGCGGTCGGCAACTGTTCCGACTGGCGGAAATACTGCTCAATACAGGGAGCGAGCTGATCTTCCGTCAGAGGCACAATGCCTTGGTAGCGGGCCCCCTTGTTGGGGGTAATGGTAATCGCCAGCTGGGCGTTGCCCAACTGCTTCTGGAGTTGCTGGTCGTTGACTTCCCCTTCCCATTGGGCGATGGCCCGGATCGTGCGGCGATGGGTGCTTTCCGCCATCAGCAGGGTGAGGGGGCCGCTGCCTTTGGCCTGGAGCGTGATGCTGCCTTCAATCTTGAGGGTGGCGCCCATCAGGACAACCGCTGCGATGCTTTGGCCGAGCAGTTGCTGTACCGCCTCGGGATAGGGGTGGCGTTGTAGTACTTGCGCAACGCTCTCGTCCAAGCGGACCACCGCGCCACGGATGTGGAGGTTGTCGAGCAGGAAGCGTTGCAACTGGTCGTGTGAACTCATAATCGGGGTGTTCTATCCTGTCTAAGGGTGCGTCAATAGGTGGAGAAAGCGGTTCAGGCTTACGAATCCATTTGTTCACGGAAGCGATGGATATCCCGTCGCTGCTTTTTCGTGGGCCGCCGGGGTGGTGGCATGGTTGCCATCACATGCTGTTTACGCTCCCAGGCTTCCTGCTCTCGGCGCCGGAGGCTTTCCTCCGACTCGGTGTAGAGAAGCTGGGCTTCCGGTGCGCCCCGGCGTTGTTCCGAAAGCCCCAGTACGGTCACGGTGCGTTCTGCCCAGCCTTGGCGAATGCTGAGCTCGGCGCCCACTTCGACAACTTTGCCCGGTTTGGTGCGGGCGCCATTGTAGCGAACTTTGCCGCCCTCAATCGCCTCTTTGGCCAGGGCACGGGTTTTAAAGAAGCGTGCCGCCCAGAGCCATTTGTCCAAGCGGACTTTGCCGTCGTTTGTTTGATCTGATGCCATGTACGTCAGTTATCCATCTCTCCGGGTATTATAAAGCCGAACTGGGGCAATTGCTGCCCGTGGTCAGGAAGCCTGGCCCTGGTCGTTGCTGTTGGAAGGAGTGCCCAGCCGGATTTGCTCAAAGCCCAGCAGGCCCGGAAACTCCGACTCGGGGCGGGGCGCCTTGCGGCTGTCGGGCTGGAGGATGGTCAGTAGGTGCTTGATGCCGTAACGGTGGGCTGAATGCAGCACACTGGCGCTGTCGTCGATCAGGAGCGTGCGGCCTTTGTCGTACGGCTCGATCTGCTGCAAGGCTACCCAGAACCCGACATCCTCCTTGGGCAGGCCGAAGTCATGGGAGCTGACCAACCGGTCGAAATACTGGTCGAGCCCGGTAATGGACAATTTCAGGCTGAGACTCTTGCGGTGGGCATTGGTGACCAGAACCAGGCGGTGGTGGCTGTGCTTGAGCTCGGCCAGAAAATCCTGCACATGGGGACGAAACGCGATCAGGTGTTGGACTTCTTCCTTGAGCTGGCGGATATCCAGCCCTAGCTCCCGGGTCCAATAATCCAGGCAATACCAGTTCAGGGTGCCCTGTTCCCGGTCGATCCGGGCCATGAGTTCGGCCTGGGCCAACTCCAGGGGACGTCCGACGTGCTGGGCGTAACGCAGGGGTAAGTGCTCGAGCCAGAAATAGTTGTCGAAATAAAGGTCGAGCAGGGTGCCGTCCATATCCAGCAGGACAGTGTCGATAGTACTCCAGTCGATCATGGTGCGCAGAGCCTGTGTAAAAGCTTATGATAACGAGGCTGCTACAAGGGTCGCAACCAGGGGAATAGGAATGGCTTCATCCGATACCGGTGAGTTTTTGGCATGGCTTGAGGGATCTGTACCAAGGCCGGAGGGCATGGTGCG
>Ga0209075_1002216_pt1 | contig 17338 bp, 17 predicted proteins | sample Stecom2011_FD_187523 | JGI IMG/M metagenome (GOLD analysis project Ga0209075, IMG submission 187523) | Agricultural soil microbial communities from Utah to study Nitrogen management - Steer compost 2011 (SPAdes) (version 2) | ecosystem: Environmental > Terrestrial > Soil > Agricultural land...
GCAAAAAGACCGGCCGAATTCGTCAGCGGTGCCGGCACTGTTTATCGGTGCCAATGGACTGGTCCTCCGAGCAAGTCGATTCGGCGAGTTAACCGCCCCTATCGTGCTGCTGCTTCACGGCGGAGGCCAGACGCGCCAGGCCTGGTCCGACACTGCTCAGACACTTGCCGGCGCGGGCTACTGTGCCATTACTCTGGATGCACGCGGGCACGGCGAAAGCGATTGGTGTGCGCATGGCGATTACAGCACCGCGAGCCTGGTCGCAGACCTTGACGCCGTCATTCGTACATTGCCTACGGCGCCAATTATTGTCGGTGCTTCCATGGGCGGTCTGACCGCCATGCTGGCGCTTGGTGAAGATGCCTCGCTACCCTGTTCCGCGCTGGTGCTGGTGGACGTGGCGCCACGGTTGGAGCAACAAGGCGTGCGCCGCATCATCGAATTCATGCGCCGCCATCAGGACGGCTTCGACAGCCTTGAACAGGTGCGCGATGCCATCGCCGCCTACAATCCTCACCGCCCTCCGCCGAGCGACCTGTCAGGATTGCGCAAGAATTTGCGCCAACAGAATGACGGCCGTCTTTATTGGCACTGGGATCCTGCCTTTCTGGACCACGCCCGCCTGCCCTCGGACACCAGCGAAGGCATGTTCGAGCGGGTCAGGCTGGAGCGTGCTGCCCGGAAGCTTTCCATCCCGGTACTGTTGATTCGTGGTTACCAAAGCGACGTACTCAGCGACCAGGGAGCGCGCGAACTGCTCAATCTGGTTACCCATGCGCATTATGTCGTGCTGAATCAGGCCGGCCATATGGTTGCCGGGGACAGAAACACCATCTTCACCGAGGCAGTGCTGGGTTTTCTGCAAGCATCTAGAACCCCCCCGCGTAACCGCGCTGCTTCCTCAACCTTCGACCACGGAGCATCGACATGAAACATCGCCATCTGGATGTGCTGATCATCGGCGCCGGCCTGTCCGGAATCGGTGCCGCTTGCCACCTGCAGAAGAAATGTCCAAACGTACGTTTCGGCATTATCGAACGGCGCGAAAGGATCGGCGGAACCTGGGATCTGTTTCGCTATCCAGGCATTCGATCAGACTCGGATATGTTTACGCTCGGCTACAATTTTCGTCCCTGGACGCAAACAAAAATGCTTGCCGACGGGCCGTCCATTCGAAGCTACATTGAAGACACCGCTCGCGACTATGACGTCAAAAAACACATTCATTTCGGATTGAAAGTTCTTTCAGAAGAGTGGGACAGCAAAAAGTGCCACTGGACCGTTACCGCTGTTAATGAAAAAACAGGCAAAGAAGAAACCTTTAGCGCCGGTTTCGTCTTTAACTGCACCGGATACTATAAATACGATGCCGGTTATACTCCGGACATTCCCGGCTTGAAAAACTTCAAAGGCAAGCTGATTCATCCACAGCACTGGCCCGAAAACTATGATTACAGTGGCAAGCGCGTGGTTGTGATCGGCAGTGGCGCCACTGCGGTGACGCTGGTGCCGGCGATGACAGACAAGGCAGACCATGTAGTGATGCTGCAACGCTCGCCGACCTACGTTGCCAGCGTACCCGAAGAGGATCTGATCTCCAAAAACCTGCGCCGCTTTCTGCCGGAAATGGTTGTCTATCGAATGGCCCGCGCACGCAACATCATGCTGCAACGCGCTGTTTACCGGCTTTCTCTAAGCAAGCCGAAAGCAATACGCAGGCTTTTGCTGGCCACGGCGCGCAAACAGCTTGGCCCAAATGTTGACATGCGCCACTTCCAGCCGACCTACAACCCCTGGGAAGAGCGGATGTGTGCGGTACCGAAAGGAGACCTCTTCAAGGTTATTCGGGAAGGCAAGGCATCAGTGGTCACAGACCATATCGACACGATTACCGCAACTGGCATTCAACTCAAATCCGGCGACCATCTGGACGCGGATGTACTGATTACCGCCACCGGCCTGGATCTTCAGTTATTTGGCGGAGCTGCGCTGCGTGTCGACGGTCGTGAAATCAGCGTGGCTGACACAGTATTGTACAAGGGACTGATGCTCGAAGGTGTGCCGAACATGGCCTTTGTGTTTGGCTATACCAATGCCTCCTGGACTCTAAAAGCCGATATTGCCTGCGAGTTTGTCTGCCGCTTGGTCAATCATATGCGGGCCATTGGCGCCACCCGGGTCACCCCCACTGATGAGGAGGGTTGCGGCACCGATATGAATTTCCTCAACCTGCGCTCCGGCTATGTTCAGCGAGCCAGCGACAGACTGCCACGCCAGGGAAGCAAGGTACCCTGGCAGAATCTGGATGATTACCTGCGAGACCTCCCTGCCTTGCGCTTCGGCAATCTCGAAGATGGCTATCTCCATTTCGAGGGCAAAAATCTCAGGGGAAAAAAGCAGGGCATGCTCGGCGCCCTGCTCGGCGCCTGAACAATGGTCTCAACAAAGGGGAGTATCATGAAGAGTTTTTACGGAAAAGTTGCCGCAATCACCGGAGCCGGATCGGGAATCGGTCAGGCCACCGCCATTGCGCTGGCAAAAAGTGGCTGCCACCTGTCCCTTTCAGACGTCAATGAAAAGGGATTGGCGCAAACTCTGGACAAGCTCCGGCCCTATGCAGTGAAGATAACAACGCATCATGTTGATGTGGGCGATCGAGCTGCGGTTTATCAGTACGCCGATGATAGTGTCAAAGAGCACGGCAAAGTGAACCTGATCATCAATAATGCCGGCGTTGGTCTCGGGGAAACGGTGGAGGCCATGAGCTATGAAAACTTTGAATGGCTCATGAACATAAACTTCTGGGGTGTGGTGTATGGGACCAAGGCATTTCTTCCTCACCTGAAACAGTCTGGTGACGGTCATGTCGTCAATATCTCCAGCATATTCGGCATCATCGGCGTACCAACCCAGTCAGCCTACAATGCGGCCAAGTTTGCGGTCAGAGGCTTTACCGAATCTTTGCGAGAAGAACTAGACATCGAGAACGGCTGCGTCAGCGCCACATGTGTCCACCCCGGCGGCGTCAAGACTAACATTGCCCGCAATAGTCGCATGGGCGAGATGGGCAACATGAGCATGGGTGGTCAGGACGAGATTGCCGAAATGTTTGACCGCATCGCAATGTCTACACCAGAACAGGCTGCAAAGGCGATTCTCCAGGGAGTAAAAAAGAATCAAAGACGGGTGCTGATTGGCGCTGATGCAGTGCTACTGGATACTGCCCAGCGGTTAATGCCTACCGGATACCAGCGTGCTCTTGAAACCCTGTTTCGGATGAATAAAGGTCGCAGCGCAAAGGCAACCGCCGTTTAATCAATCATTTCGGTTATGAACCCAGGGAGTATCGCAATGACAACACTCGCGAAAGCAAGCAACAGCCTCAACGGTGCCTCGGTGGGAATCCCGCCGCGTCATATCGACTTTAACTTTCCTCAAAATATCCCCAAGTATTTTTATGCAGGAAATGCCACTGCGACTACATTCTTTGCCATGCTGTCGGGGTTTTTCCCGCCGGGTGAGCGTTATTTCATGGATTCGGTGCGCCACTTCCGAAATCGGGTTACCGACAAGGCGCAGCGTGCTGCCATTTCCGGATTTATGGGCCAAGAGGCCATCCATGGGCGGGAACATGATCGCCTGAACGAACTGCTTGCCGAGCGCGGCTTCGACATGCGCACGCCCGAGCGGTTCGTTAAAATTGGCCTGAAAGTTCTGGAAATGCTCCCACCGAGCACCAAGCTCGCAGCCACCACCTTCATGGAACACTTTACCGCCCTGCTGGCAGAGCAGCTGCTTGAGGATAAGGACTTTCAGAGTCTGGCCGACCCTGAAATGATCAAGATATGGCAATGGCATGCGCTTGAGGAACTCGAGCACAAGTCTGTCGCCTACGACGTCTATGAACTGGTCGGGAACCGTTACAGTGAGCGGGTCGCGGCCACTGCGGCCTCGCTTGTCGTACTGCTGCCGATGCTCGGTGTCACATGGGCATGGATGCTGGCCCGCGATGGTAAGCTCGGCAGTATCAAAGACAATGCCAGAGGGCTGAACATGCTGTTTGGCCGCAATGGGTTTGTCTCGAAGATATTGCCTCGGCTGCCGGAGTTTACTCAACGGCATTTTCACCCTGGCAACCACGACACACGCAACCTGGAACAGACATGGCGTGAGCGTCTTTTTTCCGAAGGCGGTGAGCTATTTGACGTTTACAAGAACCGGGTAGCCTGACTTCTCATACAAACCGGGGGCTTTGCCAGAATATTCTCGTCGGTAATAAAGGAATAACGAATGACTGAATCGTTGGTTGACTCACTTATACAGATGTTTCCCGAGGTTCCCTTCCAGAAATTGCTTGGAATTGAGATTGTCGAGGTGGTCACTGACCGGGCCGTAGTTTGCCTGCCATACCGTGGCGACTTGGCTGGTGGCGGCAACGCCTTCCATGGCGGCGCCATCAGCAGCCTGCTGGATCTGACTGGCGCTCTGGCGGCCTGGTCCGGCCATGATCCAAAGAACGGCATGAAGGCGGCCACTGTGTATCCATGACCGTGAATTACCTTGCTGCGGCGCTGGGCAAGGACATCATCGCTACCGCGAATGCGGTAAAACGGGGACGAGAGCTGATTTTCTCGGAAGTCTCGATTCGGGAGAAAGGGTCAGACAAGCTGATAGCCAACGGCTCAATGATCTATCGTATTACCTGATCACAGCAGTGGGTGGTTAGCGGATGCCGGCGGTTCACGCGAACCGCCGTTCTTCTCTCAGGTATTATCCTCAAGCACACACAATGCGGCCTTCTCGCCAATCATCATGCACGGGGCGTTGGTATTACCACTGATCAACAGCGGCATGACAGATGCATCGGCAACGCGCAACCCGGATATTCCTCTGACCCGCAATCGGCTGTCCACGACTGCCAGCTCATCGTCGCCCATACGGCAGGTTCCCACTGGATGGTAGATGGACTCAGCACGCTGGCGTATGTCCGCGTCAATCTGCTCATCGGTCACCACTTCCTTGGCAGGCAGGTCATCGCCACCAAAGATAGAAGCAAACGCTTCAGTACGGAACACCCTGCGCGCCAACTTCACACCCTCCCGTAACACCCTGAGATCATCGCTATCAGAAAGATAACCGGGGTCAATCAAGGGCGCGCTGCGCGGGTCGCTACCGGACAACCGGATGAACCCCCGGCTCTTTGGCCGCAACTGACACACATGGATTGTACAACCGAACCCCGACGTCAGCTCCCGGCCATGATCACGCAGGAAAGTTGGCAGGAAATGCAGTTGAACGTCCGGGCGATCGCCGCCTCCGACATTGACAAAGGCCCCGGCCTCAGCCGCATTGCTGGCAAGGAATCCGCGTCGATAGCGAAAGTAGTCATAGAAGGCACGTATCAGCCGTGGCAGAAAGTATGGAGAGAAGCCAATGGCCTGACGGCTGCGATCGTGAATCGAAACCGTCATATCCAGATGATCCTGAAGGTTGCGGCCCACCTCCGGAAGATGGACATGGCAATCAACCCCGACGCTTTTCAAATGATCACGATCGCCGATACCTGAGAGCATCAGCAGTTGGGGTGAATTGATCGCGCCGCCGCAGAGAATCACTTCGCGATTAGCGGTCAGCACACAGGGCACCCCCTGCTGATCAATGTACTCAACTCCCTGAGCCCGGTCGCCACTAAGCACAACCCGGCTGACCAGCGCATCGGTCATGATGCAGAGGTTCTCCCGGCCCCGGGCGGGATCGAGAAACGCCCGCGCCGCGCTCCAGCGGCGCCCCTGCTTCTGGGTTACCTGGAAACGGCCAAATCCGCGCTGATTTTCACCATTAAAATCATCATTACGCTGTTCACCAAGCTCCTGGCCCGCACGAACAAAAAGCTCGGTCAACGGGTTCGGATCCTGCACCCGAGTGACGTTCAATGGCCCGCCCCGACCATGCCAGGCATCCGCCGGATACTGCTCGTTGTTTTCATGGGCAGTAAAGATCGGCCGCACAGACTGCCAGTCCCACCCTCTTGCGCCGGCGTCTCTCCAGCTATCGTAATCCTGTTGTTGCCCGCGGATATACACCATGGCATTGATCGAGCTACTACCTCCGAGGGTTTTCCCTCTTGGCCAGTAAAGTCGCCGGTCACAAAGGGCTCTCTGGGGTGCCGTGTTATAGCCCCAGTTACGCTTACCCTCTTTGATCAGCCCGATCAGCCCGAACGGAATGTTGACGAAGCCACTGTTATCATGGGGCCCGGCTTCAATGACGCAAACTGTGTAACGACCTGACTCACTGAGCCGGTTTGCCAGCACACAGCCCGCCGAGCCAGCACCTACGATGATGAAATCAAATTCCTGATTATTCACCCGGATGCACCTCGTCAAGCCCGGCAAAGCGCTTTATGTGATGGGCACGATCACCGTGGGTCAGCGAGCAGTGAGTGACCAGACGGAAGTAGTGACCGATATCAAGCTCTTCGGTAACACCAACCCCGCCATGAATCTGGATCGCCTGCTGCGCGATACGTACCGCCTTATCCGCATAATAGGCTTTCGCAGCGGTACTGGCGCGTTCACGCCGGGAGGCATCTTCGGATTCCGCCTTGACGGCCACCATCAACAGCATTGACTCAAGCTGTTGGAGATCGATGAACATATCTACCAGGTAGTGCTGAATAATCTGAAAGCCACCGATGGCCACACCGAACTGCTTTCGCGTCTTGGCATATTCCAAAGTGCGCTGGTACAGGGCGCCAGCGGCACCATACATGCGTGCACAGTCGAGCGCCTGCAGATAAGCCAGCAGCATGCTCAGCGCTTGCTCGGCCTTCTTGCCACGGGCAAGTATCATCCCGTCTGTGATCTCGACCTCATCAAACAGCACGTTAGCGATACGACCACCATCCAGCGCCCGATGACGAATCGTCTCGCAATCAGCAACCGGAACAGCAAGCAACACCAGTTCGCCATCAGCCAGTGCGGTTGCCAGCAAGGTATCGGCAAAGCCGCCATCCGGAACAAAGTTCTTCTGACCGGACAGGCGTTTACCATTAAGCTTCATGGAAGGCGTTAACACCTGATACCCGGCATGATAATCGTACAGCGCACAGGCCAGCTTCGCGCGACCATCAATGACGTCGCTCAACATGGCCAGACTGGCATCGGAGCCGATATATTCCAGTAGCTTTCCCGGCGCCACCACCATATCAACGTAGGGGTCCAGACATAACGCAGCGCCGAGCTCCCTGACAACCATCGCCACATCAAGGAGCGTGCCACCGAAGCCGCCGCTGGATTCGGCAAATGGCAGACCAAACCAGCCTAACTCCTGCATGGCCAACCAGCGTGACGCATCGACATGGTTCTGTTGCTCAATATGCTGCCTGTAGATTTCAAAGCTGTAGTTATCTTTAAGATACCGGCGAGCGGTATCCGCGATAAGGGTGGTGTTTTCCGGGAGGTTGAATTCCATCGTCTCGCCTCAAAGACCAAGCAGCATTTTTGCCAGCACATTCTTCTGGATCTCGTTGGATCCACCGTAAATGGTGCAGGCACGAAGAAAGTTGTAACGTCGGGTGGCGCGATTAAAGATATCACTGCCAACCGTTTCCGAATTGTCCCAAGTTAAAGACATCATGCCACCCAGCTCCACCATGGCCTGTGAAACCTTTTGCTGAAGCTCGGTGCCCTTGATTTTCAACCCGGATGATTCCGGCCCGAAGGGCTTTCCCTCATCCGTCGCAGCAACAGTGCGGAAGTTCGTGTATTCCAGCGCCATCAACTCGATTTCAAGCTCGGCTATACGTTGCCGCGCCTGGCTTTTATCCAGAAAACCCGGCGCTTCAGCCACGGCTTTCTTAAGCCGTGATATCTCGTGATGACTGTCCGCCACGCCGGCGATGGTGGTGCGTTCATGTGTCAGCAGGAACTTGGCAATAGTCCAGCCCATGCCTTCCTGGCCCACAAGATTTTCCAGCGGCACCCGCACATCGGTGAAATAAACCTCGTTAAGGTGATGATGGCCATCAATCGAATAGATCGGCCGGACCTCGATACCGGGGGTCTTCATATCGATCAGCAGGAAAGAAATCCCCTTCTGCTGTTTGACCGTCGAGTCGGTTCTGACCAGACAGAACATCATGTCCGCCCAGTGGGCCTGGGTCGTCCAGATCTTCTGGCCATTCACCAGATAATGGTCCTCCTTGCGCTCAGCACGCGTCTTCAGGGACGCCAGATCGGAACCGGCATTGGGCTCCGAATAACCCTGACACCAGAGCGTTCCACCGCTGACAATACCCGGCAGCCAGCGATCCTTTTGCTCCTGGGAGCCAAAGGTATAGAGCACTGGCCCTACCATCGCCACCCCGAACGGGCTGGTCGGGGGCGCGCCCGCCATGGCTCGCTCAAGATCAAAAATATAACGTTGTGTGGCCGTCCAGCCCGGTCCGCCATACTGTTTCGGCCACGTCAGCGCCAGCCAGCCCTGCTCACCGAGCAAACGCTCCCACTTTTGCTGCAGTTCCTTGCCCGTCATCTCACCAACCGCCGAGCAGCGCTTGATATCGTCCGGCACATTCGTCTGCATCCAGTCACGAATGGAATGCTGAAACTCCTGCTCTTCCCGAGTGAAACCCAGATTCACAGTTTATTACCTCTTGCAGGTCATCGATCGCTTCTATCAAACACCATTCAATTGACGCCACGGTCCTTTTGTTCCCAATAAGGCCGCCTCAGTTCGTTCTTGAGAATCTTGCCTGCACCGCTTATCGGTAGCGACTCGTTACGAAACTCGATGCTACGCGGCAGCTTGTAACCTGCAATCAGTGCACGGCAATGGGCCAGAAGCTCACCTTCATTCAGCGCGCGCCCTTCCTTGAGCACGACAATCGCATGAACCATTTCGCCCCACTCGTCGTGAGGAATGCCTACAACCGCACATTCCTGCACCGAGGGATGGCTATAGATGGCACCCTCTACCTCAACCGAGAAAATATTCTCTCCGCCACTGATAATCATGTCCTTGGCGCGATCAACGATAAAGACAAACCCGTCCTCATCCATATAGCCGAGATCACCGGTATGCAGCCAGCCATTGCGCAACGTCTCGGCAGAGGCCTGTTCCATTCCCCAGTAGCCCAGCATCACGTTCGGGCCTCTGGCGCATATCTCACCCACCTCGCCACGCGGTAGCTCGACATCATCCTTGTCCATAATGGCGACCTCGACACCCAATGCTGCCCTGCCAGCGCTGCGTAGCTTGGCGCCGCCCACAACATGAAACTCCGGCGCCAGCACAGTAATAATCGGCGACGCCTCCGTCTGCCCATACCCCTGGGCAAACAAAGCGTCTGGCATCTGCTCCATGGCACTGATCAACACCGCTTCAGGCATCGGCGATGCACCGTACAGCATTCGCTTGACACTGCTGACATCAAAATCCTTGATCTTGCCAGAAGAGACCATCAGGTTGATCATGGTTGGCACAAGCAACGTATGGGTGATTTTTTCACGCTCCATGAACGACAGCACATCAGCCACATCGAAACGCGGCACAATACCGTGAGAGCCCCCAGCCAGGGTCACGGCAAAAGTACTTGCCATATCGGCCAGATGAAACATCGGCGCTGCATGCATATAGACGGAGTCAATTCCGTAGCCCATTTCCGGAACAACGTTCAGGGCATTAAAGACAAGATTATCGTGGCTCAGCATCACGCCCTTTGATCGTCCGGTCGTGCCGCCTGTATAGAACAGGCCGGCAAGCTCTGCGCCACCTTCGCTCCTGTCAGCCAGGGGTGTGTGCTGGTCGATCAGCGACTCATAGGCGACACACCCCTCTGGCAACTCACCTTCACCCATGAACACCACATGACTGACGCTTTGCAGCAACGGGCGCAGGACCGGGAGCATGGCACTGAATGCGTCGTCTACGAACAGCACCGACGACCCGGAGTCATTCAGCGCATAGGCGATCTCCGGCGGTGCCAGCCGGATATTAATGGGATTAAGCGCCATCCCGGCCCATGGGATGGCATAGAAATATTCCAGATAGCGATCGCTATTGAGTGAAAGAATTGCCACACGGTCCCCGTCAGCAACCTTCAAAGAGCGAACGCCGGCGGCCAGACGAGCCACCCGATTCTCAAACTCACGCCAGCTCTGCTTCCTGTTTGCGTAGATTGTGGCCACACCTTTCGGATTCAACTGGACCGCCCGACGCAGTGTTTGGGAAATAAACATACCAATCCCCTTGATAGCCTGAAGATGTCAAATGAATCAAACGTTCTCAGCGTGCGTAGATAAAACGCCCAGTAGAGACATGACTCTTATCCAGAAAAATATCGACAGAGACGACAATAAAACGCCGACCTGAACGCACGACCCGCGGAACAGCACGAATCGTTCCGGAAAAGGCCGGTCGCAGGTAATCAAACGTCAGGCTGGTACATAATGGCTGCTGCTGCAGCCCAGCATCTTCCAGCACATGCAGCGAGGCGACAACTTCACCGAAACTCGCAAGAATGCCACCATGAAAAGTACGCAGCAGCGGGTTACCGATATGCTCTTCGCGGAAACACAACTGATAGCAGGTCGTGCCGTCATTTTCGCGACTGACTTTCAGACCAAGGAAATGCACATAGGGAGTGTCATCAAGAACTTGTTTCTGCAGCTCACTCAACCCGGCACAGTAGGCTGGCAGCGGCTCGGCTCCAGGTGCGGTCACTTATTCGGTTCCTTTCGTAGCAGTCGTATCAAATGCCGGACCGAGTGTCCCGACAGCGAAAGACCCTGATACTGAAGCCAACAGCGCATCATCTTGGCAAACAACCGCCTTTCCCCTTACATAGGCAATATCACCTTGCATCGCATAACACTCCACTTCGGCACGCACATCCTCGCCGGGAAGTGCCTCCCTGATGAAATCCACTCGCAGATCAATCGTTGCAATCGGTCGCATGTCGCCAAGACGAGAAAATATGGCAAGACCACAACTGGTATCGAGCAAGGTCACAACAACGCCACGATGCAGCCCGCCGTGGCGATCAGATAACGCCACACTGCAAGGCATCCTCATAACGGCCCGGCCCTTGCCAATCTCATCAATTTCAATTCCGAACGCGTTAAATAACGGATGAGAGGTACCAAAGAACGTTTTTGCCATGGTCAAGTAGCGGTTTGCGACCTCAGATTGGGCAATCATGCTCTCCCCTCATTGAATACAATGACATCGATATCCCAGACCGCCAATATGATGGCGGCCAAATGGAGCATGCGCGTTACAGGCTGCTTATTACCTGATGAACGTACTGCGATTCCAGCGTTCTGACATGACGAATGGCCCCCTCAATTTCACGTATAGGGAACACATCCGACTCAGACGCCATCTTGAGCAACGCCGCCAGACCTGACCAGGCTGCCGCCGAACGCTGCATCATCTCCACCAGTTTTGCAGAGCGCACGACTGGCAGCATCTCACCGGCCTCGCGTAGAAAATCAGCATACATCGTCCTGAAACCACCACCACCAGTACCACGCTTTTCGATCACCTGATAAGCGAAGCGTAACAACCAGCGCCAGTTCTCATGTGCCTGCCACTCGGGCAACGATACAATCCAGGTATCCAGCGCAGCCAGGCCGCTATACGGGCCGCTGTTTGCCAATGTCTGGGCATTATCAACAATGGCATCTCTCACCCGTTCCGCGCTGATTGCCAAGTTCAACGATCTCGGGGCAAACAGATTCCCGTAATGAACAAAGGGGGGTGAAGTGGAAAAACGTGCGTCAGCAAGATTGTTTCCCGGCACAGGGATTAATCCGGGACGCTCAGTGTCACTGACAAACACCTCATCACTCACTTCATCCAGCTGCCACGCAACAATGGCATGACCGGGAAAGTGCGTGCTACTGCCGAAATATGGCAAATGGTAAATATCGGTGAGCAGCAAGGCGGGCACCCCTTCACGCAACGCCTTATGCATATCCTGTGTTGCCGCGTCCTTCCCCGGATAGCTCGACCATGCAAATGGCACATCCAGAGTATCAAAGACTTTTTCCTCAAAGCCCATGGAACGCACATGAACAATGAACGGAGTAGCCGAATCAGGAATCTCCACATAGGTGATGCCCAACCCGGCACCCAGACCGAAGCAAAACGCTTCGGTCATCTCAAGCCCGTGAAACTCCAGAAGATCGCGTATTGCCGAACTACCACAGTGGACGCCTGGCCTGTGGCAGTGATGCCCAAGCGGCGCAGCACTGCCGGCAACAGACTCCGGCTCTGCATGGACCACCCGGGTCAAGCCGCTCTCTCCATATGCTCAGCGCCGTAAACAGCAGCAGAGGCCTGCATTGGGTCTCCGTGACGGCTATATTCCTCAAGCCAGGAAGCCACTTTCTCTGGCATTCCGGTATCCCACGGGTGAAAGCCGGGGCGGAACCAGTCAAGAAATTCCGGCATCATGCGGACAAGAATGCCTCGACGACCATACAAACGATTCAAGCCGCGCAGTATCACTCCGGGTTGACGGGTCACGCCATCCAGTTTCAACATGTTCCAGAATACTGGCGCCACTACCAGATGAATCATCAAGGTACCAACAACCAGAGCCGACACACGCGTCACATAACCACCGCCTGCCACAGTCTGATACAAATCGTAAGCCACCGCCTTGTGCTCCACTTCCTCCACGCCATGCCATAGGAACAATGCGCGCATTACCGGATCTGCATCCCGAAACATATCGGTCTCTTCCTTGAGCATGGCTTCGCCCAGAGTCGCGGTGAAGTGCTCAAAGGCAGCCGTCATCGCCAGCTGGTATTTTTTCGGAAGATACTTTTGCGTAGTGCGAATAAAACGTCGCAAATTGGCCGTCGTCTTGTCGACATCAACACCCTGCCCGGCCATCACCTGATTAAAACTGTCATGCACTATGCCGTGCTGACCTTCCTGACGGATAAAATGACGAATATCGTCACGCAAACCCTGATCCGTTACCTGATCCTGGAAGTTACGAACCGACTGGATAAAGAATCTTTCACCCTCGGGGAAATGCACCGAAAGCGCATCAAAAAACCGGGTTAAAACCGGATCGCCTCCGTTCCAGTGGCGGGGAACGGTCGCAACATCAAAAACAACCTTTCGAGGCTGAATGGATATCGTATTCATAAGTCTCTCCATGATGGATTCGGGCCCGGCAAGAGGCTTAGCAACCTGAGTTGTCGACACTGTAATTGGCCGACCAACCAAATGTCAATCTGTCTTCCCTGTGCAAGCATTCACCTCAGTCCGCCCAACCACTACGGATCGTATTGATCACGAGGTCTTTATTTCGGGCGATCACTTCACCAGCGCCACATACAAACCCGCCAGTCGCTTGATCGTTACATCCATGCGGCGTATCAACCAGATCCCTGCGACCATCTTTTAGCAAACCTTAATAACTAGAGGTATTCCATTTTATTTCAAACACATATAACCCACCTGAGGCTGGTCATCCTTTCGTTCCATGCGCCCCGGCCCATTCAATGTGCATGCCCCTTCAGGAGCTTCCCATGATTCTTCAATGTCCCAGCTGCCGATCCGTGCGGATCGCAGCCAATCACACAGGCCGCAAGGTCTGTACCTCTGTCGGCACAGTTGCCGGCGCGGCCAGCGGTATTGCCGCTGCCACCTCCGGCGCCCGGATCGGTGCCACCGTTGGCGCTCTGGCTGGCCCTGCCGGCTCTGCCCTTGGCGGACTGGCTGGCGCCCTGCTGGGCGGTCTGGTCGGCGGTGTTGCCGGCGGATCGGCCGGTGCCGCGCTCGGTGATTTCGTCGACGAGAACATTCTCGACAGCTTCGAGTGTATGGAATGCGGACACACCTTCAGCGTGGATACTGACTGACTCTGCCGGTCCCTGCTGATCGATTCCACCTCTCTACCCCATCAACCTATTAGCCCGCCTCGTGCGGGCTTTTTGCCGTCTGGAGGACCTTATGGCCAAGACGCCTTACATCAAGAACGATCAGGGCTTGTACCGAGTCCGTGGCTACGTCAGCCCGGATACTCTGGTGCAGATCGCTGCCGACATCCTGCTGGAGAACCTTGCCGGGCAGGAGAACCTGACCAAGCCAGACGACGCTGCCCGCTTCCTGCAGTTGTCACTGGCGAAGGAGAAGAACGAGCATTTCGGGGTGCTGTTCCTCAACAACAAGCATCAGGTGATCAGCTTCGAGCGGATGTTCAGTGGCACGATTGATGGTGCCGCTGTCTACCCTCGGGTAGTGGTGCAACGGGCACTGGAGCTAAACGCTGCAGCGGTGATCTTTGCGCACAATCATCCTTCAGGCTGCCCCGATCCCTCTGAGGCAGACCGTACGATTACAAAGCGCCTAAGCGACGCCTTGGGCTTGGTAGAAGTGCGCGTACTGGATCACTTCGTCGTATCACAAAGCCACTGGATCAGCCTGGCCGAACGCGGCTGGCTGTAACCCTACTTCCCCTCGTTTTTATACCGTCAATGCGACAAGAAGCGTCGTGATGCTGAGCTAATCTGAGCATCAGGATTCGTCTGGTCGCCTATCTGATATTGGAGATTCACCATGGCACATCTCGTAGAGCAAATGGCCTATGTCGGCCGCACCCCTTGGCACGGCCTGGGCAATCAACTGACCGAGCAGCAACCCCTAGAAGTGTGGATGCGGCAAGCCGGCCTCGACTGGAACATCAAAGAAAGCCCCGTGCGTTTCATCAACGGTGACAAAGGCCATCTGGGGGAGATCCTCTCCTTCGATGAACAAAAGGTGTTGTACCGCTCTGACACCCGCGCACCACTGTCTGTGGTCAGCCAGCGCTACCAAGTGGTGCAGCCGCGTGAAGTGTTGGAGTTTTATCGCGACCTCACTGAGAAGTCTGGCTTCGAGCTGGAGACAGCGGGCAGCCTTAAAGGTGGCCGTAAGATCTGGGCCTTGGCTAAGACGGGTCAGAGCGGCGTTATCAAGGGCAACGACCGTACTGATGCCTATGTCCTGCTAGCCACTGCCTGTGATGGCACCATGGCCACGACTGCGCAGTTCACCAGTGTTCGAGTGGTGTGCAACAACACCTTGGCTGTGGCGCTGAATGGTCGGGCTCAGTCGGTAAAAGTATCGCACCGTAGTGTGTTCGAGCCTGAAGCAGTAAAGCATCAGATGGGCATCTCGGTATCTGCCTGGGACGAGTTCATGTACGGCCTGAAAACCCTGAGCGAGCGCAAGGTGAAGCAGCCGGAAGTAGAGATGTTCATGCGCTCTCTGTTTCAGCCCAGCCCTGAGCAGGTAGAGAAGAAAGCTAACGAACGAGCCATGGGTAAAGTGTTGGCGATGTTCGAAGGTGAAGGTCGCGGCTCTAACCTCGCCTCCTCTGCTGGCACTGCCTACGGCCTGCTCAATGCTGTCACTGAGTTCGTTGATCACGAGCGTCAGGCGCGCAGCACTGACAATCGGTTGGACTCGGCTTGGTTCGGTCAGGGCGCTGCACTGAAGCAACAGGCGCTTGAGCAGGCTATCGCTCTCGCTGCTTAAATCTTTCTCAACCTTTACTCAACTTAATGAAGCCCAGCCAGAAATTGGTTGGGCTTTTTTATGCCTGGAGAACGCTATGACACAACACGTTTTGCATTGCCCTCAACCGGTGGACCACGAACAGAAGCTGGCTCATGAACCATTGCCGCCTGATGTCGCTGCTATCTGGGGTGCATTTTTATTTGAAGGCATGATGACTTCACGCCAAAACCCTGATCATGCTGACCATGTTCTACGGATGTGGAACGCGGGCTGTATTGATTTGGTGACGCAGGCCTGTGGTTATCTCAATACTGTCTGGGCATGCAGCTATGAACGCTGGCATCAAGCCGAGATATTTGATGGTGTGTTCGAGTATGACGTGATCTCACATCTTGGCTCGCTGCTCGGTTATTTCGTCATGCTGAATGACGGCAAGCTGCCACCCGAGTCCATCAGTAACGACATGATTGAGGATTTGGTTAACGGTTTCTTTTCAGCTTAACGCACAAAATATGACAGCGAAAACAACTCGTCGCTACGCCTGCACTTGTTATAAAATCAGCTCAAGGCAGCGACGATATAATCTCTGAGAAAGGTCAACACCGTACCGAAAAAAATGAATCCAAGAAAACCTTTAAATGCCCAGTCCCAAGCCCTCATATTTCTGTTGGATTTATCGGATTCGAAAACTGTGTATGGCCTCATCTTTGGCGCAATATCCCAGATGAATAAATGCGAGAGCACGATTAGAGCTAGAAAAAAAGCAACTCCGGGTGGAGCGTATACTAACGCTGCAACTTGCCCTAAGATCAATGCGACAAAGATAGCTCCAAGAGCACCACGACAGTATGGCTTAGGGTTGAAAAAGCCGTTTCTAGCTGGTGCTGTTTGCAAATACTGCAAGAGCCCTTCATAAATTCCAGTTGCAAATTCCTTTGCATTATTCCCCTCACAAGAAATACGAACTCTACTGTGGACACGTTCCTTATGAAAATGCACCGCAACTCTTAGGTACGTCATCGTTGACTCTGGCGGCGGCTTGGTAAATTCAGTTTCAATGGAGACTGTTGAGTCTGGGAAAATGGAGGGGTGGAATTCTTGAATTGAACTCAACGATTCGATGCCAAGTTTGTCAGTTATTTTCGTCACTCGCCCTGCATTCACTTCAAGGTTTACTTCATCTCCGTTGCCTGAGAGAGCTGAAAGTCGCTGCATCAGATAGCTCTCGATTGAAGTTACTAGCTGCTTGGTAACGCGAGTGGAAGGCAGTTCTTTTTCAAGAGTGAATAAACTCAATCGTGACACTCCTTGCTAACGCCCGCAGCACGCGCGGCTTTGTAGTGAAGGAAAAGCCGTCGCTGCGCCTGGCTTTGTTATGCACTCTATCGCAGCCCTCTGGACCAAATGCTTTTAACGACACCAAAGAACCTACAATCTATCTCAGTAGCGCCAAAGTGAGGAGAGTCCAAAGTAGCCGAGAAAAATATCTGGCAAGGATAATCGTCATACTGAAATGGAACAGCTTCTTTGCTTAATGAAAATTCCAAGTAATTCCGATCACCCACCACTTTAAAGGGAGAGTTACAACTGATAGCAATATCAAAATCGTGCCTCCCTATCGGTTCGGCATCGATGCTCCACCGCATATCTTTCAAGTCGTCTGTAGGAAACGGCCAGCAATTCTCGAACAGAACCACGGGATGAAAGTGCAGATTCATCGACCGACGTCTGTTTTCATGGGATATCACTGTTGCTGTACTCAGATGAATCTTCAAGCGCCACTCATTCTCTACGGTTTGACTGCATAACGCCG
>Ga0209075_1002217_pt1 | contig 17338 bp, 14 predicted proteins | sample Stecom2011_FD_187523 | JGI IMG/M metagenome (GOLD analysis project Ga0209075, IMG submission 187523) | Agricultural soil microbial communities from Utah to study Nitrogen management - Steer compost 2011 (SPAdes) (version 2) | ecosystem: Environmental > Terrestrial > Soil > Agricultural land...
GTATCAATTCCTATCTTTAATAAAAAGTATAAATCGCAGACCATTCAAAACGATTTGCGAAAACAAGAAATTCAATCGCAAAAAGCTGAACGATTGAATATGTTGAAGTCTGAATTAGCGAAAGCCATTTCTCAACGTAATCAATCGCGAATTTCTTTTGATACGCAAGTTCAAAACTTGAAACGCGCAGAAGATGCTGAAGAAATTCTAATTAAAAATTACGAAACAGGAACAATTGATTTTAATGATGTTTTAGACATTCAAGAATTGCAATTGAAGTTTCAAATGAATCAAGTGGAATCCGTAAAAAACTATTTTGTGCAATCGGCCTTCATAAATTATGTGACGAATTAATTGTTGCATTTTATGACTAGCTTTAAAATGAATAACTGACCTAACAGGTTTTTAAAACCTGTTAGGTCTAAAATACATGAAAAATGAAATATCAACCTTTTGAATCAGGTCACTTCTTCCATCTTTATAATAGAGGGAATAATAACGATGCCCTTTTTTTAGAACAAGAAAATTACAGTTATTTTTTGTTCTTAATGAAGAAGTATTTGCTTCAAGTTGCAGATGTTTACAGTTATTGCTTACTGCCAAATCATTTTCATGTCATAATAAAATTCAAAGAAGATCTTCAACAAACCACAGAGATGAGAAATAGAAATATCAGTTTACATCAACCTATTTCTAATATGTTAAATGCTTATACTAAAGCTATAAACAAAAGGTATAAAAGAAGAGGAAGTTTATTTCAGGAACATTTAAAGCGTATAAAAATTACAGAAGAGAACTATCTGCGAAACCTTATTATATATGTAAATACTAATTCTACCCATCACCAAATTGAAGATTATAGAACTTATAAACATTCATCTTATGGAGCTCTTATTGGCAATCAGAATACAGCTCTAAAACGAGAAGAAGTAATTGAGCTATTTAGCGATGTGAGTAATTTTAAGCATGTATTACATTCAAAAAAGTTGAATATTGAGGCGTTGCAGGAATTAATTTTAGAATAATAATAAAAGCCAGACCTAACAGGTTTTTAAAACCTGTTAGGTCTAAAACATAACAATTATGAAACACACATATCATATAAACGGAATGACCTGCAATGGTTGCCGGAGTCACGTTGAAAAAACGCTTTCCGAAGTGGAAGGTGTTTCAAAAGCAACGGTGAATTTAGAAAAGAAAGAAGCTGTTATTGAAATGGCATCTCATATTCCTTTGGAGACTTTTCAAGAGGCTTTAAAAAAGGAAGGAGACACCTATTCGATTCACAAGCTAAGTGAAGGCGCTATGCTACATACGTATAAGATACACGGAATGACCTGCAATGGTTGCCGGAGTCACGTTGAAAACACGCTTTCCGAAGTGGAAGGTGTTTTAAAAGCAACGGTGAATTTAGAAAAGAAGGAAGCGCTTATTGAAATGGTATCTCATATTCCTTTAGAAACTTTTCAAGAGGCCTTAAAAAAAGATGGAGGGAGTTATAGTATTCTCCATCCAGGAGAACAACCTAAGCACGAAGAAAAAGCGGCAAAACCAAAGGGTAAAGGAACCGGTACATTTTATTGTCCGATGCATTGTGAAGGTGATAAAACCTATGACAAGCCTGGCGATTGTCCGGTATGTGGAATGGATTTGGTGGAAGAACAAAACCTCTCAGCAATCAATTCCGAACAGTGGACCTGCCCAATGCATCCTGAAATAGTTGAAGACGAAGCAGGAGCTTGTCCTATTTGCGGAATGGATTTAGTGCCTATGCAAGCCGATTTGTCTTCTGAAGAAAAGACTTATAATAAGCTGCTGAAAAAGTTTTGGATTGCCTTGGCATTCACACTACCAATTTTCATTATCGCTATGAGTGAGATGGTTCCAAATAATCCGCTGTACGATATTATGGAGCAACAAAACTGGAACTGGATTCAGTTTGCATTATCTATTCCTGTGGTGTTTTATGCCACATGGATGTTCTTTGAACGTGCTTATAGAAGTATCAAAACATGGAATCTAAACATGTTTACACTGATTGGGATTGGAGCAGGAGCTGCATGGCTATTTAGCGTATTTGGCATGTTATTTCCTGGGATTTTTCCGGAGCAATTTGTATCAGAATCAGGAGCTGTTCACGTGTATTTTGAAGCGGCAACAGTTATTTTAACCTTGGTGCTTTTAGGTCAGCTTTTGGAAGCTCGTGCCCATAGTAAAACCAATTCGGCAGTAAAAGAGTTGTTAAAACTAGCACCTAATAAGGCAACCAAAGTTGTTCATGGTGAAGATGTTGAGGTGAGTATCGATAAGATAGAATTGGGCGATATTCTTAAAGTAAAACCAGGAGATAAAATTCCTGTAGATGGTTCTATAACTGAAGGTGAAACTACCGTTGATGAATCAATGATTTCTGGTGAACCTATTCCTGTAAATAAAGTGGAAGGTGATAAGGTGAGTAGTGGAACTATAAATGGGAATCAGGTGTTTCTTATGAAAGCTGAAAAAGTAGGTAGCGACACCTTACTGTCTCAAATTATTCATATGGTCAATGATGCGAGTAGAAGTCGTGCTCCAATTCAGAATCTAGCGGATAGAGTATCGGGTTATTTTGTGCCTGCCGTAGTCTTGATTTCTCTAATAACCTTTGGGGTTTGGGCTATTTGGGGACCAGAACCTGTTTATGTTTATGCCTTTGTTAATGCCATTGCGGTGTTAATTATTGCTTGTCCTTGCGCTTTAGGATTAGCAACACCCATGTCTGTTATGGTTGGTGTTGGAAAGGGTGCTCAAAATGGCGTGCTGATTAAAAATGCGGAAGCTTTAGAGAAATTGGATAAAGTAGATACGCTTATTATTGATAAAACTGGAACGATAACAGAAGGACGACCAACCGTTGAAAAAGTTGGTGCTTTTGGGACCGATTATACCGAAGAGCAAGTGCTTCAATATATAGTGTCTTTAAATAGTAATTCTGAACACCCTTTAGCTGAAGCTACGGTGAAATTCGGAAAGGAAAAGAAAACGGAAGTATTAAAGTCAGAGGCTTTTAGTGCGGTTACTGGTAAAGGTGTTGAAGGTAAAGTGAATGGTAAAACCACAGCTTTAGGAAACCCAGAAATGATGAAGTATGCGAATGCTACCATCTCGTCTGAAATGGAGGCTGAAGCTAAAACCTATCAACAACAAGGGAAGACGGTGTCTTATTTAGCCGTAGATAAAATGGTTGTTGGTTATGTGGTTATTGGCGATAAAATTAAAGCAACTAGTGCGAAGGCAATTAAAGAACTTCAAGATAAAGGTATTGCTGTGATTATGCTTACAGGTGATAATCATGATACCGCTCAAGCCGTTGCTTCTGAATTACATCTTGCCGATTTTAAAGCCAGTATGTTACCTGAAGACAAGTTGAAGGTGGTAGAGAAATTACAGAACGAAGGAAAAGTAGTTGCTATGGCAGGTGATGGGATTAACGATGCGCCTGCATTGGCGAAAAGTGATGTCGGAATTGCTATGGGAACGGGGACAGATGTGGCTATAGAAAGTGCAGAGATTACGCTTGTAAAAGGTGATTTAAATGGCATTGTAAAAGCGAAGAATTTAAGTCACGGTGTGATGAAAAACATCAAACAAAACTTATTTTTTGCATTAGTCTATAACACTTTAGGCGTGCCTGTTGCTGCAGGTGTTTTATTTCCTGTTTTCGGATTGTTATTATCCCCAATGATTGCTGCTTTAGCAATGAGTTTTAGCTCGGTTTCGGTAATTGCTAATGCTTTAAGATTAAGAACTATTAAAATTTAAAACCATGAAAAAATATATAATTTATATTGGAATTTTAGCCGTAGGCCTTCTTTTAGGATGGTTCTTATTTGGCGGTTCAACCAACACAGAAAACGAGCATAACCACGATGCCGTTGCAGAATCAAATCAAATGTGGACTTGTTCCATGGATCCACAAATTATGCAGCCAGAACCTGGCGATTGTCCTATTTGTGGAATGGATTTAATACCTGCCGTAGCAGGAGCAGATGGCTTGGCTGCCGATCAATTTAAACTAACAGAAAATGCTATGGCTTTGGCTAATGTGCAAACAGTTGTTGTAGGCAGTGGTGAAGCTGAAGATAATGCCATTAAATTATCTGGAAAAATTGTAGAAAACGAAGAAGCTAATTCCGTACAAGTGAGTTATTTTTCAGGACGTATAGAACGATTGAATGTGAGTTTTACAGGAGAAGAGGTGCGTAGAGGTCAGTTATTGGCTACTATTTATTCTCCTGAATTATATGCAGCACAACAAGAGTTGCTAACTGCTTCCTCTTTAAAAGAATCACAGCCTGCTTTGTATAAAGCCGTTCGTAATAAACTAAAACTATGGAAGCTTTCAGAGAATCAAATCAGTCAGATAGAATCTTCAGGAAAAGTACAAGAAAACGTGCCGATTTACGCTACGGTTTCAGGAACAGTAACTGAAAAACTCATCGAGCAAGGGGATTATGTAAAGCAAGGTCAGCCATTGCTTAAAATCGCTAATCTGTCTACGGTTTGGGCGAATTTTGATGTTTATGAAAATCAAATTGAATTACTAAAGAAAGGGCAAGAGGTTTCAGTTACAACGAATGCGTATCCAAATAAAGAATTTACAGGAAAAGTAGATTTTATAGATCCAACTTTAAATACGAAAACACGTACGGTAACTTTAAGAGTGGTGTTGAGTAATAAGGATAATTTGTTTAAGCCAGGCATGTTTGTTTCGGGTAAAATAAAAGGAGTTGCTTCAAACACAAAAGAAGTACTGACTATTCCATCTTCTGCAGTTTTATGGACAGGAGAGCGTTCATTGGTGTATTTAAAACCAGATCCCAACGAAACTGTTTTCGAAATGCGTGAAATTACCTTAGGTTCTAAAATGGGTGAAAACTATCAGGTTGTAGACGGATTAGAAAATGGCGATGAAATTGTAACCAATGGAACATTTACTGTTGATGCGGCAGCTCAATTACAAGGTAAAAAGTCAATGATGAATCATAAATCAGATAAAAACGAATCCAAAGAAGCGCACTTCAATTTAAACGAAAGAGTTACGGTTTCAAAAGACTTTCAGAATCAATTAAAAGCAGTTTTTGACGATTATATTCAACTAAAAGATGCCTTGGTGAAAGATGACACCAATAACAGTGCAGAGGAAGCTAAAAAATTATTAAGCCATTTATCAAAAGTAGATATGAAATTGGTAAAAGATAAGGAAGCACATGAGCATTGGATGGTTCTAGAAAAGGAAATAAAAGATTCTGCGACATCCATTTCAAACACTAGTGAAATAGCCGATCAAAGAAGAAGTTTCAAAAGCCTTTCAACACATTTAACCAATGCTATTGAAGTATTCGGTATAAATGAAACGGTGTATCACCAATACTGCCCAATGGTAGATAATGATACAGGGGCTTATTGGTTGAGTAAGGAAGAAAAAGTTTTAAATCCGTATTTTGGCGACGCTATGTTGCGATGTGGTGAAGTAAAACAAGTAATAGAATAAGTAAAACCAATTATTAATAATTAAATATTTAAACATGAAAAGAGTAATTTTAAGTGTAGCGGTAATAGCTGCAATGGGCTTAACAAGTTGTAAAGATGAGGCCAAAAAAGAAGTTGAAACAACAGTAACAGAAGTAACGTCTGAAGTAACAAAAGAAATAGCTGCGGCTGAGATTTCTTTTGGAGTAAGAGGAAACTGCGGTATGTGTAAAACAACTATTGAAAAAGCGGCAAACAGCGTAGAAGGTGTAGCGAAAGCAAATTGGGATGTAGACAAAAAGAAAATTGATGTATCATTTGATGAAACTAAAACAGATGAGATGTCTATTCACAATGCTATTGCTGCTTCAGGATATGATACTGAAAAAGTAGCGGGTGACTTAGCTGCATACGAAAATTTACCTGGATGTTGTAAATACGACCATGACATGCAAATGAATCAGTCAGGTGAAGTAAAAGCTGAAGTACATTAATTAAATGTTCATTCGATAATAAAAAAGAGTCCTTTTAAAGGGCTCTTTTTTTTGTTTTATTCTGAAGGAATGTAGAACGTTTACAAGAAATAGAAGCTGCTAAAGTCAAAATTCAAGACGTCAAGGATTTTTCCATGTTGTATGTTTTTTTATAAAGACAATAGGAGGGTGTGGTAATAAGTGACTAATCAAAAAGCACTCAATATTGACTACTTATTATTCTTTAATTACTTGGAGCCTTAACATGCATGCTAATTTTAAATTCATGACTGTCATTTCAAATTTACGATTTTCAATTTTCTTTAAGATAATATGTTTATACTAAAATCTATTATAAATCAGTCTTCCTAAAGGATGTTTTATTAATAAAAAAAGCCAAATTATAGAATTTGGCTTTTGAAATATGTTCGAATTCAAATTAACCTGATTCGATATATTGATAATTTAATTAAAATTTCAAATCTACAATTATATCAAATTGGTCATAGATTGCTTTGTCCTTGAGATCATCAAAAAAGCTTGTAGATCCATATCTTACATCAAACTTTGATCTGTCAATTTTTAAAGCTGCATTCGCTTTATTCCCATTAACGGATAGATTAAAAGTTACACTTTCTGTTATACCTTTAATTGTAATATCTCCGGTTACTTGATAAGTGTTCTTTCCTGTCGATTTTACTTTTGTAAAATTTAAAGTTGAAGTAGGGAATTTTTCAACTCCAAAAAAATCATCTGATTTTAAATGCCCTTCTAATTTTCCTTTATACTCTCCTTCTAAATCAGTAACAGTAATTGTAGACATATTTATAACGAAAGAACCTCCTACTAATTTTTCTTCCTTAAAATTAAGGTGACCAGACTTTAATGTTATAAGTCCTTCGTGCTCTCCAGTTACTTTATAACCTTTCCAAACGACCTTACTATCCTCTACTTTAATTTCTTTTTTATCTCCTTCTATAGTAGTAAAAGAAAACGTCATAAATGCTACTAAAACAATTGCTGCTACGTTTTTAATTGAATTTTTCATTTTCATCCTTTTTTAGTTTTTTAAAATTATGGTACAAATTTCCAACATATTGTAATTATAGAAAATGAAGTAGTTTATGAAATAAAGTTAAACCAGATTAACCTTTACTGCTCATGACTGATTTGACTTTTAATTTTGCTTAAAAACTCTTTGGTTATACCTAAATAGGAAGCAATCATATATTGTGGTACACGTTGTTCTATTTTAGGATAGGTTTTCTTGAATATTTGGTAGCGTTCCTTTGCGGTAAGGCTGAAGTTTCTAATAATTCTTTTCTGGGAAGCCACAAAAGCGCGTTCTGTAATCTTTCTGAAAAGTCTTTCCAGTTTAGGGATTTCTACGTATAATTCTTCTAAATTATTATAAGAAAATTGGAAAAGTTGAGTGTTTTCTATGCATTGTACGTTAAAATCAGCAGGGTTTTGAGTGATAAAACTTCCAAGATCGGAAGTCCACCAATCTTCAATAGAAAATCCTATAATGTGTTCTTGTCCTTCTGCATTCATATAGAAAGTTTTTGTACATCCAGAAATGATAAAATTGACGCTTTTACAAATATCTCCTTGTTGCACGATATATTGATCTTTAAGATATTTTCTTTCAACCAATTTGGAAAATAGCAAGTTTTCTTCTTCTGAAGTAAGGGTAATATAATTATTTATATAATCTACTAAAGGCTTTTTGTTCATGGTTATTTTATGCTAGTGTCTAAAATTTTATCTTGTTTATTTGATATGCTATAATATTATAAAGCACTGGGTGTAATTTAGTGAATAAATTATGGATGGAAAATTAGTAAGTTTTTTTGATATTGGTCTTCCTAAGATGAAAGGATTTCTATTACCAAAATCAAACCACTAAGTTCCTTCGTTAGTCCTAAAAAGTTAAACTTAATCAGATTGCCTCCATAATTCTCTAACCCTTCATCAAATACATACTTTTAGAACCCTAGATCTCTAAGCCTAATAAATCTTTTAAAAGCCTGTATTCCAATCTATAATGCTCATATCGATATTGAAAATAAAACAATATGTCATCAGTAAAAAAAATATTAATTATATGTTAGTCAGAAAAAAATATTCGCATGCGATTTACTAAACGAAAAACATCTCCTTTGTTAAATAATTATTTACACCGGTAATAACAATTACACCAGATAGAGCTATTACGTAGGGACTATTTCTGCTTTTTCGCAGGTAGTTTTATCAATTAAAAAATCATAATTGATTCTAAAATCTTTCATTGTTTAGTGTATACAACTTATGTAACGCAACGAGTTTCATTTTTAACAAAAAATAATAAAAAACCAGTTTTTATGTTATAATAATAATTATACGTTATCTATAGAATTCATCCTTAAAGCCTTTAATATGAAAAACTATATTTTATTATTCACTATCTTACTATTGAGAGTTCCTAATTGTTTAGGACAAGAAGTTAAGATTGGAAGTTATACTTTAGCCGCTCAAGACTCGAATTACATAAACTTTACAGGTGTGGGCACAGACGATTATACACTTATAGAAATTTGGAATCAAAATACGTGGTTAAACTACTTAAAGTATAAAGATGACGAAAACTATAGTCCTATAAGCAGTGTAAAAGGTAGATGTTATAACCGAACGTTTAATAACCTAAAAAATGTAAGCCCAGGAGTTTATATCTTTAGGGTAGTATACCATTACAATTCTCCTGATAAAAGGGAGGAACATATAAAAACATTAGACACTAGAAATCTAAATTCACAGAATAAAGGGCAGTTAGATTATATACCAAAAACTATATCGGTTAATGGCTTTGTTTTAACGAGTGTTAGTCCATACGTTTTAGAGCTAGTGAACCAGTTTATTCAGAGAGTAGCGTTGTATCAATTTGGGAGAAGAAGCAATGGGATTTATATTTAAAAACAAAAGACGAAAAACATCAGCCTGTTTATAAAAAACATAGAAAGAACAATTCGGAAGATAAATTATCTACAACTATAGATGTAATTCCAGGAAACTATGTCATAATTATAGAACTAACTGATAAAGAAACAAGAGATACAAAAACTCATCAAAAAACAATTAATACAGAATTAGGAAAACCCAAGGAAATGCATGGTGATGGTTTTAGCATTAATTTTACCCCTAGTAAAAATAAATAATTTGAAATACAAATATTTATTAAAAAACTTCTTTGGAATTAAAGCAAAATTTGAAAATGGTGTGGTGTCATTGTATTCATAAAGTTTGGGATTAAGGTCGAGTAATCCATCAAGTTTTCAAAGGTCAATTAATTACCCTTTTTAGTTATCCGGTTCTACATGTATTAAAACATGTCCTAAACTTGGAATTTCACGTCGTAAGTAATCCTTGAGGTTGTGTGCTATATCATGCCCTTCCTTAACGGTAATTTCTCCGTCAACAATTACGTGTAAATCAACGTGATATTTCATTCCTGCTTTTCTGATAAAACATTTTTCTGTTCCAACTACACCTTTAACTTTTATAGATTCCACTCGAATTTCTTCTAATAAGTCATCATACAGATGTTCATCCATAATTTCACCCAAAGCTGGTCTAAAAATTAAATAACTATTGTAAAGAATAAAAGCAGAAGCGAATAAAGCCGCCCAATCATCGGCTGTTTCAAATCCTTCACCGAATATTAAAGCGATAGAAATTCCAATAAATGCCATAATAGAAGTTATGGCATCACTTCTATGGTGCCAAGCATCTGCTTTTAGGGAAGAACTATTGGTTTCTTTGCTTTTTTTGAGAACTATCCTAAATGAGATTTCCTTCCATAAAATGATACAACCTAAAACAATTAAGGTCCAAGGTTCAGGGGCTTTATGTGGTGTTTGAATATTTTGAATACTTTCGTAGGCGATAATAGTTGCTGAGGTTACAAGAAAGGCAACTACCAAGAAGGTAATTAGGGGTTCAATTTTTCCGTGCCCGTATGGATGATTTTCATCTGCTGGTCGTTTCGCATATTTTAACCCAAAAAGAACAAGCAAAGAAGAGAAAACATCGGTGGTTGATTCTATTGCATCGGCAATTAGTGCATATGAATTACCAAAAAATCCTGCAAGCCCTTTTATTAAAGCTAGACTAATATTGCTAACTAGGCTAAAATATGTCGTTCGTATTGCAGTTTGTTCGTTTTTCATTTAATTTTTCATCTTGCCAAAACACAAGAATAAACTCCCTTAGGAGTATGTTTTAGTATAATTGGTTAAGTGATTTATTTGTGAAATTTAGTGATAATATTAGAATTCTAACGCCTTGTTTTGTGAATTTTAGATTGTAAATTAATCTTATATCAATCTTTCTACAATTTATAGAATTGTTGTTTTGAGCTACCTAGCCCCAGTCTTAATAAACTTTAATATAACTTCATTCGACTCATCGGTTCACTGTATTAATTCTATATAATTACAATCAAATTTAATCACAAAAACAACCACAACTCTTTTGTTAACAATGTTTTATATTTAATTCGGTTACCTGTGTTAAATATTAAAATAGTGAACCGAATAGTGAACCGATGCCTATGGTTTTAGATGGTTTTATTTGATAATGTATGGAAATGAAAAAGCCGATAAACATAGTGTTTATCGGCTTTTGGTGGAATTTGGTGAATTCCTAGCGGAGAAAGAGGGATTCGAACCCCCGGAGGTGTGACCCTCAACAGTTTTCAAGACTGCCGCATTCGACCGCTCTGCCATTTCTCCTTTGCGTATCTCATCAAGTATTCCTTGAATGCGGGTGCAAATATAGAATCCTTTTTTCATTCTTTCAAATAAATTATGCATAATTTTTTAAACTTTTTTTTTAAGGCGAATAATAATTTTGATTATCTGTTAGTTGGAACAAAATTCAAATGGTATTTTTGCTGTTCTTATTTAAAATGAGTCATGGAAATTATAAATAAACTGCAGTGGCGTTATGCTACAAAAGCTTTTTCTCCTAATAAAATAGTACCAACCGAAAAATTGGATATTATTAAACAAGCTTTTAACTTAACGGCTTCCTCTTATGGTTTACAACCTATTAAATTAGTTGTGTTGGCTGACAAGAACTTGCAAGCGAAACTTCTTGAATATTCTTTTAACCAAAAGCAAATAATTCAAGCTTCACATGTGCTTATTTTATGTATTCAAACTAATATAGATAAGGAGTTTGTAACAAATTATTTTGATCGAGTTCATAAAATACGAAATACACCTAAACATATTCTTAAACCATTTGAGGAGTTTTTAATAGACGATTTTGAGAAAAAATCCCAAAAGGATATTGAAAACTGGGCTATCAATCAAGCCTATCTGGCTTTAGGTAATTTAATGACGGTTTGTGCTATAGAAGGTCTTGATTCTTGTCCAATGGAAGGTTTTGTACCAGAAAAATACGACGAGCTTTTAGAATTGAATAAACAAGGATTGAAGTCGGTGTTACTTTTACCTATTGGATATCGGGATGAAAAAGACATGTTTGCTGAGTTTAAAAAAGTAAGAAAAAAGATCACAGATAGTATTATTGAGTTATAAAATTTAAAATTAGAAAGTCATGCCAGGATTTGAATTATTTGGAGATAAAGAAAGAAAAGAACTAAACGATGTGTTGGATAATGGAGTGTTAATGCGCTATGGATTTGATGGTATGCGTAACGGACATTGGAAAGCCAAGGAACTAGAACGTACCTTGGAACATCAACTTCAAGTAAAGCATGCGCAATTAGTTTCTAGTGGTACGGCTGCTGTTTCTGTTGCTTTAGCTAGTGCTGGAATTGGAGCAGGAGACGAGGTTATTATGCCAACTTTTACTTTTGTAGCAAGTTTTGAAGCTATAATGATGTTAGGAGCCATTCCTGTTTTGGTGGATATTGATGATACCTTAACATTAGATCCAAAAGCGGTAGAAGCTGCCATTACACCAAAAACAAAGGCTGTTATGCCGGTTCATATGTGTGGGAGTATGGCAAATATGGACGCGTTAATGGCGCTTTGTAAAAAGCATAAGCTGGTGGTTATTGAAGATTCTTCGCAGGCAACTGGAGCATCGTATAAAGGAAAACCTGTAGGTAGTATTGGCGATTTAGGCTGTTTGTCTTTAGATTTTGTAAAGATTATTACAGCTGGAGAAGGAGGTGCGGTCTTAACAAATAATGAAGCATATTATAGGCATGCCGATCATTATTCAGATCATGGTCACGACCATGTTGGTAAGGATCGTGGTGCAGAAACCCATCCGTTTTTAGGTTATAATTTTAGAATATCTGAGCTTCATGCAGCTGTTGGTTTGGCACAATTAAGACGTTTGGATGAATTTGTGACCATTCAAAAGAAAAATTATACCATACTAAGGGAAGCCCTGTCTGAGATTCCAGAAGTCACTTTCAGAACCGTTCCAGAAGGAGGAGAAGAAAGTTATTCGTTTTTAAGCTTCTTTTTACCAGATTTAGAAACAGCAAGAAAAGCATCGTCAGCTTTTAAAGACCATGGTGTGGATGCCTGTTTTCACTACTATGATAACAACTGGCATTATATTAGAAAGTGGGAGCATTTAAAAGAACTAAAGTCTTTGTACCCAATTTCCAATGAAGTTAAAGAAGGGTTAAAATATCTTCAAACAAAAACATTTGACCAATCAGATCATTATATAGCTAGAAACATCTCGTGTTTGATTAAACTTTCATGGACCGAGGCAGAAGTGAAAGCACGTGCTGAAAAAATGGTCAAAGCAATAACTGCAGTTTTATAATAAGGTTATCAAAACATTTTTAGTAACTTTAAGTAACGAATCCATTATTAATGATATACTTAAGGCTACTTTTATTTTGTTTGTTTCCCTGGATGCTCTTTTCGCAAGCACCAAAAGTTTCAAATGCCATTGATTTTCTTAGATTAAACCCCATAGAAGGGGAATTGGATAATCAATACATATCTTCTATTATGCAGGATAGGGAAGGTTTTATTTGGGTTGGAACCCAGGATGGCCTTTATAAATTTTTTGAAACAAATACAAAATCATACCATTACAATCCACAAAAGCACAAATCCCTTCCGGCAAACTGGGTTCGTGCCATGGTTCAAGACAGTGAAGGTATTTTTTGGATAGGCACACAAGGTGAAGGATTGATACGTTTTGATCAGGATACCGAAGAGTTTGAAAAAATTGATCTTATTGAAGGAGACACTGCTTTAAATGGAATGATTATTTACGATTTGTTTATTACATCCAAGGATGTGTTATGGATTGAATCTGAAAACGCACTTTATAGAAAAACAATGTCTGGACCTGTTGAAAAAGTCAATGATCTTGGTGGCAATATTTTTATAAACGAAACCAATAATGGACAAATAGTTTTGGCTTTTAACAATAGCATTTATGTGTATCATGAGTCATTAAAAGAATTGGAGCCTGTTTATCAAGCAGAAAATATAAATAAGATGTTTCAAACAGGAACATCCAATTTTATACTAAAAATGAATGATGACTTGTACACCTATACACTTGGGCAATCTCCAGTATTACTGGAAACACCCGAAATAATTTATGGCATTTCCAATATGGTAAACCACACCATGTTTTTTTTGGGAAAAACCTATATGTATGAATATCATGTTTTAAACCAGTCCTTTAAAAAATTAGAAATGCCACCTGACTTGAACCATGTTTTAGGGGTTTTACAAGCGCTTTTTGTGGATCGTCAAGGGATTTTATGGATAGGCACCAATAACGGACTTTATAAAGAAAGCATAGCTGGGCGCTTATTTAAACATGTGATTCCCGTTCACGCCAGACGAATAATTCCAGATGATGAAAAGTTGTTTATAGTGGGAAGGGATGGTCTGTTTGAGTACGAAAAGGAGACCAATACATTAAAAAACCTGATTCCCATAAGAATGTTTTCGGCCGTGAAAACAAGTCATGGTATTTGGACTGCTGGTTTAACAAATAAGTTATACCAATTAGATGCTCAAGGTATGATTAAAACCCATGAAATACCTAGCGATAATAAAAATCTGTTTAAAATTTACGGCATTGTTCAGGATAAAAATGAATTTTTGTGGGTGAGTTCTTGGGAAGGATTGCATTTGGTAAATTTAAAAGGGGAAGTGCTAAGGAATTTTACTTTTAAAAATGAAAATGGCCCTTATGAATTAAAAGGATTACAATTAAAAATAGATAAAAACGATAATCTATGGGTCATTACCGTTGGGAATGGTATTTACAAAATCCCAGAAATATCTAAGGTCAGTTCTAACGAAAAACCATTTGATTATGAGCAATTCACCAAGGAAAAACCTAAAAAGAACACCTTAAATACAAACACAGCCTATGAAATTTTTGAGGCTGATACTGGCGAAATTTGGTTTGGTATGGATAGTGGTATCAACATCTACAATCCAGAAAGTCGTACCTTTCGAAGTTTTAAAATAGGTAATGATTTTTTTGATAAAAAAACAATGGCCATAAATTCCCATGCTCCAGGAATATATTGGATTAGTACCATTAGGAATGGTATTTATGTTTACGATGCCACTAAAGATCGCCTTATTAACTTTAATGCATCAGATGGTTTGGTCTCCAATGCTTGCTTGTTTACGTCGCGTTTATTTTATAAAAATGAATTTTATTTTGGAACAGAAAAAGGCATTCAAGTTATTGCCCCAAAGGGGTTTAAATTTCCTGAAGTTCATACAAAACCTTTGATTACAGAGGTAGACCTATATTCCAAAACTTCCAAATCCGATACAAAATTTGAAATAGAAAAGCAAAATATAAAGCATACAGACCATTTTGATGTAAATCCCGATCAATCTTATTTTACGATACATTTTGCAACCAATGATTATAGCTTTCCTAAAAAATTAAACTATTACTACAAACTTAACGACGAAAATAGTTTGTGGCACGAAGCAGAAAGCAACTTTGTGAGCTTTACAAATTTGGAATCTGGCAATTATACTTTTTATGTAAAGTCTGCCTATAACATACTTGATGACACGCCTATAGCTTCCAAGCAATTCACCATAAATGCACCTTGGTACAAAAAGACCATGGCTTATGTAGCTTACGGATTAATTTTTGCTGCCATTATTTTTTCATTTTATGTTTTGAAGCTTAACCAGAATATGGCGTTAAATAAATTGAAAGCAGCCAAGGCACTGGACGAATTTAAAACCAAGCTGTACACCAATATTTCACATGAATTTCGAACACCTCTAACACTAATCTCAGGACCTATAGATAACCAATTGGCCAAATCAGACTTATCTAAAACCGATAAGAAAGAACTTACCTTGGTAAAACAAAACGCTAATAGATTGCTCAATCTGGTAGACCAGATGTTGGATCTTTCCATGATAGATTCTGGGCAAGTAAAACTTAAAGTAGCCCAAGGGAACCTAACTATTTTATTGAAACAATTAATAAGTGCTTTTCAATATAAGGCCAAAGACAAAAACATTAAAATTAGTTTTCAGGTTCAAGATTTAAAAGCTGTTTGGTTTGATAAGGATATTATAGAAAAGGTAAGTACCAACCTGCTTTCAAATGCAATAAAATATGCCCCAAAAAACAGTAAAATAATCTTTGAAGCCACAAACCAAAATGGTATGTTGGTAATGTCTATTATAAACAATAGCAAGCAGGTTGGAAAAGAAGATTTAACCAAGTTGTTTCAGCGTTTTTATCAGAATAATGAATTGTCTGATGGTGTTGGTGTTGGATTGGCTTTGGTTCGTGATTTGGTTTCGCTTTCTAAGGGAACCATTATTGCCAACAATTTGGATGCAAATAGAATACAATTTACGGTTACACTTCCTATTAGTAAAGAGGCTTTTAATGAAAACGAATTATTGGCTTACGCTACCTCAAAAAAACAGGATTTAGATTCCGTGTTTTCGAAAACACATACAGAAAAACCTAGTATACTCATAGTTGAAGACGAACCAGATATACGTGCGTTTATAGTTTCAATGTTTTTAGATAGTTATCAGGTTATGGAAGCAGCAAATGGTAAAATAGGTATTGAAAAAGCCAAGAAGCAGCTTCCGGATTTGATTATAAGTGATATTATGATGCCAGAACAGGACGGAATGGAATTGTGCCACGAGATAAAAACCAATGAACTTACCAGTCATATTCCTGTCATACTTCTTACTGCTAAAGTAGGGGAAGTCAATGAGATACAAGGAATTAAAACAGGAGCAGATGCCTACGTTACAAAACCGTTTAGTAGCGAAAAATTAAAAGTTAGGGTGGAAAAACTGATTGAAAGTCGCTTAAAACTTCAAAAGCATTTTAGTAGTACCTTAACAATAAATCCTGAATTGGCAATTACGTCCACTGAAACCGAATTTTTAAAAAGACTTCAAACAACTTTGGATAAGCACATTACAAACCCAGATTTTAACAGCGAAGCTTTAGGAAAACACATGCAAATAAGTCGTACGCAACTTCACAGGAAACTAAAAGCCATAACAGGTATGACTACCAGCGAGTTTTTAAGGTCCCAGCGCTTAAAATTATCTGTGGAGCTGTTAAAAAAATCCGATGCCACTATGGCAGAAATTGCCTATCAGGTTGGGTTTAATTCCCCTTCTTATTTCAATAAGTGCTTCAAGGAAATTTATGGTTGCACACCTCAAGATTACTCTCTAAATCCTTAGAAAACAGAATTTCACAACATTTGGAACATATCTTATATCCTTTGAAACATATTTGTTATCAAGGTAAACTCTCCGTTTTTAATTTTAAACATCTTTAAACAATAACAAATGAAACGCTATACCAATAGCCAAAAAACAGATGTAGAAACAAAAATATATATAAGTATCGATCATTTAAAAAAGGGTCAATATGAGCTTAGAATTTTGCTGAACAACAAAATCATAAAATCGGTAACCATAATCAAGTAGCACCTACAGAAAGATATATCACCATTTTTAAAGTACTGTTTATAAATGTTAACCTTTATCATTTTAAAACCATAAAAGTAAAAACAATAAAAATTATTGATCATGAAATTATTAGTAACAACAAGCTTTTTTATACTAATTGTGTTTAATGCACAAGCACAAATTTTTGAACGACTGGCAGATAAGGCTACCAATGCTGCAGAACGTACTGTGGAACGTAAAGTGGAGCAAAAATCGCAAAAAGAAACCGAAAGGCCTTTGATTCGGTATTTAACAATGAAGGAAATAAAAAATCCAAATCATCCAAAAAAAGCAAAACAACTTCAGAAGACAAGGCGCCAGAGAGTGTCTATAGTTTTTCGCATAAATACGTGATGCAAATGGAAAGTGATA
>Ga0209075_1002218_pt1 | contig 17334 bp, 19 predicted proteins | sample Stecom2011_FD_187523 | JGI IMG/M metagenome (GOLD analysis project Ga0209075, IMG submission 187523) | Agricultural soil microbial communities from Utah to study Nitrogen management - Steer compost 2011 (SPAdes) (version 2) | ecosystem: Environmental > Terrestrial > Soil > Agricultural land...
TCACCGAGGATTTGATTGGTGACTATATTGCTGACGCAGAATTTAAGGAACACTTCCAAAATTGGATAAACCAACGGTGGCTGCGTAAAGATGAAGTCATTACTCGTATTCGTGAGCAAATTTCAAACTAAACGCAACCCTATGGCAGCGGTTTACTTCTCTAATAGGTAACCCGCTGCTCTTACAAAATCAGCAACAAAATCTTTGCTATCACGGAAACCTTCGGTTTTTAACCGATACTTACCATTCACAATAAAGGTTGGTGTGGCATTGATATTGTAGGCGCGCATATCGCGATCCATATCAAACACCTGTTTTTCTACCAACGGATGCTTCATCGCTTTTTCAAATTTATCTTGGCTGATTCCATGGACAAAGAAAATCGCCTGCAACTCTTCTGCTGTGGTGATTTGTTTGTTCTGCTCATGGATCCGCTGATAAATCGATACACTGATTGGTTCTTCTTTTTTGAACAATTTAGCTGCGGCTAAACCACGCGCCAGCAACTCTAGCGTTGGGTGTGACACAATATGTGACTTCGAAAATGCTTGTGGATATTGTTCTTTCATCGCCGCCGCAACAGGTTCAAAACGGTAACAATGAATACAATAAAACGAAAAGAACTCTTTGATTTCAGGTTTAGCCGTGCCTTGCTCTGAAATCACTTCGTAGTGCACATTTTCTTTAAATTCTTGGGCTGAAACTGGCACCATGATTAGTGCTACTAACACAAACAACAACTTTTTCATGAATCACATATCCTAAGTTTCGAACTGGTTAAATCAATACTGTGGTTGCAGTTGCAACGGTGGCTCTTGGAGAGCTGCAAATTGCTCTTTTAAGGTCAACACCTGCTGTTCCCAATAACGTTGTTCTGCGAACCAAGGGAAGGCTCGCTGAAAGGCTTCATCATGCCAACGCCGTGCTAACCATGCCATGTAATGTATGATTCTGAAACTGCGTAAGGGTTCAATCAATTGCACTTCGCGCAGATCAAAATCACAAAACTCCTGGTATCCCTCCAGTAACACATCCAGTTGCAACGTACATTCAGCGCGGTCTTCACCGGCCAACATCATCCACAAATCCTGAATGGCAGGCCCGGTTCGCGCATCGTCAAAATCAACGAACATAAGCTGTTCATCACGCATTAGCATATTGCCTAAATGGCAGTCGCCATGCAATCGCTGCTGGTTAAAAATACTTAAATCCACCTGTTGCAGCTGTATCGCTATCGGTTCAGCGATAGCAAAAAATGCTTCATGTAAGGAATGGGGTAACAGTGGTGATGAGCGCAACACATCGAGTGCTCGGTTCACTTCTTCCCCGATACACATGGTAGGCCGATGCTGAAACTGACCTTGCTTCGCAACCGCATGTAAGCGCCCGATCTGCCGACCAATACGTTCCAACTGATCTAAATCTCCCGGCTCTACCGCTCGTCCACCTACACTTGGAAATACCGCAAAACGATACCCTTGATAGCAATGGAGGCTGGTTCCTTGTAACACTAAAGGCGCTACCGCGGGAACTTCTTCATGTGCAAGCTCAAGAGTAAATTGATGTTCTTCGAGAATTGCTGCAGCAGACCAGCGCGCCGGGCGATAAAATTTAGCAACGTAACGGCGCTGGTCATCAGCGGTAAACTGATACACACGGTTTTCATAGCTGTTCAGTGCTAATAAACCCGATTGAGGCTCGACCCCAACGCCCGCGAGCGCATCAGCAATGCGCTCTGGCGTTAGGTGCTGGAAGCTAAAATCCTGTTCAGCGTCAATCGGATAAGAATCGGCTGACATGACTTTCCTGAATGGTGCCATCTTCATTAGTGACGATAAAGGTCACATCTTGAACCCGTTCGGTGACGTCATCTGGATGGACTGCCAAGGTAATCGGTAAGGTTCCGACTTCACCAGCACGTACCGTAATAGTATCAGCACCAATGATAGCACTTCGCGCAAACCCTTCCGCGCTAATGTGGTAGGTTTGGGTGTGCTGCGATTTGTTCAAAATCTTCAAGGTAAAAACGTTTTGCACCCAACCATCCATATTGATGCTATATAGCTGATTACGGTCACGCAATACGTCTACTTGCAACGGTACACGGGTTGCGATATCCCATACCAAAGCAACCAACATGACAATCATCACGATGAAATAACCCACCGCTTTGAAGCGAAGCTTGCGGGTTCTACCCCCTTGTAAATTTCGCTCAGTGGTGTAGCTAATCAGCCCACGTGGATAATTCATCTTATCCATCACGTCATTACACGCATCGACACAAGCACCACAGTTAATGCACTCATATTGCAAACCGTTACGAATATCAATCCCGGTTGGGCAAACTTGCACGCACATGTAACAGTCAATACAGTCACCTAAGCCCAACTCTTTTGGATCTTTCTTCCGCGAACGCCCGCCACGAGGCTCACCGCGTTTAGCATCATAAGAAACCGTGACGGTATCTTGGTCAAACATGGCTGATTGGAACCGCGCATACGGACACATGTGGGTACACATGATTTCGCGCATATAGCCGGCGTTACCATAAGTACAGAAAGCAAAGAAGAGCACCGAAAAGGTCGCCCAGAAGCCTGCATCAAACGTCCAGAACTGTGTAAATAATTCTCGTACATCGGTAAAGTAACCGACGAATGTCATTGCGGTGAGCAGTGATAGGATGACCCAAGAAGTATGTTTACCGGCTTTACGCAAAAATTTGTCGAGATCCCAAGGCCGGCGATCCAACGTAATCCGTTGGTTGCGCGAGCCTTCAAATTTCTTTTCAAACCACATGAACATAAAGGTCCAGGTGGTTTGTGGACACATATAGCCACACCACACCCGACCATACAATGTGGTGATAAAGAATAGAGCAAAGGCTGCAACGATAAAAATCCAGGCGAGAATAGTGAAATCTTGCGGCCACAGAGTCAAACCAAAGATCCGGAAACGTTGTTCCATAATATCGAGCAAAATAGCTTGCTCGCCGTTCCATTGCAGCCAGGGTAAGATCGCAAACAGAGCCAGCAGGATAAATCCAAACCCACGCCGGAACCATTCAAAGGTACCTTTGACATCGCGCACGTAAATACGGTTACGCGGGGAGTAGTCGTTACTCCGCTTATTAGGATCGGGACGGTGAATTTTCACCTTTTCTGCCGGTTGCACTTCAATTTTTTGTTCCATAGCCCTACCGCTTATAGACAGACTAGAAAGTAGGGTTAATTATACATGCTTTTGATATGAATATTGAGGTAATTTTACCCTCCACAACTAATCGATATTGATCCAGCGCAAGATCACCTGCCACCATCGCTCAAAAAAAAGCCCGACCATGATAGTCGGGCTAAAACACAAGAGAACAACTAGGATCTCAGGGGAAATTGTCAACACACTATAATGCGCTAGTGTGACATCCTCGTGACATCAGCATATGCGATTATGCGATGCGCTTGGCAGTCGCTGCAGCATTAAGAACTGCTGCCATTTTGATCGACTGCTGAATCACTTGCGCTGATACATTGTGCTTCAACAATACACCAACGTGTGAATCAATACACATTCCACAGCCGTTAAGTGCTGATACTGCCAATGAGTACAGTTCAAAATCAGTCTTCTCAACACCTGGGTTTGCCATGCCGTTCATACGTAAACCAGCCGGCATTTTGCTAAATTGCTTATCGGTGCATAAGTGCACAAAACGATAATAAATGTTGTTCATTGCCATTAAGGTCGCAGCTAATTTTGCTGCAGCATCAACGTTGGCTTCAATTTTACCATCAGCCTCTGCTTGTACGGCTGCAATTAAGTCGCTATCGCCAATTGAGTAAGCTAATGCTAATGCGGTGCCGTAAAACTGCGTGGCTGTCATGCCAGACGTTTCAACGTTACCAAACAAGTTAGACAGGTTTAACTTGGTATCTTTACCATGTTCGCCTAAACCATTGCGGTAATCAGTCATGTTCATCGTAATTCCTCCGCTTTAAAAAAGGTGCTGCTTACGCAGCACCTAAAGACACCACACAATAGTGGGGGATGTGATGTCTGCTTACAGGGTTTCGCCACCTACTGCACGGTTACACGGACACAACTCGTCAGTTTGTAAACCGTCTAAAATACGCAGTACTTCGGCTGGGTTACGGCCAACGTTCAAGTTGTTCACCGATACGTGTTGAATAACACCGTGTGGGTCGATAATAAACGTTGCACGTAACGCTACGTTTTCTACTGCATCACGAACACCTAACGCATCGACTAATGATTTCTTGCCATTGTCAGCAAATGACCATTGATTCAAGCTTTTCAGATCTGGGTGCTCACGACGCCATGCTAATTTAACGAATTCGTTATCAGTGCTACCGCCTAATACGATCGCATCACGGTCAGCGAACTCGTCGTTTAATTTTGCGAACTCAACAATTTCTGTTGGGCACACAAACGTGAAATCTTTTGGATAGAAGAAAATAACTTTCCACTTGCCTTCGAAGCTGTCATTGGTGATAGTTTCGAATGCGCTCTCACCATTTTCTTCTGGCATGTTGAAGCCTGGTTTAACACCAACCACTTCAAATTCTGGTAATTTATCGCCTACTGTTAACATAGTTGTCTCCTTGTTGAGAACGTTTACTGTAAAAATTAAAAGGATTGAGGGATGAGGGCTTGCCTCTGTTCGATGACCATACTAGGCGAACGAAACAAATTGTTAAAACGAATAAAATGGATTAGGATAATCGAAAATACCAATTAAAAGCTCTACGAGGGTGGATCACACGATGAAACCAGCAATGAACAAACTTCCCAGTTTACGGAATCTGAGCTATTTACTGGCGCTACACCAACATCAGAACTTCAACCGCGCAGCGCAAGCCTGCAATGTTAGCCAATCCACATTAAGTAGCGGCATTCAGAATCTCGAAGAACAGCTCGGTTGTTTGTTGATTGAACGTGACCATAAATCCTTTTTATTCACGTCAATAGGTGAGGAAATTGTCGAACAAGCACGACAAATTTTAACCGCCACTGAAGAGTTATTAAACTTTGCCCAAAGCCAAGGGAAGACGATGGAAGGTCCATTACGCTTAGGCTGTATTCCCACTATTGCACCGTTTTTACTCGGCACCTTGACCAAACAGCTTCAGCAAGATTACCCCAAGCTGCACTTAAATATCCGTGAAGACACCACCAATAACTTGTTGCTCCAACTGCGTAATGGTGAATTGGATGTCTTAATTTTAGCCTTGCCAGTTGATTTACAAGGCAACCAAAGCTACACGCTCGGTCGCGATCCATTTAAGTTGGTGATGCACCAAAGCCTCGCCACCAATCTCTCTGAACCCGTGCAATACCACAAGCTGCCCGATAATTCGATTTTTCTGTTGGAAAAGGAACACTGCTTAACTGGTCATGCGGTGGCCGCCTGTGAGCTTGCTGATTCCAGCAAGATAAACCCCTTTACCGCCACCAGCCTCCACAGTCTGGTACAGATGGCAGACGCTGGTTTAGGCGCGACCTTTATTCCGAAAATGGCGATTGATCACGGGATTCTAAATGGCACTGAATTAGTGGCATTACAGCCGAGCGGTCAACAAGCATTCCGTGAAATTGGCTTGATCTATCGACCCACCACAACTCGCCGCCAAACATTCCGCCAATTAGCGAAATGCATCGCAGCGTTACTACCTGAGCCACTACTCACGTAATAGCTCAGGCTATAAACAGGTAGATTAAGGAGCAGTCTGGAGCTGCTGCAGCTGTGGCGCGATACTGGCTTGGTCAGGCGCGGTTACTGTTTTCACTTGCGCTTGACTCAAGTCGACCTCAACACCCACTTCAGCACTCACAATGGCCTGTAACTGATTCGGTGTTAACGGCCCTTCGGTTTGTACCACCCGCATCCCGTCATCATGCCCAACGGCTGCAGTGCCTGGAAGATAAATGGTGCCATTGGAGAAGTCGACAGCAAATGCAATCACTCCGGGGACTAAGAAAAACAACAAACCAATACCGTTGAGCGCAGCAATACCTGGGTCAATTTTACCGCTTACTTGCCCTTTACGCTCTGGGTACAAAATAGTGCCACATGCGGTAAGATGAAGCATTGCTAACATCAATACTGTGGCTTTGACTGTCCGTTTAGTTGCTTGGCTCATTGGTGCCTCCTGTGTAGTATTCGGCAGATATCATAACAACGACCTGTGTTAACAGTGTTAACGCCTAAGGTAAAGTTTATTCAAAATCACAGCACATACGACGCTTTTAACCGATATTTACAATAACTGACCAAGAACAACCAAGATATTTAGGAGCAAGCATGACATTACACCGAATAGTTCTCGGCATGATCATTGGCATTACCCTGACGGCCACCACAGCGGTGCGTGCAGAGCCCATTGTCACCGAGCGCCACCAAGTCAGCTTACATACCATTACCGATGAGCTGAACAAACCCTGGGGAATGGCGTTTTTGCCAACGGGCGATCTACTCATCACAGAAAAAGCAGGAACACTACGAAAGGTCAGTCTTGATGGCACCATCAGCGCCCCAATTCCAGGTGTGCCAGCCGTCGTTGACGCCGGCCAAGGCGGCTTGCTCGATGTTGCCGTTGATCCTGACTTTGCTACTAACCGGTGGATCTACCTAAGCTATTCAGAGGCTGACCCGGCTGGTGGCAACGGTAGCAGCACCGCGGTGATGCGCGCCAAACTTACTGATTCCGGGTTGCAAGACGGTACCGTAGTGTTTCGCGCAATCCCTAAATATGACCGCGCTGCCCACTTTGGTTCACGCCTCGTGTTTTCACCCGATGGCCACTTATTTATCACGTTGGGTGATCGGTTCACGGCCAAGGATGATGCGCAAACTCTCGACACGCACCACGGCAAAGTGGTGCGTATCTTGCCCGATGGTAGCATTCCAGCTGATAACCCGTTTGTAAACACGCCAGGTGCACTCCCAGAAATCTGGTCCTACGGTCATCGCAACGTACAAGGTGCTGCGATCCATCCAACCACTGGAGAATTGTGGACAGCAGAACATGGCCCCAAGGGCGGTGATGAAATTAATATTCCAGCAGCAGGGAAAAACTATGGGTGGCCAGTCGCCACGTATGGAGTGAACTACGACGATACCATTATTTCAGAGCGCACTCATGTGGAAGGAACTGAGCAACCTCATTATTATTGGGTGCCGTCCATTGCAATTTCGAACATCATGTTTTACACCGGCGATCAATTTCCAGCGTGGCAAGGTGATTTATTTGTCGCCGCCCTCAAAGGTTCACAAATCGCCCGCCTTGATCTGGAAGGTGAGCGCGTCATGCATGAAGAAACACTATTTGCTGATGATATCAAACAACGTATTCGCGATATCGAGCAAGGCCCCGATGGGTACATTTATCTGATAACCGACGATCGCGCTGGTCGTCTCATTCAAATTAAGCCAGCATCATAACCATGTTGGTAAGTGTTTACTTACTCACCTTTACAACGCTGGCTTCGGCCAGCGTTGTTGCAGATGAAGTTATTGTGGTGAACCAAAGCACCACTTTGCCAACTCAAACAACACCTGCTGCCATCACTAATCATGATCTCGACCAACAACCCGCTGGCTTGCGGGTCGATGCAGCAGAACTGCTGCAAGGTCTGGCTGGCGTCCAGGCCGACTCGCGCGCCAACTTTGCCCAAGATACCCGCATCACCTTACGGGGCTTTGGTGCCCGCTCTGCATTCGGTGTTCGCGGCGTGGTACTACAACTGGATGGCATTCCACTCACCATGCCTGATGGACAAGCGCAAACGTCTAGCATACTGCTCGATGAGCCAAGTAGTGTCCAGGTCATTCGAGGGCCATTAGCGACGGTATACGGCAACAGTGCCGGAGGAGTGATTCAATGGTGGAGCGAGCGACCTCTTAACCACCAGCTACACATTGAAGCCGCGCTCGGTGCCAACGCAACCCAACGTCAGTTGGTGCAGGCTGATGTGGCTATTGACCGCCACGCCATACGGTTAGTGGGAGCACGCTTTCGTACCAACGGACCACGCCCACAGAATAGCGCCGCACGCGACCAACTCGCGGCACGTTGGTACTACAACATCACCGATAACCTTGAGTTAACCCTACGCCTCGATGATAACAACGCCCCATTACTTGAAGATCCGGGTTCTTTAAGCCCAGCCGATTGGCGTACTCAACCAACCCAAACATTTGCTGGCGCGGAGCGGTTTAACACCCGCAAGAGTATTCATCACCAACAAGTATCACTATCCTTAGCGGACGGCCAGCATTGGCGCGTGAATCTATGGCAGGGCTGGCGCAATATGGAACAGTATTTACCCTTTCCGGGTACAGATATTCAAAGTTCTGGTGCTGTCGTTGACCTACACCGGCAGTTTACGGGAATTGACGCCAGTTACCGCTTACGCTGGGCAACCGCAAACCCTGTGCATACCACGATTGGAATTCATCACGCCAGTCAAGCTGATCGCCGCTGGGGCTACACCAATGAGTTAGGTTATGCTGGTGAGTTGCGTCGTAATGAACGTGGACAAGTCACCCAACGCGCTAGCTATATGCTGACCGATTGGCAACCAACATCTGCATTAACCGTGCTCACTGGCCTTCGCTATAGCCATATTGAATTTGCCGTCGATGATTATTTTGTGGTGCCTGGAAACCCTGATGACAGTGGCTGGCAGCAACAACATGCGTGGAGTTGGTCGTTGGGATTAAACTATCAACTAAGCACCGCGTGGAACGCTTTTCTCTCCACTGGTGTCGGTTTTGAGACTGCCACCTTAACTGAGATGGCATATAACAATACACAAACTGGCCTCAATACTGAGCTCGGCGCTGCCACCAATCGTCAATGGGAAGCTGGTTTACGCTGGCAACAAACCACACTGCGTACCCAGTTAGTCTGGTTCCGGATCGACACCACCGATGAAATTGTGGTGGATCAAAGTATTGATGGTCGTACTACCTACACCAATGCCGGTCTAACGCAGCGCCGTGGCATCGAATGGGAACTTGCGTGGCAACTGAGCCCAGCGTGGCATTGGCGTGTTGCCGCAACACGGTTACTCGCCGATTTCGACAACGGGCGGCGCCTCCCTGGAGTTGCAGAACGGCACGCGTACAGTCAATTGGATTGGGATTACCTGCCCAACCAGCGTCTCAGCCTGATCACCGAGTATCGCGGTGATATTGTGGCGAACGACGACCAATCCGTCCTAGCTCCTAGCCATGCCCTCTGGCATTTAAATTGGCAAGGCGAATTAGCACTCGGTGAGTGGCAACTAAACCCTTGGCTGCGATGGCACAATGTTACTAACAAACAGTATGTTGGCGCAGTGGTTGTCAATCAAAGCAGTGGCCGAGCTTTTGAACCAGGGGTAGGTCGTGAAATGCAGGTCGGGGTGCAATTCAACCGGCGCTATTGATTGCCTGATTATTTCTCGCTATAACAATTAATATCAGAAAAAATAAAGGAAAATTAGCAGGATGAATTTATCATGGCAACCGGTCGAGCCGGCCTATAAAACGTATTTACAGTTGGTTGTCATCACCGATATGGTGATTTTGGCGCTGATCGGTCTCATTATCTACATATTACCGACCGAGTGGCAGTGGCTACCGCAACCTCTCTGGGTTGGGATCCCATGGGCAGTGTTTACCCTTGCCATGACCTTTATTTGGCCATCACGCCGCCTTCAATTTACCGCTTATGCACGCCCCGACGAAGCGGTGTTCCTCCGCCGTGGCGCATTGTGGCAAACAACGCGGGCAGTTCCTATCAATCGGATCCAGCACGTAGAAGTTCGCCAAGGCTTTATCGAGCGTACGTTAGGGCTTGCCCATCTCGTCCTTTATACCGCTGGTAGCAGTGGTGCTGATTTAAGTATTCCTGGGCTCAAACTTGCCACTGCGGAGCAGATCAAACACGAACTCATTCAGACCATTACCCAACAACCGATTGCTCAGGAAACCCATGAATAAGCTGTCATGGCACCGTACGCCACTGTTAACCATTGTTTTTTTCGCTGCCAAAGAAATTCGGGCCTTGGTGAGGAATATCACCAACTTATTACCCGTATTAGCTGCTGTTGTGGTGACCGATAAACTGTGGGTAACCTACAGTGTGATAGGCGCTTATCTTACCTACATTGTTATTCGCGCAGTATTGAATCAGCGCTATTTTCTCTACAGTTTAGCCGATGATGCGATTCACCTTCGTTCGGGAATTTTGGGTAAAACTAACCTCACCTTAAAATATGAACGCATTCAACAAGCAGAAATTGATCAGAGTTGGTACCTCAGACCTTTTGGATTAGTGACCTTACGCATCGATAGTGCTGGTTCAGCTGGAAAAGAAGTCGAGATCCCAGGACTATCCATGACTCGGGCACACTATTTGCGCGAACGTATGCTGGACGGAACAGCCACCGCGGACGCGACGACAGAATGTGTCGCTGGCACTGATGCGGTTGCTGAACAGGCAGTAGACACAGCGGTAACGAAGCCGGTTAAACATATCCAATTCCCGCTCGGTGAGGTTTTCCGCGCTGGATTAATTGATAATAAGATTTTCGTTATCTTCGCCGTATTGATGTACCCCATCACGCAAGGGGATTTCTTTGAAGAGCTCGTTATTCCATGGCTTACTAAGCAGCTTAGCTTTATTCAAAGCAGCGCCATAATGAGCATTGGTATTGTGGTACTAACCATTCTCGTGATGTTTTTTATCGCAATTGGGCTGACCATGCTGCGCTACTACAACTTACAACTCACGGTAGTAGATCAGCTGTATCAAGCTCGCATGGGGCTACTAAGCATACGTACGCTTGGTTTTCGCTATGAAAAATTACAGCGAGTACAAATTCGGCAAAACATCCGTAGCCGCTTGCTGCGGCGTTACACCGCTAGTGTTAATCAACTGCAACCTCGGGCGACTGGGCAACAGCAAGAATCCACAACCTTTGTATTACCAATTTTAACTGTTGAGCAACTTTCACAATTCTGCCAGTGGCTTGGCCTACCACGCACCGATACGCTTTTATGGCAAAAAATTCATTTTATTTCCTTACTACACCCATCATTTTGGATAGCGCTGACCGCGCCAGCCATTGCCCTGACCTGTTATTTTAATGATGTCACTGGCTTGGTGAGCCTGGCTATCGCTGCTGGAACCTGGGTTCTTTTGCAAGCGTACGCCGTAGCACGGTGGCATCGCTACGGCTTTGTGATCGAACATGGTTGGCTGGCGAAGCGTCACGGTGTTTTTGGCCGTAAAGAGAATTGGTATCCGCTGTATAAAGCCCAACAGATCTCAGTGTACCAATCACCATGGTTACGGGTGCTCGGTTATGCCCACTTAGTTATTCACAGCGCTGCGGGTACTGAAATGATTAAGTACCAGCCCTATCAGACCGCCGTCGCCTTACAGCAAGAGTGGGTACAGCGTATTGGCACCGACTTCCGCCGCTGGATGTAGTTGGTTAAAACCAACGTCGAACGCGCTCTCGGTAATACTGAAAGTCAGCCCCGAACTTTTGGCTGAGCCAACGCTCTTCGGGAATAATTTGAAAACGGGTAAGGTACAGCACATAGCCAATTAACCATAACAGCGCCGGTAGGTTCGCTAACCATACACCGTAACCCGCCAATATCAGTAAAAAGCCCAAGTACATGGGGTTACGGGTATAGCGATAAATTCCACTGGTGACTAAAGTGCTGCTGGTATCAGGGTGCATGGGGTTTACTGTGGTACGCGCCCGCCGAAACGCACTCACACCAGCCAAGGCAACCAAGCCACCTGCCACCACCAGGGTCCAAGCTAACGAGGTGGCATCAGTAAAGTGCCAAGGTTTCATCGGTGCCAGCCATGCGGTTAGCGCCATTAAACCCACTGTGACAGCCACCACGATAAGCGGTGGCACCTTTAACTCAAGCCTGTGCACTGGAAGGCTCCTGTACTTATCGGTTTAAATATTCAGGATCAAAAAGCCAAAACCAATTCGATTTTGGCGGTGGTTATAATCTAACAAGGTTTCTCCGTACCCTGAGAAAAATTGAATATAAAAGCGTAGCCCATCGGGCTTATTCGAATTAACCGGATGCGTGAAGTCAATTTGCCACGAGCCTTTATCCCAAGATAACTCCCGATTAATCCGAGTAATGCTATACGTACTCAAACTATCTCGCCACGAAATGCGATTTTCAAAGTTACCTTGGTAACGAATTAAATCAGGGTTGTCATCATCGGTGGGCTCATTAATGCGCTGCTTCCAGGTCGATTCCCAAATAAACCGACCCCATTCTGCCGCACCACCAAAATACACATAGTTCCAGCTACGCGAATCAGGCTTACGTTGTCCGTTAGACTCATGTGCTAAGCCCACTTTGCCGAACCGAACCCGAGCATCTCCGGGTAAAAAATCCCATTTCTCTTTCCACGGTAATATATAGAACACTTCCGGTCGGTAGTTGGTACTACGAAACGGCGACGAGTCATCAGAGTTCCACGCTTGCCATAATGACACTTGGGAATAAGCAACCCAAAGGTCACCATCGAGCAATACATCTTCAAGTAACTTCGTTCGTAATGAGATTTGTAACTTAATTTCATTTGGCTTATAGCTTTCTAACGGCTCCGATGGTCCCAAGGAAGGCGAAGTAGGCTGGGTATTAATACTGGAACTATGATGTACCGGTAGAATAAAGTTTGGCTGAAAAGTTCGTAGCTGAAAAATCCCACGCTTTTGGTCTTCACCCAGCTCCCAAAACCGCCCAATCAAATCAGAGTCAGCAAAGTTCTCTGCATCCAACTGATCTTCAGTATGGGTTGGCGTGCTCATGTCTTGCGCTATTAATGGCGCCATAGCACCACCTAAGCTCAGCACCAACACCAGCGATTGCTTCCACATAAAACCTCTCCATTAGTTAGATTTTCTTGATATTGTTAGCGATTGCGTAACTTATTCACCGTATCATGTGCGTTATTCATCCGGGCTGCTGCAGCAACTTCTTTACTAACAACCGTCTTGCCCACCGGCGAAATCGCAATTCCTGCAAGTTTTAGGTGCTGAATCGCAAACGGGATACCAATAATCGTAATGGCTTGAGCCACCGCTGACAGTATGTGACCAACCATCAGCCACCAACCGAACACCACAAACCAGATGATATTCCCCAAACAGCCTAATGTACCCGTCCCCAAATCTGAGCGCTGAGTAAGCTCTTCACGATCAATGGCTTCTTGGCCAAAAGGGAAAAATGAGAACCGACCGATTACAAAGCAGGACCGTGCCCACGGAATACCAATAATAGAGATAAAGGCGATAGCACCTGCAAGCCACCAACCTAACCCCATAATAACCCCACCCAATACGAACCATAAAATGTTACCCAGTGTGCGCATGCTTGTTGTCCTTCGTGTTATCAATTTACCAAATACCGCCAGTGTAAAACGCAAAATGTTTGTAAACCACCTCGTAATCGGGCTAGGCTTTACTATGTTTAGATAGAACCGATTAAAACTAGGAGATTTCGTATGAAAGCACTACCCATTGCAATGTTAATGGCTTTCACCATGATAGCGTTGTCAGCCTGCTCACAACAAGAGCAACAGGAATCCCGTGAACAGGCGCGCTCAACGGTAGAAAAAGCTACCGAAGCCACAAAAGAGGCTGCCAGCGATGCCGCTGACTATGCCCGTGATGTTGCAGAGCGAACCGGAGATTATTTAAGTGATAGTGCAGTGACTGCACGCATTAAAGCAGCACTGTTTCAAGCCGATCAGGTCAGTGCAGGTGACATTAACGTCGAAACCATCAACGGCCATGTGGTGCTGAGCGGTGTTGTAGCAACCGATGCCGAAGCAGATTTAGCAGTGCAACTTGCCAAAGGTGTCGAAGGAGTTAAATCAGTCGAGAATGACATTGAAGTTATCGATTAATAGCTCCTGACTGTCGTGCTACACAAAACCCAGCTGTGATGCTGGGTTTTGTGTATCATTGCCCTTGTGAGATTCCGCAAAACTTTACCGTCCATGGCATAACCAACTCACGAACAGGAGAGACTCATGTCAAACACGTATGTTCCGCCTAAAGTTTGGAAATGGCAGCAAGAAAGTGGCGGCCGTTTTGCTTCCATTAACCGTCCTATTGCTGGTGCAACTCACGAGAAAGAATTACCACGAGGCAAGCATCCGCTACAACTCTATTCGTTAGGGACCCCAAACGGGGTCAAAATAACTATTATGTTAGAAGAGTTACGAGCCTTAGGAATAAAGCAAGCAGCGTACGACGCCCATTTAATTCAAATCATGGAAGGCGATCAGTTCAGCAGTGGTTTTGTTGCCATCAACCCAAACTCAAAAATCCCAGCACTTTTGGATACTAGCGTTGAACCACCGATTCGAGTATTTGAATCAGGTTCTATCCTTTTGTACTTGGCAGAAAAGTTCGATGCCTTGTTACCCCACGACGTAGCAAAGCGTACCGAAACCTTAAATTGGCTATTTTGGCAAATGGGCAGTGCACCAATCCTTGGTGGGGGCTTTGGGCATTTCTATGCCTATGCACCAGAAAAATATGAATACCCTATCAACCGCTACACCATGGAAGCGAAACGCCAGCTTGATGTTTTAGATCGCCAACTGGCTGAGCATACCTATGTTGCTGGCGAGGAATACACAATTGCAGACATAGCGATTTGGCCATGGTACGGCGCGTTGGTGTTAGGTCATGTCTATGATGCTGCGGAGTTTTTAGATGCTCGTTCGTATAAGAATTTGGTTCGCTGGGCAGAAATGATTGCACAACGGCCAGCAGTAATTAGTGGACGGCAAATCAATCTTACTTAGGAAGATAGGAGAGCCGCCTGAATAGGCGGCTTTTTCAATTAGGCCTTTTTAAGGGCTCTTACAATTACCAATAGTACGACAGCGCCAATGGTAGCGACCACGATACTCCAAATGATCCCACCTTCACTGGCAACACCAAAAAAGCTAAACAAAAAACCACCAATCATGGCACCAATAATACCGATAACCATATTACCTAGGATGCCAAAGCCACCACCTTTGACCAGTGTTCCAGCCAGCCATCCTGCAACCAACCCAACTATTAGAAACCAAAGAAAGCTCATGCTGTTCTCCTTATTTGTTTGCTTATGAGTTCCAAATAAGCATAGCAGCAGATTCCAACAAATAAAGGCAACTTAATGATTATGGGATTGAATTTCATCCCGACAAGCTTCCCCTGGCAGCTCTAATTCGATGGTGGTATGGCTTAGTTGATAAGGTAATAGAGCAGCATCAATCGCGAGCTTTAATTCGCGCCGCTGCTGACTATCAATATCTGTCGCTAATACCAAGTGAGCTGTCAGTACGTGGTGCTCGCCGTCTAATGACCAAAAGTGAAGGTGATGCACTTCGGTAACATGTGGCAGCTGTTTTAATGTGGCAGTTACTTTTTCGACACTGGAACGATCAGGGGCTGCTTGGAAAAATAACCGCGCTGTTTCAAACAAATGACGCAATACGTTGTATAAAATAAATAGCGTAAATGCGATAGAAAGTAATGGGTCTAAAATAGGCCAGTCGAAAAATTGCAGAACAATGGCAATAATAAGCACGGCAACCCAGCCCAACACATCCTCCAGCAGGTGCCAGTTTAACACCCGTTCATTGAGCGTTTTCCCTTTTGATAACTTAAACGCTGCATAGCTATTTACGACAATACCGAATATGGCTAATAGCATCATGCCATCAACCATTGGCATCTCTGGTGCCCACAGGCGTGGAATAGCTTCGTACAAAATCCAAGCTGAGCCGAGGATCAGTACAATCGCATTGATAAATGCCCCGGCTAAACTAAGCCGACGGTAGCCGTAGGTAAACTGACTATCAGCCTGTTTTCCACCCAGTTTGTTGAGCAACCATGCCATCCCGAGCGAAATGGTATCACCCAAATCATGTACCGCATCAGCCAATATGGCTGTACTATTTGTGATAATCCCACCAATAAACTCAATGATGGTAAAACAGAAGTTGAGGATAAAAACAAGGCCTAACCTTTCGGAGGCCATATCTTTATCATGGGTATGATGGTGATGATGTGCCATTATAAACCTCTGTGTTTTTCATGATGATTAGGTTGACGCACAGGAGCCTCAGCTGGTTAATTTTTAAGCAACGCCAACTGTTGAACGATTTAATCGAACAGTACGGCATGAATGGCTCGAATTGCACCGTAACCGTAACAGCAACAATGTGCAACCGATTGACTACCTGATGCGCTTGTTCGAGCAATGGCCGCTTATCAAGGGAGACAATAATATCGACCACCTGCTGCCTTGGAATATCGACCTCACGCACTAGCGTCAATGAACTTGGCCGGTTAAATGGCCAACAAAATTGACCCACCTTGAGAAGAATAATACAGTCAATGTGTGCTACTAGCGACGCTCACAGACAAATTTCCCCCTTAAACCAATTAGGTATACCTGCATGTTAAGTAAAAAAAGCACCCTGTTTTTGTACGCTTTACCTTTTATTATTAGTTTACTCTCTTACTTTTTTCAGTTCAGTTTCATAAATGAAGTTACTGGAAATAACGGAATAGGGTTGACAGTAACAGGCATCTTATCACTGTATTTTATCGTCATAACGTTACTCGCTTTTAGTTTAAAAGAAGCCGTCATCCCATTACTGTCGTTAGCTATACTAGCGCTGATGTTTTTACCTGTTAGACAAAATATTTCTGTCGTCAGCACTTTAAAATTAGATTCCAAAATCTATTGGATAGAACGCTCGTATTTCACGAGCTTTTTGAGTGTTCATGAAGCCAATAATGAAATTATAATGAAGCCTGAAAGAATCCGTCTAATAGAAAATGTTGTTTACGAGGCTCAGCTTAAAACCATTGAAGGGGAAGTTTACTTAGTCTACAAAGAAAACGAGGATGACCCTGACATCTCAGAAAAAATCTAAAAATGACTACATTACAGGTTCGAATTCTTGAGACATTAAAATTTAGCAACTTTAATGTACGCCGACATGCGCTGTGGGCGGACAAAATAGTTGGGAACTGGGAGGGGTGGAAATGGGGTTTTTAAGGATTATTTAGGGGAGAGTGACAAAATAGATGGGAACTGGGTGTAGCGTCGCAAGCTAATGCGAAAATTAAAAATGACAAAATAGTTCCCACCCTTACCGTCATGCACAGTGATGCAGCCATTATCAAAATCAAAATCTTTAACCCGCAAACGCAAGCATTCATTAATGCGCAAACCTGCACCATACAGCAGCGCAAAAATAACTTGGTTGC